>Ga0326726_10000085_pt1 | contig 87847 bp, 80 predicted proteins | sample MHFenrmetagenome_2_FD_207603 | JGI IMG/M metagenome (GOLD analysis project Ga0326726, IMG submission 207603) | Lab enriched peat soil microbial communities from Michigan Hollow, Ithaca, NY, United States - MHF15MN | ecosystem: Environmental > Terrestrial > Soil > Wetlands > Peat | place: USA... | reverse complement strand
TTGCCTTGATGAGACCGGTCACAATATCCGTACTGGGACGCTGAGTGGCTACCACCAGATGAATTCCGGTGGCGCGCGCCATTTGCGCAAGGCGGACCAGATTGTGTTCAGTTTGATCAGGCGCTGACATCATTAAGTCAGCCATCTCATCAATCAACACTACGATGCGGGGTAGAGTCTGCACTTCCCGGCGGCGGTGGCTTTGCCGATTATAGGCATCTATATCACGCGCCTTGGCGGCCTCCAAAAGCTTATAGCGGTGCTCCATCTCCACCACCACCCAGCGCAGCACACCCAGAATGCGCTGGACATCCGTTTCAACCTTGCCATATAAATGCGGGAGACCGTTAAAACGGATCAACTCAACCATTTTTGAGTCAATCATAACTATACGCAAGTCTTCCGGGGCATTATTCATCGCGAGGCATACTGCCAGTGCAGCTATGCAAACTGATTTTCCCGAACCAGTCGTACCAGCGATTAGCAAATGTGGCATCCTAGCCAAATCAGCTACAAGAGGATTGCCAGAGACGTCCCTGCCCAGCGCAATCGCGAGAGGTGATCCCACTTTGTAAAATGCCTCAGTCTCCAACAGTGGGCGGAGACGCACCAGGGTAGATCGTGGGTTCGGTACTTCGATACCCACATATCCACGCCCAGGGACAGGAGCTTCAATGCGCAAGCGTTCTGCAGAGAGAGAAAGCGCGAGATCCTTTTGAAGGTTGGCTATCTGGGCAACCCGAACTTTCAATTGTTGTGCGTCCTCTTCCGTCCCTTTTTTTATAAACCCTGGCTGAACAGCAAATTGAGTGACCGTTGGCCCAATGCGAAACCCAACCACCTTGGCGGGAATCCCAAACTCAGATAGAGATTTTTCAATTTGGCCCGCGGTTTGATTAATCGTCCGCTCGTCCGGACGGGAAATTTGCTCACCCAGCAACACATTAAGCGGAGGCAGGCGTTCCCCGCGGTGAGGAAGCGAAATGGGGCGGTCATCCTGGTTCTCCGGAATTTTGAATGACTTTCGGAATTCAGGTGGCAGTTTCTTCGCCGATTTCCGAGTGCCGTTTACGATTCCTTCAGCGGTTTTATCAATAGGAAGAGAAGATACTATCGGAATTTCTGGTGCGGGAATCCCAGCAGCATGCATAAGAGGCTCACCAGATTGTTTCACCAACCAAACTTCGAGGGGATGCCAAATGCGAAATGCGGTCAACAATGCAAAGCCCCAAAACACAACAATGACCGCTCCCCCCCAAATAGGACCGAGGAAACGAACAAAAAGCATGGATAAGCCCCAGCCAATTTGACCACCCCACAAAGTCCCTTGAGATAACCGGTTGCCACTAAGAACTGAGAGTATCGCCAACGATAAAAAAACCGCAATTTCCACGCCAATCACCTGCCCCCAGTGCACTTTCATTGGATGGCGACTGCGACGGAAGGCCAAAAAGCCCAATGCGCCGGCAGAAAGAATGACCAATACGCTACCCCACCCAAGCCAGTTTCCAAGAAGAGTCACCCATAATTCAAGTAACGTACCATTAGACAAACCTAAAATCCCAACCAGGGTCATCAATGCGAAAGCCAAGAGTATAACTCCGAGGATATCCCAAAGGAAACGCCCGAAATGAGTCTCAAGGCGTGCGAGACGATCAACCCAGTCAGTCCGGTGGGGCAGGTTGGATTGGATTTCTCCAGATTGGGATTGGGGTTTTTTAGACGCAGTTGGCATATCAGTTGATCTTCATACTTAAACCAAGGCGCTGGCGGGAGGATTCCACTTGAAGAACCCTCACTTGCACGCTCTGTCCGGGGACCAGTACATCTTTCATCGTCATATTGGGAGGAAGAGGAATTTCGGAAGAGTGAATTAACCCCTCAAGTCCTTCTTCCAAGCGAGCAAAGGCACCAAAGGATGCCAAGGCTGTAATGACCGCGGGGAAAACCGCGTTCACCGGGTATCGTTCCTGAGCGGTTTCCCAAGGGTTTGGCAATAACCGCTTCAAGCTCAACGCGATCCGACAGCGTTCGGGGGACACTTCCATCACCTGGACTTCAACTTGCTGTCCAATATGGCACACCTGACCAGGGTGAGCAACCCTCCCCCAGGATAGTTCGGAAATATGGATGAGACCTTCAACGCCCCCCAAATCCACAAATACGCCGAACTCCGTAATATTTGTCACCTCCCCGGAAATATGCTGGCCCGGCTGGATGGCGCTAAACAGTGCCGGACGCTTACCAGCTTCTGCACGCGCAGCCCGTTCTGAAAACACCATACGAGCTTCTTCAGGGACGCACTCGATTACTTTCAGCCGCAATTTACGACCGACATAGACGGCCAGACAATCTTCACGGCGTTCTTCACTAGGTAGAACAGGCAAGTCAAGCAAATGAGAACAAGGGACAAAACCAGTTAATTCTTCCCCTTCGACCAATAAACCTCCCCGGTTATACCCTGTGACAGACAGTTCGATAATTCCATCCTGCTGATAAAGGGACATTGCCCGCACCCAATCAACTGAGGGTTTAGATGGTTCCTCCACCAAGGGTGGTTTCGCGATTGCCTGTATTGTCCGGCTTTCTTCCTCCGCCAAAACCGATGCCCACCACCCATCATCATAAATGGGGGCATCCTTTTCAGATAACTGATCATGAACCATCAACTTGTCCAACCTCCTTCCCGTTTTCCTTTTCCTGTGTCACGCGCTCCATATCAAGGATTACCCGCGCCACTTCTTCGATCGCAACCCTTTGTTTACGATATAAATCTGCTTCGGACATTGCCAAACGAGTCGCGACTTCTCGCACCTTACGACCTTCAACGAACTTCATTTCAAGGATATTATATAAGATCCATTCACCAGTGAAACGCCGTTCTCCCTCCGGACGGACATTATCCATTGCCTGACGCAGGATGGACCGCAAAGCATTGGCAGAATTATCGTTGTGGTCATTTAAAGCCTGTTGGACAATCTGAAGATTAAGAAGCGGATTTTGAGTTAATTTTGGACCTCCCCAGTAATGGGTGAGCGCATCCCGCACCCATTCCGCCATATCCGATTCAGGCGGTAATGCTTCCTCAAGCAAGTTAGCCTTGCTGTCATAACGGCCCACAGCACGCAAGCGCTGGAACATGTCCACCTGGGGACGGAGATCTTCCAGGGAGCGAAAAACACTTTTTTGCAGACGACGGTCCTGTAAAGCCAAAGAAGCTCTCCGAATTAAAAGTTTGAGAGCCTGACGCTGCTCATCCAGGATATCATGATTGGGGATACGCACAGCTCCCAACAAACCGAGAAGAGATGGTTCGCCTTCCACTGTCTCAGGCGATTGATGAAGCGGGAATAACCAATAATCCCCCCAGATATATTCGTCGACATTCCCATTCCCGTCATGAGTGACCACCTGCAGAGCCTCAGAAAGGTTGGATTCTTTTAGCAGAGGTAAATTTCTCGAAGAGACAACCATTGAGAGTTGATCCCCATCCAATGCAGCTACAAAAGCTGCGGGAGACTGCAAATGGTCACGTACAGCTGCCAGGACAGCTTCCAAGAATTGACGCAAATCATTTTGTGTAATCAAGCGCTCTTCAAAGTTTTGGAGTAACGCCAAGTCGGACTGATCGTGACCAAAAAAGATCAAGCGTTCCCAAAGCGGAGCGACCAAGGTTATGGTGTGTTCCATCAGCAAGACGGTGGCAACCATGGCGGTTGGTACGGCGCCAGAATAAACCGTTCCAAACATTTCACCAACGCGACGAACAATGGTCATCACTCCGAGTGCAGCCGAGGCGGTAACCGGGCCACGCATGATCCACTTGAACAACCGGCTTTTTACCACCCGGTCTGGCCAGGAAACTCCGAAGAAGGCTACGGCATAAGCCATTAAAATAATCAACCCACCCACAAGCAGGTTACTCACCAATGCCGTTCCCCAGAAAAGATACGGATGGTTTTCTGCCATAACCGAACCATAAAGAAGATAGGGGAAGGATCCCAACGCAGGGGCGGTGGCACCTGCCAAAAGGTAAATCATGCGGCGGCGACCTGAGCGGGTCAATGTGTGGCCGTAAGCACGTCCAAAATTGATCCAGGCGAAGGCCATCATAATCACATAGTAAGCTGTAAAAATCTCAGTCCAGATGGTACGCTGTAAATGGGGAGCGGGCTGGCCAGTCAATACTATTGGACCCAGTAGATAACCTAATCCCAAAAGGAGTAGAAATATCGTGGAAACCAGATACATTGCCCGGACGGCTATACGCCTGCGTCCATGGGATGGCCGACCGGTTGTAACTAAAATTGCATCAGACAAATGCAAATAAGCAGGAGGTAAAAATATGATCCCCAACCACTCCAAACGCAGGAATAAGACAATCGTGTCGGGAGAAGTAGCAGAACTCTCCAATGCTTCAGAAGTAAATACAATCACAACACACAAAAGGATGATCGCAAATGATCGTGCAACACGGTCACGCAAATTGAAAGACAGCGCATATAAAAACAACGAAAAGGCCGTGATGGCGATCCCGGCTGTGAGAATATCATTGATTGTTCTTATCCCCACCAACAAATCCTGAAGCCAACCGTTAAACATGCATACCTTCCGTAAAATTACCGAATTGAACGCCCAAAGAACAGCGCAATATCCTGTGTTTCGTAATACTGGTCATTATACCCGCAGAACTCATATCCCAGTTTTTGTGCCAGACGCACGGCTGGGTTATTTTTCGACGGCATTTCAAGCATTGCCCTGTGATTCTTACGATCCACTCCCCAGGATTGAGCGGCCAACACCAGCGTACTGGCAATCCCCTGGCGACGAAAACGCGGGGAAACAACCACGTCAAGAAGCCAGGCGGTGTGCGGAAGGATGGAATCAGTTGTACGAGCATATCCAACCGTCTGCTTTCCGATAACTGCTACGAGCACCCCAAAACGGCGATTCCAAGATTCGGATAAACCTTTAACCGGCCGAGGGTAGAGAACCGTTATCGTACGGGGCAGCCGAATTTCCCGAAAAATGGCACCCATCTGACCCTCTTCATGGTGTACTTCCATTTGCCAGACATACTCAGTCTGGCAAGAATGGTCGATTGCGATAAGCGCGGACAGATCACTTGCAACAGCGGAGCGTATTTGAACTTCGGGCATGCGTCACCTCATGGAGATGCTACTCGCAATGGGACAATGCAAGGCGGGAGAGGATTGCCTTGATTGTCAATGACAACCAAGCGAAGATTGTAATCGCCTGGAGTAACCTCGCTTGTATCCCAGTTTCCCAAAGAGGAATCCTGAGTTATTTTCCGATCTGCCCCAATTGTTGACCAGACATCTGATCCAAAGGGCGAAAATTCAAATTTAAAAAATCCGAAGTTAGGAATGTCAGCCGTCCCCACCAATTGAACCTGACCTTTAACGATAGCCCCGGGTTTAGGCGAGGTGATCATTATTTGACCTGGAATACATCCAGTTGTTTGAGGAGTTGGAGTTGACAAAGGAGTAGTAACACCAATAGTTGCCAATAATCCCGGCGGAATGGTACCAGTGGTCGTTGTTAATGGATTCAGCGTAGGAGTTACGAGAAAAGAAAGAGCCGGCATGTTTGGCGCGAGAAATACAATCAATACCATTTCTGCCACGCCCAAAAAGACAACCAGCGAAAGGGCAGCGACCGCCTGGCTTGTATGCCGGTGGGCTGTCTCGCGCTCCAACCCAAACAAGGATCCTCTCATTTCTTGCCGGGCTTTGGCGAGGCTCCGGCCTGATAAAATCAGGCCTAAAATAACCAGGAGGAAGATAAGAATTGCATAATCATTAAAAAATTGCAGAATAATTGTCATCCCACCCACTAAATTAATCGCAAAACTCCTCGAATAATCATTTCCAATTTGGGAACAATCGACAGACCAGCTGCAAGAACTTCCTCATGCAGAGTAAGCGTGTTCCCATCCAGATTGGCTTTATTACTGATCCCCGAGAACCCCAAAACCCGAGTGCCACCATGGCGCGCAACTATCACCTCTGAAACTGTTGACATTCCAACCGCGTCTGCTCCAGCTATACGCAAAAAACGTAAATCTGCAGGGGATTCGAATGACGGACCACATAGCCCGGCATAGACGCCCTCGCGGAGGATTAAATTGTTTTCCCCAGCAACCAGACGCGCAAAGGAACATAATTTCCGGTCATAAGACTGACTCATATCCGGAAAGCGCGGCCCGAACTCATCCAAATTCGGCCCAATAAGCGGATTCAACCCGGACATTCCTGCCAGATTCAAATTGTCTGTGATTAACATAAGATCACCCGGGGAAAAATCCGGATTAATAGCTCCAGCAGCATTAGTGACAACCAATATTTCTATTCCCAACCGCTGCATGACCCTGACCGGAAGAGTAACCTGCTGCATCGAGTAACCTTCGTAATAATGAATACGCCCCTGCATTGCCAAAACCGGCTGGCTTTCCAGATCACCAATCACAAGCTGCCCGGTATGACCCATAACGGTGGAAACAGGCCAATCCGGTAATTCTTGGAAAGGAATAATGGTTGGGTTTTGAATCGCTCCTGCCACTCCGCCCAAGCCTGTGCCTAATATCAATCCGATGCGCGGCCTGGATTTTGTTTTTGACCGAATACCTTGGGTCACGCGGTCAATCAGCTCCACCGTCAGTTGCATTTCATGCCTCCCAATCACCCGAATCAGCCGTTTCCGAGAGAATTATATCTTAACTCGCTCCAAGGATAGTTCTTTAAGAATCGGTGTCACGATCAGAAAAAAAAAGGATGTCCAGCCAGCAACCCCTGCCAAACATCCATCAAACTTTGCCTATTTCCAATTAATTTACATGACCATCGATCAAACTCTTTAGAATTTCTTAGATTCCAGTAATTCAATGCACAACAGTTCGGAAACCGGCGATGGTTTGATCCACTCCGGCATCAGAAATCCAATAATGCAAAACTAGTCTAAAACTGCGCGGACCTGTATCGCCGACCAAAATCCCGAGTTTCTTCAATTTCTCGACAATTTCACTAGCATTCAAATTTACTTCCGGGCTCAGGGACAAAAAAACCATATTCGTCGCTGGTATTTCCTGGTCAAGGACGAGACCTGGAACCTGACCTAAACCCCGGGCTAAATTTCGGGCACGGACGTGATCCTCCGAAAGACGCCCGATCATCGTCTCGAGCGCGACAATCCCCGCAGCAGCCAGAATCCCAGCCTGGCGCATCCCTCCCCCCAGCATCTTCCGCAGACGGAGAGCCCTTCGGATGTATTCCTTGGAGCCACACAAAACCGACCCAACCGGCGCACATAATCCTTTACTCAGGCAAAATGTAACCGAATCGGCCGGGGCGGCTAATTTCCCAGCATCTACCCCCTGAGCAACTGCGGCATTGAAAATCCTAGCACCATCCAAATGGACAAACACACCGTGAGCGTGAGCGAATGTGCTCACGCTGTTAATATAGTCGGAGCCCTGGTACGTACCACCACAGCGATTGTGAGTATTCTCCAGGCAGATTAACCGGGTAATTGGATCGTGAGGGTCATCCGGACGGAATGCTCTTTCGATATCTTCCAGCGCCAGTGAGCCATCGGGCTGGTTAGGTAATTGACATGAATGCACGCCACCTAAAACAGAAATCCCACCCGCCTCATATAAAAAAGTGTGGGCTTTGTTGCCTACAATCGCCTCATCGCCGCGCTGGCAGTGAGCCAAAATCCCAATTAAATTACCCATGGTCCCGGAGGCAACAAATAACCCACTTTCCTTCCCCATCATCCCAGCCGCCATTTCCTGCAAGCGGTTGACTGTGGGGTCTTCGCCGTAAACATCGTCGCCTACATCTGCTTTGGCCATGGCCTCGCGCATGGCAGGCGTTGGCTTGGTAACAGTATCAGAACGGAGATCAATGAATTCCATAAAATACTCCTACTTTTGTCGCAAATGGTCTAGTACAATTTGTAAATCGACGGGAAGGGGAGCCTCAAAAACCCGGGCTGTCTTTTCCAAAGGAAGAACAATTTTTAATCTGAACGCATGCAAAAAATGCCTCTTCAATTCAACTGTCGGTTTCCGCTTTCCATAAACCGTATCCGCAACGATCGGACAGTTCAAGAACGCCATGTGTACGCGGATCTGGTGTGTCCGACCGGTCAGAGGATGGACTTCAAGCAAGGAATGAGCAATGAAATTTTCCATCGTGCGATACTCGGTGACAGCCTGGCGACCCTTATCCAAAGGGACAACCGCCATGAGTTTGCGATGGGTCGTATTGCGTCCAATGGGGGCTTCCACACGCCCCGAGGGTGTGGGAGGTCTGCCATCCACCAGCGCCAAGTAGATTTTTTCGACCATACGGGATTTGAACTGCTCCTGCAACCAACGGTGAGCCCGTTCGTTTTTAGCAATCACAATCAGACCAGAAGTGTCCTTGTCGAGCCGGTGAACAATACCCGGTCGCTCCTCCCCTCCTATACCTTCAAGTTCGGGTATGTATCCGAGGGCGGCATGAACCAGGGTTCCTTGAGCATGACCCGGAGAGGGATGAACCACCATGCCAGCAGGTTTATTCACCACCACCAAATCCGCATTCTCAAAAACAATATCGAGTGGAATTTTTTCAGCCACAAGTCCACTTGGGGTAGGGGGAGGAATCCGAATCTCTATTTGCTCACCGGATTCCAAAGTCCGACCGGCTTTCGTAACCGTCTCGGCTTCCACTCTGACCAGCCCGTCCTTGATCAGTCCCTGAATTCGTGAACGGGAAAATTCAGGAAGGCAGGAAGTCAAAAAAACGTCCAGCCGCCCGCTCTCCACATTTATATAGTGAAAGGTTTCGACCCGGTCAACCAACCTTACCCTCGTTTTCCCCGGGTATATCCGTCTTACCTTCGTTCGAACCATTTGAAACATCTTTTGGTAAAGCAGCCAGCAAGGCTCTTTTCTTTTCTACCCGTTCTTTCAGCCAAACACCCACTAACAGTACTGCAACCCCCGTAGAAATGCTCGCATCGGCCAGATTGAAAATAGCAAAATTGCCAACAGAAATAAAATCGGTAACCTGCGCGAAGAACAACCGATCGATCAGATTGCCAGCTGCGCCAGCGAATTGCATTGCCATCGCGACACGCAGCCACCAATCGTTGCGCTGCGTGCGTGGGAAATAATAGAAAATCAAAATGATGACGATTATTGCCAAGATGGTAAAGACCAGGTTCCCATTCTGGAAAATACCAAAGGCTGCACCCGAGTTATACCAATGGCGGATGCGAGCGTATGGTTCCAACCAAGCCAATCCAGCCGGCAACCAATCGGTACCTGCAGGGACGTTTGACCGAACTAGGGCTTTCGTCCATTGATCAAGAGCAATAATAAGCCCACCAATAAACAGCAGGAATAAATAATCAGACCAGTGATTTTTCAGGAAGCTGTAAATTTTACTTTGATTAAACCGGTTGGACCGGACTGTCGGCTGGGTGGACTGCATTAATTATTTTCCTCTGTCAAGTAAACGCGGGGGACGCGTGTGTTAATGTTTGTTAAAATTTCGTAGGGTATTGTACCAGCCCAATCAGCCAAATCCTGGGCAGAAATCGATTCGCCATCCATCTCACCCAAAAGTGTTACCTCATCGCCATTGAAAGCTGAATCGCTTTCGATATTGACCATCATCTGGTCCATGCAAATCCGCCCTACCTGCGCATATTTCTTCCCACGGATCAGAACCTGGGTCTTATTCGAGAGGCTACGGAAATACCCATCGCCATATCCGACCGGGAGGGTCACCACGCGAACCGGGTGATCAGATTGCCAAGTAGAGCCATAACTAACCGGATGATCCGGGTTGACGACTTTGAAATAAACCACGCGTGATTTCCAGGTAAGTGCGGGTCGGATAGGGACAGTGCGCGAACCCTCCAATGAGGGATATACCCCATAAAGCATGATCCCAGGCCGAACCATGTCATAATAACTCTCCGGAAGTTGGAGAATGGCGGGCGAATTAGCCATGTGACGGATGGGCATTGGCAGGCTGTGATTCTCATAGAAGCGTAACACTTCGTTAAATCGCTCCATTTGCAAGTGCGCATGGGAGAGGTCACTTGAATCCGCATTAGCGAAGTGGGAGAAAATTCCCTCCACTTCGACATTGGGACAATTTAGGGCACTTTCCAGGATTGTATGGGCGGAGTAATAATGAACACCTATCCGTTCCATACCGGTATCAATTTTTATATGCACTTTCGCTTTTATATCCAATTGCTTAGCGACCGTGTCAATCTGTTCCAACCGCTCAACTGAAGATGCAGTGAGGGTCAGATCATGCTGGAGATAATGGGGAAGTTGATCACCCCATATACCGCCGAGGACGAGAATGGGAGCTGTCACGCCCAGTTCCCGTAATAGAATCCCTTCCTCCAGTACAGCAACACCGATATAGTCTGCAGAGGATGAAAGATGTCGGGCAACTTCCGTAAGCCCGTGTCCATATGCATTCGCCTTCACAATAATCATCACTTTTGCAGGGGCAACATGGGTTCGGATTGCCTGTAAATTTTGACTGAGCCGAGTTAAATTTACCTCGACCCATGTGGCGCGAACACTCCCATTGACAGTAATGACAGGCTGGTTAATTTGCATGGGAGCGATTGTACTGCTTCTTTCAAAAATATGTTAATTTTGAGAGGGGAAGAAATTATCTGGAATGAAAGAAAGTCCAAACTTCGACCATCGAAACCGATTATAATCGTCAAAATTATTGAAAGAGAGCATATCAATGAAAATTGTAACTGACTGCGCAGCAGATCTGCCAAAGGAAGAGCTAAAATCCCTGGATATCGTCCAGGCCCCACTTTATATCCAATTTCCAGAAGGGGAAGTCAACTCCGCGGACATTACAGCTGATGAATTCTATAACCGGCTGGAAGCAATGCGCCCCGCCGTCCCCTCGACGGCACAACCTTCCAGTGGGATTTTTAATGAAATTTATAATAACATATCTGGAGCAAGTAAAAATATCCTTTCCATTCATGTCTCATCGGGACTGAGTGGAACGATCAACTCAGCCCGCATCGGTGCTGAGCACATCAAGGAAGCCGTTGTGAATGTTTTCGATTCCATGACCCTATCAGGTGGAGAACGTTTCCAAGTCCTGGCAGCCGCCAAAGCTGCCAAGGCTGGATGGAATTTGAAAGCCATCCTGGAACGACTGGAAAAGATCCGTGAAAACACCGAGGTCATTTATACTCTCGAAACGCTGGAATACCTGGCACGCGGCGGGAGGATCGGACGAGTCCAGGCATTAATGGGGTCGGTTCTCAAGATCAAACCGATCATCAGGGTTGATCATAAAGACGGCAAGTACACCACTGTTGGCAAAGGACGCACCGTATCACAAAATTTGGGAGTCATCGTGGATCATATTGCGGAGATGTATGGCTCGATCCCCCTGTGGGCAACCGTTCTGCATGGAAGGTTCGCGGAAAGTGCCGACAGCCTGGCAAAGTCCATGAGCGCGCGGCTAAATATCAAAAAGATGGAAATCCTGCGGATCTCACCCGTGCTGGGAGTTCATACCGGACCGGGAATTGTTGGAACTGCGGTGATGCCCTTAGAATTAGTGGAAGATCTGGATTAAACTCCTCTCCCGCAAGGTTAGTCCTTGCGGGAGTTTTTATTTTATGTAGAAGCGCATAATGGGCCGGGTCTCAGACCTGCGTCCTTCTTCAGTAAAACCAGCTTGTTTGAACGCTGAAGCCAGACCTGTATACACAAACACCGGAGGTGCTTTCCCTGGTTGGCGCGGCTCTACGGGATAACCTTCCAAAACTTTGCCACCCATTTTCGATACATGTTCAATAGCGGCTTTCAACAAACCCACTGACAACCCTTGATTACGGTATTTTTTGGCGATAAAAAAACAGGTGACCGACCATACCGGGATGTCATCGAGTGGTTTCAATATGCGGGAATTGTTCAGTACCGGGTAATTTTCCCGGGGTTCGAGTGCAACCCACCCCGCCGGGACCCCATCCACAAAGGCGATCAAGCCAGGCATCCGGCCAGAAGCAACGATCTCTTTCTGAGTCAGGCGATTTTTGTCACCCTGATTGGCAGTGAATACCTTTCGAGGAAGTTTCCAATAAACACACCAGCAGCCTGCGCAGGCACCACGCGGACCAAACAGTTGTTCAAAGTCATCCCAGCGATCGGGGGTAAGGGGAGAAAACTCATTTTTGCTCATTGACTTGTCAACACCCTAATAATGGATACGAGTGCACCGCCCAAACCGCACAGTAAAAAGAGCAAACCGGGAATACCAAGAACATACGTCCAAGTCTGGGCAGTTTTCGTTTGGGTGGAAATCTTCGAATCCAACACCTGCTCCAGCAGTGGGCTAACAATAAATGGTTGCCCCTGAACCCTGGCGATACTCAACCCCCTTTGGCCTTGAACCAAGCACCCGACCACACTAACAACCTGGCCAGCGCGCAACTCCCAGAGCCAGAAACGAATTTGACCGCGGAACATCTTTGGGGAAATCCCGAGCAAAATGCAGGCTGCCTGGATCTGATCGTCCGAGGGAACGGTGCCAGTGCCGAGCAATTGTTTGTCCAGCCCTGTTGGATCGACCCAGACCTTTCCGGAGCCATCATCAAGTTGAAATGGAACGCTGGAGGCTTTATCAGTGAAACCTCTCCAGCCGGAACTATCTGAATCCCGCTCGTAAATTTCCGCTTTTAAACGGAGATATACCAAAGCGTTTTCAGGAGCGCCATCCAAAGCATTTTCAATTGGAACAATCGTGCCTTGCAACCGAATAAGACCGGAGCCCGGCTCCAATGCGGCAATCGTCGTCTTTTTCGCAGATCCCACGGCATTACCGACCTGTCTCCGCTTGTGGGAAGTAAAAAACAGGATCGCAGCAAAACCAAGTGGAAGAATGCCACAAAAACAAGCCCCTCCCAGCCAAGCAAATATAGAAATAATACTATTGGTCATCGCCTGATCCTAAAGAGCATCCTCAATCTCTCCAATAATGCGGCTTATTCATTCCGGTTTTTCGATATTGAAGAGGAAAAAAAATAAATAATATTAAAAATTAATCCGTTCTTTTTCAATCACCAATGGGCGGCGTAAAGACAGGGTATAAATCTGGCTAATATATTCACCGACGATGCCCAGGAAAAAAAGCTGAACCGAGCCAAGAAAGAATAGGCCAATCACTACCGGTGCCAGACCCAGAGAGAAATTTCGCCAGTCGGCCAGCTTGTAAATCAAATAAACCAGACCGATCAGGAAACTAATCGCCCCGGAAAAGAATCCGAACATAGCTGCAAGACGCAAAGGTACCTTGGTGTAGCTGACCACACCCAACATAGCGAGATCATAAAGAGTAAAAAAGTTGTTTTTACTCAACCCACGCTTGCGGCGAGGTTGGTCAAACTCGATCCTGGCAATGTCGAAACCGATATCAGCAATCAGGCCGCGAAAATATGGATAGGGATCGTTGAGCTCGCGCAGGATTTCGATCACTTTGCGATCATATAACCCAAAACCGGTGAAGTTTTCGATCAGGCGCACTTCGGAGAGACTGCACAACACGCGATAATACAGGCTGCGCAATAGATAAAATAGGCCAGATTCCTGGCTGCTTGTTTTAACGCCAATGACCACTTTATATCCCTGCTCCCACTTGCGGATGAATTCAGGAATCTTTTCAGGAGGATCCTGAAGATCAGAGGCCATGCCAATTACAGCATCTCCCCTGGCTTGCAAAAGGGCATGATAAGGGGAGCGGACGTGGCCGAAGTTGCGGGTATTGATAATCACCTTGACGCGATCATCCTGTGCAGCCAGCTTGCGTAATAATTCCACGGTGTCATCGATCGATGCGTTGTCGATAAAGATATGCTCATAATCATACGGGAGTTCCTTCATGACCTGCTTGATGCGATCGTATAATTCCTGAACATTCTCTTTTTCATTAAAACATGGGGTGACAATACTTATCATTGTCATTCCTATTTCTCCATATGATAACCAAGTCAGCTACTTAAATCATATAATCTTATAATTGGGTTTTTTAGTTTAAGATCTTCAGTGATCTGTAAAGCGATTTCTTCCTGATAAACGCGGGAGGAAATCAAGATTGGCTCAGACCAATCTTTGATCGCCTGAGGAGCGACAATCGGTACGCCATTCAATTTCTTTCCCTGATACCTTGGATTTGAGTCGACAAAGGCACGAATCTTTACCCCCCCAAGCCTGCTGGTGGCCAACAAGCGCAGGGTATGAGCGCCAGTACCCCAGACCATAATTGGTTGAGCTGATGATACGAGCACCTCAATGCGTTCCTGTATATGTTTATCTTCACAGGTGGATTGAGTGACATACAAGTTCAATCCCTCCTCCGTTATAGAATCAACAGATATGGTAGTTTCAAAAGGTTGGTCACTTTTTTGAAATAAACCGTTAATGACGGGGGTGGTTGTTCCCATGCTGGAGCTGACCATGTCTTGTATCAGGGAAACTTGCTTGAAACCAGTGACCTTCATTAAATTCACTAAGGAATCTGGGCCAAAGAAGTTAATATGCTCCACACTGAACTCTTGAAAAGGCGCATCCTTACCTTCTGGATAACGAGAGGCATCCGGCACCGATATATATATATTTCCACCCACGGAAAGCATTTTCTTGAGCTTTTGTAAAGCGAAACGTACGTCGCGAACATGCTCTAATACACCTGCCAAGATCAGAAAATCGACCTTATCATCTCCAATAGTAATATCTGATATTGTATTGTTTGTTACCTGAATCCCATATTTTCGACGAGCAAACTCAGCACACACTGGAGATGGATCCATCCCGGACACATTTTTGTAACCCATGTTTTTCAACTCAGCCAGCAACTGGCCATTGGCGCATCCAATTTCATAAATACGAGTAGTCTGGGAAGGTAAAAATTGCGAGACGATACTTGCCACCTTTTGAAAACGCGCCTGTTCATAAGGTGTATCCAGCCCCCCGCGATCAGTTTTTTCGTATTTTGACATTTCGCGATAATAAGCATCAAAAAACGCTTGTTCCGGGATAAGATCTGCAAAGCAAAAGCCACAATTTGAACAGACCACAACATCATACCCTGATAAAAGACTTCTGCCATCAGACAATCGTGAAAAAGATTGGCGATATATCAAGTGATTTGCGCTATTATTGCATATAGGGCATAATCGTTTGGATTTCATGGAATTATGAAATAAGTCATTCATTGTTAAGTAACTGTTTAGCGATAAGGCGAGAAAAAGGAATAGCATAACAAACGAGATCCCACACCTCCAAATAGTGAGGTCGCAGAAAGAAGAGATATTGATCTGAAAATGAGCGGATCAGAGACGGTATTCGCCAAATGTGATCCTGATGGTGGTAGGCGCTGATAGCAAGAATAGGTTGTTCATTTCGAATTATATTTTGGGCTCCGACAAGAGCATCTATTTCAGATCCTTCAATATCCATTTTTATAAATGTAGGCGTTTCTTTGATAAGTATCTCGTCCAGAAATATACAATCTACTTCTAAATTTCCGGAACCGATCGAGGAGGATTCTGTTCCGGTTGCCTCAAATTGGACCTTTCCTTTTTTGGCTCCAATTGCTACTTGATAGAATGACAATCGCTTTCTATTCTTTATGGGTAATGATAAAGCAAATCGCTGCAGCTTTTGAAAATTTGCCGGATCCGGCTCGAATGCAATAATTTTTTTAATCGAATCACCTTGATTGTGGATAAGATTTCTTATCGTGTCTCCATCATAGGCACCACAATCTACAAACACATCATCAGGCTTAATTCTTACAAGATCGTCCGGGAAATAAATCTCATGAGATACCGGGGATGGCAAGATATCGAAATCCATCCATATTCGCCATCTAATCTGTGCAAGATATTCTTGCTGCGATGCAGCATCCGCCCATAATGAAAAAGCATTTCGGACTTCATCTGCATGTAAAATAACATAATGTGGCAAATCCAAGGCATAGTGCGGTAGAAATATTTCCGGATATTTCCAAAATAAATAACCAAATGGAACAACTTTCCCGCAATTTAGATCTAATAATTGTTGCCGGCGTTCAGCCATTCTATCCAGAGATTTAGCCTTCCAAATGGTGACAACGAAAGCAGCATTCTGACCAAATTCTTCCACTGCTTTTTGTGGAGAAAATACTTTAATGCCATTAATCTCCCTTCCCCATTTTGATGGGTCGTTGTCTGTAAAAGCCAGCGGCTCTATACCGAGGCGGCGCAATCCAACCAAGGTTTTTTGCCCCAAGCCACCTGCACCAAACAGGACGAGGGATTTTTCAAAAGGAGTTGTCAGCTCATCGAATGTAGACTGTTCCCGATGGATTACGGAGCTCACCGGTTCGTTCAACAATTCTTCGAGTTGGTTTTTTGCAGCAGTAAGATTCATTATATTCTTAAAAAACCATTAATCTTTAGTCTTCAAAGAGGTGAAAGGGAGGAGTTTACCTACGACTCGGATTCTCTCGTCAGGGGTATCAGCATATTGGAGAAAAGTTCTTCCCGGTCTAGAAAAGGAAAGAGATCCTCCAAAGGTCTTGACACCATAGATCCATCAGAACGAACATGAGAGGAGACGTGGGGGGAAACAGTTTGATCAGGATCAGTCATTACCTCACAAATTACAGGACCAGGCAACTGGAGCACAACGCGAATCATATCCCGCAGATTTGAAGGATCTGAAATGCGCACTGATTTAATGTTGTAAGCCGATCCAATTCTAATTGTATCCGGAAAAGTCAAGCCGCTGGATGGATCGCAACCAACCAAATGGCCATTAAAATAAGCACGTTGCGTAGATCGAATAGACCCATATCCCTGATTATTTAGAACAAAGAATTTAATCGGTAGGTTTAGCCTAGATATTGTCTCAAGTTCCTGTATGTTCAGTTGAAAACCGCCATCTCCATCCACGGTTATCGTTCTCTTACGCCCGCTTGCCAAACAACCTCCGATGCTGGCAGGAACTCCAAACCCCATTGCACCCAACCCACCTGTGCTGAAAAGTCGTTGACCATGTTTTACGTGGATAGATAACCAGAATTGATCAATGCCTGCTCCCGAGCTCCCTGGGATGAGTAGGTCATCATTCGTCAATTCGTCCGATAGAACAGAAGTGAACACATAGACATTGATATTTTTCTTTTGTTCCCAATATTCGGGTAATATCACAGGATACTTTGCTTTCCATTCGTTACAACGGAATAGCCAAGCGGTTCGATCTACAGGCTGAATAATAGATTTATTTTTAAGTAATTCTTGAATGAAGGCCTTGGCGTCAGCACAGACCTGGACATTAACTGTCATTTTTAGTTTGCGTAATTCGCCACCATCAATATCCACTACAATTTTCTTAGCGGCACGAGCAAATTTCGATTGATCAAAGCCAGTTACAGAAAAGTCCAAACGGGCACCGATCGAAAGCAAGCAATCAGAATTCTGAATAATAAAATTTGAACTGCGAGCTGCGGCAACTCCAGGCTTTCCAAAGTATTCGGGACACTCATCCGATATGAGATCAATCCCCATCCAGGTCGTCAAGACCGGGATACCCAAAATAGTGACAAGCTCGTGGATTATTTTTTCCGCACCAGACAACCTAACCCCATTGCCGATTAATAATACCGGGCGCTCTGCACTGTTTAGTAATCTAATAGCTTCCTCCACTTTTGAAGATAGCGAAGAAGGATTAATATTAACTGTTTCCAACTCCCTGGGGTCGAATCCTTGAAGGGAGTCCGTGTCGATCATCGAAGCCTGCACATCAAGTGGAATATCCAGCCAAACCGGACCTTTTCGTCCTGATGTAGCCAACGCAACCGCTTTTTCCAAGTGATAACGAATAGTTGTTGGATCCGTTACAGTTACAGCATACTTTGTTATGGATTTTACAATCGAAATAATATCGAGCTCTTGCGGACCCCTTTGTCTTACACCTAAATCCCCTTTCATATCGATACGTTTTACCTGGCCCGAAATAATCAGACATGGGGTCGACTCCAACCACGCTCCAGCGACACCCGTGATCGCATTGGTACCGCCGGGGCCAGTCGTCACGAGCACAACCCCAAGATAATTCGTTACCCGAGCATATGCCTCTGCTGCAATCGCGCTAGCCTGTTCGTGCAGATTGCAAACATACTCAATATCCTGGCAATTTCCAACCGAATCATTCAAATGCATGGCACCACCACCAGGCACCATAAAGACATGCTTTATCCCAAGATCAGCGATGAAACGAAAGACATAATCTGATAGTTTCATGAAAGAAACTCCTATATTCAATATTTATAATTGAGAAGCACTACTTTTAGAACATGTCTTTTTATGCGTGATGTTTATTGTTCTTTTTTCCAGAAAGGATATAAATCATATCTCTGGATAATGTACTTTTTAAAAATCAGATGGGTGATAAACAACAATTAGTAATGACTTTTCTATATTATTATTCGTCGGTTTTCTCAAGGGTATAAAAATAAAGATTAATAATTCAATTTCTTGTGTTAATGTGACATACAAAGATAAACCTCTGCATCCCAACTTGTTGGGTAATTTAAAACCCCCATTAATGGACAATTCGCGACTAAAGCCTTGATGCGATTATCGGCTATTTTATTAATAATTGCACTATCTTCTGATCGTGACCAAACCACCCATAAGCGTTGCGCAGGTACTTGATTCGGGGCTAATTCCTGAATATTCGTTTTTGTTAATTGAAGATCACTCTTTCCTATCGTATCGTTTCCGTCTATTAAATATTGAGGGCGATCTGGAAAATAATATTTGAAAATCACAACAGTAAAGCCTGTATCATGATAAAAGGCATCTCCACTTTGAAAATTCGCTTTAACAATAGCTGACAATTCTTTCATTCCACTCGCCGAGGATGATGGTATCCAATAAATTACAGATGATGAAATTATGCCAATACTTGCCAACCAAATCAATTTGTGGAAAATGGAAGGATTCTGAATTACAACGAGGTGCACAAGCCATAAAATGAATGTAGGAATAAGAAGTGAGATGGTGCGGTAAATAAGGATGTTTTGAAAATGTATACTTACCAAAAATAATAGTATTAGCGGCATCATAAATGAAATAAAAAGTATCCTGGTGATTATTTTGCCAGAATCGTGTAATCCTTCTCGACCAAGATCATTTTGGCCTAGATATAAAACCAGATTGCTAAAGGCAATTAATTTGAAATGTGGTTTAGTAACTACGAGCTTGACAATATAAATGCAAACAAGAATTGTTAAAAGAATTACAATCCACGAATAAATTATAGATGTAATTAGTGGTGGTATAGCGAATCCAAAAAAAGAATTATAACTAGCCAAAATAAAATATTCAAGTGTAAGTGGTGTAAACCAAGGAATTGGTATTATCGCCCGGTTCAAAAATATTGGTAGCCATGGAATGAATGTGATGCCAGCCAAGACAGCTGTCAACATGATTTTTTTCCAAACGCGTGGTCTAACCAGGATAGCAATTAATAATAATCCGGGAATAAAAAAGAAAGAAACGTAGTGACCCCACAACATCCCAAAAAGTGCAATTCCTAAATAAACCCACTTTCCTGAAACTGCTGCATAAAACCCTGCAAGGAAAAGAAAAATAAATATCGAATAAACCCGTCCTTCCTGAGCGGTTAACAATTGATAAGGAAGCAAGGCGAGAATCAGTAAAACAGTAATTTTTTGAGACTGGGTGAATTGAAGTAAACCGGACAATTTATATACCAACCACAATGATAAAATGCCAGCTAATACTGATGGAAGACGAAGGCTAAATGTATTCCAACCAAATATGCGGGTTACAACCCAAAGCAATACTTCAAATCCTGGTGGACTCAGGTTTGGGCGCAATGAACTAATCATTTCAAACAGCCCCTGGTGAGTGATTTGAAGACTAAACAATTCATCATAATAAATTGAGCCGGTCACGAAACCAGAAACCCGTAAAACAGCGCCTACTGCGAGTATTGAAGATATCCAAGGAAACCCAGCAATATTTTGATAAATATTTTTACCGAAATTAGAAAATTTCAGCTTAATATTCGACAGATTAGATTGCTTTTTCAAGGCCATTTTCAGGATTCCAGAAATTTCATTTTGAATATGATTAATTGATCAACAGCAAGGATTTCTAAAATTGAAAAATAACTCTGAGTAAATCTGCAACGTCGATTCTCGAATTCTATACAAGATCCCCACTGAAAAACAAATGAGACGCCCTGTTTGTGCAATTCATACAGTATTAATTTTTATGAAACATTATGGTCTTACCAATCGATTGAAGTAAAGGAGTTGAAAGTCTTAATCCCAGTTCATTAGTTGCTCTAGAAATATCTGGCACATACTGCTCCAGCGATTTATTATGATCTGAAGTACCGCGAATTTCGACAGCGATCTTAGTGGGGAATTGTGCTGCCACAAGTTGGGCAAGCTCCGCAATGGAAATCGATTCGTCACTGCCCACATTATAGGGTCGACAGGATTGACCTCTGAATAATATCGTCCATAGCCAGATTGCCAGATCAGCGGCGTAGAGGTAGGAGCGGCGGGGAGTGCCATCTCCCTTTACTATGATCGGACCTCCATCCAGCCCATCTCTAATAAAATTACCAATTGCGAAGTGTGTATCCAGAGGGAGGTAGGGTCCCACGAAGGCAAAACAGCGGGCAATTTTAGCTTCATATCCTTCCTGCCTAGCATATAATAGGCAAAGTGTCTCTGCGGCACGTTTTCCCTCGCCGTAGGCAGAAAGGGGGTCAGTCAAGTCAGGAGCACCTTGGTATTCTTCAGAAATATGGGTCATATCGGGAGGTTGCCTGCCATAGATTGCGCCTGAACTGGTCAGCAAGACTTTTCTTGCCCCACAATGGCTGGTAAATTCCAGGGTATGACTAGTTCCGTCCACAATGGTATGAAACATAGTCAAAGGAGCTTCAACATTCAGCCGTGCGCTGGATTCCGTTGCTGCGTGAATTACGTGAGAAAAGGAGCCGGGCGGAAACACAAAATACCGAATATCCCCTTCATGGAAAAGGATGGCGGGATTGGCTGCCAAATGAGGTGCTTTCCTTTGAAATGCGACCGGGTCGCGGGTTAGGACAAGCGCGGATGCCTTCAGTCCCAAGCGGTCTTTCGCCCAAGCGAAGCTTTCAAGGAGCCAACAGCCAAAGAAACCGGTCCCCCCTGTAATAAAGAAACGCCCTCCACGTAGTTCTTCCCATAACTCACGGGTAAGGTCAAGAATATGCTCCAGATCAGAAGCAAGAGGGTTTTGTGACTTTTTCATTCCCAAAATGCACCAAAATACATTCCAACGAGTCGAAGGATACAAGCTATCAAAGTTGCTAATCCAATAGATGAATCATGCCTTTTCTTTAGAATTTCTCACCAATGCACCTGCTGCGCTAACGATTCCCAGAGAAACCCACAAATAAGGCAGGGCGAAGGTGTCAGTACTAAATCCTTCGGTGGTAAAAGCGATCAAAACAAATGTCCCGAACCAACCGATTACCTGTAGCACCTTTTGTCGATTTAATCGCACTACCCATGTGGTCCTAAGAACGACATAACACCAGGCAATAAAAGAGGAAAACCCCATAATACCGGTTTCAGCCAACAAACGGACCCATAAGCTCTTAATATTGGGAATCGCCACGTCCCTTAACAAGATTTGAGTCACTTCTGGTAAGTGCCAACTAAATGCCGGGAGAGCTTGTTGAAAATAAAACCCCGCGTTCCCCAGACCCACCCCAAGAAAAGGATGAGTATTAAATATATTCCATCCGGCCACCCAATAAACATAGCGTTCTGCGAATTGAAGATAATTGAATAAAACGTATACATTGCCAGTCAAGGATTTAAATTGAGCCCAAGTCTGGATTTCAAAAAAAGCTGCAAAGCGTGGATCAACATGTGAAAGGACCCATACCAAAGCGAACGCCCCAAGAACATATATTCCAAGGAACCCAAGCACAATTAATCCTGGCAACAACCTGCGCATCATCTTTTGAAATATAGAATGGGATTTAGAAAAGCGTGCAATGCTCCATGACCGTATGCGGCGCGCAAGATAAACATTAAGGTATATTACCAGGAATGCAATTACCAGAAGCTGTGAAAGAGTGCCAATCCGTGAGACCAGGAATATCAAAACCACGCCGCATCCCAGCAAAATATTTTCCGCGCTGAATTTCCAAAGGCGGAATTGAAAAGCGGACCAGCCAGTAATCGTTGATGCAAACCAATAGGGTAAAAAAAAGAGATCCAGTTGTTGCCCCAGCCAGGAAGGCTCAAAAGCAAAAGCCATAATCCTGGTTGGGAATACATTTCCGGAGGAAAAGAAGAACTGGAATTTAAGCGCATATAGAGGATAATTTCCATGATAAGCATATACATAGATACCCTGAATCGCCGCCCATAAGAACATAATCAAACCACTAAGGTTAATCCATTTTAGCGAAGCTCCCAATCGTGATCGGGATTGAGCAAGCCAACTGGAGGTCACCAAATAAAAAGCAGCACCCACAGAAAGAGTACCCAGAGCACGGATTACTTCATGAAGCACATTTTCATTTTTAAACGGCGGAGTATCCAAAAAAAAGGCAGACGCAGTTGCAACCAAAACGATGGAAGTAAAAAACAGGAATGGGATAATTTCCCGAGGAACCCTTCCTCTTTTGATTAAATAAAAAATGAACCAAAAAAATATCAACCACACGAGAGGAATGAAGGAGGCAGGAGCCACCATTGAATGTCCAGCCAGTCGAGACAGAAGGGGGAAACTGGTGATCGGCAATAAAATGATCAAGGCTGCCCAGGCAATATCAAGTGAACTGCGACCAAAGTGTTTGATTTTCTCAAACATGATGCGAAACCTTAATAGCGTTTATCAACCATAATGAAACCACCAAGCCTATAAATGCGCCTGCTAAAACCAGTCCCGCCTGTCCATATAGAATGGGTGATTCCGGTACGGCTGCCAGATCAGTCAAGCTGATCGTCATAATGGAAATGATCCCTAAACTTAAATTTATTTCATTTATTTGAGATATGGTTTGGTCCTGCAACATCTTTTCAATTTCTTGATGGGAATAACCCTTACAGTCCATTTGGATCGAAGCAGCCTGGGGAGAGGTGCCTGCCAAACAATTTTCCAGCCCGGCAATTTGAGCTTGAATTTGGTCAGCCTGCAAAGCATGAGTCAGTGCGACATTCAACGCATCAGCGGCGTTCTGGGCCCAAATATTCGTTAGTTCTGCAGAAGCATTCGGATCCCGGTCCCTAACGCGAAATTCCCAAACAGATTGCCTGCCCTCCAAATAAAAATCCTTAAGAAACCTTTCAGGAGTAATCGAATATCCCTTAACCTGAGCATCAGAAATAACGAGGTTCATGACTGAAGGGGAAGTAATGATCGCGCTGGCTGCGTTAAAGGCAGTATCCTCTTCAATTTGAGTGAGCTCGCGTTTCTGATAGTTTATGTTTATCGTTATAACAGCTTTAGCTTCGTAAACGGGGGGGAAAAACAAATGAAATCCAAAACCAACAAGGCTGCCGACTACCATGAGGGTTACCACCATCCACCAACGCGATAGGACGCCTTCTACTGAGTCATACAACGAAAATTCATGATTATTCATGGGTTACAATTAATTGTGGGAAGCACGATGGAATTAAACGGGGCAACTAGACACCCTGAAACATTCATTAAATTAATATCGGCTTCAGAACGTGCCATCACGAGCTTTGCATCCATGCCATTCTGTGTGGTAGAGGAAGGAAATTACCTATACGCAATGCGTTGTGAAAATCCCCATGAAACTCCCGCGGTGTTATCCTGGGAGACTGAAAGCTGACGTGAACCAAACTTATTAGTCCACCTTTTGTTTCGGGCACTGACCGGAGAATTGATGAAAGCATATATTATTAGCGTGATCCTTCAATACAGGATTTGTAAACAGCCATTATTTGCGGAATGATATGTTCTGATGAATATTTCTCTTCTGCTATCTTACGTCCTGCAGCACCCATTTTTATTCGAATGCTTGGATTTAGAACCAGATATTTTAACGCCTCGGCCAACCCGGAAACATCCCGCGCTTCCACCAACAGACCATTTTTCCCCTGTTGGATAATCTCCCGGCAACCTGGGACGTTCGTGGTTACAATCGGACGCCCACATGCTACTGCTTCTATCAACGATTTTGGCAAGCCTTCCCGATAAGTTGGTAAACATATAATGGATGCTTGTGCATATACATCCGCCATTTTTTCCTTCCAGCCCCACCATTCTATCACATCCTCCTTTTCCCAATCTTGAAGCTGCGTGAGCATCACTGAGCGAGGATTTCCATCGTCAGGATCACCTACCAATGCGAAGCGAGCTTGAAGGCCTGCTGTTCGTAATCTACGGGCTGCCTCCACGAATTCCCCCACCCCTTTATCCCACAATAATCGAGCCGGCAAGATTACCAAGGGATTCCCTTCTGATTCAGGAACCGGGGAAAATTGACGGATATTTACACCTGTCCCAAGAATGAGAACCATTTGCCTGGGATTTGCCAGGTGATTTTCAATAAAATATTGCCGATCGTCCGGATTAAGAACAATGACCCAGGTAGGATGGAGAGCCAAGCGATAAATCAACTTAACGAGGCCTCGCAGCCAAGTCTGTTTTCCTATGCCTTGTGTGAATACATATCCAAGTCCTTCCACCGAATTAACCACAGATCGAACGCCAGTAAAAAAGCAAGCCAATGAGCCATATAGAACGCATTTGATGGTGAATTGATGGACCAAGTCGGGCTTTTCCTTGTGGAAAAGCCCAATGAGGCGTACCAGGGTTGAAAACTCGACAAGCGGATTTATCCCTCGCCGAGATAAAGGAAAGGGCACCAAGCGAAAACCCAACTCACGTAAACGAGGAGCAAAATTTCCTTCAGGCGAAACCAATACCACTTCGTGTCCATTGACACGCAGAGCTTGTGCCAGTTCCAGACGATAATTATATAGATACCAGTCTGTATTAGCAAACAAAATAATTTTCACGGCGACTCACCTGTTCCCTGAGCGGGATATAAAATAAAACATAACTGAAATTTTTAAGAGTAGACCACAATCTAAAAAATCGTAAAGAATAATTTTCCATGATAAAGAATTCAAGTAAGGAAAATATCTCCAGATGCAATATTCTGGAGCGCATATCCGGAAACTTAGCACAGCCAACTTTGCCCGGAACCATTTACAGACATTCCGCAAGTTACCAGCACCGACATTACAACATACGTCTGATATGAGGGAGGGAATTACTCATATATTATTAAAATGTTCAAAAAGAGCAGAATTCCTATTTGTTTAGAGATTTTGCCACTTCTTAAAAATTAATCTTACCACGATAAGTTTTTATAAACCCCAATTGAACCTGATATCCAACGAGGGTGGTAATAGTATTCACCTTGATATTCTGTGGAATTCTCTTCTCTATTATGAAAATCCAATCAACTCCATCTCACGCTGATATTTATTCGATTGGTTTTTTCATCATGGTAGAATAGCTTTTGGGATCAACTCTTATATTATTGGAGGGAACTGATGAGCAAGATTTGTGTCATTGGTACAGGATACGTTGGACTGGTCACAGGAACCTGTTTTGCTGATCTTGGCAATCAAGTAACCTGTTTGGACCTCGATGAGAAACGTATAAATAATCTCCTCAACGGGAAGATGCCCATTTACGAACCTGGTTTGGAGCAATTAGTGAAGCAGAATGTACAAGCCAAGCGGCTCCAGTTCACAACGGACTACAAAAAAGCCCTGGAAGGCATTGAATATGCTTTCATCGCGGTCGGGACGCCTTCGGGCGTGGATGGAGAAGCAGATCTGCAATATGTTAAATCTGCCGCAGAATCCATCGCCGACCTGGTGGACTGGCCGATCCTGGTGATCAATAAATCCACGGTTCCCGTCGGTACTGGGGATTGGGTGGCTGATGTAATCCGCCGCCGGCGAGGAGAGCGGACCCTTCAGTTTAGCGTAGTATCAAATCCCGAATTTCTAAGAGAAGGTTCAGCTATAAATGATTTTATGAACCCTGACAGGGTTGTGCTTGGGTCTGAAGACCGAGCAGCGGCTAACCAGATTGCTGAACTTTACCAACCACTGCGGTGCACGATCATAATCACCGATGTGCGTACTGCTGAAATGATTAAATACGCTTCAAATGCGTTTCTAGCGACTCGAATCTCATTCATTAATGAGATCGGCAATATTTGCGAAGAACTCGGAGCTGATGTACGTGAAGTCGCGCGGGGGATGGGGTATGATAAACGCATTGGTCATGCTTTCTTAGACGCAGGACTTGGGTGGGGAGGATCATGCTTTCCGAAGGATGTGAAAGCCCTCGAACATATGGCTGTATTAAATGGCTCTCAACCGCAGCTTTTGCAGGCAGTGATGGAAATCAACCGGAACCAACGCCGACGCGCAGTTATGAAACTACGAAAAGCCCTCGGTTCACTAAATGAAAAGACCATCGGTGTGCTTGGGTTATCTTTTAAACCTAATACCGATGACATCCGGGATGCTGCTGCGCTTGAAATTATCTACTTGCTGAAGAACGAAGGGGCTCATGTTCGAGCTTATGACCCGCAAGCAATGGAAAATGCTGCCAAAATGTTGAAAAATGTCAAGTTATGCGAAAATCCCTACCAAGTGGCCGATGGCGCGGACGCCCTCCTGCTTGCCACAGAGTGGAACGAGTTCAAACAAATTGATTTTTTACAGATTAAGGACCTATTGCGCAACCCGATCATCCTGGACGGGCGCAATTTGTGGGATTCTGAGCACTTGAGGGCGATTGGTTTTACTTATATTGGGGTTGGTAGGGGTAACCAAATCTAAAGATGGCTATGGCTTTATAGAAAATATGACCGCTAATATCTGTTCATCAAGATTAGTATTCGAAGAATGGCGTCATCTCCCCACCTTTGACGCCAAATTTCCCCAGATGCTGCCAAGCGGATTCGATCTTTTATTGATGATTTTCCGGATAATACTAAATTTAAAATCCTGTGTTGTTCCTCGGGAATCCTGTCCCTGAAATTTTCGATAAATTTTCTGACCTGATCAGAAAATCGAAATACCCCATCCTCTGATTTAAAAATCCTTCTCACCCTGCGATTTAAGTCATCAGAAAATTCGGTCGCTGCACCAATCGCGTTCGTGGCATGTTGCCGATATTTGATTCCTGGATAATCGTCAAAAAGAACCCGACCAAAACAAGATATCGTCAGATAACACCACCAATCATGCATAAGGAGTTTATCCGGGAGACCGGACAATATTAATTCTCTCGCAACCTTATTCATCACCACTGTACAGCCTGTAGCAACATTTTCAACGATTGCATTGCCGAAACCTATTTGTCGGGGAATTCGAGAGAATCGAAGGTGATTTAGGTCTTCATCAACGTATTCCAAGCGCGAACAATAAAATGCGGGAATAAGCTGTGAGACAGTATAAAGTTTATTCACTGCGCGCGAGATTTTATCAGAGGACCAAACATCATCCTGGTCGCTAAAAGCATAAAAGTTAAAACCATCACCCGCTTCAGATAATAAGTTGAGGAAACTCCGCGCGGCCCCAAGATGATCCCCTGAGGGCAATATCGTAAAGTTATTTTTTTTATTATTGCTTTGATTTCTTTTTAGGACTTGCAGGGTCTTATCCGATGATTGATCATCCCGGACAATCAGGGATATGTCGGGCCATTCTTGTTCTTTGAGGCTCAAAAGTAATTCATCAAGATATTTTTCGCCATTATATGTTGATAATAGAACGGCGACTTTACCAGAAGATATATTGAAGTTTCCAGCCATAGGATAAGTTAAGAATGGTTCATTTTTTTCGAAAAAGACGAACGATGTGTAATGCTGAGCCAAGAAATGCCGGGGACAACCAGCGAGGTTCTTAAGAAAAGAATTATCGATTAGCTAATAAAAGAAGTACTATGTCTTATTAAATAATTTAGATAGGCGTTTCAGATCAAAAAATAATTAAAATCCCCTGCAAGAAATTTTACCTTGATAGAGGTACGTATTTTAATTCATTCATTGCGATTGCAAGTGTTTGCTCCCAAGGAGGGATTTGTATGCCAAAGGTGACTTTGAATTTTGTACAGTCCAGTGCAGAAAAAGCAGGACGGATGGCAGGAGCAGGGAATTCAGATGTGGATGCAGGAACAAGCTCCCGCATAACCTGCTCATTTGCGTTCGGATCGAACTCCAATATTTTTTTCGCCCATTCGTATCGGCTGGCAAACCCTTCCCCGGCAAGATGATACAAACCTGTGCGGTCTGCAAGCCAATGAAGAAAATCATGCCCTGCGTGGGCAAATGCTTGAGATGATATCTCTGACAGCATGCGTGACCAAGTTGGATTGCTGGTCTGGTCATTGACCACTCTAATAGACTCTTTTTTTCGTGCCCATCCCAACACCTTGGAAACGAAACTTTCCCTGCGCAGGCTATAAACCCAAGCGGTACGAAAAATCAAGTATCTGCCACCTACAGACTGGATAGCCTGTTCCCCTGCCAATTTACTTTTACCGTAAACGTTTAGCGGGGCAGGATTGTCGGTTTCCAGGTAGGGAGAGCCTTTCTTCCCATCAAATACATAATCGGTCGAGTAATGAATGAGAACGGCGTTCAATTTACTAGCCTCTTCAGCAAGCACGCCCGGTCCAACCCCATTAATTGCTTCAGCAAATTCTTGTTCCGACTCAGCTTTATCCACGGCAGTATAGGCTGAGGCATTAAAGATGACCTGAGGGCGATGCATCTGAACCATTTTGCTTATATTGGCTGTATCTGCCATATTTATTTCAGGGTAATCGAGCGCAACAACCGAACCAAGCAGCTGTAAAGTACGCTGCAACTCCCATCCGAGCTGTCCGGTGTTACCAATCAGAAGGATTTTCATCTACACCTCTGATTCTGTTATCCGAAAAAGATATTCGCGATAGGAATTTTTAGCATAAGAATCGGCGATAGCAAACAACCTATCCCGGGAAATAAAACCTTCACGATATGCAATCTCTTCGGGGCAGGAAATCATGATTCCTTGTCGTTCCTGGACCGTCTGAATGAAATTAGCAGCTTGCAGAAGCGATTCGTGTGTCCCGGCATCCAACCAAGCTATGCCGCGCCCCAACCTCTGGACATGCAGATGACCCATCTCCAAATAAACCTTATTCAAGTCCGTAATCTCAATTTCGCCGCGGGAAGAAGGATTGAGTGCCCTGGCAAGGGACGCCACGCGATGGTCGTAGAAATACAATCCGGGAATTGCAAAATTCGATCGCGGCTTGTCTGGTTTTTCTTCCAAGCTGACAGCCTGCCCCCGATCGTTAAATTCAACCACACCATAGCGCTGTGGTTCACGCACTGGATATGCGAATATTATTCCACCTTCTTTTAACCGTGCTGCCTTTTGTAATTGCTCGGAAAGCCCTTGTCCAAAGAAGATATTGTCTCCAAGGATCAAACACACAGAATTCTCACCAATAAATTTTTCTCCGATGATAAAAGCGTCCGCAATGCCGCGTGGTTCATCCTGTTCCGCATAAATGAATTGCATACCCCACTGCTGACCATTGCCCAACAAACGTCGAAAAAGAGAGAGATCATCCGGTGAACTGATGATAAGAATCTCGCGGATGCCTGCCAGCATCAACATGGCGAGGGGATAATAAACCATCGGCTTGTCATAAACCGGCAGCAACTGCTTGCTGATTGCCAAGGTAATTGGGTGTAGACGAGTCCCCTTCCCGCCAGCCAAAATAATCCCTTTCATCATGGGGCCTCCACTCTGTCTTCATAATTCTTTTCGAGCCAAGATTGATATTCCAATTTTTTTCGGATGCCCTCAAGCCAATCTGAATGCTCCAAATACCAAGCGACAGTTCTTTGGAGACCTTCCTGCAAGTCATGTTTAGGTCTCCAACCCAACTCCGTACTGATTTTATTGATATTCATGGCATATCGACGATCATGTCCGGGACGGTCGGGAACGAATACTTTTAATGACGCATGGGGCCGGTATGGCGAATTGGGTTTCAAACCGTCCAGGATTTCACAGATGGTATTTACAATCTCAAGATTGGTGGGTTGATTATCGCCACCCAGATTGTAACTATCGCCAGCCTTCCCATTCTGCAATACCTGCCAGAGAGCTTCGCAGTGGTCCTCCACATATAACCAGTCACGTATTTGTTTCCCATCCCCGTAAATGGGTAATGGTTTCCCTTCCAGAGCATTCAAGATAATCAACGGAATAAGTTTTTCAGGGAATTGGTATGGCCCATAATTATTCGAGCAATTAGTAATCGTTATGGGCAAACCATATGTTTTCGAATAAGCCCGAACCAAGTGGTCGCTGCCTGCTTTCGAGGCCGCATAAGGAGAATTGGGGGAGTAGGGAGTCGTTTCAATAAAACCGGGGGCATCTTTTCCCAGCGAACCGAATACCTCATCTGTGGAAATATGATGAAAGCGAACTTTTTTTGCTGCCTCCCCCCCTCCGTCAGACCAAACCTTTCGCGCTGCTTCCAACAGAGAAAAAGTGCCAAAAATATTGGTTTGGATAAAGGCATGCGGAGATACAATAGAACGGTCCACATGGGTCTCCGCGGCGAAATGAACGACGATATTAATCTTTTTACGCTTTAATATATCCTCGACCAATGATTGACTGCAAATGTCGCCCTTGATAAATTCGTACCGCTCCGGAGATGGGAGGCCTTTCAGGTTTTCCAAACTACCTGCATAGGTTAACAGGTCCAAGTTGACGACATAAATGTCATCCTGAGTACTTAAAAGATATCGGATGAAGTTAGACCCAATAAATCCTGCGCCACCGGTAACAAGCACATTCCTCATCCAGCTTCTCCTAATCGAACAGCTCAGCCTCAGAAATTAGTTTTGCATGGGCATCTTTATCCGAGAGAATGGGTGGTTTGCCATCAATGAGCGGCCATTCAATCTTTAAAGACGGATCGTTCCAAAACAGGGAACGCTCATACAAAGGAGCATAGTATTCGGTTGTTTTATAAACCACTTCCGCCTCTTCGCTCAGAACATAAAACCCATGTGCGAACCCAGTCGGGATCCAAATTTGCTTTTTATTCTGTGAAGAAAGAACAGCACCCACCCAGTGACCGAAGGTTGGAGAACTACGGCGCAGATCAACAGCAACATCATATATATCCCCACAAACAACCCTCACCAACTTCCCTTGTGGCTGTCGAACCTGGTAGTGTAAACCACGAAGAATCCCTCGTTGGGAACCCGAATGATTATCTTGTACAAATCCCGCAGTAATACCGTATGCAGCAAATTCATCTGCCCGGAAGGTTTCCATAAAAAAGCCTCGTTCATCACCATACACTCTGGGCTGAATGAGAATAACATCTGGAATTGCTGCTCGCTCAAATTGCATAATTCTCAACGTTCCTTATGACGATACGCATCAACCACCAAACGGGGTTCTCCCATCAATTTTATTTCTCCATGATCCAGCCAGGCTGCCCGCTGGCACATTGCTTCAATCGTGATCATGTTATGAGAAACGAGCAAAATGGAAGTACCTCTTGAACAAAATTCACTTATGCGTGCCTGACATTTTTTTTGAAAGGTTTCATCCCCCACTCCCAAGATCTCGTCAACGAGAAATACATCCGGATTACTGGAAGTCGCGACCGAAAATCCCAAACGCGCATACATTCCCGTTGAATATGTCCGGATGGGAGCATTAATAAATTCACCCAGTTCGGAAAAATCTACAATCTGGTCATATTTGTCCAGCATTTCGCGACGGCTGAAGCCTAAAAGAGCCCCATTTAGGAATATATTTTCCTGACCGGTTAATTCTGGGTGGAATCCCGCACCCAGCTCCAATAATGGAGCAACTTTCCCCGCAACGATTACTCTTCCCTTGGTAGGGCGCAAAACTCGGGCAATTACTTTGAGGAGTGTGCTTTTTCCAGCCCCATTGTCTCCCACGATCCCAAATATTTCCCCCCGATTCACATTCATGTTTATCCCATTCAATGCCCAGAACGTATGCATCTGGACCTGACGTTTCAACCAACGAATCAAATACTCTTTAAAAGTTCCGATGCGTTCGCTTGGCACGCGATAACGTACAGAAACATCCTCAATGTGAATCGCGTATTCAGGTCGTGGAATTTGTGCTTCAACCATTCTGAATATCGCCTTAGATGCGGTAGGCAAATTCATCAGATTTCGATGTAAAGAAAAACCAACCAACCAGCAGCATGCCGATCGCGATCGCAGCTGCAGGCCAGATATCGCCCCAAGTTGGCCAAAGACCATCAAAAACAGGCAGGCGCCATAGTTTTACCAAATAATAAAGAGGGTTAAGATGCAAGAGCAACTGATATTTCACCGGAATGACACTTTCAGGATAAATAATAGGGGTCAAGTACATCCAAGCCAGCAAGACGACCTGGTACATCTCAACCACATCAGGATAATAGACTGCAAGCGTAGATATTGCCAAGCCCAGACCAAGAGTAAAACAGCCTATCAGGAGAAGCGCAATGGGAGCAAAGATTGCTGTAATCTTTACCGGAGTTCCAGTAGCAACCATTACAATAACGAGGGGGACAAAGGCCAAAGCCAGATTAATTAAGCCCGACCCCACAGCAGCCAGGCCAAAAGAAGCGCGCGGAACATATATTCGCTGCAGCAATCCTCCCCCCCAGACCAGACTACTAATTGCACTCGTTGTACTCTGCGAAAAGAAATTCCATGCGATCAACCCACTTAGAACATAGGCAGGGAAACCACGTGTAACACCAAATATATTTGAAAAAACAAATGTAAGAATAAGCATCATGCCCAGTGGGTTGAGCATAGTCCAAGCAACACCAAGGTAGGAACGTTTATAGCGAGTTAGGATATCACGCCGAACCAATTGGTAAAGCAGATGACGATAGCGCACTGCTTCCTTAAGTTCCTGGAGGGCATGGGGTATTAATTGGGCTGAATCGTATATTGTCGTTTGCGACATGATTACCAGATTACCAGGGGGAAGGTTTGGAAGATTTTACCATGAAAGATTTATAAGTCTTTTTACCATTGTTTTATAAGGATTTCCGTTGGATTAAGGTCCTTTTGGATTTCCAAGTGCATTTGTCATTCCCATGCGTCGGCAATTAGATGATCAGGTGTCACACCGCATTGTTTCAATCCTGATTGAAGGACAGCAATCATTTCAGGGGGACCAGCAAGATAATATATGAGAGCAAGTGGCTCTGGAAGTGAGCCAAAAACTACCTCTGCGTTGATGCGCCCCAAAATACAATCTGTTCCATCCACATCCTGTTCAGCAAGAAACCAGACCTTCAGTTTGGGACACCGGCCTCGGGCGGAAACCACCAATGAGCTGTAAATCAACAGGTCCGGGCAGCGAGCTCCGTAGAATAAATAGACTCTACGAGGGTAATCTGGGGAAAGCCCCGCCAAAAAGGCAGTAAAAGCCGTTACACCAGTTCCCCCAGCCAGCAGACATACATCGTATTTTGTGTCGATGACAAATTCACCATAAGGCATCTTGACCCACACTTCACGCCCCAGCTTCAGTTCCGCCTCCATTCGCCCGGTAAATTGGCCTTTGACCGCATAGGTTATGCGCAAGAGATTACGGTCTGCAGGAGCGCTAGCGATAGAAAAAGATCGCGAATCGGGCCAGAAATCACCAGGAGAATACTCATCCAATGCCAAATGGAGGAATTGACCCGGTAGGAACCGCGGAGCAAGATTTTCCGGTTTCAGGAAAATGCTGAACACCCCTTCGCCATGATCCAGGATTTCTGTGACCCGGCAGCGGAACTTTTGGGGCATCAGACAACCCGTTCGCCACCCATAAAACGGGCAAATGCAGAGCTAAGATATTCCAGTTGTGAATCATCGATGCCCGGGTAGACACCGATAAAAAATGTCCGCTCCATAATTACATCGGTATTTTTCAAGTCACCAACCACACGGTGATCGATATCCATAAATGCCGGTTGACGTAGTAGATTTCCACTGAACAAATTGCGAGTTTCAATGCGGTTGGCTTCCAAGAAGCAGGTTAAATCATTGCGGGTGAAACCTGCTCCCTCACGGACTGTAATCACGAACCCAAACCAGGATGGGTCCGAATTGGGGATTGGATGAGGCAGGATCAAACGATCTTGATAGATCTCAAGGGAAGCAAATATTCTCTGAAAATTGGTTTTACGCCTGGCGATGAAACCATCCAATTTTCCCAGTTGAGCCAACCCAACCGCGGCTTGCATATCCGTCAATTTTAGATTGTAACCAATATGGCTGTAGACATATTTATGGTCGTAGCCAAAAGGCAATTTTCCAAATTGCTGGCTGAATCTTTTACCACAGGTGTTGTTTTCACCCCCAGCGCAGTAACAATCACGCCCCCAGTCACGAATCGAACGGATAATTGACCCCAGTAGTTCGTCTTTACTAAGAACACAACCACCCTCGCCCATGGTGATATGATGGGCAGGGTAAAACGAAAGGGTGGCAATATCCCCAAAGGTGCCTGTCAACTTTCCCCGGTAGCGCGATCCGAGAGCATCACAGTTATCTTCCACCACCCAAAGGTTGTGAGATTTCGCCAACCGCGTGACGGTATCCAGGTCAAATGGTACGCCCATTGTATGAGCCATGGCAATCGCACGCGTTTTCGGTCCCACGGCAGCTTCAATTCGACTTGAGATTGCAGTGTAATCGCCCAGGTTTACATCCACAAAAACCGGAACAAGTCGATTCTGAACGATGGGGGCTACCGTGGTGGGAAAACTGGCAGCAACGGTAACCACCTCGTCTCCGGGACGCAAGCGCCGTTCTCCCAACTTTGATGAGGTGAGCGCTGTCAGTGCCAATAAATTTGCTGAAGAGCCGGAATTTACCAAAGAGGCGTTGGGAAGCCCAAAGTATTCTGAGAGTTCAGCCTCGAAACTATCAGAGTAGCGGCTGGCTGTTAGAAAGAAATCTAGACTGGAATCGACCAGATTAACCAATTCATGTGCATCAAAGATGCGTCCGGCGTAATGGATCGTGTCCACCCCAGGATTAAAAGAACGGCCTGCAAAACGTTGCTGGTAATACTCCTCCACCAATTTTAAAATCTCGGTGCGAAGCTGAGCGTCTCGTTTCATATGCTGGAATTACTCTGCCAAAAAATCCCGATACCAAGAAATGGTACTGTCGAGACCCGCTTCCAGGCTGAAGAGAGGGGACCAGCCCAACACCTGCCGTGCCTTGTCAGCGTTGAGGTATTGATTCCGAATTTCATTAGCAGCTTCATTGCGCACTTCCGGGTTCACCTTGGCTGCCATTCGAGCCAGGATGGATTGAACCAATTCCAAAACTGACAACTGGTTCCCATACGAGAAATTAAATGCTTCGCCACGCAGTCCTGGGTGAACAGCAAGTTGTTCGGCCAGGAGCATGTACGCCGCAGCACCGTCTTCCACATAAAAGTAATCACGGACGGATTTTCCGTCTGAACGAATTATGGGGCGCTGACCACGCAGAACGGAACGAATTGTTCCGGGAACTATACGGTTCCAATTCAAGTCGCCGCCCCCGAAAAAATTCCCGCAACGAGTAATCACCACAGGCAGATCGAAACTGACCGCGTATGTGTGAGCAATCAGGTCTGCCGTTGATTTGCTGACATCATATGGATGACGTCCCTGCAAGGGTGTTGTTTCATCGTAAGGGAGAGCATCCTGATCACCATAAGCTTTGTCTGAAGAAGCAATAACGACCTGCCCGATGCGCGGGCTGCGACGGCATGCCTCCAGCAGGTTCCAAGTACCGGCAATATTGGTTTCAAAGGTTGAAATTGGGTTGCGATTGGCAATGGTGACTATAGTCTGAGCAGCAAGGTGAATAACAGTGTCGATCTCATATTCGCCCAGGATACGTTCCAACAGGTCCCGCTCGCGGATATCTCCGCGTACAACTTTCACCCGCTCAATGTGGTGCGAACGGACCAGTTCGCTTTGAGGAACCCAATCGCGCACCAGGCAGACCACGTCCGCGCCTGCCTCCACCAGGCGGCGCACCAACCAACTCCCCACCAAACCTGTCCCACCGGTTATAAAGGTTGGGCGATCCTGCCAAAAGGATGATTTTATTTCCATATCCTCCATGGTGGATTTCCTCCTGCCCACAGTTTCTCCAGCATTTGCACATCGCGCAATGTGTCCATGCAAAGCCAGAAATCTTTATGCTGAAAGGCATTCAATTGATCGTCCGAAGCAAGGTGTTCCAGCGGTTCCCGCTCCCAGACGATTTTATCATTGAGAATGTATTTTACGATCCCTGGTTCGAGTACGAAAAAGCCACCGTTGATCCAACCCTCACCGATTTGCGGTTTTTCCTTAAATTCTGAAACGCGTCCATTCTCAATCACCATTTGACCGAAGCGCGCCGGTGGACGTACGGCAGTAAGGGTGACAAGTTTCCCTTGGGTTTTGTGAAATTCGAGGAGGGCGGGAATATTAATATTGGCGACACCATCACCATAGGTCAACATAAACGTCTCATTGCCGATGAAATTTGCTACACGCAATATACGACCGCCAGTCTGAGTATCCGGGCCGGTATCCAAGAGGTGAACGATCCAGTCTTCACTCTCTCCATCGTGGAAGGTTAAATCACCCGTGCATAATTTAACTGTAATATTGCGAGCCCGATAATGGTAATTAATAAAAAAATCCTTAATCAACTCCCCCTTATAACCCAAAGCGATCACAAATTCTTTATAACCATATGAGGCATAGATCTTCATTATATGCCAGAGCATGGGCATACCCCCTATTTCAACCATCGGCTTGGGTTTCACCGTAGTTTCCTCTGATAGCCGCGAACCTAATCCGCCTGCAAGGATGGCGACTTTCATATTTTCTCCTCTTCCCATTGTTCTTGCAAGGATTATATTCGATTAATCATTGAAAATAACACGGTGAATAGGATTTGTACTTACCGGAGAGAAGATCCAGGAGATGAAAAGGGATATCCCGGCTGAAAACAACTTAATAATTGTTGTCCAAGCTAATATTAATAAAAACGCGGTGCATCATTATTATATCCACCGCGTTTAAGCCCTTCCAACCTTGATTATGCCTTATTCAAACCCAGCGTGACTTTTTCTCCCTCGAATTCGTCGTTTGTAGTTGCGAGAAGGTTGTCAGGAAAGACAAAGTTTAATTCAATCGTCAAGGTTTCAGCCATTACATAGTCCCGGTTGGCCTCGATAGCATTTTTCAATCTTTCCGACACCGTCACGTAGACACGGATGCGATCAGCCACATCCAGGTTAGCAGTCTTGCGCAGGTCCTGTACCCGGCGGACGAACTCGCGCGCAAGACCTTCACTGACTAAATCTGGCGTCAGTTCTGTAACCAATGCAGCCAGATACGCTCCGTCGTTGGCGACAGCAAACCCTTCTTTTGCCTGCGCACGAACTTCCACTTCCTCGGGTAAGATGCTATATTCCACGCCTTCAGACGTCACCTGCACTGGCTGCCCCGCAAGAAATATTGGAGCAGCATTGCCAGGATCCAGCCCAGAGATGGCCTTCGCCAACCCGGGAAATTTATTCCCGTATTTCTGACCAAGCTGCCTAGACAGGGGTTTAACTATAAAGGAAACGGCCTCACCACTGGCATCCAGAAGACGAACTTTCTTGACATTTAACTCATCAGAAATAAGGGAAGCGTAAGTCTCCACAGCGTGGCGTTCGTCTGCGCGTGCCAGGGTAAAGGCGGCCTCGGACAGCGGCTGGCGGACCTTTCGGTTGGCCTTCTGGCGGGCATTGTGACCGAGAGATACAAGCTTCATGACCAAGGCCATCTCCCTGTTGAGGGTTTCGTCTATCTTTGTTTCATCCACTTTTGGCCACTTTGCCAGGTGCACAGATTCCGGAGCTTTCGAATCGAGCGAACAGACCAAGTTGCGATACATTTCGTCAGCCAGGAAGGGCATGGCAGGCGCCAATAATTTCGCCAGAGTCACCAGTACAGTATAAAGAGTGTAATAGGCAGCCTGTTTATCTGAATCGGATTCGGACTTCCAGAAACGCCTGCGAGAGCGACGCAGATACCAAGTGGAGAGGGATTCGACAAAGGCTTCAATGGGACGTGTTGCGCCCGGCACATCATACATTTCGTATGCTTTTGTGACATCCCTGACTAGGGTATTCAAAGAAGAAAGCATCCATTTATCGAGATCGTTGGTCGGCTTTATAACCCTGGTCAATTCAGGGTTGTCAAGGTCGGCATAGGTGACAAAGAACGAGTAGACGTTCCATAAAGTCAAGGTGAAATTCTTGACCACATCCGTTACCATACTAGCAGCGAACCGGCGTTCAGCATTGGGCGGTGCCGAGGTATAAAAATACCATCGGAAAGCATCCGCACCTGATTGATCCAGAACTTCCCAGGGGTCAGCAACATTGCCAAGGTGCTTGGACATTTTGCGACCATCCGCGTCAACCACATGACCAAGGCAGATAACGTTTTTAAAACACAGCTGGTCGAAGAGCAACGTACTGATAGCGTGCAGGGTATAGAACCAGCCGCGAGTCTGATCAACGGCTTCGGAGATGTAATCGGCTGGAAATTGATTGGCGAATTTATCCTTGTTCTCAAATGGATAGTGCCACTGCGCCATCGGCATCGAGCCAGAATCGAACCAGACATCAATCAAATCGGGAACGCGCGCCATCCTGCCGCCGCATTTGGGGCAAACCCAATTAACGTTATCCACATGCGGACGATGAAGGTCAAGAGACGACAAATCACGACCGGCCTTTTCAGAGAGTTCCTTTATTGACCCAACACATTCACGATGCTTGCAATCCGGACATTCCCATACCGGCAGCGGCGTACCCCAGTACCGCTCGCGGCTGAGGGCCCAATCAATATTATTGCTAAGCCAGTTGCCGAAGCGGCCATCCTTGATATGTTCGGGCACCCAATTAATCTGCTGGTTGAGTTCCACCAACCGGTCTTTGAATGCACTGGTGCGGATATACCAAGAATCGCGTGCGTAGTAAATCAGGGGTGTGTCACAACGCCAGCAGAAGGGGTAAGTGTGGGTAATCGTTTCAGACCGGAATAATAGGCCGCGCTTATCCAAGTCGGCAGTGATAGAAGGGTCGGCATCCTTGACAAATACACCTCTCCAGGGTGTGATTTGGGGCAGGAAACCACCATCCGGACCAACAGTCATCAGCATGGGCAGATCGAACTTTTTGGATACTTCCAAATCATCCGCACCGAACGCGGGAGCGATATGGACCAATCCTGTTCCATCCTCGATGGTAACGAAATCACCCAGCACGATATAATGCGCAGGTTTCTCCAATGGCATGAAAGTGAAAAGGGGATGATATTTTATGCCCTTTAGTTTTTTGCCCTTGTATTTCTCCAAAACCTTGACTTTCTCATCCCGGAAGACTTTTTCCAAAAGAGATTCAGCCAGGATCAGACGTTCATTACCGCCCTCCGGAACGGGGCGTTCCACCGTGACATACGTGACCTCTGGTCCAGCAGCAACGGCGACATTGGCAGGCAGCGTCCAGGGAGTGGTTGTCCAGACTAAAAGCGATGTACCAGGTTTATCTACCAATGGCAGGCGCACAAAAACCGAAGGATCGGTGGCATCGGCGTAGCCTTGGGCGACTTCATGATCCGAAAGCGGTGTGCCACAACGCGGACAATAGGGGACAATCTTGTAGCGTTTGAAAAGCAGATCACGCTCCCAGAAGGTTTTCAAGATCCACCAAACAGACTCGATATATTCGTTCGTGTAGGTAACATAAGCGTCACCCAAATCCACCCAAAAGGCGATGCGATCGGTCAGTTTTTCCCAATCCTGGATGTAGTCAAACACCGATTTCTTACACAAGGCATTGAACTTCTCGATGCCGTATTCTTCTATTTGCTGCTTGTTGTTGAACCCAAGTTTTCTCTCCACAGCGATTTCAACTGCCAAACCATGGGTGTCCCAGCCACCTCGGCGGGAAACGTGGAAACCGTTCATAATTTTATAACGCGGAAACAAATCCTTGAAGGCGCGCGCTTCCACATGATGCACTCCCGGCTTGCCATTGGCGGTGGGAGGTCCTTCAAAAAAAACATATTCGGGTGCCCCCTTGCGAAGTTCAATGGTTTTTTGGAATATTTTTTGCTTCTTCCAAAATTTCAAGATACCCTCTTCCAGAGCAGTCACATCCAATTTTGGAGATACAGATTTGAACATATACACCTCAACAATCGTTTAGCAAAATCACCAAAAACAAAACTCCCGTCTCACCCCAGAGACGAGAGTCAAATGACTCGCGCGGTACCACTCTGCTTCCTAATTGTATGGGCGCTCACAGGTACAGCCAATTGGCATATACCCTGCCATTTTAACGGTCGGCTTCCGGCTTTCTTACTCGCACAAGGTTTTCAGATTGCGGCTCCGGGAGGATTTTCAGCCACTCCTGCCCACCCGGCTCACACTATATCCGGACTCGCTGCTGGTATTGAGGGGCCTACTCGTTCCCATCATCGCTAATTAGCTTCAAGTTGAGCTGAATTATAATAGCAAGACACTTCTCCCGCAAGGATATTATTATGATCCTCCAAATCAATGAAATAAGCCTCCCATCCAATGCGGTCGACATTCATCCCACCAAGGGCGGCGTCATCGTCAGCGAATCCAGCCTGACGATAAGCTTGCCTTCAGTGCCCAGACGATTCCTTGTTTCAGGCTGGCAGTCGTGGTCATTGACCGCATGGGTGAACACAGACCGACCAATACAACCGGTGCGCCCAACAATATTGCACCCCATGCAAACCGATCCTGTCTATATTAAAAAACGGATTCCAAACGGTTCATGGTATGGAGCCGTAGAGCTTAGCGATGGACGGATCATTTTCCTTGGAGGGCTGGGGTTAGGAAGCCACGTGACATTGGATGGACAATCACTTATCGGCACGTATGAAAATGGGAATGGGGAATGGATGGTTGCCACTGGTGATGAGAACGATTTCATGAGGCGGTACGCTGAATTACTAGGAGAGAGATTTGGTAGTGGTCGAGCCAAGTCCAACCCACGTATCTGGTGTTCATGGTACAGCCTGTACACTGAAATATACGAAGAGCAGCTTTTGAAAATCTTGAGCGACCTGGGAGCGATTGGCAGTAGCAAGGGATTGCCTTTCGACGTATTCCAGATCGACGATGGGTGGCAAATCAGGGTCGGCGACTGGGAACCAAACGGAAAATTCCCATCCGGAATGGACGGGTTTGCTGCCAAGGTAAACGAAACTGGTCGCAAGGCAGGCCTATGGCTGGCGCCACTGCTCGTTGTACGCTCCTCGAGCATCTTCCGCGAGCACAAAGACTGGCTTCTGCATGACGAAAATGGAAAACTCGTATCGGGAGGTTTCAACTGGAGCGAGCAACTATTCGCCCTGGATACCACCCATCCTGCCGTACTGGATTGGCTGGATGCGCTGATGAAAAAAATACGCGGCTGGGGCTATGAGTACATCAAACTCGATTTTCTTTACGCTGGTGCACTACCAGGCAAGCGAACCGAAGAAATGCCACGCGAGGCTGCGTATCGCCAAGGCCTGAAGGTCATTCGAAATGCCCTGGGGGAGGCTTACCTGCTCACATGCGGAGCGCCCATCCTGCCATCCATCGGGTTATGTGATGGGATGCGCGTCGGCCCGGACGTGGCGGGGCACTTCAGCTCATACCGGGATGACAACTTGTTGATGAATTTCGCAATCCCTGGAGCTCGAAATGCACTAAGGACCACATTAAACCGCCTGTGGCTCCAACCGCTTGTCCAAACCGATCCAGATGTAGTTTATTTTTGCAGCCGGCAGAATAACTTAACCCTTGAACAAAAATCCCTGCTCCATGACCTGGCGCAAATATGCCGGTTCAAAGCCTGTTCGGATATCCCCGCCTGGCTTACTGCTTCTGAGTGGTCTGCCCTGCATGATTACCTGGAAAGCATACCTGATGTACAGAAGATTAGACAGACAACCTACCGGATTGGGGATCACAATGTGGACTTCGGTCCCCATATTGGTATACCGGCCAAACCAGGGATAGTAAGCCAAATACATGGAGCAATCCTTGGTGAGCTAGCGAATTCAACGGCACTGATGAAAATTTTCGATAAATTGGGGAAAAGTAAACTTAAGAAGCATTTGAAACAGAATCCCATGTAAGAACAAACCAAAGCGGCCTGTGATTGACAGGCCGCAACATAAATTATCAACAAAAGGGATATTCATTCCCAATGTCTTTTTATCATTATTTTAGGGCACTAACCAACAATTTTATGCTATCTGGCGATGGCAAATTAAGTCGTAGAATCCGCCTTCCGCGCGCTGCCAGAGCTTCATAATCCCCCATTGCCTGCGCCCTTTCAAGAGTCGCAAAACTCATCTCCATTCCGGGAATATCCAAATCCTTCACCGGTTCGGCTGTAATTTGGAGAAACAAACCTGAATCCAGTCCTCCTTTGTGCAACTGCCCAGTTGAATGTAAAAACCGCGGTCCGAAGCCGATGGTGGTAGCACAACCGGTCCTCGAACGGATACCCAGACGAAGTTCAGCGAGGGCTGAAGTCATGTCAGAGTTACGTGGCAGGTAAGCATTAATCGCGACATAATCGCCTTTCCGAGCAACGGTCAGAAAGGCCTCCAAAATTTTTCCAAGGCTGGTTTCAGCCATTTGAAGAGTTGAAAAGGCTAGAATTCCATCTTTTTCCCAGAGTGGCGACCCCTGATCGAGACGTTTTGATTGGCTATACGCCAATATTTTTGCTTTTGTACGGTCTTTTGAATCCTGCACGTCCGGCTGGTTAAATGCATTAACCCTTAGGATTGAACAAGCAAACGCAGTCGCTATTTCCCAGCGATAAAATTCCGCCCCCAAGTCATATGCATCTGAAATGTTAAAAACCAGTGCCGGGTGACCAGCATCCTGGAGCGATTTGACATGTTCATCCAATTTCCCCTCTCGGCGCAGGTAAATATAAAGCCGGTCTGAGCTAAAAAATTCCAGCTTCTTAATTGTATTTGAGAGGATACCCGTCACCTGTTCTCCAACAACAGGTAGCATGCCTTTTCCCTGTTTTCCACTCGATTCAGCAACCAATTGCTCCAGCCAAGCGCCCAGAGGAGAAACTGATTCATCGGCAAGGAATGTCAACTTGTCTTTACCACCCAGGGCAAATTGCCCAAGAATTGCCCCTAAAACTAGTCCGGGGTTGCGCGCCCCGGATACATCTGCTGTGCACTGATTCATCATCCAGCCAGCGCGATCGAGCAGGTGGTCAAGATCAATACCCATCAGGGCTGCAGGAACCAGCCCAAAGTGGGTCAACGCTGAGTAACGCCCGCCGACAGTTGGATCAGTATAAAAGATCTTCCGATAACCGCGCGCATTTGCCAACGCTTCGAGGGTTGTCCCCGGATCTGTAATGGCTACAAAATGATTTCCAGCATGCCCACTGCGTTCCCAGAAATAGTTGAATAAGGCATTGATCTCCGCCGTCCCGCCTGATTTGGATGAGACCAGATAAAGGGTCTTATCGGGGGGAAACTCGCTTTCAGTTGCAAGGATTTGTCCAGGATCTGTTGTATCCAAAATGGAAAAAATAATGCCCTTATGTAAGGAGGAGGGGAAGCAATGAGACAGTACCTCAGGCGCAAGAGAAGACCCGCCCATTCCGAGCAATAAAAAGTGATTTAATCCTTCTTTACGAACCTGGAAAACAAAATCACGAATATCCTTCAGTGCGGCGCGGGACCGATCTGGCAAGTCAAGCCAACCCAGGCGATTCCTAACTTCCTCCTGTCCGACTTTGTCATTAGTCCAGAGGGTGGGATCATGTGACCAGAGGCGGGCAGGCGCTCCGTCTGCAATCATGCTTGCAACCCGGCGCTTTACTGAATCAGACATCGGTCCGAGTGCCCGGACTGCATTGGAACGCCGCTCGTCGATTGTTTTAAGCATCGCTGAAAATGAATCAGAAAACGTTTTAACACCTTCATTTTCAAGTTCCGAGGTTACTTTATCCATGGAGATGCCCAACGACTCAACGTCCTCAATAACCTTGCGCGCATCCTCGAGATGAAGTGTGAGGGTGGGCTCAGCTTTTCCGTGATTGCGGAAGGCTTCGAGAGTTTGCGGTGGCACGGTATCGACCGTGTTCGGACCAATCAGACCATCCACATATAATGTGTCGGAGTAGGACGGGTTCTTAGTACTGGTAGAAGCCCATAATGGACGCTGGAGATGACAGCCAGAAGCCCGGAGACGTGTAAATCTTTCGCTTTCGAATACTTTCCTGAACTCTTCATAAGCAAGCTTGGCATAGGCGATGGCAGTCTTGCCCCGCAGTAGGGAATCTTTTGGTAAAAGAGGGTCCACCTTGGTGTCCATACGGGATACAAAAAAGGAGGCAACCGAGACAATGTGGGTCACCGATAAACCGGCTGCAAGGCGCGCCTCCAGCCCGGACAGATATGCATCCATTACGGATCGATAGCGTTCAATCGAAAAGATCAAGGTAATATTTATATTGATGCCGGCAGTGATCGCATCCCGGATGGCGGGGAGACCTTCCTGCGTTGCCGGAATTTTAATCATAAGGTTCGGTCGAGACGCCCTTTCCCAAAGATGCTTCGTCAAAGCCAAAGTCCCCTCCGTATTATGTGCAAGGGTAGGGTTGACTTCGAGGGAAACATAACCATCTGCTCCTTCGGAAGCGCGGTAAAGCGAAGAGAACAAGTCACAGGTATCCCGAATATCTTCGATGGCAAGCTGCCAGAAAATCTCGTCTGCAGTCCAACCCGACCAAGCGAGGGGCAATATCACCGGGTCATAATCGTTGGTTTTGGAGATTGCATTGTTGAATATAGTAGGATTGGATGTAACTCCACGGATGTCACCCCGTTCGATCATTGCAGCCATTTCCCCATTCTTTCCGTCCGGTGACTTCACCAGCAGGCTACGCTGTATGTTATCGTACCAAAGGGATTGTCCAAGTTCAAGGAGTTTCTGAATTGATGCACTCATCGGAAACCTCGAAAAAGAATATTTTATAGAAATTCCCAACCACTTATTATACGACAAAGCCTATCTATTTGCTTCAATATTTCTAATTTTTTCGACCCGGCGAGCGTGGCGCTCCTGACCCGGATCATTGCCCACAAAACGAGCCCCGAGAAAGGATATTACAATTTCATTAGTCAGCTCGGGACCGATGACGCGTGTCCCGATACATAAAACATTCATGTTGTCGTGTTCGACACCTTGATGGGCTGTGTAGGTGTCATGACAGACACAAGCATATATTCCCGTTATTTTATTGGCGGCAATGCAGGCTCCCACACCTGAGCCACAGAGTAAAATCCCACGATCAGCTTTTCCCACCTGAATAAGACGACTGAGCTTTTCAGCATAGTCAGGATAATCTACAGGCTCGACACTATCTGTCCCCAGGTCTATCACCTCATTTCCGGAAGAGCGAACCGTTTCCATGATGGTATTTTTAAGAGGATAACCTGCGTGATCACAAGCAATTCCAATTTTCATCTCGAATTCTCCGTTCGGCGTACCAAGTCTATGTCTGAGAACAACCGATGTAGCGAGAAGATTCCTGAATCCCGCCAAATTGATTTTACCATGCAGGTAGAATTGGAGAGTCTGTTGTCATACTCTAGCAGTTGTGTCATAATTGGCATTACTATTCTTTCAAATTTTTATAATCCCAGGAGAAAACCATGGCAACTCCCAGCCCCGCACAACAAATTGCAGATGAAATACGCGGCCTTCAATCAAAAGTTGGGGATCTGCAAGGAAGCGTCCACTTGAGCAATGCACGAGACACTGTGGAAGATTTACAGACCAGCGTCAATGGACTAGCCGAACGGATTGCATCATTGCGAACACGCGGGTATGTCTTTGAAAAAGATTTGGAAAACCAGGGGCAAACTTTATCAAAAATTTGGATAAACCTGTATCCCAACCTTGAATCCCAAATCAACATACAGTCTTCGGCACTTGAAAATGCCTTGCGTCCAATTGAAATGCAAGTGCCACAATTAAATGCGTTGATCAACAATCCAGTGGCAGCGCGTGGTCTAATCAATTCCATTCAATCCGCAGTAAACCTTCTGGAGGATAAAGTTTCAGCAACCGAACGAACCATTGCAGGTATGTTCGATCAATTGAATAGAGATATAACCGGATTTACCCGTCATTTGAGCGAAATTGAATACCTTGTAACTCAACTCGCGGAAGCAACTTTTCAATTGCTACCCACGGAGGGCGGGATTGCGGCGATTAAAAGTGTCTGGTGCAAAACAGGAAAAGAGCAGAAAGGTGACCCGGAAGGAGTTTTATATTTGACCGATCAACGCATCCTTTTCGAACAGAAAGAAGAGGTGGTGACCAAGAAGGTTTTATTTGTAGCGACTGAAAAACAAAAAGTGCAGCAATTGCAGATTGAATGCCCTGTTGCAATGATAGAAAGGGTGGACCTCAGCAAGCAAGGGCTTTTAAAAAACGAAGACCACATCGAAATCAGATTTGCCAGTGGAGCTCCGGTGGAAGTTGCCCACTTCCACATCTGGCAAGACAATGCCACCTGGCAGCAATTAATCAACCGTTCTAAAAGCAAAGACTTCGACAATGGACGCGCCGTTGCAATCGATCAATCCGCCCTGGAGAAGGTCAAGGCTGCCCCGAGTCAGTGCCCAAGTTGTGGAGGAAATATTACCCAAGTGGTGATGCGTGGTATGGACAGCCTCACGTGTGAATATTGCGGGTTCGTGATCCGGCTGTGAACTGGTCGTATTATGAAAAAGCGGCAGTTTATTTACTGCCGCAAAATATATTTAAAATTGGAATACTGTCAGGAATATGTATCTTTTAATTCAGAAACAGGCAAGACAATTTGTCCTTCCTGTTTATTTCCCACCCAAATGACTTTTCCGGGTTGGCTGGCTGCTGTGTAAGCAGTATATGCCGCCACCAATGCATCCAATTCTTCGGGTGTGTAAATAAATTCTATCGGCAAAACACCTTTTAATAGCCGGTGTCTGGTAATTTCTTCAAAAAAATTCATCGGATCCCGAATGCCCATTGCCTGCTCATAGAGAACCAACTGCCGCTGTAATCGACCTTCCAGTGTTGGTTTAGGCAAAGGCAATTTTCCGAGCAGGGTGCAAAAGGCTGCGTGGGGGTGTGTCTCAAGCCACTGGTGAGAGGCGTTTTCGGTGGGAAAGATTTTATATCCCATCCCCCCCAACTTTCCATGGAAATCAAATCCCGTCTGCATCCAAGCCGCACAAGTCTCGGGTCGTGAGGAAGTCGGCGAAACCGCAATTCCGTACCCCCGTAATTCGTGCTCTGCCAAGCGCATATCGACACCGCGCAAGTGACCTGAAGTCAGGTTTTGTTTTTCCGCTTGTTTACGTACCAGCCCCAAGTTTGGACAATGAGGCGCATTTATTGCCACCAAGGTTTCCTGTTGATTCCCCAGGAATGCGAGTACTTCTTCAACCTCGCCGGCAGACATTTCTATCAACTGGCAGTCTTCATCAAGGACGGCATACGTACATGGGTGGCGTCCCCCAGAAAGGTCTATACCTATGTAAGTTGTTTTTGATAATAGCATAGGGACCTGTTTACCTAAATAAGATGGACCAACTATGCATAGTTTAGAATAAAAGGGCAATTAATGCAACAAGGATAAGGTACTGAATTTCTTATAATCTTGCATATTGCCAGTGTCGATGAAGTTCGAATGCTAAAAATAACCAGATGACGCAAGGATTTTAAGGTTATCCTTCAGCATGCATGCGTTCAGAAGGTGGAAATGAGTCCAGGTATCTTAAACCATAATCACCCCACACTCTAAGATTAATATTGCCTGGAAAATATCACACCTGCAAGGGTGAAGCACCGCGGCTGATATTTTCAAGAAATTCCTGCCGAGTAGCCAAGTTGGCACGAAACGCGCCATGCATGGCAGAAGTAGTCAGGCGGGCATTATGTTTCTGTACTCCGCGCATACTCATGCACAAGTGGAGGGCTTCAACCACAACCGCAACCCCTTGAGGGTGGAGCAAGTCACGGATAAAATCGGCGATCTGTCGAGTCATGCGCTCCTGAACCTGCAACCGACGAGCGTAAAGATCCACAATCCGGGGGATTTTTGAAAGACCTAACACCTTGCCGTCCGGGATGTAAGCCACATGTACGCGCCCCATGAAGGGCAGCAGGTGATGTTCACAAAGACTGTAAAATTCAATATCGCGTACAAGGACCATCTCGTCATATTTAACCTCAAACAAGGCCTCATTCACTACAGTTACCGGATCAATCTGATAACCGGATAATAATTCAGCGTACATGCGAGCAATTCGTTCCGGGGTGCGTTTTAAACCATCTCGGTCCGGGTTTTCGCCAACAGCCTGCAATATTATTTTCACAGCAGACTGAATTCCATTCATATCTATATTGCTCTTGGCTGCTAATTCATCAGCAGTGTTATCATCAAAATCATTGTATTCCATAGGTATCTCACAAGAAATCCGGCTCAGAAGATTTTCCGGGCCAGAATATTCGGTCCGCGAAGATCAGCCGATTTTAGGTTCAATCAGTCCGTAAGTGCCATCTCGGCGGTGGTAGAGAACATTAATTGAATTCGTATCAACATTGAAAAAGATGAAAAAGGTATCGTGTCCGAGCAATTTCATCTGCTCCAATGCCTCCCCTTCGTTCATCGGAATCAGGTCAAAGGTCTTATGTCGGGCGATAACCGGCACCTCTTCTCCATCCGGTTCGACAGGAGCAGGTAGCGGGACAACTTCAGAGGCAGGACGACCGTCTCCTCGACCGCGGAAATGCTTGCCCTTGTAGCGATCAAGTTGGCGCTGCATTTTATCAATCGCCGAATCGGTCACCGCAGTTATATCGTCACCCCGCTCCTCGACACGTAATAAAGCTCCATGTCCACGAACTGTAATTTGGGCAACATTACGATCTTTGGCATTGCGTGCTGATTTTATATAGGTTAAATCTACCCGAACATGCTCAATCTCGCTTAGATAGCGATCCAACTTGGAGGCTTTCTTAGTGACATAGTCTTTCAAACTTTCAGCCAACTCCATGTTCCTAGCGTACAATTCGACTTCAACGGTCATAGATCCTCCGGTGGAATATTAAATTTAATACTCAAACGTTATTCAAACCGTGATGGGGTAATGCACGGGCAAGTGTCAACGCATAAACGGACTTCGCACCAGCCTCCCTTAATGCTGCCGCACATGATGAAAGCGTGGCTCCCGTAGTAGCAACGTCATCCATGAGGAGGACGGTAGCCCCTCGCACAATTGCAGCATCTCCAAGAAAAGCGCCTGAGACATTTTCCCTGCGCTCAGCGATGGACAATCCGACCTGAGATTTTGTTTCACGGGTGCGTACGAGAGCCCGCGGAAAGTAACTCCATTTATTAATGAAAGCCAAAGGCATAGCCACAAATCCGACCTGATTATAGCCGCGTTCTTTTGCACGGTCCTTCCCCAAAGGTACCGGGACAACCAATTCAATTGGCCATTCAAGCGTCCCAACATATTCTGCCAGATGTTTTGCCAATGCATCGCCTAGTGCCACATTGCTGCGGTATTTCAATTTATGCAACGCAAAACGTATTGGGCCTTCAAAGACCAACCAGGAACGCATCATTTCATAAGGAGGGGGGGATATTTTACAACCAGGGCATTGACCGGGGCGTGAAATGGGTAAACCGCAGTTACGACAAACAGGTTCCGGAATAGTCTGCACCTGTTTTTGGCAATCCGGACACCAGCGGTAACCTGCCTGATTGCATCCCCCACAAACCGGTGGAAACAGCCAGTCCAGACCAGCCCAAATCCACTGGTTTAACCAACGTTTCAAATGCACGTCCCATCTGCAGAATTAAACAAAGTATTTCAGCGAACCATATAGACGGAAACCAGCGGGAGTCAGCAGGACGATCATCAGTGCAGGGAAGATAAACAAGCCCATCGGGAATATCATTTTAATTGGCGCTTTATGAGCTTCTTCCTCTGCATGTTGGCGGCGTTTAATGCGCATCTGGTCGGATTGAATGCGCAGGACTTTGGCCATGCTGACTCCCAACATTTCAGATTGAATGACAGCAGCAACAAAGCTGGTCATTTCAGCCAAACCCAGCCTATCAGACATATCTCTTAATGCATCCCGCCGCAGCTTGCCCAATTGGATTTCCCGAATAACCCGGCCAAAAGCCAACGACAACTCATTATCCCATTTTTCATTCACCTTGGACATGGCAGCATCAAAACCCAAACCAGCTTCCACACAGATGGTCAACAAATCAAGCGCATCCGGCATTGCCTTGCGGACCCCTTTCTGCCTGCTATTAATCTTGCTTCTAACCCATAAATCCGGGAAGAAATAACCCAAAATTACGAATGCTAAAACGATCAAAAGCTTGATGGGAAGAGTAAAAGTTTGGGAAAAAAGTGATAACAGGAATACCAACCCACCAAACAGCCCAGCGGATACAAAATGCAACACCATGAAGGTGGATGCATCTATCCGCCCGGGATTCCCTGCCAACTCCAGCCGAATGCGCGTCTGCTCAACGACATGCTGTGGGGTAAACCGAGAAGACATTTCACCCAAGCGGCGCATGATAGGCATTATCACGCGTTCAGAAAAAGGCTGGGCAAGTTCAAGTTCCTCGAGAGAAAAAGCCTCTCCACGCTGACTATATTCAGCCAGTCGCTCAGCTAAAGGATCCGATTCCATGGATCTCGATTTTCGGATTCCGGCCACGACCAGTATTATGGAACCGGTGATCACCCCAATGACTATCACGATAATAATAATTGTCGTAAGCATATTACACCTCTACATTAGCTATGCGGGTCATGACAAAATATCCAATGGCAATCAAAACCCCTGCACCTCCCAAGGCAATTCCACCGCACAAGATATTATCCTTATTAAAGAATTCCATCACGTAACTGCGGTTTAAGAACCACAAGATGCACAAAAGGCCGATCGGCATTAACGCAAGGGCACGACCTGAATACATGGCTTGTGCTGTAAGAGCACGAATATCACCTTTAATTCGCACGCGCTCACGGATTGTATAAGAAATAACATCCATGATTTCGGCCAAATTACCACCGACTTCCCTTTGAACATTTACAGCAGTGACAAGGAAATCAAGGTCCTGGCTGGGGATGCGTCGAAGCAAATTGGCGAGGGCCTTCTCCATTGGAATGCCCAGTTGCATTTCCTGGACCACCCGTCTAAACTCATCGCAAATAGGGGCAGGCAGCTCTTTGCTTACCGCTTCCATCGCCTGTAATGTCGAAAAGCCTGCACGGAGACCGTTTACCATTAAATTCAACATATCAGGTAATTGATCATTGAAACGGGTCAATCGTTTCGATTGCTGGTTTTTGACATACATGCGAGGCAGCAAGGCGCCAATTCCTGCTCCGATAACAGCTGATATAAGAAGTCTCCCCCCAAGCAAAAAGGCAATCAGAGCCCCACCAATTACGGCAATGACATACATGGCCATATATTCGCCGGGTTTGAATTTCAAATCAGCGCGAGCCAGCTCGCGGGAAATGCGTTCGCCGAATGATGATTTTTCGACACGTTTATTGACCCAATCAGTCAGGGCACCTTTGGAATCCTTATCATCAGTCTTTTTCTCTTCTTCCAGATATTTATTCAGGCGGTCATCCATGGAGGTCTTATCACCGGTCGCTGAAACAATCAACCCAACAACCAGCAGCACCAAGGCAAGTACTCCGCCACCAATAAGCAAAGAGGTAGTCATTTATCACCTATCCGAAAGTCTATCCGGTTCCCTTTTCTAGTATCGTTGCCTGCTACCAACGCCAAAAATTGAAGGAGGCAAGTGAATGCCTGCTGCTTCAATCTTCTCCATGAATTTCGGTCGCAGACCGGTAGGTCGCATGTGACCAAGGACTTTACCATTTTCCAATCCAGTCTGCTCGAAAACAAATAAATCTGTCGTGGTAATTACATCTCCTTCCATACCGCTTACTTCGGTGATAAACGTAACTTTGCGCGAGCCATCACGCATGCGCTCCTGATGAACAATCAAGTCAATAGCTGATGAGACCTGTTCACGAATAGCTCTAACCGGTAACTCCATTCCGGCCATCATGGTCATGGTCTCCAGACGAGACAGCGTATCACGCGGAGAGTTAGAGTGCAGCGTGGTCATCGAGCCATCATGACCAGTGTTCATGGCCTGCAACATATCCAGCGCGGCGTCATCGCGGATTTCTCCGACGATTATCCGGTCTGGTCGCATGCGCAGGGCGTTGACAACCAAGTTTCGAATTGTTATTTCGCCGCGACCTTCAATGTTAGGCGGCCGAGACTCGAGAGTGACAACGTGTTCCTGGCGGAGTTGCAGTTCGGCTGCGTTTTCAATGGTGAGGATTCGCTCATCGCTTGGGATAAAGGCGGAAAGGATATTAAGCAACGTGGTCTTTCCAGAACCAGTACCACCGGAAATAACAATATTTATTCTTGCTTCAACACAAGCTTTAAGAAATTGAAGTGCCTCAGGTGTAACGGTACCAAATTGAACCAACTGTTCAAGGGTAATTGGTACTTTTGAAAATTTACGGATAGTCAGCGTGGGACCGACAAGAGAAATCGGCGGAATGACTGCATTCACGCGGGAACCATCTGCCAACCGTGCGTCCACATAGGGGCTCGATTCATCGATGCGTCGTCCGAGTGGAGCTACGATCCGGTCAATGATTCGCATCACATGGTCATTACTTTCAAATGTGACCGGGACTCGATGGATTTTTCCCTTGCGTTCAATATAAATGTTCTTCGCCCCGTTCACCATTACTTCCGTGATGGTCTCATCTTCCAGGAGAGTCTGGAGGGGACCCAACCCAAGGATTTCAGCGGTAATCTGTTCAAACAGGCGCGCTCGCTCGGGTCGGGAAAGGACGATATTTTCCTCCCCCAAGATTTGCTCAAATAACCCCTGAATCGTCTTGCGGACATCCTCAGTTTTTGTGATATCCATCGATGGGTCAAGCTCGGCGAGAAGTCGATTTTGGACACGCGTTTTAAGATCAAAGTATGTTCCCGCCTGGGGGGTAGCGCTTGGTGCGCTCACCCTGCGTGCCTGCAAGGTCGAAAGGCGAGATTGATCCCCGGCAGGAGTCTGAGGAGCTCCAGGCAGCTGATCGGAAGGTTTACCTTGTCCTTGTTCAATCCGTTTTAGTAAAGACATCATACCTCCAAATTAGTAATTACCGTTTAGCCATTGCCTCTGACTCTTCCATTTCTCGTTTTACCAGCTTTGCACGCAGTGCTTCAACCAATGTATAGATCCCTTTTGAGGCCGGTTGGGTCTTATTATCGAGCATAAATGGAACCCCCCGATTTGCTGCTGGTATGACTGTGCGTTCATCAAGAGGAATAACAGCCAACACCTGCTGTTTTAAATTCTCGCCTACTCTTTCAGGAGATATGGCAATTCGCTTGTCAAACTTATTCATCACAAACGCTATTTTATCCGCCGGAACATTCAGAGTCAGCAGCAGATCCAGGAACAAACGATCGTTCTTGATTGAAGGGATATCCTGAGTCGCAATCAAAACGATGGCATCAGCTAGATCGAGTACAGATAAAGTCACATCCGTCAGGTAAGCGCTGCTATCAACGATTATATAGGCATAAAGCTGGCGTAAATAGCGCAGCAATTTCGCGAACTGGTCCGCATTAATTTTTTCGGCATTCTCCGGGCGTGAAGGCGATGCCAAGACATGCACGCCGGATGCCGCGTTTTTAATCATGACACTATCCACAATTTCAGGATCCAATTCGTCGACACGGGGAGCAAGATCAATAATAGTATTTTTCCCCTGTTCATTTAGAAAGATCGCAACGTCCCCAAATTGGAGGTTCGCATCCACGATCACGACTCTAGTTTCTTCATTTTGAAGGGCGACTGCGAGGTTTACCGCGATGGTTGTGCATCCTGTCCCACCTTTTGGGCTATAAACAAGGACGATTTTCCCTCGAGTCATTAAGTTGGTTGTAACAGCCCTGTTCGGACTTCCCTGCGCAGCAATGAACACCTGGGTTGATTTAGCGCGTTCTTCACGTGCCATCTTCCCAGCACGACGGATGGCAGCTACAAGTTCATCGGGCATGGGTGGCTTGGTCAGGAAATCTCGTGCGCCGACCAGCATTGCGCGCCGCATATAATTCTGGTCCCCCTGAACCGATAGGATCACCACCTGGACCGCCGGCATTTTCTGCCGAATCGCTTCGGTGGCAGCAATACCATCCATGTCGGGCATATTTATGTCCATCAGGACTACATCGGGATTTGCCTCCTGGGAGAGTTGGATTGCTTCACGACCAGTTCGAGCAGCTGCCACCACATCTATATCTGGCTCAAACTGTAACAGCTTTCGCACATTTTCGCGCGTTTCGGCAACGTCATCCACAATCAAGACGCGAAACTTTTCGCCATCAACCATTAATAATCTCCGTGATCATCTTGGGAGTATTCAAATACATCTTTATGGCACGGGTGTTACGTCGCCTATTATTTTAATTTCCGGCAAGTTATCGATCCGTGGCTGTAAGGCATATGGTAACTTTGCTGGCACTGGAATATTGTATTGTGTCAAAAGGTAATCCAACATGGCTGCATTTGTCTTCACTGCCGGTCCGGTGTCGTTGGGATTCCGTAATGTCAGGGTGATCTTAGCGCCGCTATATATAAGGTATACCAGGGTGTTTGCATCATCCGGCGAAACCATTAACGTAATCACATCCGGGCGGATGATGGTAACGACCGGCTGTGTACCTGCCGGAGCAGGGGTAGGAGTTGGCGCGGTCGCTGAGGTCGATGAAAATTGATCAGAAATAGTTTCGCCCGGGGCAGGGAAGGAACCCACATGCAGGACCTGGACGTTCTGCATAATCATCTGCGTAACCATGCGTGGCCGTTGCCCTTCAGAAGGGACAAGATAAACAGGTTGATTAAGAGTTTCGTCCAATACCGTGGTCCCTAACCTCGATCCTTCCCCTCCAGAAGCGATAATCGCGGTCAGCTCGACGCCATTGGCACCTACTCCAGGAGATAGCACGCTAGCAGTAAAATTTGGCAGAATGCTCTGATTTGCGGGATCAATATCCACGAGGAGCATGGTCACAATCACATTTACATAATCACCATCACGGATTCCATAAGCTACTGAAGCCAGCCCCTTAATAGGGACAGCTACCGCAGTCAACCCCTGGGGGATAAACGGAGCCCAGGAGGAACCGGGTAGATTTGCGCCAGGAGTCGAAGAAACCATATTATTCGTTATCACAACACCCTGCGTAATCGCGTATTTGGCATACATGCCTACCAGGTCTGTTTTATTGACAAATTCCCCTTGAACGAGGTCAGTTTGGTTAATTTGAATGGTACTCAACATCGCCTCGGTGATAGGGGTGCCAGGTGGGATATTTTGGCCTGCTGTGATAATTCCAACAGATCGCGGTAGCGAGGTTGCTTGAGATGTAGAAGGCGGGGGTGTAGCGGGGGTCCGGTGCATCCATAAATATATTCCCCCGGCAGCCACAACGATAATGATAATCAAAGCTAAATAGATGAAAATACGTCCACGCTTCATAGGGGTCTCCTTCCAACCTTAATTGATAACAGCATTATACAGTAAAAATCCGAGCTTTAATATTGCACCAACATAATTGTGAAGTGGCTGGTTTGGAGGCTGTTTTCCCAGATTTTCATAATTGCATAAAAAAAGCGAAATGAAGGTGTATTAAATGAACAAAACAAATTACGAGATGTCTTCTTCTGGCTGTAAACCCCGCACCACATCATCCATTGTCCCCCCTTCCTTTCTCATTCCAGGAGCCGGAACACCACAATATGGGCAGATATTCCAGGGCAATTCCATCAAACGTCCACAAGAGTGACAGGGTTTACGCAATTTTGTCTGGCAAGATGGGCATACCATCCAATCCTCTTTGATCCGCCGTTCGCAGCCTGGACACACAGACTGATCCTCTATTGACTGCAACAGGGCTTCCTCTTCCAGGGTCTGCTGATATTCTTCTTCCAAGGTGCGAGAAGGGCGAAGTACCAGATAGACCAAAACTCCGGGTAAATTTAATAATGCCACCAGTGCTGCTGCGAGGAAATGGACCAGTCGATCACGATGGCGAGCACGAATGTCGCGAAAGGTCCAGACAACGAGAGCCACCCACAACGCTACAATGAAGGCTCCTGTAAAACCAGTCAAAACAAGGGTAAATCCACTTAAAAACGTGGGGTCAAAACGCATAATAACTCCTTGATTTTTTATAACCTAGCTCGCAATAGATTGTTTTTTAATTATACACATAAAAAAGAAACGGGGCTTTTGAGAATTTGTGCGAACAGAATGAAGACTTATATCTGATTTATGCAATAGGTTATTAAGAAATAAGTAAAACCCGGTTGAGAAAATAAACCGGGTTTCACCTTGTTTTCATCATTCACCAGCAGCTAACTAAATTCCATTATCCTGGTCTTTAGCTCCGTAGCCAGGGCCGAATTTGAAGAAATCGTAATTGGGTTGAATATCGTCACGAAGGTTGACAACTTCCCCTGCTGCCAACTGTTTGACAGTGTCTATGGTAATGTGCGTGCCATGGTGGTTAGTGCCCTCAAAATGCCCGGACAGGCCAACCTTGCTGATATATTCCCCACCCTTGGCTGTGTACGCTCCCGGAACCTCATCTTCCGGGAAGATAGCCGCAAATGGACATTCAGGGATACACGCACCGCAATCGATACATGTGTCGGGGTCAATGTACATCCAAGGAAATTTCTCGACTGGTTCACCAGGTACGATGCATTCCACTGGACAAACTTCTATGCAACCGCGGTCGCGCAAGCATAAGCTGGTAATAATATGCGTCATTGTGTTCCTCCTTTTGGGTATTTATCGACAAGTTGAACATATTATAACGAGGCTGCCATATTTGCGCAACATTAAGCCCGGACTATATGCCCGGGCGCATCCATCTTTCTCCTGATTATCTATTTTGCTGAAAATCGACGGGCGACTTCAGCCCAATTAACCACATTCCACCAGTTTGTAACATATTCCGCCCGGCGGTTCTGGTATTTCAAGTAATACGCGTGTTCCCAAACATCCAACCCCAAGAGTGGGGTCATCCCATCGGAGATCGGAGTATCCTGGTTGGCGGTAGAGACGACAGCCAACCCGCTACCCTTTCTGACCAACCAAGCCCAGCCGGAACCGAACCGACCCATAGCAGCCTTCTCGAACTCAGTTTTGAAGCTGGCAAATGTGCTGAAGGTGGATCCAAGGGCTTTTACAAGGTCGCCCTTTGGTTCTCCCCCGGCTTTGGGAGCCATAACATTCCAGAAAAAATCATGGTTCCACGTCCCGCCACCGTGATTGCGAACCGCCGTCCGAATGTCTTCCGGGACGGAATTAAGGTCCATTAATAATGCTTCGAGCGACTTCCCTGACAACTCGGGGTGCTTCTCCAGTGCTGCATTCAGGTTGGTTACATATGCAGCGTGGTGTTTGTCGTGATGAATCTGCATCGTCGTGGTATCAATATATGGCTCCAACGCGTCGTAAGCGTATGGGAGGGGATTAAGTTGGAATGACATAATATTTTCTCCTTTTATTCGAATATTAATATATGATAATTATTATCTATATTGTACTTATAATTTATTCCAAGTCAAGCTTGGCAAGGGGGTTCTTACAAATTACTTATAATAATTCGCACAAGCGGTATACTTTGGAGGTAATGATGAAGTCACACGTCCCCTCACGCATTACTCTGACCCTGGGATTATTTGCAGGTGTCGTGGTCGTCTCCACCGCAGCGATATTTATCCGATTTGCGCAGCAGGAAGGATCAACATCCATAGTCATTGCCGCGGCGCGTTTGACAATTGCGAGCCTGGTGCTGGCGCCCTTTGCATTAACACGGTACCGGGCTGACTTGCAGCGATTGAGCAAGCGGGAATGGATTTTAACCCTGCTCTCCGGTCTTTTCCTGGCTTTACACTTTGGGACCTGGATCACATCATTGGAATTCACCACGGTAGCAAGTTCCGTTGTATTGGTATCAACCACGCCATTATGGGTAGCGATTCTCGCTCCAGTGGTGCTGCGTGAACGCCTGGGATTGACTGCTGGGATTGGATTAATCCTGGCTTTAGCAGGCGGCGTCATTGTGGGGTTAAGCGATGCCTGTGCCTGGCAGTCAGGAGCCCTATCATGCCCACCACTTCAATCTTTTTTTGCCGGAAGAGCCTCCCTTGGTGATCTCCTTGCTTTAGTTGGAGCCTGGATGGCTGCCGGGTACATTTTGGCCGGGCGCAAGCTGCGGTCAAAAATGGAGCTGATCCCATATGTATTTATTGTTTATGGGATGGCTGCAGTGGTGTTAATCGTCATCATGCTGGGACTGAGAGAAAGCCCGCTTGGACTCCCACCAATGACATATATGTGGTTCGTATTATTGGCCTTGATACCGCAATTGCTTGGGCACTCGACCTTTAATTGGGCATTAAAATACCTGCCCGCTTCGTTTGTTTCCGTAGCGTTGCTCGGTGAGCCAGTTGGTTCGACCGTCCTGGCTTATATCATTTTTCAGGAATTGCCAGGGTGGACGAAAATAGGAGGCGCTGTTTTGATTTTGGCTGGAATTTGGATGGCCTCCAGGGGGAGAAAAAATAAGCAAGTGTCCTTGATACAAAAAAACAATCGCCCAAAATAACATGGACGATTTTTAATCCATTTCATAATATCTGAGCCTTTATAGTTTAAATCTGCTCGCCTTTGAACTGGCTCAAATATAAATGATGATAAAAACCGTGCTGGTTAAGAAGCTGTTGGTGTGTACCCTTTTCAACAATCTCGCCGCCCTTAATTACAAGCAAAAGATCCGCATCTTGAATGGTGCTTAGCCGGTGGGCAATCACAAAACTTGTTCTACCTTTCATCAAACGCAAAAGCGCATTCTGAATACGAACTTCAGTGCGGGTGTCCACACTGCTGGTGGCTTCATCCAATATCAGGATCGAGGGATCAGCCAGAATGGCACGCGCAATGGATAGCATTTGCCGCTGTCCCTGGCTAAGGTTACTGGCCCGTTCCGAAAGCATCGTTTGATAGCCGTGTGGCAATTTCCGAATGAAAAGGTCTGCGTCTGCCATTTTGGCAGCCTCGATGACTTCCTGATCCGAGGCTTCGAGACGCCCGTAACGGATATTATCCATCACAGAAGCTGAAAACAGGAAAGTATCTTGCAGAACCAATCCCAATTGGTGGCGCAGGTCATCCTTTTTAATTTGCCGAATATCTTTGCCATCAATGCTTACTAGACCAGCGTCAATTTCATAAAATCGGGTGAGAAGGTTGACCAGGGTTGTCTTTCCCGCTCCGGTGGGGCCTACCAATGCCACAATCTCACCAGGTTTAGCTTCGAGTGTCATGTTCTTAATGATCGGTTTTTCCGGAGTGTAACTGAATTGCACGTTTTTAAATATAACCTGTCCATGAACTCTATCCAAGGAGGAAGCCTCGGGAGCGTCATCGATTTCCGGCTGGGTGTCAATCACCTCGAAGACGCGTTCCGCACCTGCCAGAGCCCCCTGAATCGCGTTAAAAATGTTAGAAAGTTGTCGCAGAGGGTTGACGAACGAGCGCCCGTAGCTGATAAATGCGGCAATGGTCCCGATCGTTACCATTCCCTTTAGAGCCAGCCATCCGCCAAGTCCCGCGATCGTAATCACGAAAAGGTTACCAAGCTGGTTGGTGAGCGGCATCAATAATAAGGCATAAGAGTTTGCATAGACTCCATCCCTGTATACATCCTGGTTGCTTTTCCGAAAGGCTTCAATCACCGAATCGTTGCGACGGAAAGCCTTGATCACCCGCTGCCCGCTAATCGCTTCCTCGGTCACGCTGGTCATTTCGCCCAAGTGTTTCTGCAGTTCGCGAAATCCTTTCCGGGTGTATTTTGCAACGAAATTAGTGAACCACAGCATCAAGGGAACGACAGCGAGGGCAGCAAGGGTCAGCCAGATGTTCATTAAGAACATCGCAACCAGGATTCCAACCATCGAAAGTACACTTGCGACCAGCGAGACCACATTTTGAGAGACTGCCTGGTTAATTGCGTCAATGTCATTGGTCAAACGGCTCATCAACTCGCCAGCGGTGTTCGTATCGAAGAATTTAAGGGAAAGGGTCTGTAAATGCCCAAACAGGTCATGCCGCATACCTTTGAGTGCTTTTTGCGAGACACCTGCCATCATCCAACCCGAAGCAGCATCGCAGACATTACCAAGGACGAAAACGACGAGCATCCAAATGGCAACGATTGCGAGACCGTTTATCTTTTTCACTGCGATGAACTTGTCGATAGCCTGCCCCATAAGGTAAGGACCGATCAACCCAAGGATTGTAGATCCCAAAATGAATGTAAATACGATGACCAAAATAAGGGTATACGGCTTGAGATATGGTATCAGCCGAATGAGAGCACGGCGCGGGTCGCGTGCCTTCTCGATCTTGCCCGGTCTGCCCGGGCCACCACGCATCATCCGGGAACGGATCTCACTTGCGTTTGGTTGGGTGGTCGCTTGATCTGCCATGTCTATGAAGCGTTGAATCCATTTCCCAATTGGGAAGCAAAAATTTCCTGGTAAATCGGACTGGACTGCAGCAACTCCCGGTGAGTACCCTCGGCAGCTATTTGCCCCTTATCTATCACTACAATTTTGTCCGCTTTCAAAACGGTGCTAATGCGCTGAGCCACAATAAAGCTGGTGCGACCTTTCATCAGGTTATCCAACGCGGTTTGAATCTTGGTCTCGGTTTCCACATCCACCGAACTGGTACTATCGTCCAGAATCAAAATGGAAGGGTTAGTGAGGAGAGCACGCGCAATTGCGACACGCTGTTTTTGCCCACCGGAAAGGTTAGTGCCACGCTCTTCCACATGAGTTTCGTAGCCCTCCGGAAGTTCCAGGATGAAATCGTGCGCCTGTGCAGCTATTGCCCCTGCAACCACTTCCTCGTCAGTGGCGTCTGGACGACCATAACGGATGTTTTCCCTCACAGTCCCGGAGAAGAGCACAGTCTCCTGAGGTACAATGCCAATTTGAGCCAACAGCGAGTCCTGACTGACCTTGCGGATGTCCATCCCATCCACCAGGACGCGCCCTTCACACGCATCGTAAAAACGTGGAATCAAATTTATAAGCGTTGACTTCCCTGATCCTGTTGCCCCCAAAATAGCCACCTTTTGACCCGGTTCAACCGTCAGTGAAATACCGTGCAATACAGATTCGTCAGTTGAGCCATTGTAGTGAAAGCAGACATTTTCGAACGTGATTTGCGGGCGGCAGGAGGCTGGCAGGGTAACGGCGTCCGGTGCATCCCTGACCTCAATGACGGCGTCTAAAACCTCGTTAACACGGGTGGCTGAAGCAATAGCAGCAGCCCAAATATTCGCAAGGTTAACCAGGTTCAGCAAAGGAACGACCGTAGTCTGGAGGTAGTTTACGAAGGCAATAATCTGTCCGGTGGATAAATTCCCCAATCGAATGGATTGCAAACCACCGGACCAAATTACAATCACAACGCCGATATTCAAAGCAAAATTTAAAATAGGGCTCAGAGTGGACATAAGCTGTGTCACCCGAACATTTCGCTCGGTAAAATCCTCGTTGGCTTCTTCGAAGCGAGAGGCTTCGTGACGAGCGCGCACAAAAGCTTTAACCACTCGCACGCCAGCAATGTTTTCCTGGAGGACTGTGTTTAGCTTGTCCAATTTTTGCTGCATGGTCAGGAAAAGGGGTCCCAATTTGATACTAAAGGCAGCAATTAAGGCGGAGGTGATAATCAAAAGAGGAAGCATGATCACCGCCAATTGAGGAGCGGTATTGAACATCAGGATAATGCTTCCGATCATTAAAAGGGGAGCACGGGTTCCTATGCGCAGTGTAATCTGGAACAGACGCTGGACCACCCCAGAGTCGTTGGAGAGACGCACCATCAGTTGACCGGTTTGTAAACGATCGAGGTTTCCAAAGGAAAAAGACTGGATCTTAAGGAAGATGGCCTCACGCATATCGCGTGCAACCCCTTCACCGACCTGGACCGAAAAGTTGTTATTTCCTATCGCAAAGATGGTATTGAGGAAAGATATGCCCAGCATAATGAAGAAGGTGTTTACCACCACATGCATATTTTGGGCATTCACACCCTGGTCAACGACACGTTGCACCAACCGCGGGATTGCCAAATCCATGACAACTACAGCGGTCAATAATACCAACGAAATGACAGACTTTTTCCAGTATGGTTTAAGAAAGCGGAAGAGTTGAGCAACCTGGTTCATAGGTTAGAGTATTTTTTTTAAGGAATCCAAAGAGAAAGTAAATGCCTGAACTTCCTCAACGCTTAATTGAGAAAGCTTTTCTACCATCCACTGGCGGGTATCCCCAAAAATTGCATCCATCAGTGCATTTCCTTCAGCTGTCAGGTCCAGTTTTATGTGCCGGCGGTCTTTACTGTCAATTGTACGGAATATTAATCCCCGGGTCACCAAAAGATCTACAGACTGGCTGATAGCTGGGCGGCTGATATCCCGCACTTCCGCCAATTCGCTGACGGAGTTTCGTCCCCTACGGATGAGGCGGAGAATGTGAAATTGGTCAACGCTTATGTTAATTTGTTCCACCGCCACTTCGCGAATATGAGCCTGGATCATTCTCCAAAACGGTGGATATGCTTCCCAGAAAACATCGACCGCATGCTTAAGAAGCTCTGGTGAATGAATAGTTGCATCCATATTTCCATCCGATTGGGAATTTGATTAAGATTATTAATGATTAACTATTGAAACTATTATATTTGAAAACAGAATTATTGTCAATACCGAGCAACATAATTCATATAATTATTGGTTTTTTCAGAAAATATGAGAAGGTCACGAATAATGTGAAATCAGCAAATTAGGTAATTGACCTTTTTGTGAAATTTCAGGATTTATAAACACGGGTGATGCTACTTATCTAGGAGAGGCATTTGACCGGATGGATTATGCGGATGCGCCTGAATAATGGCGCAACCCAAGCCGCCAGATCAAGCGCGCAATAGCAAATAACAGGATTGCCAACCCGAACGCTCCCAGCAGGGTTGGACCTCCCAAGCGCCCAGTTAAAGCCTCAGCCGGGACTGAAGTGGCAAACGCAACAGGAACAACAAATGTGAGTGCAAAACGTAGCCAGCCAGGATACAAGCTGATCGGCCAGCGCCCAGCCTGGTACATACTTTGGAAAATCTGGAGCAGGTTTTCCACCCGCACGAACCAAAACGACAGACTGGCAAGGATCAGCCAGAAACTATAAACGATCACTGCGCCAGCTAGCAGCATGCCGATGAACTGAGCAGCCTCCCCCACCCCAACTGTTTGCCCCAATAGGACAAGGGCCGTTATCAAAACTCCGGTACCCATCAAGAGATCGAGCAGACTCCAGATTGCCATTCGCTGGATGCTAACCAACAACTGCGCGTCTTCAGGTTTTGTAAGTGTGAAATCCAAAGTCCCATCCCTGACCGAGTCTATCAGAGCGGACATCCCAGGCTGGATCACTAGGCTGATAATTCCCCCGACCAGGAAATATACACCCACCAATGCCAGCATTTCATCCGGATGCCAGCCTCCCAGAGACTGGGTGTAGGAGAAAATGACCGCCAACCCCGCAAGGGCCGTGCCAAGCTCGAGCAAAGACTGGAATAATTGGACAAAAAAGTTGACACGGTAGGCAGTCTCGTTTAGAACACTGACCCGGAAAAAGATATAGAGCAAACGTAAGGTATTCATGCGCCTACTGCCGAGTAGACACGGACGCCTGCCCGCCATATCAAGCGGATCAATATAAGGCTGATAAATACCCAGGTTGATTGGGCAGCCAACCCCAGCAAAGCCTGCGCAGGTGACAGGCGGCTGAGCACTAACTCCACCGGAAATCCCAACATCCAACGGAAAGGCAGGATGTCGGCCACGATTTGAAGCCAGTGAGGAAAAAGCGACAACGGGGCAATCTGCCCGGCAAGAAAGAGCATAAGAATGAAATATACCTGGTTGATGGCGTTCACCCGCGTAGTCCAGAAAGCAGATAGGGCCAGAGTCCACTCAAGGAGGAAACGCACGAGAAAGGCCAGGATTATTGCCGGAATAAAAGCCAATCCGGCCCACCAATTAAACGCAGCAGTTGGATGGAAAATCAAAGCCAACCCGGCCGCAACAACCGCCAGGATCGGAAGGGTGATCAGCTTGGAGGACAAGTTATCAGCAATATCAGAATGGATGGGATGAACCGGTTTGAGCAAGGCAAATGAGAGCTGACCCTGCCGGACGCGGTATTCATATTCCCACATGATCCACGTATATGTGAATTGGTTGACCAGCATCAAAGCCAGATAGTAAGCCGCAAAACCCTGGGCAGTGTATCCCCCTACGCTTCCCCCACTACTATTTGAAACCGTCGACCAAACGATCAAATAAACCAGAGGCTCAAGAACCTGGGAAATCATCCAAATGAATAATGAAGCCCGGTATTGGACCATACTGGCGAAAGTGGTCTTGAATTGCTGGGCGTACAAACGCAGCAGGTTTCGTATTTCCTGCAATACAATCATGCCGTCTCCTGAGTAAAGACCTGGTCTATGACCTCTTCGATGGGAGGGTCTTCTACAAGGAGATCGATAACCGGAAGGTCTGCGAGCAGACGTTCGGTCACCTGCGCTGTCTGGGCTTTTGGGACCCGCAATGTGAAGCGTCCATCTTCACAGTTCAGTACTTCCCCATACGCATGCAGGCTAGCTTGACAATCCTCCAACTGGACAATGATGGTTTTATGGGCAGTGAACTGCTGAACCAGGCCCGACAGGTCTCCATCGAATAGCAACCGACCATGATGGATGACAATAACACGCTTGCAGAGGGCTGCCACGTCAGCCATATAATGGCTGGTCAAGAGAACGGTCGCTCCAGAGCGACGATTGTACTCGGCAATAAAAGTGCGAATGCGGCGCTGCATGGTCACATCCAGACCTATGGTGGGTTCATCGAGGAAAACCACCTGGGGACGGTGCAGCAGAGCCGCGGCGATCTCACACTTCATGCGCTCCCCCAGCGACAAGTTGCGGACCGGCTTCTTGAGCAATGGACCCAATTCAAGCAACTCGGTCAGTTCATTCAATGTGCGGCGGAAATCTGCAGGCGAAAGACGGTAGATGACCCGATTAAGTTCGAAGGAATCAGATGCTGGAATATCCCAGACCAGCTGGTTGCGTTGACCCATCACCAGTGTGATCTGGCGCAGGAAGGTACGCTCACGCTTCCAAGGGACCGACCCAAGCACCATACATTCACCCCCGGTGGGGTGTAGCAGCCCGGAAAGCATCTTCAGAGTGGTGGTTTTCCCAGCACCATTTGGTCCCAGAAAACCAACAATTTCCCCCGGATTCAAGTCGAAAGACAGGCCATCCACAGCGTTGATATCCTGCATCCGCCTATGGAACAAGGATTTCAAGGCAGCACGCATTCCGGATTCTCGTTCCGGAACCCGATAGGTCTTACATAATTCGTGGAGATGTATGGCAGGTTCGGTCATAAATAAAAGAAGAAAAGTGATAGTTTATTTAAAGTAATCAACCAGTTCCCAATTAATCACGATTGATTAATCATGCTGAGCTAAATAGGTTGCATTGAAAAAAACTTCAATCGCCCATTATCACACAAGTTTAGCGGGATAACCATTCAGGAGAATAATTACGTTTTCCTACCGTGACCCCGCTCAATGATATTTTGTCGGATTTGTTTGGATTCGACAAAAAAGAAGCTCGAGCCGGTCAGTCATAATTATCCGATTCGGACGGAGCGCATGGAAACCGAGCCTCCCCATACTTTCTCGGCGAAGAAACTTACGGGTTCACCCTTGTCCTGTGCCCCAAGCACATAAAGCAAGGGTTTGTAATGCTCAGCAGAATTGATGGAAAGGGTAGCCTCACGCCCCTGTTTGTGATACTGAATGATCGACTCATGGTTTTCGTGCAGGATCCATTGTTTGACCTTACCATCGAATGCCACCGCCCAGTCGTAGGCGATATCCTCAAAGACAACCATGCGGAGATTATGAACAATATTGCCACTGCCCAGAATCAAAATACCTTCATCACGCAGTGGCTTTAGTTGCTGTCCCAGGTCATAGTGTGCCTGGGCATTTTTATCCACATCCAGGCTTAATTGAACAACAGGTATGTCCGCAGAGGGAAACATTTGCACCAAAACAGACCAGGTGCCATGATCCAAACCCCATGTCAGGTCCGGGGAAATTTCGTTAGTACCGACTAACTCTGAAACGCGGCTGACCAGTCCAGGGGATCCTGGAGCAGGATATGACTTTTGATAGAGTTCGGGTGGGAAGCCGTAGAAGTCATAGATTGTGCGCGGCTTTTCCATTGCCGTCATTTGTGTGCCTCGGGATTCCCAATGAGCAGATATACAAAGGATGGCTTTGGGAAGGGGCATAGTTTTACCCATGGCGGTCCAGGAGCGACTGAATTCGTTATCTTCGATGGCGTTCATTGGACTACCGTGCCCGACGAATAGCAGAGGCATTCGTTCCATAAAAACCTCCTTTACTTCATTTTCCTAAATCCCTTCCAATTCTTTATTCATCATTTTTCATAGAATTTATTTTCAAGTATTCAAGCAACGAGGTTCGTGTATAAGAATCGATGGGAAGGTCCAGCGCCTTTTCTGGTTTGACCCATATATAGTCCTCGGCTTCATCGTTCAACCGAACATTGGTGGAGTCTGTCCGGCAAGCATAATCAAAAAAGAGGAAATGACACTTTTTCCAAAAGGATGGATCATAAATAAACTCTTGCCAGCAAAGGAAATACAGGTCATGAACAACAAGGCTGGTCTCCTCCCTTGCCTCCCGGATGACGGCTGATTCCACGTGTTCCCCCAGCTCCACATGGCCCCCTGGGACAACATACCGACCCGGCCACTTGTGCGATTGCAAAAGAAGGAGTTCCTCGTTACGGTTGAAGATCAAAATCCCAACCGTTGGTTCTGGAAAGATTTGTATGTGCCTGGTCATATATCGAAATTAATTTGGATGCTGGAAATAGGAGGAAACCAAATCCAATATAATTGCACTGGTATGGGTTCCAAGAATACGGAAGAAATCTTCAGCAGTGGCGCGTTCCCAAGACATCTGTGAAGCATAATCTTTCAAGAAAGCGAAGAAGGCCATATCGCCGATTTTTTTACGCAATGCTTCGAGGAATTGCGCGCCGCGCAAATAGACCGCATTGGCATACATCCGAAAATTAATAGCATCATAAATATCCGTATCCACCCACCCAGCAGGCGAAAAAGACTCCACGCGGAAGACCCACCAGTCTGATATTTGCGGCAGGCTATTTTCATAAAACAGCTCTTCGCTATAGGTAGACAGCGCCTCATCCAGCCAGGGTTCCATCGCCTGATCATTCCCCACCAAGCCGAACCACCACTGGTGAGCAGTCTCATGGACGGCAATGTCTATCAGATCGTTGAGCAATGTCCCATCGTAAGAAATATAGAAATTCCGGCTTAAGAAAAACAATCCGTCATATTCCATTCCATCGAAAAAAGGTGACTCGACAATGCTTAAACTCTGATGTGGATAAGAGACAAATAGTTCGCTAAATATATTAACCGACTTGATTGTCGCATCCAAGATTGCCCGAGCAGGGGATTCATTCTTATCAAAATAAAAACTTGTAATGGTTACACCATTGGATGTGGCTGAAACTTTTTGGTAAGCTGTACTGCCAGAAAATACGAAAGTGCGAGCATTTTGCAGTCGATAATGCCAACTGCCGGAGGTTTCTTCTGCGGGAGAGCTGGCTGCCAGAGTAACTGGAATTGATGGATCAGCCAGAGTTACTGTCACATCAAAGTCAGCGACATCGTACGTCAAATGCTCGCCTAGGTCAGCAGGTGGGTGCAAGAGCCAACCCCTTGAATAGGGAACAATAAACGGGTACCAGTCCACCAGGTTTATTTGTCGGTTGTTATAGCCAAAGACGTGATGAATATCCGCGGCAGGAAGATTAAGGTCATATTGGACGGATAAGGTCAAATATCCGCCTGGAGGAAGTGGTTCAGCCAGCGGAACTACGAGACGATCGCCAGCAAGATTTCCGGTGCCGATATTCTGCCCATTGATGAGCAGACCTCCTAACACGAAACAACCTTTCCACAAGTTGGGTTCTACAGCCATTACCAGATCAGGGAGCGTAACGCCAGTAGTATTCGGGTAGAAGATAGTCTCATCCACTTCCAGGGAATGGGTGGCATAATCCAGGCGGGAGTTAAGGGTATATAAAGGGAGGTCAGGAAAGGACTGAAAAATCGTAGTGGAGGCTGAAGTAATGGGAATTGTGGGGGTGACTGCTATGGAATTTGTCGAGCCAAGGATACTTGTCTGCGTAGGTAAGACATTCGAGCTAAAGGAGACAGTCGTTTGAGCGGTTGGCAAAAGGGACAACCCAGAACCTGAGCAAGAACCAATAAGGAAGGGGATTATGAGAATTACAAATAAAGAGCCGCGGGGTATATTTATTTTTTCTTCCACAAAAAACCACGTCGCGGTTGGAAAAGAAAAACCAGAAGGAAAATTGCTGAAGCGGTCAGCACAATAGCCGATCCAGAAACGATATTCAAATAATAGCTCACATACAATCCAACCAAGCTTGAAATAGCCCCAATGCCTGCAGAGACCAGCATCATCGGCCACAAGCGGCGGGTAAGCAAATAGGCAGTGGCTGCCGGAGTGACCAACATGGCGGCTGCCAACCCCACACCGACGGTCTGTAACGAAACAACCACCGTTAGTGCCAGCAAGACCAACATGAGGTTGCGGAGAAGTTCCGCCGGCAGGCGCAGGGTGGCTGCCAGGATCGGGTCAAAGGAAATAACCAGGAATTGTTTATAGAACAGTGCCACCGAGACAAGTACCAGCAGCCCCAATCCGGCTGTCAACCATAAGTCACTCACACTAACACCTAGGACATTACCAAACAGGATATGACTCAAGTCCACGGCATATGTCTGGATGGAGCTTATTAAAGCAACTCCCAGAGATAGGGCAGCGGCAAACAGGATGCCAATGGCAGTATCCTCCTTGACGGTGCCACCCTTCGAGAATAATCCAATACTGAGAGCAATAATTACTGCTGCAATCACTGCCCCGACCAATAAATTTCCATGAAGGAGAAAAGCGATCGCCACGCCCGGCAAAATTGCATGTGCCATCGCATCCCCCAAGAACGCCATTCCGCGTAAAACCACATAAGTCCCCATGACAGCGCAAAGAATCCCGACCATCATAGATGCCAGGAGTCCGCGTACCATGAACTCATATTGAAGAGGTTGGAACAGCCAGTTCAATTTACCTTCCCTTTTTGTGCAAAACCATCCTCGGGAGGACAGCATTCGTCCACGAGGATCGTGCCATCCTGCAATTTCAACATCTGAGGACCGAAGGCCCTGGACAAGTTTTCAGGCGTAAAGACCGATTTCGGATCACCAATTGCGATCAGATGGTGGTTTAGCAGCAGGATAATATCAAAGCGGCTGGAGGCAAGATTTAAGTCGTGCGTTGAAATGAGAACGGTGACTTTTTTCTGACGTAAATGATCGAGGAGGGCCAGAGTCGCTTCCTGCGTGGTCGCATCGACACCGGTAAAGGGTTCGTCCATCAGGAAGATATGGGGCTCCTGGGCAAGGGCGCGCGCCAGAAATACTCTCTGCTGCTGGCCGCCTGATAACTCACTGATCGTGTGATCTGCCATGCCGGCAATTCCCATCTGCCGGAGACTATTCGCTGCAATCTCCCGGTCAACCTGTCCGGAGCGCTGAAGCCATTTCTGATGGCCAAATCTTCCCATAAGGACAACATCCTGCACAGTTACAGGAAAATGCCAATCCACTTCTTCGCGTTGGGGAACATAAGCAACACAATCGAGGTGATGTCCGAGGGGCAGGTTGTGGATAAATATTTTCCCAGAACGAAGCGGCAGGAGACCTACCAGGGCTTTAAAAAGAGTGGATTTCCCGGCACCATTTGGACCAACCACGGCGACCCGTGCACCGTGAGGGATCTGAAATGTTACCTCGCGCAGGACGGGTGTGCCGTCATAAGCAACGGATATATTTTCAACATCCAGGCGAGCCGGGGATTCAGGAAGATCATCCATCTTACTTTAGCGCCTCCACAATTACAGTCACATCGTGTTTGATCATGTCGATATAGGTCGGAGCCGGTCCATTTGGTTCAGAGATGCTTTCCACATACAGATCGGTTACAACTTTAACACCTGTTTCTGAGGCAATTTGTTGAGCGAGTTTCTGGTTTTCGCCAATGTCCAGAAAGATTGCCCTGGCACCGCTACTCCTGATCGCTCCGATCAGGCCGGCAAGCTGCTGTGCGGAAGGGGAAGCATCCGTGGTAACACTCGGAATTACTGCGCCGATAATTTTGAAATCATATGCTTTCGCAAAATAACCGAGCGCGTCATGATTCGTGACCAGAAGGCGTCCTTCAATTGGGAGTTGATTTACCTGTTCTTTCACCCATTGGTCGAGACCCTGGAGCGCGGCTATATAGGTGTCAGCATTCCGGGTATAGACATCTTTGCCGGCTGGATCCGCCAAGATTAGGCCATCTCGAATCTGGATAATATAATTAATTGTATCGACTGGATTCATCCACATGTGGGGATCGCCCTGGGGATGTACACCTGAAGGGTCAGGGTCAGGTATCACACCTTCTGTAGCCACGATTATCTGGCGTTGACCACCCAAGTTATCGAGCTGCTTTTGCAGCCAGGACTCATATCCCAGGCCGTTGATAATCAGCACCTGGGCTTGGGCAAGCCGGGTGACATCCTGTGGCTTTGGTTGGTACTCATGGGGATCAACCAAAACTGGTAACAGTGTTTCGACGGTGATCCGGTTTCCAGCAACGTTCTGGGCAATATCCCCGAGGAAGGTTTCGGTGGCTATAACGGTCGGTAAACCGGATGTCGCATTTGCAGGTTGGCATGCAGACATAAACAAGCAAGAAACCAAACCTCCCAAAGATAAGAATATTTTTATAGATTTCATCAATTTTCCTTTGAAATTGGAAACCAATTTCAAAATGGAAGAACAAAGATATTTCTTCAATTTTCCCGTGATTTCTTTTTAAAGACCGAGTTGGTAAAAACGCGTATGGATGATCACTGATCCGATATTTAAAAGAAGAATCGCGATCACAGTTAATATTACGAATGGACGAGCGCGTTTGGGTGTGATCCCCCGCGCCTGGGTATTCTTGCGTTGTTTTTTATCCAGGGATAACCCGGTAGCAGCAGCAACCGGGACAGCTGCACAGCAAATACACATTATCTATCTCCTAAGAGTCTGATCGGCAGGCATTGCACAGTCCAAAAACCTGGAGCCAATGGCTATCGATTTGAAAACCTGTATTTTTAGAAACAATATTAAAAAGTGGCTCAAGCTTATCGCCTTCGAATAAAACCGCTTTGCCGCAATTTGTGCAGATTAAAAGGTGTTGATGGCCATTCGCTGCCCTAACGAAACCCTGGCATCCCCTGGTAAGGTGAACTCGCTGTACCAAACCCAGTTCCTCGAGTTTTTCAAGAGTGCGGTAAACACTGACCAAACCAAGGCCAGGGCAATCCTTGCGTGCCGCGTCAAAAACGTCCACTGGTGTAAGGGCGTGCAAACTATCAACCAGCGCCTCCACTACAGCACGTCGGGGTGCGGTTAAGCGGCACCCACTCTTATGCAATATTTCGAACCAATTTCCATCAGTCCCTGGCATTTAATACCTTATTATTATTGAAAATGATTTTCAATTGTAGCCACCCCCTATTGGTTTGTCAAGACAAAATCACGGTTGTGGACAACAATAGTCATTTCGATATGTTGGGAGAGGATTACTTTTGTGACTTTTCACTCAACCTTTTCTTGCGGTGATCCAGTTCTTCCATCCAATGACGATATTCATAACGCGGAATGTCAAGTGAACCGACAAGCTCCTCAGCTTTTTGAGTCCAATTCCGTGCTTCAGGATAATTGCGGAGATGGTGCTCATAGTATTTTGCCAGTTCAATGTGAGCATAGACATGTCCTTCAGCAGCAGCTTTTAGCCACAGTGACACGGCAGATTCAAGGTCACCTCGCCGTCGCTGCAGGGTAGAGAGCCTTTGCACCGCCGCACCAAAATCCAATTCGCTCACTCCTACTTCCAGGCCACGTTCATATAGATGGGCTGCTTCCTCACGGCGATCCAGGTCTTCAAACAGTTTCCCCAAGGCGATGAAATCCTGACCGTGTTGAACCTGTCCATCAAATGGGGCATGGAGGACAGATGCCATATGGTTCATCAACGCTGCAAGTGCGACAATATCTATAGCATTATGATAGAACACACCTTTCAATGGGGCGGCATCACCGGTGCGTAAATAGTCAAAGTAGAGATATGGGATCTCGTACCCAGGAACTTCGTCGACGGTACGCGGCGCACCCAGGACATTCTCTTCAAGGTATTTCAGAGCACGACTGGGCAATCGGTCACGCCAGAGACGCCTGGCAAGTGGAAGTAAATCGAGATGAGCGAAATCTTTAAACGGTACGGGGAGATCGTGGAGCAGGTAACGGGTGACAAGCAGAGGGGCGTCAAACGCTTTTCCGTTGAAGGTAACAAGGGCAGCATTGGGAGCCAGGAATTCCATCAGTCCTGCGAGCATCGCGGTTTCCTCTGAAGGATCCCGCATGAAGTACTGGACCAGGTGGAATTCATCCCCTTCGAAACGTCCGACACCCACCAGAAACGCATAAGTACCCGTTCCACCTGACAGACCAGAGGTTTCGACATCCAAGAAAGCGAATGACTCGAGGGGCAGATCAGCAATGCGCACATCACGTGCCCATTGTGCGATCGTCATCATGGGAACGGATATACGCAAGGGAGTCTGCCCGTGACGATAACCGGATGGAAATGTCTGTTCGGAAACGAATGTTTCCCCCTGCTGTGTGGAAACGAAATGACCTTCCACAACAAATTGTATGCCACCCTCTTTATTCAGTTTTGAAACCTGAGGTCGGAGATCCTTTGTGCCGATTTTAACCCCCATCGACCTAAGTCGCGCAGCTAGTGAAGATTTAGAAGAATCGGTCATCGAGGGGATTATATCCTTAACAATCCTGTCCAATCCGAGGAAATCTGGTAAAAGTGGTGTTAAGGGTATGTCAGCATTAATTTCGAGGAGCATCGATGGGCATCACAACCAGCAATACAAAAGAAGTTGTCCTATCATTCTGGGTCAAGCTGGTTTATGGGACCGGTGATTGGAGTGAAGCCAGTTATGGAACCCTGCGACAAATCTTCTACGCCATTTTTCTGACGGATGTAGTGGGGCTGGATGCCCGACTGGCATCTTTCGCCGCATTGGCAGGCATCATCTGGGATGCAGTCAATGATCCCTTGGTAGGTGTATTGACCGATCGAATGCGCAGTCGTTGGGGGCGTCGTCGACCTTTCCTCCTCTTTTTCGCGATTCCTTTTGGGGCGAGCTTCCTATTATTGTGGTGGGCACCACCATGGCATAACCAAATCGCCCTAGCCGCGACCGTCACGCTCGCGTTCATGATCAGTGATACATTCGAGACATTATGCGGGGTTCCATTTTCCTCCCTGCTCCCCGAACTAACCCCTGATTACGATGAGCGCACCACCCTTACAAGTTTCCGCATATTTTTTAACCTGTTGGCATCCCTGGTGACAGCGGTTGCCGCACCAGCAATTATCGACGCAATGCTGACGGCAGGATTTACTCAGCAGCAGGGTTACCTGATCGTAGCAGGGATTTTCGGGGGGCTGGCTGTCATTCCGTTCCTCCTCATTTTTGCGGTTGTCCGTGAGCGTTACGGAGCAACAGACCGACCTCAAGAGACAGTGACATTCAAACAGACGGTTCGCACATCCTGGGCTAATATTCCATTCCGGTTTGCCACAGTCATCTACATGCTAAACTGGATCACATTCGACCTGGTGGCGCTCCTGCTACCTTTCTATCTCCTGTACTGGATTGCTGGCGGTCATATGTTGACTTCGGTCACGTTATTCGGAGTTTCGCTACCGCTTGAATCAGCAGTTTTTGCGCTACTTCTAGTCACTGCAATCATCGCACTACCATTCTGGCTGTGGCTTTCCCACCGGTTAGGTAAACACATCGCATATATCATCGGGATGATCTTCTGGGCGGGGGTGCAACTTGGCATCTTCCTGGTGCATCCGGGACAGGTAACCCTGGTACTCTGGATGGCATTTCTAGCGGGGCTGAGCGTATCAGCTGCACATATCCTGCCCGATGCCATGTTCCCGGACGTGATCGAATGGGACGAATTGCTAACCGGGCGCCGACAGGAAGGGATTTATTACGGGGTAAAGAATTTTATCCGGAAGCTGACCGGGGCGATGGCGATCTTTCTGGCTTTACAGGTGCTCGGCTGGTTCGGATACAAAGCCCCACCAGCAGGCGCAACAAGCTTCGCACAAACCCCAGTTACCTTGACTGCCATTAGGATTCTCATTGGACCCTTGGGAGCAGTTATGCTATTCTCAGCAGTCATCACTGCGGGGTTCTATCCCTTAACCAGGGAACGGCATGCGAGAGTCAGGAGATTATTGGGAGCCCGTAACAAGAGACGCGGGGAGAAAAACTAACTTGATTTCTTATTGCATCCATTTACTATAAGAACCTTAAATACTCTCCGGATGAGTTGACTCGAGGTGCAAGATTCGCTATACTATGTAAGCGCTTTCAGAAAACGCTTACATAGTATAGTTTTTTTTTAATTCAGCATCCATGCATCCTTCCCGTCGTACAATTGCCGATGTAGCTCAAAGAGCCGGTGTTTCCATCGCCACAGTCAGCCGTGTCTTGAATGGCACTGCCCCCGTAGATATTGAAACTGCGGAGCGGGTTCGTTCAGCCGTCACAAAGCTGAATTACGTACCCCATGCAGCTGCACGGACACTTGCCAGCCATCGGACAGATACCGTTGGATTACTCCTGCCTGAAATAAGCGGAGCCTTTTTTCAGCCCTTGCTCAGGGGTGTTGAAGCTGGGGTCAGTGAGGCTGGGTATGATCTGCTAATTCACACCACTCAATCCAGACCAATAAATACCCCACATCGCCCCTTGGGAGAACACAATACCGATGGTCTTCTGGTTTTTACCGAGAGCCTGGATGTGAAAGAGCTTACACGCCTGCACCGGATTGGCTTCCCGGTCGTTTTACTTCACCAAGCCCCTCCCCATTCCCTGAATATCCCGGTAGTCACAATCGAAAACCAATCCGGCGCGCAGGAAATTGTGGAACACCTGATTAAAATCCATCACTGCCGCCGAATTGTTTTTTTACAAGGTCCCACAGGCCACGAGGATTCCTCATGGCGTAAAAAGGGATACCGACAGGCGCTTCTTGCCAACGGTCTCACCTTTGATCAATCATTGATCAGGCGAGGAAATTTCGATCGTAACGAGGCGCGAATTTCCATAGAACATCTCTGCAAAGAGGGCGTGAATTTCGACGCTGTTTTTACGGGCGATGATGAATCTGCAATCGGGGTACTTCTAGCATTACGACAAGCCGGACAAAAAGTGCCAGAAGAAATAGCCATTGTAGGGTTCGACGACTCCTTATTTGCCGGGACCTTGTCACCTCCACTGACCACGGTACGGGCACCAACCGAACTTGTAGGAAAGCAGGCAGTCCGGCAGCTTGTACGCGTCATACAAGGCAAGGAGGTTGAACCACGCCTGGTTTTGCCCACTGAATTGACAATCCGCCAGTCTTGCGGATGTAAGCTTTGAACAAGGAGGAAAAGAATAAAAACAAATATCAGACCTTCCATTAATTTCCCCCAATTGGACCATTACCCTTTGTAAGGAGGAGACAATGATAAAGAAACTTTTGTATCCGGTCTTTGCAGTTTTCATGGTGGGTTTAATGCTGCTCACTGCCTGTGCTCCCAAACCGGTGACCTCTGCACCAGTCAAAATAACAATCTTTGTGGGCTTCGGTGCCGGTTCCGATCCCGATTCAATGGCTGCGCTGAATACGATCGCGGATGAATATAATGCCAGTCACACGGATATCCAGGTCGAATTCATGTTTTCAACCTGGGAAGAGCACACATCCAAGTTTTCCACACTCCTGGCAGGCGACCTTGCCCCCGACCTGGCCTTCCCAATTGGCATCCAGGGTATCGCGGAATTCTACGACGAGTGGATTGACGCCAGTCCATATATACAGCGGGACAATTATGATACCAGTGACTTTTATGGTCCTTCATTACAACTTTTGAATTTCAATGACAAGACCATCGGACTGCCACTGGGCGTATATCCTTCAGTAACTTTTATCAATGAAGATTTATTCGATGCTGCGAATGTACCTTACCCGCCCCAACAATATGGCGATTCGACCTGGACTCTTCAAAAAATGACCGAGATCGGTCAACAGATGACCCTCGATCAGAATGGCAATAATGCAACTTCGTCCAATTTTGATCCCGCCAAGATCACACAATGGGGGTGGGGCGGATGGTGTGGACCATTTCGCACCGTACCAGGCAAGTTCGGCGGTAACCCTCTGGGGATGAGCGCAGATTACAAACATGCTGATATGAATACAGGAGGTTACCTGGAAGGGATGCAATTCCTGTATGATTCCATCTTTACCACGCATATCCGACCATCCAGCATCGACGAAGGATCCACATTTACCGGCATGGATTTCACTTTTGAAAGTGGGAAAGTTGCCATGTTCGAATGTTTCAGCTGGGCCAGCTATGCTTTCCCCAACTTCACCACTGCCGGCAACTGGAATGTCGCCGCGGTTCCAGCGGGACCGCACGGAGATGTAATCTCACCAGTGAACGCCGATACATTCGCCATTCCTGCACATTCCAAGCATCCCGACCAGGCTTGGCAAGTGGCAACATGGCTGATGCAACCCGAAATGCAAAGTCGTTTGTGTGGTATCTTCGGTTGCATCCCATCCAGGAAATCCCTGGCAAATGAATGGATAAATAAAATGAACGGCGAGTATCCAAACGTGGATTTCCAGGCGTTCATCGATTCCATCAATTACATGGATTCTTCCCCGAACAATGAATCGTGGGTACCCAACTACTCAAAGGTCTGGGACGCTACAGAAAACGCGATGAGTCGAATCCTGAGCGGCGACAGCAATAATGTGCAACAAGTGATGAATGACCTGCAGGCGGAAGTCCAGGGCTACCTGGATGAGTACTGGGCTGCTCATCCATAAGCCGGTATGAAAATATGTTGTTCCCTTTTCCACAAGAAGAGGGAACAACATTTATTAGTTGCTGGAAAAAACTATATGAATAAGGTTGCCAAACCCATGTCGTTACGGCGGCGCGAGTCGCTGTGGGGATACATTTTTATCAGCCCTTGGATCATCGGTTTTATCCTATTTACAGTTGGACCAATGATAGCATCGCTGGTATTTTCATTTGCAGACTACAACATCGTCAGTGCACCGACAAATTTCGGTTTCTCCAATTACATCAAGCTTTTCACCAACGATCCGGATTTTTGGCATTCACTGGGGATTACTGCCAAATATGCTGTCATTGCCATCCCATTAAACCTTGTCTTTGGATTTGCCCTCGCATTCCTGCTCAATCAAAAAGTACCCGGACTGGCATTTTGGCGCACGGTATTTTATATTCCCTCTGTTTTGGCGGGTGTGGCCGTCGCCATCCTTTGGGGTTTAATTTTTAATCCCAAGTTTGGAATCCTGAACTGGTTCTTGGGATTATTTGGCATAAATGGACCCGGATGGCTCTCCAGTCCGAATTGGGCAGTCCCTGCACTAATACTCATGAGTTTGTGGAGCGTGGGTGGAGGGATGATCATTTATTTGTCAGGCTTGCAGAGCATCCCGACCACGTTATATGAAGCCGCTCAACTAGACGGCGCTAATGGCTGGGAGCAATTTTTTCGAATCACCGTACCGCTCATGTCACCAGTCATTTTTTATAACCTGATCGTTGGAATCATCGGGACATTTCAATATTTCACCGAAGTTTACGTTCTAACCAGTGGATTAACCGGCGGCGTGGGTGGGCCTGCAAAATCGACCTTGTTCTATAACGTATACCTATACAGCAACGCCTTTCGGTATATGAAAATGGGATATGCCTCAGCCTTGGCCTGGGTGCTGTTCATCATCGTGCTGCTGCTTACATTGCTGGTCTTCCGCAGTTCAGCAACCTGGGTATATTATGAGGGCGAACTCCAAAACAAGTGAGGCGGACCATGAGGCAGAGTAAAAAGGTTAACGAAACCATAGTCCGGACCATCTCGACCATCCTGCTTTCAATTGGCATGTTGGTCGTCCTAACACCACTGGCCTGGATGGTCGTATCTGCCCTCAAGCCGAAAGATGCGGTCAATACCTTCCCACCCCAGTGGATTCCATTGGACCAGGTACAGGTAACGATCAATGGACAGAAGTATTTTCTTTATGATATTCCTATGAACGGAGAAACCCGCCAACTGGCACTAATTGACAAACAGGGGGCTAATGGGAAGTTTGTTGACCCCCAGGATCCTTCCCAGGTTTATGACCTTCCAGTTGCTTCCGGGACAAGAGTAACGCAAATTAAACTGCATTGGGAAAATTTCCTGCTAGCAGTAACCAAAGTTCCCTTTGGGCACTACCTGCTCAATACCATGATCGTGGTGTTTTTCGGCACCATCGGCACGGTTATCTCCTGCACATTGGTCGCATATGGCTTTGCCCGGTTCCGTTCCAAGTTCATGCCAATCCTATTCCTTTTGCTATTATCGACCATAATGCTGCCACCACAAGTCACTTTGATTCCGACTTTCATTGTGTTTAAAAAGATCGGTTGGTATGACACCCTCCTGCCATTGATCGTACCAGCATTCTTCGCAAACGCCTGGGATGTGTTCCTTTTGCGCCAATTCTTTATGAGCCTGCCGACCGAGCTTGATGATGCAGCCCGTATTGATGGATGCGGGCCGTTTGGCATCCTCTGGCATATTATTATTCCCCAATCTTATCCGGTGCTGGCAACAGTGACCATCTTCTCTGTGCTATATGCATGGAATGACTTTTATGCTCCATTGATTTACTTGCAGAACCAGCAGCACTGGACATTGGCGCTTGGACTGCAATCGTTCAACGCCGTTTATACCAACCAGGGCAACCTATTGATGGCCGCGTCCACTTTAATGGTGATCCCGCCTATCTTAATGTTCTTCTTTGCTCAAAAACTATTCATCCAGGGTGTGGTCATTTCCGGAATCAAGGGATAAAGAAATTTAAAATGGACTACATAAGGAGTCTCCCATCAGCGTTGATCTGACCGGCCTTTGGCGATATAACGCCGAGGATAACCCATTATTTAGCAAGCCCGGTTTTGACGATTCTGCCTGGCCATCGATGCCCATCCCAATAAATTGGTTCCTGGCAGGATTGGATCACCATGGCGTTGTTTGGTTTCGCCTCGAATTTCGCTACCACCCCCAAGGAGAATTTGCGTCCCTTCATTTTGATGGTGTAGATTATTTTGCAGATGTTTTCCTCAACGGTGAGTTCCTTGGGCACCATACAGGTTATTTCAATACATTCGAGTTCGATGTAACAAAAAACCTCCGTTCAGGGAAAAATTTATTGGCTGTTCGAGTAGACAGCCCGTACGAAAAACCCGGGCCGGATGGGTGGTTTTTACGCAAACGCCTTATTAAGGGTGTGCTCAACCACCACGACTGCAGACCTGGGGGGGGCTGGGAACCGATCGGGCAATCCTTTAATACCGGGGGAATCTGGAACCGCGTGCATATTGAAAAGCATGGCGCAATTACAATTGAACATTTGCTCCTGCTCGCGGATATGGATATACAACCTCCCACCCTTCATGCCGAATTGAAGATACAAAACCGATCCCCGAAAATGAACGCCCAGCTTGAGGTCCGCTGCAACCCTGATAATTTCCTGGGAAAATCCCAAACTACCAAGTTAACGATTGAGCTCTCGGAAGGTGAAAGCATTCACTCGGTCAATATGCCTGTTTTTAATGTTCAACTTTGGCAACCCTGGGACCGGGGCTTTCCTAACCTTTATAAAATCACTGCTTCATTCAGAACCGGCAATGAGAAGGTTACCTGCTCCAGTTTATTTGGTTTTCGCACTGTACGCGTGGAGCCCGGGTTTCACTGGTTTATCAATGGGCATCCCTACTTCCTGCGCGGCTCAAATTACCTGCCTTCCCAGTGGCTGTCTGAGACTCTTTTCACAAAGGCTGCCAATGCCGAGGAACGCCTCTTTGGCAGCAGCGAGAGCCATGATTTCTACACCCGCGACGTAGGCCTGGCAAAGCAAGCGAATTTGAACATCCTGCGGGTCCACGCACATGTGCTGCCGTCTGAGTTTCATGAAGCTTGTGACCGGGCTGGAATTCTCGTTTGGCAGGATTTCCCATTTCAGTGGGGATATTCGGATGAGCCTGAGTTCCACGCCGAGGCCGAACGACAGATACGGGCCATGGTGACCGGATGGTATAACCATCCATCCATAATTTCCTGGTGCTGTCATAATGAAAGTCCCTGGGATGCGCCCTGGATGGCGGTCCAGGTCGGCGAACGTTTTGATCCCTCGCATAATCACGACCTGGATGCACGATTGGAGACTGTTGTACAAAAACTCGATCCATCTCGCTATGTCCATCGAAACTCTGGCACCGGTGATGGGCATACATACCCAGGTTGGTATGTAGGACACTGGCGCGACTTTATCAATCTTCCTTCCGCCCCATTCATTACAGAGTATGGAGCTCAAGGGCTGCCAGTTATTCAAAGCGTACTGAGGATGTTCCCTGAGTATAAACCGAATGCAGGTTATGCCGAGTTGGTTGAATTTAAAAGATGGCTCGACTCTCTGAAAAAGATCAGCACTTTCAAAAAAACCCTCATTAAGTTTGGCACCTACATTTGGAATTTAACCGAAAAGAAACAATGGAAATCAATCCAAGAATGGATGAAAGGACGGGGCATAAAGATGGAACGCTCCGCCTATAAAAACATTCCACCTGTTGAAGATACACCCGTTGAACTTCGCCACGCCCGAGAGGTATGGGAAACCTGGCGTTTTCATGATTTCCAGCCAGCTGAAACTTTCGATAATGGGATTGAAATGGGCAGCTCCTTACAGGAATTTATAGCAAACAGCCAGGCATACCAGGGTTCCTTAATTCAATATGCCACAGAATGCTACCGGCGTGCAAAATACACAAGCATCACCGGTCTCATCCAATTCGATTTTTGCGATCCCTGGCCCGCGGTAACATGGTCGGTGGTGGATTATTGGAGAATCCCCAAGCCCGCATTTGATGCCTTAAAGCGGTCCATGCAGCCGGTTTTACCGTGTTTCATCTTACCAGAAAAAATAGTTCCGGGAAAAGCAATACGGGTTTCCTTTTGCGTTGTTAACGACTTGCTGCTGGCATCCCCCAACGCCATTTGTAAATGGCGACTGGAAGATGGGATGGGCGATATCGCGTCTGCTACGTTCCCGGTGGACATCCCAGCTGACAGCATTTCTACAGAGACTAAATTGACTCTGCCATCTCTAGGGATAGGGAGGTTCAAGTTGTCAGCAGAAGTCTCTGCAAACGGAAAAATAATCGGCGAAAATTGGTATGAAATAAAAATTCTATAACCGCGATCCGAGAAAAGAGGTAGAGGACGCGAAGGACACGAATAAATTCCGTGTTTAATCAAAATGGTGACACAAATGACCCTCCCGACCAAAATCGTTGTTATAGGTGCAGGTAGCGCTTCCTTTGGGGAAAATACCCTTTCTGCACTCGTTCGAAGTAAAAAAATGCGCGGCAGCACACTTTCACTTGTTGACCACAACCCCGGCACCCTTGATACGGTTAAGCGGCTGGCTGACCGGCTTAACCGAGAATGGGAGTCTGGGTTAACCATCACCGCGCACACACACCACCAGGACGCGCTTAACGGAGCAAGTTTTGTCGTCTCGGCGATTGAAGTAGGAGCGCGTGAAGGACTATGGAAAAAAGACTTTGAGATCCCACTCAAATACGGAGTCCGGCAGCCATACGCCGAGAACGGCGGACCGGGAGGGTTCGCCCACGCTGCTCGAAATATTGGCCCGGTGTTACAAATCGCTCACGATATGGAGAAGGCTTGCCCGGATGCATGGTTTATTAATTTTACAAATCCCATGATCCGCATCTGCGACGCAATCAACCGTTTCAGCAAAATAAAGGTTGTTGGCCTGTGTCACCAAATATATATCGGCTACACCATGGTGGGCATTGCACTGGCAAAAGACCTGGGAATTTCAGTCCCAGAGGGGATTACAGGGATGCATGCCGATCCCATGCAGGCACCTCTCCACACTCAGGTAAAAATGCAGATCGTCCCACGTGTGGATATCCGTGCTGCGGGACTGAACCATTTCTCCTGGATCATATCCATCCGTGACAGGCAGAATGGTGAAGACCTTTACCCGCTTTTCCGGAAGCGCTTCTTTGAACTTGACCCGGAATTTGAGCCGCTGACCAGGCACGTATACGAAGCTTTTGGATTGTTCCCCGTTCCAGGGGATAGTCACCTGTGCGAATACCTGCCATGGGTAACTGACCCAGAGACCAAGCCATGGGTAAAATACCATCTCCCGCTCTATGACTGGGATCTGAATGCCGCAGTGCGCGAGTTCGAGCACGAGAGACTTAAAAGCATGGCGGATGGAGAGGCGACTATTGATGGCTTGAAAGACACCGATTCCGAGGGAGCACTGGAAATGGTCGAGAATGTGGCGGGAGCAAGCACACATTACCACCTGGCTGCCAACCTGAGCAACCAGGGACAGATATCCAACCTACCCATGGGTTCTACCGTGGAGACACCGGTTGTTGTTGACGGTGACGGCATCCACCCAGTACACGTTGGAGCATTCCCGGAGCCGGTGGTAGAAATTCTACGAAGGGAGGTCACGGTGGCCCAATTATGTGTTGAAGCGGCTATCGAAGGATCGCGGGAAAAAGCCTTGCAATGCCTATTGCTGGACCCCGTTGTGAATGATTTCGAACTTGCAAAGCAAATCCTTGATGATTATTTGACCAGCTATCGAGAATATCTTCCACAATTCTGGAGATAAATCACTGGTGAGGAAATCCATTAATAGAGGAAATAAATGAGATATTTTCTCGGAGTTGACGCGGGGGGGACAAAAACTCATGCCCTGGTAGCGGATGAGAACGGCGAGACTGTTGGTTTTGGGTTGGCCGGACCCGGCAACTGGGAGGCAGTGGGGTACGATGGACTCACAAAAAACCTGTTGGATACAACCACCCAGGCATTGGATATGGCAAAATTATCCATCAGGCAAATATCCGGGACCGGGATGGGATTGGCTGGATACGACTGGCCGAGTCAGCGACAGGCGCACCTGGATGCGATCCATACGTTAAAACTGGAATGTCCTCTGGAAATCGTAAATGACGCAACTTTAGGAATTCTGGCTGGGGCAGAAGAAGGATGGGGTATTTCGGTAGTTTCAGGAACCGGATGTAACTGCCGAGGTTGGAGTCAGAACCATAAACGGGAAGGCCGCGTGGTTGGGGGGGCAAGTCACTGGTCTGGTGAGGCTGCAGGTGGCTTTGATATCCTTGCAAGGGCGATGCGTGCCGTCACATTTGAATGGGTCAGGCGTGGACCCGCAACTGCCCTAACTTCGGCTTTTTTAGAGCAAACCGGTGCAAGAAATTTAGATGATCTGGTAGAAGGGGTTTACCTGGGCAGGTTCGAGTTCAACCCGGCCATGACCCTGCTCGTTTTCGATATTGCCCGTCAGGGTGATGCTCAAGCCCTTGAAGTCATTCGGTGGGCAGGACATGAACTGGGGATGATGGCTGTCAGTGTAATCAATCAGCTTGATCTTCAAAAAGAAGAATTTGATGTTGTCCTGATCGGCAGCCTATATGGCGGACATCCATTAATGACCGAGAGTATGCGCACAACCATTCAACAAACCGCACCGGGAGCCAGACTGGTGCGCCTGACCGTCCCGCCCGTAGTTGGCGGAGTTGTTCTGGGCATGCAGGAGGCCGGACAGGATGCTCGCCCAGTGCGTGCGAAATTGATCGAGACCACACGACAATTATTCATTGAAATCACTGAATAAATTCTAAGTTCTTTGTTGACCAGATGTTGCAGGGAGGCGATCCATCCTGTCAGTGGGGCTCCTTACGCTATAATACCCTCGTGACCGACATACATTCACAAATTGATCTCCTGCGATTGCTTTCCACGCGGCTGGAGCGGCTCTCTGTCGACTCACATTGGGCACGGCGTGCCAGTGGTTTACGAGGAAACATCATCAAAATAATCGAACTGGCTGACGCAGGGAATCCCATCTCAGAGAAGCGCCTGGATTTGTTGACTAACACTGCTTTCGAAATCCTTCGCAGAGCAGCGCAAGATATCCCAGACCTGGAAAGCCTATATAAGAAAAAGTAAAATTGGCAGATGAAAAGGTGCCTGTTGATGTTCGGATTACTACTGGTTGGGTGTTCCCTTCTGCCGGGTATTCCATTGCCAGAACCCTCTCCAACTTCAGCACCTTCTGCAACCCATACTGGATTCCCTTCTCTCCCGGAAAGCACCGTCCCTCCACTCCCATCTCCTTCCGAAACTCAAACACCCGGGGTCACACCATCCGTAGCAGCAACAGACACTCTGACTGCAACTCCATCAGAGACTCGCGTTGTCTGGTCCTACATTTTCCCCATTCAGCCATCAAATGTGGCTGATTTCTCCGAAGGTACTGCCGGTCATGGTTATCCTGCCACAGATATCTTTGCGCCGGAAGGATCAAAGTTTGTGGCGGTCACAGGTGGAGTCGTTGACTTCGTCTCAAACGAAGACCATTGGAACCCGGAAGATGATGACCCCGCACTGCGGGGAGGGTTGTGCGTTTCCATCATCGGGGATGACAACGTACGCTATTATGGGTCTCACTTATCGGCTGTCGAACGAGGAATCTATCCCGGGGTGCGGGTAATCGTGGGACAAATCCTGGGGTACGTAGGGCATTCCGGGGACGCCCGAACCACTCCCTCCCACCTCCACTTCGGGATCTCGCATCCCACCTCTCCAGAAGACTGGCATGCCAGGCGCGGCGAGGTAGATCCTTTTCCATTCCTGGTCGCCTGGCGTGACGGTCATAATGTGACACCACCATTGCCCAGCCCTTGAAAGGAGCGATCATGCAAACCATGCGTTCCATGCTTTTTGAAACCGTTGGCAAACCATTGAAAATGGTGGAATTGCCAGTCCCCCAGCCCGGACCGGGACAGGTTTTAATCAAAGTGCATGCCTGCGGCTTATGCCATACCGACCTTCACATTGTAGATGGAGAATTGAGTGAACCGAAATTACCGCTGATCCTGGGTCACCAAATCGTCGGAACGGTTGTCAAGGCAGGACCGGGGGCAACGCGGTTCCAACCCGGAGAACGAGTTGGGGTCCCCTGGCTAGGCGGGACTGACGGAACCTGCCGTTACTGTGAACGCGGCCAAGAGAATTTGTGCGATCATCCGATTTTTACCGGTTACCATATTAATGGCGGTTTCGCTGAGTACACTACCTCCGACGAACGTTTTTGTTTTCCCCTTCCTCCAGGATACGAAGACCTTGAGGCAGCCCCCCTGTTGTGTGCTGGTTTAATCGGGTACAGAACATATCGCATGGCGGGTGAAATAGCCAGGACACTTGGAATTTATGGTTTTGGAGCAGCTGCGCATATCATCGCACAGGTCGCCAAACACGAAGGGAAGCAAGTATACGCATTTACCCGTCCCGGTGATATTGCTGCGCAAGACTATGCCAGGCACCAAGGCGCAGTATGGGCTGGAGATTCCACCGAGACCCCCCCTGAAAAACTAGACGCAGCTTTAATCTTCGCCCCAGTCGGTCCGCTGGTGGTAGCCGCATTAAAAGCTACAAACAAAGGCGGAGCTATCGTCTGCGGGGGCATTCACATGAGCGATATCCCTGCCTTTCCATATAACCTGCTTTGGGAAGAGCGGATCATCCGCTCGGTTGCCAACCTAACGCGCCGCGATGGCGAGGAATTCCTGGACCTGGCTCCGAAAGTACCCATAAAAACAGATGTAACAAGCTTTCCATTGGAACAAGCAGAGGAGGCAATGGCGCGCCTTCGAAATGGCCAATTGGTTGGAGCGGTAGTACTTTCAGTTGCACCAAAATGAGGAGAATTCATACCCTCAGACATCTTTGTGAATGAGGGCATCACTTCTCATGGGTAAATATTTAGGTAAACCAAATTCGAAAACTTCCTTTTTTATGACAAATATATCGTAACCTTCCAAAACGCTAGATGTTATATATGTTGGAGCTCCATCATATTCTTACATTCCAACCAAAGGAGATTTAGAAGCATGAAAACCATTGGCAAGTGGCTTTATCTTATCGGCCTATTTATCGCGGCAATCGCTGGCTTGTTCAGCTTCCAAAACATGTGGGTGGCTCTGATCCTGGTGATCATGGGTATCCTGGCGGCAATCTTTTTCCTTGATTCAGAAGACCTCGTCAATTTAGGTATCCGCTTCCTCGTTTTGTTTGCAGTCAAGGATGCTCTGAATGGCATTTCCGCAGTAGGACCATATATAACCGGCTTTTTCAATGGTGTGTACGCATTCCTTGCCCCGGTGCTCCTGACGCTATTGGTCGTCCACTTCATCAAGAAATATTTCAAGATGTAAATACACTTGTAAATATAATCTGTATGAGAGCCGCCTGAATAAGGCGGTTCTCATAATTTTCCAAAGAATCCGGTAGTTCAAACTTGTCGTAATCAGGGGGGGAGTTCATGCTGCCTGACTTAAGGGTTGGGTGTCATAATGAAATGAAGCCCAGGATGACTAGAGTCCCATTAGGAATTCCATGTGTCATTCCATGAAAATTTCCGTCGATTCGGCTGTCCAAGCTAATTGGTTTGTGTTGTAAGATATTTTTAAAGAATATTCAATTGTGATAAACTCTGGTTATGAAATCTTTCACAGCCAGCGCAAATCCGAACATCGCATTCATTAAATATTGGGGAAATCGAGAGGATGCCTTACGCCTGCCTGCCAATGGCTCAATTTCCATGAACCTGGACGGATTAGAATCTGTCACCACGGTACAATTTGTGGAGGGTCTTCAAACTGATAAGTCG
>Ga0326726_10000084_pt1 | contig 88659 bp, 64 predicted proteins | sample MHFenrmetagenome_2_FD_207603 | JGI IMG/M metagenome (GOLD analysis project Ga0326726, IMG submission 207603) | Lab enriched peat soil microbial communities from Michigan Hollow, Ithaca, NY, United States - MHF15MN | ecosystem: Environmental > Terrestrial > Soil > Wetlands > Peat | place: USA... | reverse complement strand
GGCGCCGTAGATATCGACCTCGCAGGCGACCGGGATGCCGCGCGCGGCCAGCCGTGAATTGACATAGCACGGGACGAAGCCGAAATAGCTCTCGAAGGCCGGCCAGCACTTGTCGGCGAAGACGCCGTACTCGGACGCGCCGAGGTTCGCCTCCATGAACTTGAGCAGGGCGACCTCGAACTGGGCCAGCTTGTTCAGGATGCCGGGATAGGCGTTCCCGGCGCCGAGCTCCTTGGCCATGTCGGCGGCGACCGCCTTGACCTTGGGGTCGCCTTCGGCCTTGCGGAAAGCGTCATAAAGGTCGAGCTCGCTGTTCTCCATGACCTCGACGCCGAGGTCGTAGAGGGGCTTGATCGGCGCGTTGCAGGCCAGGAAATCCTGGGGGCGCGGGCCGAAGCCGAAGATCTTGAGCTTGGCGAGGCCCAGGATGATCCGGGCCACGGGGACGAACCCGGCGATCATCGCCGCCACTTCTTCGGGGATGCCGACGGGATATTCCGGGACGTGGGGGCGAAGCTGCCTCAGGCCCATGTTATAGGAGTTGTTGAGCAGGCCGCAGTAGGCGTCGCCGCGTCCGTCGATGAGGTCCCGGCCCGATTCCTCCGCGGCCGCCGCGACCATGACCGGGCCGTCGAACCTCTGGGCCAGGATCGTGGACGGCGTCTCCGGGCCGAAATTGCCGAGGTAGAGGACCAGGGCGTTAACCTTTTTCGCCTTGAGCTCTTCGAGCGCCTGAAGGGCGTCCTTCTCGTTCTCGACGACGGTCGGGATCCGGGCGATGGTCAGCCCGGCTTTCCGGCATTCCGCGGCGACCCTGAGCGAGCGCTTGCGCGAGAGCTCGATGGGGAAACAATCGCGGCTGACGGCGACGAGGCCGAGCCGCACCTTGGGGATGTTAGTCATGACCGCCCTCCTTCTTCTGTCCGTAATAGGCGTTCGGCCCGTGCTTGCGGGCGAAATGTTTTTCCTGGATGCAGGCGTCGAGAGGGGCGAGATGGGGATCGAGGGCCATCGCGCCGAAGGCCATCTTGGCGATCTGCTCGAGGACAAGGGCGACCTCGACCGCCTCGGCCGCGGTCCGGCCCCAAGCGAAGGGTCCGTGCCCGGCGACCAGGACGGCCGGGACCTCGAGCGGGTCGACGCCGGCGAATCTCTCGACGATGATCCGGCCGGTGTTCTTCTCGTAGTCGTCCGCGACCTCCGGTTCGACGAGAAGCCGGGTCAGCGGGACGGGGCCGTGGAACTGGTCGGCGTGCGTCGTCCCGAAGCAGGGGATCTCCCGCCGCGCCTGGGAGAACATCGTCGCATAGGGGCTGTGGGCGTGGACCACCCCCCCGACGTCCGGAAAGGCCCCATAGATCTCGACATGGGTCGGCGTGTCCGAGGAGGGGTTGAGCCAGCCCTCGATGACGTTGCCCTTGAGGTCGACCAGGACGATATCCTCGGCCTTGAGGGCATCGTAGGGGACGCCGCTCGGCTTGATGGCGATGATGCCGCGGCGCCGGTCGATGCCGCTGACGTTGCCGAAGGTCAGGATGACCAGCCCCGACTTGGCCAGATCGAGATTGGCCTTCCATACGGATTCTTTGAGCTCGGCGAGCATGCCGCTATCTCCTCTCGCGGTCCTTGAGCTCGAGCAGGTCCTTCATGACGTTGAACAGGCTCCCGTTCCAGCTCTTGGTCCCGAAGGCGTCATGGAGCTCCCGGTAAAGGGCGAAGAGCTCGAGATAGACTTTGTGGCGCCCGGCGCTGGGCTTGAAGACCGTCCGGCGGACGCCGCCCATGGCGGCCTGGGCCGCGGCGAACGTCTCGTGCCCGCCGCCCTTGCGGCCGGACGCCACGGCCCCGGCCATGGCCGCGCCCAGGGCGCATGTTTGGGTCGAACGGGCGACCTTCATCTCGAGGCCCATGACATCGGCGTAAATCTGCATGACCAGGGGGTTCTTCTCGGCGATGCCGCCGCAGTTGACAACATCGCGGATCTTGACGCCGTACTCCTCGAAGCGCCGGATGATGGTCAGGGCGCCGAAGGCGGTGGCCTCGATGAGGGCCCGGTAGATCTCCTCGGGCTTGGTGTGCAGGGTCAGGCCGACAAGGAGGCCGGTCAGGCGCTGGTCGACGAGGATGGTCCGGTTGCCGTTGAGCCAGTCGAGGGCGAGAAGTCCCGATTCGCCGGGCTTGAGGAGGGAGGCCTTGCGCGTCAGCGCGGCGTGCGAGCCCTTCTTCGGCCCGCCCGGTTCGATCGTGTTGACGAACCAGTTGAAGATGTCGCCGACCGCGGATTGACCCGCTTCGAGCCCGAGATAGCCCGGCAGGACCGAGCCGTCGACGATGCCGCACAGGCCGGGGACGTCCGGGAGCTTCTTCGAGGCCGGCCAGACGCAGATGTCGCAGGTGCTCGTGCCGATGATCTTGACGAAGCGCCCCGTTTCGACGCCCGAGCCGACGGCGCCGAGATGGGCGTCGAAGGCGCCGACGGCGACGGAGATGCCGGGGCGGAGGCCGAGCGCCTTGGCCCAATCCTTGGTCAGGCCGCCGGCGGGGACGTCCGACGTGTAGGTTTTATTGTAAAGGCGGTCGCGGAGCTCGCCCAGGCGCGGGTCGAGCTTGGCCAAGAACGACTTGGCCGGCAGGCCGCCCCAACGGTCGTTGAACATGGCCTTGTGGCCGGCGGCGCAGCGGCTCCGCTTCATCCGGAGCGGATCCGTGATCCCGGTGAGAAGTCCCGGGATATAGTCGGCGCATTCGACCCAGGAAAAGGCGGCCGCGGCGACCTTGGGGTCCTTCCGCAGGCAGTGGAGGATCTTGCTCCAGAACCACTCGGAAGAATACGTGCCGCCGCACTTGGCCAGGTACTCGGGATGCTCGGCGGCGGCCAGGGCGGTGATCTCCGCGGCTTCGACGTGGCCCGTGTGGTCCTTCCACAACCAAGCCTGGGCATTGAGGTTCTTCTTGAATTCTTTATAGAGGGCCAAGGCCTTGCCGGCCCGGTCGACGGGCAGAGGGGTCGAGCCCGTCGTGTCGATGCCGATGCCGATGACGGCCGCGGGGTCGAAGGTCTTGTCCTTCTTCTTCGCCTCGGCCAGCGCCGCGGGGACCACGCCTTCGATGCCGCGGATCCAGTCGGCCGGGTTCTGGCGGGCCAGATTGGCGTCCTTCGGATCGAGGAGGATGCCGGCGGCTCCGCTCGGGTAATTGAAGATGGCCGTCCCGACCTCATTGCCGTTGGAGATGTCGACGAGAAGGGCCCTCACGGAATTGGTGCCGAAATCGAGGCCGAGGGCGTACTTGGCAATTCTCATGACCATGGACCTCCGCGGGAACGCTGAACAGGCTGTTGCCAGCCCTTATTATACTCAGGCCGGGCCCGGGGGCAACCGGCCGGAAGGAACTGTCCGTCCCCCCCCGGAATCCCATATAATAGAAGTTCGATAGACCGTCATGAGATCGATCCTGACCGACCGAGCATGAAAACAGAAACGGGAGGAGCCATGAAGAGCCGAAAACAAATGCCCCTGATCGTCGCCGCCGTCCTCTTCTCGGTGATGCTGACAGCGGCTGGCGTAGCCCAGCAGGCCGCCGGCGGTTTCTCCGCGGCCCTGTTCAAGAATTTCGAGGGCCGGGCCCTCGGGCCCTATAGGGCCGGGTCGTGGGTGACGAGCTTCGCCGTTCCGGCGGGGCCGTCGCGCGAACACCTCTACACACTCTACGTCGGGACCCGGAACGGCGGCGTCTGGAAAACGGTGAACAACGGCACCACCTTCGAGCCCGTCTTCGATGCCCAGCCCAAGCTCTCGATCGGCGACATCGCCGTCGCTCCGTCCGACCCGAACATCGTCTGGGCCGGCACGGGCGAGGCCTATTGCGCCCGGAGTTCCAGCTCCGGCGACGGCGTCTGGAAGTCCATCGACGCGGGCAAGACTTGGACGAACATGGGTCTTGCGGACTCGCACCACATCGCCCGGGTCCTCATCCACCCCAAGGATCCCGGCACGGTCTACGTCGCGGCCATGGGGCACCTGTTCTCGGCGAACGCCGAGCGCGGGATCTTCAAAACGACCGACGGCGGCAAGAGCTGGAAGAAGGTCCTCTACGTCAGCGACAAGATCGGGGCCGTCGACCTGGCCCTTATCCAATCGGCGCCCGACACGCTCTACGCGGCCATGTACGATAAGGTCCGGTTGCCCTGGCATTACGAGCTCGGCGGCCCCGAGAGCGCGATCTACAAGACGACCGATGCCGGGAAGACCTGGTCGCGTCTGGGCGGCGGACTGCCGACGGGCCGGATCGGCCGGATCGGCCTCGATATCTATCAGAACAACCCCGCGATCCTCTATGCCGTCGTCGAGAACGGCAACCGCCGTCCGCCCACGGCCGAGGAAGCCGAGCAGGACAAGCGCCGCGGCGGCGAGCCCGCCCCGCGCACGGCCGGCAACGAGGTCTATCGCACCGACGACGGCGGCCAGACCTGGCGCAAGGTCAATGCCGGCTACGAAGCGGCCCTCAACAAGGCGCCCTATTCCTTCAACCAGCTCCGCCTCGACCAGAACGATCCGGAGACCGTCTATGTCACCGGGCAGTCCCTGGCGTCGACGAACGACGGCGGCAAGACCTGGAAGGGGCTCGACTGGCCGTCAGACGGCGTAATGCCGCGCGCCTTCGGCGACTGGCGGGCGATGTGGGTCGACCCGCTCGACTCGAACCGGCTTATCTTCGGCTCGGACGGGGGCGTCAACATCTCCTATGATCGCGGCAAGACGAGCCACCACGCCTACAACATCCCGCTGGGGGAGTTCTATGCCGTCGGCGTGGACATGGAGGACCCCTACAACATCTACGGCGGCCTGCAGGACCACGACTCGTGGAAGGGCCCCTCGAACGGCTGGGCCGGGGACATCTCGCTCGCGGATTGGGTCACGGTCGGGGAGGGCGACGGCATGTACAACTGCGTCGACCCGACCGACTCGCGCTGGGTCTACAACAACCGCGAGATGGGGACGATGTGGCGTTACGACCAGAAGACGAGCGTCCAAACGCAGATCACGCCCAGGCGTCCGGCCGGCGCGCCGCGCCTGCGCTTCAACTGGACGCCGCCGGTCGCCCTCTCGCCCCACAACTCCGCCATCGTCTACACCGGGGCCCAGGTCGTTTTCCGATCGCTCGACCGGGGCGACCACTGGCAGGAGATCAGCCCCGACCTGACGACGAATGAAGACGCGAAACAACACGGCGAAGGCAATATTACCTACTGCACGCTGACGACACTCGCCGAGTCGCCGGTCATGCCCGGCGTCATCTGGACCGGCTCGGACGACGGCAAAGTCCAGGTGACCAAGGACGGCGGGGCGACCTGGCTCGACCGGACGGCGAAGCTGGCTGCGGCCGGCGGGCCGGCCGGCTTCTGGGTCAGCCGCGTTTGCCCCTCGCCGCACGCCGCGGGGACGGCGTTCGTGACCAAAACAGGCTGGCGCCTGGACGACTACCGCGTGTCCATCCACAAGACGACCGACTTCGGCGAGACCTGGACCTCGATCGCCGGGAACCTGCCCGCCGGAAAACCTGTCAACGTCGTCATCCAGGACCGCAAGAACGCCGATCTCCTGTTCGCCGGGACCGAGTGGGGCCTCTCTGTGACGCTCGACGGCGGAAGATCATGGCTGCCGTTCGAGTGGGGGATGCCGTCCGTCAAGGTCACCGGCCTCGTCATCCACCCGCGTGAAAACGACTTGGTCATCGCGACCTACGGACGGGGCGCCTACATCGTCGACATCACGCCGCTCCAGGAAATGACGGCGGCGGTCCTCGACGAGGACGTCCATCTGTTCGACATCGAGCCGAGGACCCAGCGGGTGACGTCGGCGCTCGGCAACTATCAGCTGCTCGGGGACAGCCATCTCTTCACGCCCAACGAGCCGAACGCCGTTGTCGTCAATTATTACCTTAAGGCGAAGACGGACGGCCCGGTCAAGATCACCGTGGCCGAGCCGGGCGGCGACGTGCTGGCCGAGATCACGGGGAAGGGCGAGGCCGGGATCAACACCGTCAGGTGGGACATGCGGCCTCATCGGCCCAGCCAGAAACCGGCCCCGTTCCCCGGATTCGGTGGCGCACGCCTGGTCGATCCGGGCACCTACGTCGTGACCCTCGAAGCCGGCGGGGTGAAGCTCGTGAGGAAGGCGGTCATCCGCTATCGCCAGGGTTGGACGGTCGGCCCGGCCCCCGTCGTGATCCATTGAATAGGGGGACACAATACCATTTTCCGAATTAACCTGACCTTGCTGTTCTTTCAATCCCGGACCCCCCCGCCGGAATAGTGGCAGCGATAAGGAAAAATGCTAGTATGTCTTCCAGGAATTTCGGAAAATGGTATTGTGTCCCCGAATTAGGAGGAAGACGATGACGAGAGCTCGAGCGGCGAAAGGCCTGATCGCGGCCCTTCTCCCGATCCTGGCGGTGACTTGCGTCAAGGCGCCCAAGGCCGATTACCCGGCCGCGCCCGTGCCGTTCACGGACGTCCGCCTGACCGATTCGTTCTGGGCGCCGCGCCTGGACACGAACCGCACCGTGACCATCCCCCATATCTTCAAGGAGAACGAGGACACGGGCCGGGTCAAGAACTTCGAGCTGGCCGAAGCCGCCCAGGCCGGGGCCCCGGGCGGGAAGTTCTGCACCCGCTTCCCCTTCGACGACTCCGACGTCTATAAGATCATCGAAGCGGCCTCCTATGCCCTGGCGACGCACGCCGACCCCGAGCTCGATCAGCATGTCGACGGTCTCGTTGCCAAGATCGCCGCGGCCCAGGAACCCGACGGCTACCTCTACACGTCGCGGACGATCGGCGGCCCGCCGCCGCAGGACTGGCTGGGCAAGGAACGCTGGTCGCACCTCTATATGAGCCACGAGCTCTACAACCTCGGGCACCTGTATGAAGCCGCGGCCGCCCACTTTCAAGCCACGGGCAAGAGAAGCCTGCTCGACGTCGCGGTCAAGAGCGCCAACCTCGTGGCCAAGGAATTCGGGCCCGGCAAGCGGACAAACCCGCCCGGGCACGAGGAGATCGAGATCGGCCTGGTCAAGCTCTATCGCGTCACGGGCACGAGGAAGTACCTCGACCTGGCCAACTGGTTCATCGATGCCCGCGGCAGGACCGAAGGCCGCATCCCCTACGAGCGTGACGGCCGCCAGGAGCTCCTCTACGGGGAATACGCCCAGGACGACAAGCCCCTGATCGAACAGACGACGGCCGTGGGCCACGCCGTTAGGGCCGGCTATCTCTATGCCGGTGCCGCGGACGTGGCCGCTCTGACCGGCAACACGGCCTTCGTCGGTGCCCTCGACAAGATCTGGGCCGACATGGCCGGGACGAAGCTCTACATCACCGGCGGCATCGGAGCGGCCGGCGGCTGGGAAGGATACGGACCGCCGTACCGGCTGCCGAACGCCAGCGCTTACGCCGAGACCTGCGCCAACATCGCGACGTTCCTCTGGAACTCCCGGATGCAACGCCTGGAGCTCGACGGCAAGTACGCCGACGTCATGGAGCGCATCCTCTATAACGGCGTCCTCTCCGGCATCTCGCTCTCCGGGAACAGGTTCTTCTATCCCAATCCTCTGGCCTCGTTCGGCCAGCACGAGCGGGTGCCTTGGTTCAGCTGCGCCTGCTGCCCGCCGAACGTCGCCCGTATCCTGGCTTCGGTGCCGGGATACTTCTACGCCGCGACGAGCGACAGGGTCTACGTCAATCTCTACGCCCAGGGAACGGGCAAAATGAAGGTCGGCGGCGCCGACCTCGAGCTCGTCCAGACGACCGAGTATCCCTGGAAGGGCGACGTCAGGATCGAGGTCAAGCCGTCCAAGGCCGCCGACTTCACGCTGGCGGTCCGCATCCCCGGCTGGGCCATGAACCGTCCCGTGCCGACCGATCTCTACTCCTACCCGGAGCCCGCTGAGGGCGCTCCGTCGCTCAAGGTCAACGGCGAACCGGTCGCCCTCGGGCTTGACAAGGGCTACGCCCTCATCACTCGGACCTGGAAGACCGGCGACATCGTCGAGCTCAGCCTGCCCATGCCCGTCCGGCGCGTCATAGCCAACGAAGCGGTCGAGGCCGACCGCGGCCTCGTCGCTGTGGAGCGGGGCCCGCTCGTCTATTGCGCCGAATGGACCGACAACGACGGTCGCGTCTCGAATCTCGTCCTGCCCGATGGCTCCGCGCTCTCCCCGGAGATGACGCCGGAGCTCCTCAATGGGGTCGTCGTCATCAAAGGCGAGGCCGAGGCCGTCAGCGAAAAAGCGGGGAAGATCGTCAGCGAAAAGAAGCCGGTCACGCTGATCCCGTATTACGCCTGGGCCAACCGGGGCAAAGGCGAGATGGCCGTCTGGCTGGCGCGCGAGACCGGGAAGGCCCGGGTCGCCCGCGAGGCCGGGCTTTCCGCCAAAGCCAAGGTCAAGGCGTCGGAGCGGGCCGTCTATCCGGGCCGGGCCAACGACCAGTTCGAGCCCGAAAGCTCGGACGACGCCGTGGGCTATATGCACTGGTGGCCGAAGAAGGGGACCGCGGAGTGGCTCGAATACGATTTCGAGGCGCCGGCGCACGTCAGCGAATCGTCCGTTTATTGGTTCGACGACACGGGCGGCGGCGAATGCCGCGTGCCGGCTTCATGGCGCATCGTCTACAAGTCCGGTCAGGATTGGATCCCGGTCAAGGCTGCGGGCGAATACGCCGTGGCCAAGGACGCTTGGAACACAGTCAAGTTCGCGCCTGTCCGGACGTCCGCTCTGCGCCTCGAGATACAGATGCAGAAGGAATGGTCGGCCGGCGTCCACGAATGGAAGGTCAAATAGACGGTCCGGACGTCTCCTGGGGCAGACGGAAGTGTCCCGCTTCGAAGAGCTTGAAGAAGGACCGGGCGCAGGCTTCGAGGTCGCTGGCGGCGTCGTGGGCCCCGTCATAGGAGTGGCCGAAGCAATAGCAGTGGAGCTCCTCGAGCGTCGGCCACTTGAGGCCGTAGCCGCCCGGCCGCGTCAGCTGGCATAATTCTGTCGTTTCCTTCATCGTGCAGATCCCGGGGATCTCCAGGAACTCTAGCGGCCGCCTCAATCGGACGAGCTCAGCCCCGATGACGCCGCAGTCGTAGCTGAGGTTGTGAGCGACGAGCGTCGTCGACGGGGCGCCGGCCGCTTCCAGGAACTCGTCGATGACCGAGGCCAGGTCCCGGCCCACCCGCCGGGCGTGGGCATGGGTGATGCCGTGGATGCGGGTCGAGTCGGCCGGGATCTTGAACCCCTCGGGCCGGACGATGTAGCAGCAGGCTTCTTCGGACTGGCCGCGGACGTCGTAGCGGGCCCAGGCGAGCTGAACGACATGGGGCCAATCGTCCGCGACGTCCGGCGAGAAAAAGCGGGTCCGGGGGAGCCCGGTCGTCTCGCAATCGAAGAAGAGGAGCTTGCGGTGCGGCGCGGGCATATCGATCTGGCTTCCGGAGATAAGGGTTACCCGGAGTGGGGCTCCCTGTCAAGAGGCAAGGCGAGATGAGGCCGGCGGAGGCGTTGACAGGGGCGCGGCACCGAGGTAAATTCCCTGCCGCCGCCCTCGCCCCATCGGCGATCTCGATCCCGGCAATCCCGCCCGTGCCGATGGCCGGCCCGGACCGGGAAGGAGGAACGATGAAGACTTCCCTCAGCCCTTCTGTGCTCCTGTGGACCCTCTTGGCCGCCTGCGGGCTGTCGTTCAGCCTGGCCGGCTGCAGAACCGAACAGCCTGCGGTCAAGGACGAGCTGGCCGGCGTGACACAGTTCGTCTCCAACGGCTCTTTCGAAGAAATGGACAGCCAGAACCCCAAAGGTTGGACGCCGCGCAGCTGGCAGCGGGGCGGCGACGCCCAGTTCGCCGTCGAATCCACGGGACATACGGGGAGCCGGAGCGTCGCGATCTCGTCCGAAAAGGGCGCCGATGCCTCCTGGGTCGCAACCGTCCCGGTCAGGCCCTATCAGCGGTACCGGTTGAGCGGCTGGATCAAGACGGAGGACCTCGTCCCCGGCACCGGCCGGGGCGCCCAGATCAACGTCGACGGTGAAGAGGGCTGGCGGACGGCGCCCGTCGCGGGCACGCAGGATTGGACGCGGGCCGAGATCGAATTCGATGCCGGCGCCAACGACGCTCTCGACGTGACATGCCTTTACGGCGGCTGGGGGAGATCCACAGGCAAGGCCTGGTTCGACGATATCGAACTCACGCGGCTGTCCGGGCGGGAGCTGGGGCAGGCCAAGGTCACGATCGACGCGGAAAAAACGGGTCCGCCCATGTCCAAGTACATCTACGGCCAGTTCATCGAGCACCTGGGCCGCTGCATCTACCAGGGGATCTGGGCCGAGATGCTCGAGGACCGCAAGTTCTTCTGGCCGGTCGGCGCGGCCGAGTCGCCCTGGAAGGCGGTCGGGGAGGGCGGTCCCGTCAGAATGGACACGGTCAGGCCGTTCACGGGCGCCCATACGCCGCGCCTGACCCTGAGCGGGAAGGGCCCGGTGGGGATCGCGCAGGAGGCGTTGGCCCTCGTCGCTGGAAAAGACTATGCGGGCCGCGTCGTCCTGGCGGGGGACAGGAGCGCCGCGCCGGTCGTTGTGAGCCTCATTTGGGGCGAGGGGCCCGAGGCGAGACAAACCTTCCGCGTCGAGGAGATCGGCCGCGAGTACAAGACTTTCCCCTTCGCCTTCAAGGCTGGGGCGTCGACCGAAAACGGCCGGCTCGAGATCGCTTCATCCGGCCGGGGCTCGTTCAAGGTCGGCACGGTCTCGATCATGCCGGCCGACAATGTCGACGGCTTCCGGCCCGAGGTCCTGGCCCGGCTCAAGGAACTCGACGCGCCCGTATACCGTTGGCCGGGAGGCAACTTCGTCAGCGGCTACGACTGGCACGACGGCATCGGCGACCGCGACCGCCGGCCGCCGCGCAAGAATCCGGCTTGGCAGGGTGTCGAGCACAACGATGTCGGCATCCATGAATACATGGACCTGATGCGGAAGATCGGCGCCGAGCCTTACATCACGGTCAACAGCGGCCTGGGCGACGTCAGCATGGCCCTCGAGGAGCTCGAATACGCCAACGGGGCCGCCGGCACGAAGATGGGCAAGATCCGGGCGGCCAACGGGCACCCGGAGCCGTGGGCCGTCAAGCTCTGGGCCATCGGCAACGAGATGTACGGCGATTGGCAGCTCGGGCATATCCCGCTTTCCGACTACGTCAAGAAACACACCCAATACGAGGTGGCCATGAAGGCCCTGGACCCGTCGGTCAAGGTCGTCGCCGTCGGGGCCGTCGGCCGCTGGAGCGAGACGATGCTGGCCGAAGCTTCAAGCCACATGGACTTCATCAGCGAGCACTTCTATGTCGGGCACAAGGCCGGCCTGCTCAGCCACGTCAGCCAGATGCCGACGGAGGTCCGACGCATCGCCGAAGCTCATCGCAAGTACCGGGCGACGATCCCGACGCTCAAGATGAAGGAGGTCCCCGTCGCCCTCGATGAGTGGAACTACTGGTACGGGCCGTATGTCTACGGCGAGCTCGGGACGCAATATTTCTTAGAGGACGCGCTCGGCGTCGCCGCCGCCTTGAACGAATACGCCCGGCAGAGCGACATCTACGCCATGGCCAACTATGCCCAGACCGTCAACGTCATCGGAGCGATCAAGACGTCGAAGACGCAGGCCGTGCTCGACTCAACGGGCGTCATCCTGGCCCTCTACCGGCATCACTTCGGGACGATCCCGGTCACGCTCGGCGGCGCGCCCGAGCCCCTCGACATCATGGCCTGCTGGAAGGACGAGGCGAAAAGCGTCTTGACCCTATCGATCGTCAATCCGACGAAGAGGCCTCAGACGGTCCGTCTCGAGGCCGGGACGCTGAGACTGCCGAAGAAAGCCAAGCTCTTTCTCGTCGCCGGGGACGACCCTCGCGCCTGCAACGTGCCGGGCCAGCCGCCGGCCGTCGCTGTCCGCGAGATCGAGGCCGCTCCGTTCGGCAGGACGATCACCGTCCCCCCCATCAGCGTATCGCTTTATCAGATCGGGGTTCGACCGCTGAAATAATAATATCAACGACTTGAGGGCCGCTGAGTTCTTAGTCCCTTCGGCTGAACCGCAAGTGGCGGACGCGGCCGGCATAGACGAGGAAACCGTCGATACGGCCGGAGCCGTCGCGGGTGAAGCGGACGATGTCGCCCTCCGTTTCGAAGGCGTCCGGGTAGACCGGAGCGAGGTCGGCACGCTGCGCCGGACGGAACCAAGCCTTGAGCTTGCCGCCTTCGACATAAAGACGATACGTCATGTCGATCTCTTCACTGTCATACTTGCCGGCATAGGCCTCGAGGTCGGCGGGCTTCGGCGCGAACGAGGGAACGGCTTCCCACAAGCGCGGCTTGGACCGGCCGTCCGACTCCGTCATTTTGACCGCGGCCCCCGCCGGACCGGCCTCGAACACGGCTCTGCGGGAACCGTCCGCGACCACGAACGTCGTCGCGGACACGGCGACGACCGGATTTCCGTCGATCCGCAGCGTCTTGCCGTCCTTGTCCAGGGCGACCTTTATCGCGGCATCGGTCAACGGTTCGCGGTAGACGCCGGCATAGGTCTTGAGCGTCGCGGCGGGGACGGGAACGGCCACGGGTTTGGCCGGCTCCTTGATCTTGCCCGCGAGGTAGATGTCCGCGACCTCATGGGCCAGCCGGGACGGATCGGACGCGGTCACGTTGCTCAGGACGGCGATCGACAGCCGTGATTCGGGGAAACGGCCGAGGAAGGTCTGGTACCCGGCCGTCGACCCCCCGTGGCTGACCTCGCGCACGCCCTTGTAGGTCGTCACGACCAGCCCCTGGGCATACTCGTTCTCGAAACCATCGTTGAGCCGGCCGCGGGTCTCGAGCTGGTCGACGAGGGCCCGGCCGCCGACGCGGGGGTCATCGAGGTTCCCGTTCCAGGCCAAAAGGTCGCCGACCGTGGTTAGCAAGCCGCCGTTGCCGATGACGTCCGTGAAGGGCATGTTCGTAAAGAACGTCCCGTCGTCCTTCCGCCCGTAGGCCGTGGCCCTGTCGGGGACGATCTTGGTGAAATCGTCGCGCCATTGGGTGCGGGTCATCCCCAGAGGCTTGAACAGACGCTCCTGACAGAACGCGTCAAGGGTTTTCCCCGAGACGCGGGCCACGACGACTCCCAGAAGCGTGAACCCGGTGTTGCAGTAGAGGTATTCGTCGCCCGGCTTGAAGTTCAGCTCCTTCATCATCCCGACGAGCTCCAGGATCTCGTCGATCGTGTGGACGGTCCGGCCGGTCGGGCGCCCGGAGAGGGCCAGCAGCGGCCACTGGCTCCTCAGACCGCTCGTGTGGTTGAGGAGGTGGCGGATGAGGATGGGCGTCCCGAAGTCAGGGACCTCGGGGACGTACTTGCGGACAGGGTCGTTGAGGGAGAGCTTGCCGTCCTGGCCAAGCAGGGCGATGGCCGCCGCGGTGAACTGCTTGGCCACGGACCCCGATTCGAAGATCGTGTCCGGCCGCAGCCGCAGCCCATACTCGAGATTGGCCATGCCGTAGGCCCGGACAAGGACGGGCTTGCCGTCGACGGCCACGCCGATGACGCAGCCCGGCGTGTCGCTCCTGTTCCAGCGCTCGAAGACGCGGTCGACCTTCACCTCGGTCGAAAGCTCCGGTGCTTTGGGGGGTGCGGCCGGGGCCTGCCCTTTCGCCGGCGCGGCAGCGCCGGCGGCGAGCCACAGGCACATCCCGGCAAGGACCGATCGTAACTTCCAGCTGATCATGGGTTCCTCCTTCACCGTCAAACCGCGGCAATCATAGTCTTTTTCAGCGAGTTGATGCCAATTCTAGCGCACAAATCGACCTCAAATCGAGGAATAAAATCTTGACCGGCCAGGGCAAAATAGGTATGTTCCGAGTCATCACCACCCTTTCCCGAAGGAGGAGACTCATGAGCCCCAAGTCCCGGAGGAATCGACCCGCAGGGATCCGCCTGATCCCGGCCCGCACGCTGGCCCTTTTCCTGTCCCTCGTCGCGTTCCTCGGTTTGGCCTCTTGGCCCGCCCTCGCCCAGCAGAAGGTCCATGAAGAATACACCAAGAAGATCCAGGAATTCACGACCGATCCCTGCTTCACGACGAAGTACGTCAACTATTTGCCCTACGCCGAAGGCATCCCCACGCCGCTCGAGGTCCTCGGCCACATCGCCGGCGCCAAGGACGTCCTGAGCTATTCGGCCGATGTCTACAAGTACATGCGCGCCCTGGCCGCGGCGACGCCCCGGGTCAAGGTCTTCGACGTCGGCAAGACCGAGGAAGGCCGCGACTGGATCGTCGTCGCCGTCGCCGACGAAGACACGATCAAGAACCTCGACACCTACAAGTCCATCGCCGCCAAGCTGGCCGACCCCCGCAACCTGAGCGACGCCGAAGCCCAATCGCTCCTCCAACGGGCCAAGCCGATGTACTGGGCCACGGGAGGCATGCACTCCGGCGAGACGGGCTCGGTCGAGATGCTCATGGAGCTGGCCTACCGCATCGCCGTCGACGAATCCCCCTTCGTCAAAGCCATCCGCGAGAACGCCATCACCCTGATCACGCCCATCCTCGAGGTCGACGGCCGCGACAAGCAGGTCGACATCTCGATGGCCAAGCGCAAGGACCCCAAGGCCAACGTCTCCGGCCGGCTCGTCTATTGGGGCAAGTACGTTGCTCATGACGACAATCGCGACAACCTTGGCCTGGCCCTGAAGCTCAGCCAGTACATCATGAAGGTCTTCCTCGACTATCACCCGGTCGTTATGCACGACCTTCACGAATCCGTCTCCCATCTCTACATCTCGACGGGCACCGGTCCCTACAATGCCTGGCTCGATCCCATCGTCATCGACGAGTGGAACCTCCTGGCCTACCGCGAGGTCGACGAGCTGACCAAGCTCGGCGTCCCGGGGGTCTGGACCCAGGGCTTCTACGACGGCTGGGCCCCGAACTATGCCTTCTACGCCGCCAACGGCCACAACGCCATCGGCCGCTTCTACGAGACCCAGGGCGCCGGCGACGCCTCGACCCGCGTCATCGCCGCCTCGTCCGACCGGGCCTGGTTCCGGCCCAACCCTCCGCTGCGCTCGGCCCTCTGGTCCATGCGCGACAACGTCAACCTCCAGGAGAGCGGCGTCCTCATCGGCATGAACCACGTCGCGACGCTCAAGGACAAGTTCCTGGAGAACTTCTATCTCAAAAGCAAGCGCGCCATCACCAAGGCCCGCGCCGAAGGCCCCGCGGCCTACGTCTTCCCCGGCGACGATCCCCGTCCCGGCCAGGCGGCGCGGCTCCTCCGCCAGCTCCAGGCCCAGGGCGTCGAGATCCACCGGGCCGACAAGGCCTTCAAGGTCAAGGAGGTCGCGTATCCCGCCGGGAGCTACGTCGTCCGCATGGACCAGCCCTATTCGCGCATGGCCGACATGATGCTCGACCGCCAGTATTTCAATATCAACGATCCCGCGCCCTACGACGACGTCGGCTGGACGCTCGGCCCGCTCTACAACGTCAAGACCGTCCGCGTCGACGATGTCGCCGTGCTCGACGGCCCGATGACCCTCGTCAAGGGCGATGTCGTCGCGCCCGGCGGGGTCACCCGCCTGGCCAAGGGCGCCGTCCAGGCCTATCTTATCAACCACAACGCCGACAACGTCCTGGCCACCTTCCGCTTCGCCCGCAAGGACCTGAAGATCCTGGCGGCCGAAAAAGAATTCGAGGCCGCCGGCCGGAAGTTCCGGGCCGGGTCCTTCATCCTCAAACCGGGCGACAATCCTCAGGACCTCGAGACCGTCCTCGACGAGGCCGGCAAGCGGCTGGGATTCGCCGCTTTCGAATCGGCCGCCCTCCCCGCGGTGCCCACTCACGACGCCAATGCCCCGCGCGTCGCGCTCATGCACACCTGGCAGAACACCCAGACCGAGGGCTGGCTGAGGATCGCCCTCGACGAGTGCGGCATTCCCTACGATTACATCGACGTCCACGCCGTCCGCGACAACCCGAAGCTCAGCGACAAGTATGATGTCATCCTCCTCGGCCCCTCGTCACCTGACCCTCTGAGCATCGTCAACGGCCTCAGCGGCGACAAGCCGCTGCCCTGGAAGAAGACCGACCTCACGCCGAATATCGGCGTGGAGGACTCGACCGACGATATGCGCGGCGGCCTCGAGCTCGACGGCATCCTCCACCTGCGCGATTTCATCAGGGCCGGCGGCGTCTTCATCGCCATCGGCGACAGCTCGGCCCTGCCCATCCAGTTCGGCCTGGCCCAGGGCCTCTCGGTCCGCGACACGACCAAGCTCTGGGCGCGCGGCGGCGTCTTCAAGGCCGAGATCGGCGACAGGACGAGCCCGCTCGCCTATGGGTACGACGACACGCTCGGCATCTATTTCAGCCAGGCGCCCGTTCTCGGCCTGGGCGGCGGGCTTGGCGGCCGGGGCAGAGCCATGGCGCCGGGAATGGGCGGCCCGCAGGGTCGCGTGTCCGGCCGAGGCGGCACCGACGATCCGGATATCGTCCAGGGCCGCCCGCGCGACCTGGGGCAGAAAGCGGTCGAGGAATTCCGCAAGACCCAGACCGCTCCCTTGCAGCCACAGGAGGAAGGGCCGCGCATGGCCGCCCCTCCGGCCGTGCGGCCGCGGATCGTTCTCAGCTTCGCCCGCAACGCCGCCGAGCTCCTGATCAGCGGCGGGCTCGCGGGAGGCGAGGAGCTGGCCGGAACGCCCGCGCTGGCCGACGTCCCCCTCGGCAAGGGCCACGTCGTCCTGTTCGGCTTCAACCCGGCCTGGCGGAGCGAGACCTATGGCTCCTACTTCTTTATTTTCAACGCGTTGTTGAACTGGAAGAGCCTGGACGCCAAGCCGAAATAAGCCGGCTCGAGCGGAACTCCGGACGGCCTTGGTCCGTATGGTACTAAGAGACCGTTCGAATTTCCCGGAGGTATCCATGCCCAGAAGCCGATCCCTGATCTTGGCCGCAGTTCTGGCCCTGGCCTGCTTGGCCGCCCCTATGGCCGCCCAAGTCGCCGCCCAGGTCGCTGCCCAGGACAAGCCCATGGACATGAAAAAGCTCCTGGCCGAGATCGTCGGCGAATACGACTTTTTGGCCCCGGGGCGGTCGATGATCATCCAGTTCACGGAGACCGACGGGAAGCTGTACGGCGCGCCCGTCGGCGAACCGGCCGAGCTGATCAGCCCCGTCGAAGGGACGCCCCTCTGCTTTGACGTCACCGTGGCCGATAGCGGCGATTACTACATCCTGCAGTTCGTCCGCAACGACAAGGGAGTCATCGACAAGTGCATCTTGACCGTGCAGGGCACGGCCATCGAGGGGACGAAGATCATCAAGTCCCAGGCCGTCTCCTGATGCCGGAGGCGCGTCCGCTTTCTTGACAGCCGCCGGGCCGGCGGCTATAGTCGTTCTTCGGTCGGCAACGAAGGTGTCGGGGTCAAGGCCAAGACCGAGGAGCATCCGTGTTCAGAGCATCCGACCTCAAGAAGGGCGACGTCGTCAAGATCGACGGCGACCCCCACATCGTCGAGACGATCAAGGTCCAGAAGCCGTCCGCGCGCGGCGCCGTGACCATCTATAAGATCCGCTTCCGCAACCTGCAATCGAAGCGAAAGATCGACCAATCGCTTCATGGCGACGACATGTTTGACGAGGCCGACTTCGAGCGCCGGCCCGTCCAGTACCTCTACGGCGACGCCTCGAGCATCACCTTCATGGACCTCCAGGACTACAGCCAGTTCGCGCTGACGAAAGAGGAGATCGAGGACGAGTGGCCCTATCTCACCGAGGGGCTCGAAGGTCTCATCGCCATCTCCTCCGAGGGCCGGGTCCTCGGGCTCCAGATCCCGACCTTCGTCAACCTCGAGATCGTCGAGACCATTCCGTCCGTCAAGGGCGGGTCGGTCACGGCCCGGACGAAGCCGGCCACGCTGTCGACGGGTCTTATCGTCCAGGTCCCCGAATACATGGCGGCCGGCGAGATCATCCGCATCGATACGCGGACGGGCGAATACGCCTCGAAGGCCTGAGCGGGGATCCGGCCCCGCCCGGGACTGCGAACGCCGGCCGGGGGATGCTCGGCAGACAATGAAGAACAGCGGCTATAGCTATCCCGACCGCATCACGGCTTCGGATGCCGGCGTCACGCTCCTCGCCTTTTACGCCCGGCATTATCCCCACTCGACCGAGGCCGAGTGGGCCGAAAAGATCGGGTCGGGGCAGGTTAGCCTCAACGGCCATCCCGCATCGCCCGGCACCCGCCTCGCTCGCGGCGATCTTCTCGCCTACCATCGCCCGCCCTGGGACGAGCCCGACGCGCCGGCCGATTTTGGGGTCCTGTTCGAGGACGAGGACGTTCTCGTCCTCGCCAAACCCTCCGGCCTCCCGGTCCTGCCCGGCGGCTTCTTTCTCGAAAACACCCTCCTCTATCTCGTGAGGCGCCGATTCGGCGCCGCCGCGTCGCCCCTTCATCGCCTCGGACGCGGCACGTCTGGGGCCATCCTCTTTACCCGTAACAGCCGCGCCGCGCGCTCACTCGCGAAGGCCATGTTCGACCGGCGCATCCTCAAGGTCTATCTCGCCCTGGCCTCGGGGACCTCGATGCCCGACGTCTTTACGGTCGACGCGCCCATCGGGCCCGTGCCGCACCGGCTTCCCGCGACCGTCAACGCCTATCGTCCCGGCGGCCGTCCGTCGATAAGCCGCGTTCGCGTCCTTCACCGATACCCTGACAGGAACGCTTCGCTCGTCGAAGTGACCATTCCGACGGGGCGGCCGCACCAGATCCGCATCCATCTCAGCCACGCCGGTTTCCCTCTTGTCGGCGACCCGCTTTATCAGGCTGGCGGGGTGCCCCGCGCGGACGGGGTCGACGACGATTGGAGCGCGACGCCGGGAGCGACCGGCTATCTCCTGCACTCGTGGAAAATCCGGTTTCCCCACCCGGCGAAGGGCGAGGACGTCGAAGTCGTCTGCCCTCCACCCGCCTCGCTCGACCCTGGCGCCGCGGTGCCCTCTACTTGATCTTTTTGGCCTCGCGGTCGAAACCATCCTGGTAGAGGACGAGCCTCGTCACGGCGCCCGAAGGATCCTTGAAGAAAGTGATCCTGATGTCTCCCGCCGTCCGGAAGAATTCCGTGGGACTTGCGGCCAGGTACTCGAACATCGGCTGGCCCGTCGCCTCCATGTAGACCCTGCCTCCGGTCCGGGTCACCGAGATCGTGAAGCCGGGCCGGAGCTCGTATTCGCCGACGTAGCTCTGCAGCAGCTGCTCGTCCACCGCGACCGGCTTTCGGTCGACCGGCGGCCGGAACCTGGCCACAGGCCACTTCGGCTCGAGGGCGTGAAGCCCGAGGTCGTCGACGCCGAAGGACGTATTGCAGAGAACGACGACTCCCGTCTTTGTCTTTGGATCGTAGCCCGCGAACGACCGGTACCCGCCCGTGCCGCCGTTGTGCCAGACGATCTCCGTCCCGTACCGGGTCCAGACATGCCAGGCCATGGCGATGTCGAGGTCGGGCGTCCCGGTCGGACGCCTCTTCTCCAGCATCAGATCGAAGGCCCGCCGCAGCGGCGTCTCCCGCAGCGGCGTCTCCCGCAGCCCCATCGCCGCGGTCAGGAGCCTCAGCATGTCGCGCGCCGTCGAGCGGAGCGCCCCGGCGCCGGCCAGGGCGTCGAATTGCCAGTTCTTGACCGGAAGGAGCGACGGGCCGCTGCCCGATGCCAGTCGATTTTTCTGCGCTTCCGTCAGGGTGATCGACGTATCGGTCATGCCCAGCGGTCCGAGCACCCGACGGCGGACGAGCTCCTCGTAGCTCATGCCGGCTTTCAGCGACAAGGCGTGCCCGAGCAGCCCGACGCCGAGGTTCGAGTACTCGTACTTCTCGCCGATCGCCCGCGGCAGAGCATATCTGGACAAGAACTCATAAAGCTGCGGCGGACCGTAGTCCGCATAGGGGTCGCCCTGGTCGGCCGGCTTGAGATTGTCGGGCAGGCGCGGCAGACCCGAGATCTGGTTCGAGAGATCGACCAGCGTGATCTCCCGGCCGTCGCGGCCCGGCACCCGGACCGTCTTCGGCAGGAACTTCGCGACGGGGTCGTCGAGCTTCACTTCGCCGCGCACGACCATGTCCGCCAGGACGAGCGAGGTGAAGACCTTGGTGATCGAGCCGATCTCGAAGAGCGTGTCGGCGTCGGGGGCAGCGGTCCCGCCGGGCGCCGTCGCGCCGGCCGAGACGAAGCGCTCTCCCGTCGCATCGACCAGTCCGGCGACGATCCCGACGGCCTTGTGCGCCTCGCCCGTCCGATTGAGAAGGAGCGGCCGCAGCTCGCCCGGGTCCTGGGCCCCGAGCCAAACCGCCGCGATGGCCAGTCCGATCGCCGTTGTCCTCGTCTTTTTCATGATGTTGTCGCCTTCAGGGAGATTGGAACGGGCTTGTCGCGGCCTTTGCCGTCCCGTCACGTTCCGGGCCCGAATATAGCATAGCCCCGCCGCTGGCTCAAAAAGGAACGGGCGGCGTCGGTCCACGTATAAGCGGCGGCCGGCCTGGCCTCCGCCGCCGAGGCGGCCAGCCGCTGCTGGCGCTGCGGCTCCCGGACGAGCCCGAGCGTGCCCCGGGCTAGCTCCGCCGCGGACTCGAAGAGGAGGCCTGTCCGGCCCTCCTCGATGAACGGCTCCGAATAGGGCGCCCGAACGGCCAGGATAGGAAGCCCGAAGGCCCGCGCCTCATGAAAGGCCATCCCGAACGTTTCGCTCGAGGAAGGACTGATCAGGGCCGAGCTTCTTTCGTACTCCCGGCCCAGCTCTTCGCAGGGGACGAACCCCAGATGGACGACGCTCCGCCGGATGAGCGGATGGGCGGCGATCGCCTCCAGGCAGACCGATGCTGTCGCCGGCTCGATGTCCGTCCGCCCGGCGATGCGGATGGCAAAGACGTCGGCGGTCCGGACTTCCTGGGCCAAGGCATCCAGGAAACCCGGAACGCCTTTGCCGCGGATGAGGCTGGAGACGATGAGCCCGGTGAAAACACCCGGGACCCGGGGCGGCCCCTTCGGCAGGACGCACGGCGCCGGCGGGACGACCAGGATGGGCCGCCCGCCCAGTCCTTGTTCCCTCAGAACGTCGGCGGTGTGCGGGCCGGTCACGAGAAAGCCCGTAGCCCTGGCGAAGAAGCGGTCCTCGGCCCGCCTCAGCTTCCCGGCCGCGCCGGGAGAGAGGCCGGGGTCCGCGCTGGGCAGGCTATGGATGAGGGCGAACACCCGATCCTCGGGCCCGAACGGATCCGCCGCGGCCAGCGCCGGAATATAAAGGCTGTCCACCCAAAACTCGGTCCGCCGCGGGTGGGCGCCGGTCACGAGCCGGTGCAACGTCGTCGCCTTGACTCGGAAACCCTCCCCGCCCAAAGCCCGGATCAGGGACCTGTTGTAAAGATCGCCGCCGGAAGGAGGCCGCCCCGGAGGCACGACGAAGACGACGTCTCCCTCCGCCGCGGCGGCTGCGGCATCAGGCACGCTGGACCCTCGGCTTGCGCCCGGAGACGACGTCGCCCTCATAGGAGGCCCAGGCCTCGGGGGATTCGCGGAGCGTGATCTTCAAGCCGCCGCGGAAACGGCTGGCGGCCCGGGCCGCGACGCCGTCGTGGATCCGCCGGGCCAGGAACTCCATGGTCGTCGGCACGGCGGCCAACGCCGGGTTTTCGTCGAGGTTCTTGTAGTGATACTCGGCCAGCACATCCTTGAGGATCTTGGAAGCCCGGACGACGTCCATGACGGTGTTGTTGGCGTCGATCTCCGGGGCCTTGAACTCGGCCTCGACGATCAGCGTGACGCCGTGGAGGTTGCGCGCCGGGCCGAAGACATCCCCCTTCAACGAGTGGGCGATGAAGGCGTGGCGGCGAACGGTGAGGCTGTACATGGCTCCTCCTCAATAGATGATGAGAGGGCTCAGGCCCTCGGCAGAGCGTCCGATGAGCGATTTGTAGGTTCCCGGCAGATCCGCGAAGGGGACCGCCGGTCCGACGTGGAGGTCGAAGTCCGGCCGTTCGAGCAGCCGGAAGACAAGCTCCGTCCGGCGACGGATGTCCCATCGGGGCCTCAGGGCGCTCGGGATGCGCGAGACCTGCGACCCGACGATCCGCTTGCGCCGGCTGTGGAAGGCCCCGCCGAGGTCGAGGCGGGCAGGCTCGGCCCCGAACCAGCTCACGGCGATGACCCGGCCCTCGACGCCGACGCTGTCGATGGCCGTCTGTAGGCCGGCGGCCGTCCCGCTGGTGTCGAAGGCGGCATCGAAAGACCCTTTCGCCGGCGCGACGGACGTCCGGAAGCCCATGGACTCCGCGAGCCGGCGCCGCCCGGGCCTTCTCTCGACGACCTCGATCTCGACCGCCGGCCCCAGCGCGAGGACCCGGGCGATGAGCGACCCGATCACGCCGAACCCGGCCACGAGGACGCGCTCGCCGACCGCCACCCCCGAATCCCAGGCCGCCGTGACCGCCGTCTCCATGTTGCTGGCCAGGGTGGCCCGGGCCGCCGGCACGCCGTCCGGGAGAGGCCGGACGTCCTCCGACCTGACGACGCAGAGATCCTGGTGCGGATGGAGAACATGGACCTTCCGGCCTCTCAGCTCCGCCGGCCCCTGGACGACCTCGCCGACGAGCGAATAGCCGTACTTGACCGGGAACGGGAATCGCCCGCCCATGTAGGGACAGCGCATCTCTTTGCGGAGAGCGGCGGGGACCTTTCCGCCGGCGACCAGCCGTTCCGTGCCCGGGCTGACGGCCGAGTACAGGGCCTTCACGACGCACCATTCATCGCCCCCGGGATTGGCCAGGGTTTCCCGTTGCAGGGCGCACCGGCCCTTGCCGGTCAACCAGAGGGCCCAGGCCTGGATCACGGCGCCCCCGCCGGAGCGGCGGGACGGGCGACCGTCCCGACGATCATCATCCCGTCGTCGACGGGGGTGAACGCATGAGTGGCCAGGCGCAGCGACGAGGCGATATCGGGAACGGGCGGAAGCCGGAAGGCGCTCAGACCCGAACCCAGGATCAACGGCGAGATATGGATCTGAACGACATCGATGTTGCCCTCGCCAAGGAAACGGGAGGTGGTCAGGGCGCCGCCCTCGATATAGACCGACCGGATGCCGCGGGCCAGGAGCTCGCGCAGGATGGAGGATGTCGGGATCGAGCCGTCGGCGCCCGGGAAGGCCAGCACGGTCACGCCCGGCGGGGCGTCCTGTCCATCGCGGCCCACGAGATAGACGTCGCCCCCGTCGACCCCGGTCAGGGCGCTTAGCCCTTCCGGCGACGAGGCCAGGACGATGCGGGCCGGCTGGCGGCCTTCGACATAGCGGACCGTTAGCCGCGGCCGGTCGCGACGCAACGTCCGCGAGCCGATGATGATGCCGTCGGACAAGGCGCGCATGCGGTGGGCGTGGACGAGATTGGACGGACTGCCGATCCGCGTCGAATCTCCGGCGAGCGTCGAAATGCGGCCGTCGAGCGATTGGGCGAAGTGGCTGACGGCGAAGGCCCTTCCGAGCCGGCGGGCGTGGAACGGGGAGAAGGCATAGGGGAGATAGGTCTTGAAGAGCCGGAGAACGGGCAGGGACAAGCCTCCGCTTCGGACGGTCCGAACGCGGATAAGGTCCTGGAGGGCGAACACGGCGCCCGCCCTGGAGGGCGGCGGCACGGGGATCTGGGGGTCGAGCAGGACAGCGACGACCGGTCCGGAGAGCGACGCCGCCCTGAACGGCCGGCCGATGGAGACGGGTGTTAGGCCGTTCTCCGCTTCCAGGCGGAAATAGCACAGGCCGGCCGGCTCGTCGCAGAGATCGACCGCTTCGCGGACCCGCAGAAGCGAATCCCAGCTCTTCTCGACGTCGGAAGCCGACATCTGATGACCCCCTCGGGGACGGTCCGCCCTCCCCGTTGACGGTTCCAAGATAATGGATGGAGGGAGGGCTGTCAAACCCGCGGCGGATCGGCGTTGGACGCCTGTCCGGCCGGGGACTATGATGGACGCAAGAAGGAGGGCCATGTCATGGACGACAAAACGGCGCGTCTGGCGGGATTGTTCGTCTGCGCCTTCTTGGCTTGGGGGACGGCGGCCGCGATCGCCCAGGAGAGCCGGCCGTTCTATCTGAACGACCGGGGCCCCGGGATTCCGACCTCGATGTTTGGGACGTACATTCAAAAGGGGGAATGGATCGCCTATCCGTTCTTCGAATATTATCTCGACCACAATATGGAATACAGCCCCAACGATTTCGGCTTCACGCTCGACCAGGATTTCCGCGGCCGCTTCCGGGCCAACGAAGAGCTCGTCTTCCTGGGCTATGGACTGACAGACCGGGTCGCGCTGGAGTTCGAAGGCGCCGTCATTCGCGCCTCGCTCGTCAAGTCTCCCGACGATCCGACCGCGATGCCGGACAAGCTGATCGAATCGGGGCTGGGCGACGTGCAGATGCAGGTCGATTGGATGTGGTCCCGGGAGACCGACCGGCGGCCGGGTTTCTTCAGCTATGCCGAGGTCGTCGTCCCGCACCACAAATCGAAGCCCCTCATCGGCACTCCGGAGATCGAGACCAAGGTGGGGATCGGCCTGATCCGCGGCTTCCGCTGGGGCACGATCACGGTCAGGACATCGGTCGAGCAGGCGGGCAGCGTCTTCGATTTCGGCGAGTACGCCGTCGAATTCTATAAGCGCCTGTCGAAGACCTTCGCCGTCTACACCGGGATCGAGGGCGAGCAGGACGAGATCGAGTACATCGCCGAAGTCCAGGTGTGGCTGAGTCCCACCGTCCGGCTCAAGCTCAACAATTCGTTCGGCCTCACGGCGAAGGCGACCGATTGGGCCCCCGAGATCGGGCTGATGATCTCGTTCCCCAAGCGCTAAAACGGCCGCGCCGGCTGCGGCGATCGTCCGCCCCGACCAGATTTCAGTTGAAATCTCCCCTTGTTGAAGGGCTATAATGGCGGCTGCGATCGTTCGCGGCTCATCTTTCGATAAGGCTCGGGCGAGGGTCCGGGGCCGGAGAAGGCGGAAAGGTGAAGAAGAGACTGCGGGTTGGGAGCTTGGCCCTGGCCGCCGTTCTAATGACGGCGGCCGGCTGCGTCCGCTATCATGCCCGGCCGATCGTCCCGGTCAAGACCATGGACGATTTCGAGGCCCGGCGGCTCGATTCGCCCGAGCTCGGCCGGTTCCTGACCGCGAACAAGGAAGTCGAGGCCTGGCCGCCGGCGGCCTGGGAGCTCAAGTCCCTGACCCTGGCCGCGCTCTACTACCACCCCGATATGGACATCGCCCGGGCCCAGTGGGGCATCGCCCGGGGCGGCCGGATCACGGCCGGCGAACGGCTCAACCCGCTCCTGAATCCGCTCATCGGGTACAACACGACGTCGCCGAGGAGCGAGGTCACTCCCTGGATCCCGGAAATCGCCCTGGAGCTGACGATCGAGACCGCGGGCAAGCGTGGCATCCGCATCGCGGAAGCGCGGCATCTGTCCGAGGCGGCGCGGTGGCGAATACTGTCCGCGGCTTGGGATGTCCGCAGCCGCCTTCGGGGCGCCCTGCTCGAAGCCTACGCGGCCGGCGAAATGGAGGCCCTTCTCGCGGACCAGGAGAAGCTGCAGTTGGAATTCGTCCGCCTCCTCGAGCTGCAGAAGGATGCCGGCGAGGTTTCGACCTATGATGTGACCCAGGCCCGGGTCGCCCTGGACGAGGGCCGTTTGGCGGCCATCGAGGCCGCCCGGACGAAAGAGGACGCCATGGCCCGCCTGGCCGCGGCCCTGGGCCTCAGCCGTCCGGCTCTCGACGGCGTGGCCATCTCGTTCGACGCGTTCCGCCGTCCCGAGCCGGATCTCCCGGCCGGCGAGATCCGCCGCCATGCCGTTCTCAACCGCTCCGACATCCTGGCCGCGCTCGCTGAATACGAGGCCAGCCAATCCGCCCTCAAGCTCGAGGTCGCCAAGCAGTATCCCGACATCAGTCTCGGCCCCGGCTACCAGCTCGACCAGACCGATAGCAAATGGACGATCGGCCTGGGCCTCGTCCTGCCCGTCTTCAGCCGCAACCGGGGCCCGATCGCCGAGGCCCTGGCCAGCCGCGAGGAGAGCGCCGCCCGCTTCCTGGCCCTTCAATCCCAGGTCATCGGCGAGCTCGACGCCGCGATCGCGGACTGCCGGGCGGCCGTTCTGAAATCCCGCGCGGCCGACGATCTGGTCGCGAACCTGGCCGGTCAGGAGCGGGCCGCCAGGACCCAGCGCGAGCTCGGCGAGATCTCCCCGCTCGAGTTCCTCGGCATCCGGCTCGAGCTCAACGCCGGGGCCCAGGCCCGCCTGGAGGCGCTGACGCAGGCCCAGGAAGCGGTGGGACGGCTGGAGAACGCGGCCCAGAGCCCGCTCGACGTCAAGGATTGGATCACGACGATGTCCCGGACGCCGGCGGGACCGGAGAAGGAGCGCAAGGATGACTAAACGTCAGCTCACGACCGGGGTGATCGTTGTGGCGATCGCCGCAGTGGCAGCCGTCATCCTCATCATGGGCCTCGGGTCCCAATACGGGGGAGAGGAAGAAGAAGTGGTCACGGACGTCGGCGTCCATGTCGGCAAGATCGTCCGGGCGACTCTCCACCGCTACGTCACGGCCTACGGAACGGTCGAGCCCGAGCCCCCCGGCGGCGGGAGACCGGCGGCCGGGGCCGTTATCTCGGCCCCCATCGGCGGCATCCTGGCCGAGATCGCCTGCACGGAAGGCCGCGCCGTCGGACAGGGCGCGCTCCTCTTCAGGCTCGACACGAGGCTCGCGGAAGTGGCCGTGGCCAAGGCCGCCAAGGCCGTGGAGTCGGCCGAGCAGACTTACGAGCGGCAGAAGAAGCTCCTGGCGGCTCAAGGAACGTCGCAAAAGAGCTTCCAGCAGGCCGAGCTCGAGCTCAATGCCGCGAGAAGCGATCTGGCCGCCGCCAAGACCGAGCTCTCGCTCCTCGAGATCCGGGCGCCGCTCGCGGGAACGGTGGTCCGGATCACGGCCCGGCTCGGCCAGGCGGTCGAGCCGAACGCGGTCCTGGCCGAGGTCATCGCCCTCGACCGCCTCGTGGTGACGGCCCAGGTGCCCAGCCGTGACGCCGCCCCGCTCAAGCCGGGCCAGCCGGTCGTCTGGGGCGACGGGAGCGCGCCCGCGGGGACGCTCGCGATCGTCGGCAAGGACATCGATCCCAAGACCGATACGGTCCTCGTCCGCGCCTCTCTCCCGGCCGGCTCGGGATTCCGGCCGGGGCAGTTCCTGAACATCCGGATTGTCTCGGAGGAGCGCCGCGACGTCCTGGCCGTTCCGGAAGAGAGTGTCGTGCCAGGTCCCGACGGAGGGACCGTGCTGATGGTCGTCGAAGGCGACAAGGCCGTCCCCAGACCGGTCAAAGCCGGCCTCCGGGATGCCGGCCTGGTCGAAGTCGAAGGCGAGGGCCTTTCGGAAGGCCTGGTCATCGTCACGACGGACGCCTACAACATCGCCGGGGAAACGAAGATCCACATCATCGGGGACAATTAGGCCCCATGAGCAAAGACTCCGCATTGGGCCGGTTCGCTACCCGCCACGCCCTACCGATCGTCTTCGTCAGCATCGCCCTTTGCCTGGCCGGCGTCTACGCGGCCCTGACGATCCCGTCGTCGGTCTTTCCGCAGACGGATTTCCCCCGCGTCGTCATCCTCGTCGACAACGGGGTCATGCCCGCCGACGAGATGATGGCCACCATCACCCGGCCGATCGAAGAGGGCATGAAGGACATCCCCGGCGTGCAGACGATCCGTTCGGCCACGGGGCGCGGCTCGGCCGAGGTCAATGTCTTCTTCAACTGGAAAGTCGACATGATCCAGTCCGAGCTCTACGTCCTCGGCCGCCTGTCCCAGATCCGGGCCTCGCTTCCGGCCACGGCCGAGGCCGAAGTCTACCGGGTGACCTTCTCCAATTTCCCCATTATCGGCATCAGCCTGACGAGCCCCAAGCGAAGCTTGATCGACCTCTGGGAAACGGCCCGCTACGAGCTCAAGCCCCGCTTCCTCCAGATCCCCGGGATCGCCCGGGTGGACCTCGTCGGCGGACGGACCCCGGAATACCACATTATCGTCGATCCGATCCGCCTGGAGGCGGCCGGCCTGACCCTGGCCGAAGTGACGGAAGCCCTGAAGACGAACAACCTCGTGTCCTCGACGGGACTTCACGAGGAAAACCGCATGCTCTACCTGGCCGTCGTCGACGGCCGCGTCCACTCGATCCGGGACATCGAGAACTTCCCTGTGACCGTCGCCGGGACCCACCCCGTCCTCGTCCGTGATTTCGCCCGGGTCGAGCGCGGGCCGGAGCCCATCTTCAACTACGTTACCGCCGAAGGCCAGGAAGCGGTGCTCATCAACATCTACAGCCAGCCTGACGGCAGCACCCTCGACATCGCTAAGAGCCTGACCGAAGATCTCAAGGTCCTGAAGCGCGAGCTGCCGCCGGACCTGAAGCTGGCCTTCTTCTACGACCAGTCGCTCCTCGTCCGGGCTTCGGTCCGGAGCGTCTGGGAGGCCATCCTCTTCGGCCTGGCCCTGTCGGTGCTCATCCTCTTCTTCTTCTTGAAGAACTGGCGGACGACCTTCGTCGCCATCCTCGTCATCCCCGTCACGGTCCTGATGACGCTCCTGTCGATCAAGGCCGCGGGGCTCTCGTTCAACCTGATGACCCTGGGCGGCATCGCCGCTGCGATCGGCCTCGTCATCGACGACGCCATCGTCGTCGTCGAGGCCATCCACACCAAGCGGCGCTCCGGCCGCGATCGGCTGACGGCAATCCGTGAAGCCATCAGCGAGCTCGGCCGGCCTCTCGTCGGGTCGACGCTGACGCCTGTCGTCGTCTTCATCCCTCTGGCTTTCCTGGGGGGGATCACCGGAGTCTTTTTCCGCGCCCTGGCCCTGACCATGGTCGTGGCCCTCCTGACCTCGCTCGCGCTCGCGGTCACGCTGACGCCTTCGCTCGCCTCTTGGCTATTGCGCGCCCCCAAGGAAGAGCCCGGCGCCCTCCATGAGGACCATGGCGGCCGGCTCCTTCAGCGGGTCATCTCCTTTTACGAGACAGGGGTCCGAGCCGCGCTCAACCGAAGCGGGCTGACGATCGCGATCTGCGCCGGGGTCCTCGTCCTGGCCTTCATCCTGTACCGCCAGCTCGAGAGCGAGTTTCTGCCGCCGATGGACGAGGGCGGGTTCGTCATCGACTACCTGACCCCGCCGGGGACGAGCCTGGCCGAGACCCATCGGCAGCTCAAGTACGCGGAGGACATCATCCGCTCTGTGCCCGAGCTCGAAAGCTACTCCCGGCGCACCGGGGCACAGCTGGGCCTGTTCATCACCGAGCCCAACAACGGCGACTTCCTCCTCAAGCTGAAGCCCGACCGCAAGCGCCCGACCGAAGAGGTCCTGAGCGAGTTGCGTCACCGGCTCAACGCCGCTCTGCCCGACGTCATCTGGGAATTCCCGGGCATCCTTGGCGATCTGATCGGCGACCTGATGTACTCGCCTCAGCCGATCGAGGCCCGGATCTACTCGACCGACGCCGGCTACCTCAAGGAAAAGGCCCCCCAGGTGGCGGCGATGCTGGAGAAGGTCCCCGGCGTTGTGGACGTCTTCAACGGTCTCATCTACACCGGGCCCACCATCAGCTTCCGGGTCCGTTCCGTCGATGCCGAGCGGTTCGGCTTGAGCGCCGAGGCGATCTCGGCCGCCGTCAATGCGGCCATGCTGGGGGAGACGGCCTCGACCGTCCTCGAAGGAGACCGGGTCGTCGAGATCCGGGTGAAGGCCGAGCCGGCCCAGATCGACAGGCTGGAAAAGCTCCGCCATCTGCCGCTCCGGTCGCCCGACGGGACCCTCGTCCAGCTCTCCCAGGTGGTCGACGTTGTCGAGGAGCCGGGTCAGCTCGAGCTCCGGCGCGACGACTTCCGCCAGGACGTGGCCGTGACGGCCCGGCTCGAAGGCCGGGACATGGGCAGCGCCATGGCTGAGATCCGCAGCGTCCTCAGCCGGGACAAGACCATCCCGGCGGGGACGATCGAATACGGCGGCCTTTACCAGCAGCAGCAGGAATCGTTCCGCAATCTCATGGTCGTCCTGCTAATGGCCATCTTCCTCGTCTTCACCGTCCTGATCCTCGAATTCGGATCGTTCTACGAGCCGGCCGCGATCGTGTTCGGAGCCGTGCTGGCCATGTTCGGCACGATCCTGGCCCTCTGGATCACGCGCACGTCCCTGAACGTCGTGTCCCTGCTCGGGGCCATCATCGGGGTGGGCATCGTCGCCAAGAACGGCATCCTGATGCTCGACTTTGTCAAGGAGCTCCAGGCCCAGGGCCTGGACCTGGCCGAGGCCCTCGTCAAGTCGGGACGGCGGAGGCTCCGGCCGGTGCTGATGACCTCGCTCGCCGCGGCCCTGGGGATGCTGCCCCTGGCCTACGGCATCGGCTCGGGCGCCGACATGCTCAGGCCCCTGGCCATCGCCGTCATCGGGGCTCTTTGCATCTCCGTCCTGCTGTCGCTCATTGCCACGCCGACGATCTACTATCTGATGACGCGCCGGCGCAGAACAAGCTGATCATCCGCCGGCCTAGGATGGCCTAAACCGGCACCTGGGACGACGCTTCTCCTCCCCGCCTTATTTTCCGAACTCCAGGACCATGAACGAGCCGGGGACGATCGTCGGCCGGGGCCGCGGTTGTTCCGTGGTCGGGGCCGGCGCCGGTCCGTACTCGGCTGTCACGACGAAGACGTGGTGCGTCTTGGGGTCGAGCTCCATGGTCCGGGCGCCGCGGGCCGTCGGCACCGTCTCGGCGACGGAATACTTGTCCGCGGATTCCTGCCGGACGACGGTCAGGGTGCCCCCGCCGTTCGAGGCGAAAACAAGGCCGGTCCCGGGATCATAGCGGACCGCGTCCGGGCCGTCTCCGATCGGGACCGTCATGACGACTTTTCCCTTCTCGAAGTCTGAAACGACCATGACCTTGTCGCAGACGCTGAAAAGCCTCTTGTGCTTGAGGTCGATGGCCAGACCGCTCGGGCCCTCGCCGGGGGCGATCGACCAGCGCGTCTTGACCTGAAGAGACTTGGCGTCGAAGGCGACGATCTCGCTCTTGTCCTCGTTGTTGACGAAGATCGTGCCTTTCCCGTCCGTGACGGCGAATTCCGGCTTGCCGCCGATGTCGACGGTCCCGACGACCTTGTCCGTAGCGGCGTCGATGGCCGTCGCGTTGGCCGTCCGGCCGTTGAAGGTGAAGACACGGTCCGAGAAGGCGTCGTACATGATAGCGTCGGGATTCTGGCCGGAGGACGGGACCTCGGCGATGACCTTGTGGGTTTTGAGGTCGAAGACGGAGACGCTGTTGCCCCGGCCGTTGGAGATGTAGCCCCGGTTCCTTTTCGGAGCGAAGGCCACACCGTGGACGCCTTTGAGATCGGTGATCGCCGCGGCCTTGACGCCTGTGTCGACGTTCAGGATCTCGACGGCGCTGCCGTGGGTCACGTAAAGAAGGCGCGTCTGGCCGTCCAGGGCCATGTAATCCCAGCCGCCCTCTCCGCCGAGCACGTGCTTCTTGAGCTGACGATAGCCGGCCGGCGCGGCGAGACTCCAAGAGACGACGAGGACGCACAGAACCAAGACCGCGATCTTAAGATGCTTCATGGGGACCTCTCTTTCTTGGTACTACGATATCAGTTCGCGCCGGGAGGCGCCACGAACCGGCGAGTCAAAACCCCGGCGTACGCGCCGATGAAGGCCACGGCCAGCGCGAGGAGCGAGCCGAAGTTGCGATGCAGGACGATCCCGAAAAGCGGCACCCAGATGCCGACGGCCAGGGCCCAAACCGGGGCGCGGGAGGAGCGGAGCGCACCGAAGAGGGCTGCCGCCAGGAAGATCATTCCGGCCGTGATGCCGGCGTCATCCCACCCGGGCCGCGAGTCCACCCAGGCGATGACGAGACCCGCGGCGGCCGCGAGGAGCATCATTACAAAAAAATGACCTTTTCTTGCCTTCGGGGCTTGGCCGTGCCCTTGGACGTCAGGCGAGATCGATCCGGCTTGCATTTCTAAAATAGCCTGAGTCGGAAGCCCAGCCGGCAGGAGAATCCGCTGAGGTCAAGGCGCGCCGTTCTCATGGTCTCCGATGGCGTTACCGACAGGTCGGGGAAGTCGTTTGTAAGGCCCATGACGGTCTTATCGCTCGTCCCGATCTGGAGAGTGCCTTCGATCTCCCCATGAACAAAATATTCCGCATTCAGCGGGGAATAATAGGAATAATCCTGGAGGCCTTTCAGATGCGTGATCCCGGCGTATCGCCCTTCGACCTCGAGCACGAGCGTGAGGGGACGGCTGATCTTATATTCCAGACCCACCTTGCCCAGGGGGCCGATTCCGAATCCGCTGAGACTGAAGAGGTCGTCGAGATGGGGCCGGATCACGAGTTCTTCGACGACGTAGAAGACGGGATGGATCCCCATCCTTCTCTCCAGCTTGACGCTCGAAAAATACACGGCAACTCCGGCGCCCGCGGTGAGGCTGAGATTCCGAGACAGGGGCCAGCTGCGCGAGATGTCCGCTTGGACCGGGATGGAGCGGATGTCCGACCGGAGGTCGGTCGTGATGGACCTCGGGTCCAGAACCGGCGCTCCCCCCGAAAAGTCGCCGATCCCGTAGGACGCGGAATGATCCGCCGTCTTCATGAAGCCGGTGCCGATTCCGAGGGACAGTCCGCGCCCCAGTTCGAGACGGACCTCCAACGCGACGTCGGGGCCCCAAATACCGGGCCTGTCGAGCTGGCCGGGAAGGTAGTTATACTCATTGCAAAAAGAGTGAAGATAATCGTCCAGTGCCCCGACGTGGTCCCGGAGGTCGCCGATGCCGGTCAGGCCCAAACCGCCGGATAGCTTGAGGCTCAACGTGTTGAGGATGCCGTCCTTGTCTCCGGCGACAGCCGGCCGCCAGGCGACAAGCAGGAACAGGAATAGCGTCGAAAAGCGTAGACCGCTTCGCTGGCCTCGGAAACATGTCATGAGCGCGACTCCTTGACGAAATCCCTCTTGATCAGCCCTTCCAGTCCCTCATCACCGTAGCGAAGCAGGCGAGGCCGCTGGGGATGCAGGCGCCGTAGCCGTGGCCGGGAAAGGTCCAAGCGCCCGAGAGATAGAGGTTCTTGACAGGCGTCTTCTGCGGGAAGCGCCTTTGCCCCGAGTTGTCGACGGTCTGGTCCCAGCCGTAGATCGCGCCGCCGGGGTTCGAGGTGAAGCGGAGGTTGGTCAGAGGCGTTGCGACCTCCTTGACCTCGATGGCCTTCCGCAGCCCGGGCAGAAGCGTCTTCTCGACTTTTTCGATCAGGATATCCGCCAGGCGCATCTTTTCCTTATTGTAAGCGTCTTTGGCGCCGTAGAAATAATCGGTCTCGTATTTCTTCCAATAATCATAGCCCTGAGTGGCGATGATGTTGAGGGTGTTCTTGCCTTTCGGCGAGCAACCCGGACAAACGTTGTCGTAGAGGGTCAGCCCGAAGCCGGGGTTGGCCGGAAGTCCGCCGGCCATGGCGGCGGCGTAATCGGCCTCGACGTCATAACCCGGGGCATAGAAGATCTCGCTGTCCTTGAGCCCGGCTTTGCGGACGAGGTCGGTCTTGAGGCCCAGCCAGACGAGGAGCGTCGAAAAACTGACGGAGAGCTTGTCCATCCGCGCCAGTGTGTCTTTGAGGAGCTCTTTTTCGTCCATCATCTTGCCAAGGGTATCAACGGCGTTGGCGTTGGAGATGACGGCCCTGCCGCGGAATTCGGCGCCGTCCGAGGTCCGGACCCCAATGGCCGCATGGTCCTGCGTGAGGATCTTCTCGACCCGCGTATTGAGCTTGACCTGGCCGCCGTTCGTCTTGATGATCCCGGCCAAAGCGTTGCTGATCTTTTGTGACGTGCCGGCGGGATAATAGCCGCCGCCCTCGAGATAGCCCATGAGGGGCATGGCATAGTAGAAGGGCGAGAGCTTGGACGGCGGCAGGCCGAAGTAGCCCCACAGCCCCGAGATGATCGCCTTGAGCTTGGGGTCCTTGGCGCGGTCGTCGACCATGGCCCCCCAGGTCCGGTTGAGATTCTTGAAGAGAAAGGGGAATTTCGCCGGGAAGTTGGCCATGTCGGCCTGGCCGCCTGCGCCCGAGAGACGGCCGACGTCGTCGGCAAGTCCCTTCATGTCGGCAAAGATGCCGTCGATCCCCGCCGCCTCGCCGGGGAAGTGCGTTTTGAGGATCTTGATGTACCCGGCGACGTCCCGATCGGGCACCCGGATGTCGTAATCGGGATAGATGGCCCGATAGAGGGGCTTGTGCGGCGAGAAGATGACGTCCCGAATTTCGGGGAAGCCGTAGATCAGGTTGGGAATGCCGTCGCGGAGGCCCACCGTCGTCGAGTGGAGCGAAACATCGAAGGTGAAGCCGCCCGGACGCGTGAAGGCGGACGCATAGCCTCCGGGGACGCTGTGCTGTTCGAGCACGACGACCTTGAAGCCCTGGCGGGCGAAGGCCGCGGCCGCGCTGAGGCCGCCGAGACCGGCTCCGATGACGACCGCGTCATAGGTCCCGGGAGGGGCCTGGTCATGCCGGTCCCCGCGGGGGAACGCGCTCCAATCCCAAGCGGCCAGGGGAATGCCGGCCAGGAGGGTTTTGAGGAAATCCCGTCTTTCCCAGGGCTTGAGCGTCATGGGCGCCTCCCTTTGTTCCTCGCCTCGGACTGACCCCAATCTACGCTCGGGCGAGGGGGGAGTCAATGGGGCTCGAGGGCCCTCTGGTTGACAAGTTTCCGAGGGGGCTCTACGATTGTCATGGATCGCAATAGCCTGTCGATCGAAAGATCCGAGCCTATGAAGAAGTTTGCCTGGCGTGCCGCCTCCGCCCTGGCCGCCGCTCTGCTCGTTTTCGGCGTTGTCTCCGGGGCGGTCGCCACTGCCGCCCGCGCGCCGCTGCGCTTCGCCTGGGTGAGCGACACGCATGTCGGATCGGACCGCGGCGCCGACGACCTTCGGGCTTCGGTTGCCGACATCAACACCCTGCCAGGGCTGTCGTTCGTCCTCGTGACGGGGGACGTCACCGAGATGGGCTCCTACGACAATCTCAGCCTGGCCAAGCAGATCCTCGACGGGCTCCGCGTGCCCTACCACATCATCCCCGGCAATCACGACACGAAATGGTCGGAATCGGGCGGATCTGATTTCGCCAGGATCTGGGGCTCCGACCGCTTCGTTTTCGAGGCCGGCGGCTTCCGCTTCATCGGGCTTTCGCAGGGGCCGGTCCTGCGGATGGGGGACGGGAACTGGGCGCCCCAGGACGTCCGCTGGCTCGAGGGCCTGCTGGCGGAAAGGGGAGCGGCGGCGAAGCCCACCATCTTCGCCAGCCACTATCCGCTCGACCCGAGCATCGCCAATTGGTACGTCGTCCTCGACAAGCTGAAGACGATCCCGACGGTCGCGGTGCTGGTGGGGCACGGCCACAAGAACCAGCCCATGGATTTCGAGGGGCTTCAGGGGGTCATGGGCCGGGCGAACATCGGCACCAAGGAGAGGGCGCCCGGATTCACCGTCGTCGAGGCCGGGGCCAAGACCATGACCTTTGCCGAGAGGACCGCGGGACGGACGCTCCCGCCTTGGTACGGCATCGAGCTCGAGAAGGGCGGTCTGCCGGTCGTCGCGGCGGGCCGGCGCGCCGGCGGCGCGGGCGCGAAGCCGGGGGATCCGGCCCGGCCCGATTTCAGCGTCAATGGCCTCTATCCCCAGGTCCGCGAGCGCTGGCGTTTCGACGCCGGCTGGACCATCGCCTCGTCCGCGGCGGTCTTCGACGAGACGGTCATCGTCGCCGACGCGTCGGGTTCGGTCCGGTCCCTGCGCATCGCCGACGGCAGCATCGCCTGGGAGTTCAGGACCAACGATCCGATCTATTCGACCCCCGACGTCTCCGGCGGCCGGGTCGTTTTCGGCAGCACCGACGGGACGATCTACGCCCTGGACGCGCGGACCGGGTCGCCCGCCTGGAAGTTCGTGACCGGAGGCCCGGTCGTCGCCTGCCCGCGCATCGTCGACAAGGTCGTCTATATCGGTTCCGGCGACCATATCTTCCGCGCGATCGACCTGGCCAGCGGACGGCCCGTCTGGAGCCAGGACGGGATCGCGGGTTTCGTCGAAGCGAAGCCGCTCGTCGCCGGCGGGCTTGCGGTCTTCGGCGCCTGGGACGGCCAGCTCCGCGCCCTCGACGCGCTGACCGGCCGGGCCATCTGGACATGGACGGGAGATAACGCGAGCTGGTTCTATTCTCCGGCGGCCTGCTGGCCCGTCGCTGTGAACGGCCGCGTCTTCATCGTCGCTCCCAACCCGTGGCTGACGGCCCTGGAGCTTGGGACGGGACATGAGGTCTGGGGCACCGACAATTGGGCCGTCCGGGAATCGATCGGCATCTCGGAGGACGGCGGGCGCGTCTATGTCCGGACGGCCGACGGCGTTCTCGCGGCGGTCTCCTCGTCGGCGCAAGAGGCCGAGGCCGTCTGGGAGACGGACGCCGGGATCGGCTCCGACATCAACTCGGCCATGCTCGTCGAAAAGGACGGGGTGGTTTTCTACGGGACCAAGAACGGTCTCGTCCTGGCCGTCGACGGGGCGTCCGGGGCCATCAAGTGGAAGCACCGCGTCGGCGTCAGCCTCATCAACACAGTGACCCCCCTCAGCGGCCGGGAAGTGGTCGTCACCGATTTCGACGGCCACGTCACGCTGGTCTCTTCCAATAAATAAGAAGGGGTCAAACCTAAACTTTTAAACTTTTCCCGCCTGCCCTCTCTCGATTTAATCCGGACGCGAAGCAAAAAGTGGAAAAGTTTAAAAGTTTAGGTTTGACCCCTTCTGAAGGCCGGCCCGGCCAAACGGTGCTATAATTGTGGCGCGGGACCATGAAGAAAGCGCTGAGGAGAACGCTCAAGATCACCGGCCTGTTCTTTGGTGCCGTCATTCTTCTCGCCGTCGCCGCGGTCCTCCTTGTTCTCTTCGATAAGCCTCTCGTCAGGAACATCATCCAGAGCCGGCTCAATAGAACGGCCGGGACGACGGCCCGGCTCGGGACGCTCGACTATTCGATCTTCCCCTTCCGCGTCACCATCGATTCGCTGGAGCTCGCCCAGGAAGACGCCTTCCAGAAGCTGGGCGTCTCTTTGGGGCGCCTCGAGGCGAAGGGGGCGTTCTGGAAGCTGGTCCGCGGCGACAAGCCGGCCCTTGACGCGATCGAGGCCAACGGGCTCTCGATCCGTCTGCAGCAGAAGGCCGTCTCCGAAGAACCCCTCGATATCGAGAAGGTCCTTCTGCAGGCCGCCGACACCTTGGCCTGGGCCAAGCGCCTCGCCGTCACCGACGCCCGGTTGTCGATCGCCCTTCTGGCCGGCCAAGCCGAGGCCCAGAACCTCGACCTCACATTGACTCCCGGGCCGGCGCGTGACGCCGTGGCCTATTCGATCGGCCGGGGCGATCTGGCCGTCAAGGACAAGGGCGGGAGGCCGCTCCTGTCGGCCTCGCTGACCTCCGCCGGCAGTCTCAGCCTGACATCCCCCTACAGCATCGAAACCTCGTTCGATCTGAAGAAAGTGCGATTCTCCATCGGCGGGATCGAGGATTCGCTCGACGATCTGTCTATGGCCCTGACGGGCCGCCTCGACAGACCCGCCCAGGAACTGACCGTATCGCGCTTGAAGATCGGCGTCCCGGGCCTTCTCGATCTTGAAGGGACGTTCGTCGGAAAATCGGGCTACGGCGTATTCCTCGAAGCCGAGGCTGTGGCCCATCTCGAGGACCTTGCGGCCGCGGCAGATCTTCTCGGCCCCCGGCTGCCCGCTCAGTTTCGGTCGGCCGGTTTGCGCGGCCGGGCCGAGGTCGCAGGCAAGTACATGCTTCAGAGCTCGGCCCAAGGATCCGAGGACAACCTGTCGGCAACCCTCACGTTCGAAGGGGCCGAGCTCTCACCCGTCGTGGCCGGTCATCCCCTCCGCGTCCGCGCCGGCGGCAGGATCGACGCCGCCGGGTCGTCCAAGGACCCCCGGTTTTCGGCGGACATCCGCTCCTCCCTGGATCGCGTCGCCCTCCCCGGGCTCACATTCGCCGGCTCCGACATCCACCTCGTCGGCACGGCCACGAGATCAGCCGCCGCGATCTCTCTTCTCGACGCCCGCCTGGCCGGTCTGGCCTACGACGCCTCCGAGGGCAAGCGGATCGCCTTCGACAAAGCCACTCTCACTGCCCAAGGGACGTTCGATCTCGTCCATAAGGCCGGCGTCCTGACCTCCCTTGACGTCCGCCTGGCCGGCCCGGCCTACGCCGCGGCCGAGGGCAAACGGATCGCCTTCGACACGGCCGCTTTCACCGCGAAGGGGACGTTCGATCTCGTCCACAAGGCCGGCGCCCTGACCTCCCTCGAGGCCAAGCTGTCCGGCCTGCCGCCCGTCCGGCTTTCGGGCGAATACAGCGCGGCCAGAGGCGCCCCCGCCGGACTCCGCCTCGAAGCCCAGGGCCTCGACGTCCCAGCGCTGCGTTCGCTCGCCTCGCCGTTTATCCCGGCGGGCTTCGCCGGCTGGGACATCGGCGGGACGCTCGGCCTATCGCTCTCCGGCCGGCGCCCCTCCGGCACGAGCGGTGATTGGGGATTCTCGGGCACGATCACCCTGGCCGGGGCCAAGTTCAACGACCCCTCGTTCACCATCGCGGGGGAGGGGCTCGACCCCGTCCTTAAGTTCGAGGGGACGGGATCGCCGTCGAAGGGCCTGTCGTTCAACGGCAGCTTGGATATCGGCCACGGCGAATCGCTGTGGAAATCGTTCTATGTCGCTTGGGACAAGCACCCGCTCCGACTGACGGCCGCCGGCCGCTACGATGCCGCCTCGGGCGCGCTCGACGGTCTGGCCGCCCGCGTCTTCCTGCCCGAGGTCGGCTCAATCGACATCACGGGCAAAGCCACGCTCGCCCCCGCGCCCTCGTTCGACCTCTCGGTTGAGGCGAGCCTGAGCCTCGGGCCGCTCTATTCCCTTTACCCCCAGGCGGGAGTCTCCGAGGAATCGCGCATGAAACTCGAGGGCACCCTCGGGGCGAGCCTCTCGGTCCGCAAGTCCGGCGACGCCTTTTCGGTCGGGGGCCGGGTCAAGCTCACCGACACGAACATCGAGCGGCCTCTGACAAAGACGCTCGTCCTCGGGATCACGGCCGACCTGCCCATCCTTTATGACTCCGGAGCGTCGGGGGCCGCGGCCGCCGCCTCGTCCCTTCCCGAGCGGGGGCGCCTTCACATCGGCGAGTTCCAAAACCCCCTTCTGACCCTGAAGCCGGTGGATATCGCCGTCCGCGCCGGCGCCAACGCCCTGGCCGTCGAGCCCCTCGGCCTGGAGCTCTTTGGCGGGCGGCTCGAGCTCGGCGAGACGGCTTTCCGCTTCGATCCCGCGTCGCGGTCCTTCCAGGGGGTCGGCTCCCTCGCCCTCCGCGACATCGACGTCTCGAAGTTCCCCATCCAGTCGCCGCAGTTCAAGCTGACCGGAAAGGTCCAGGCCGAATTCCCGAGGCTCGACATCGGCTCCGATAAGATCGCCGTCGCCGGCCGGGGCGAGGCCAGCGTCTTCGGCGGCAAGATCGTCCTCCGGGACCTGGCTGTGTTCGCGCCGTTCACCCCGGGGCGCTCGATCTCGCTCGACGTCGACATCGTCGGCCTCGACTTGAAGAGGCTCACCGACGAGGTCCCCTTCGGCGAGGTGACCGGCATCGTCAGCGGCGAGATCCGCGACCTCGTCATCACCTACGGGCAGCCGGAGCGATTCGATTTCCGCATCGAGTCCGTGCGCCGGAACGGGGTGCCGCAGACCTTCAGCCTCAAGGCCGTGGACAACCTGACCGTCCTCAGCTCGGGCCAGCAGGCCTCGGGCGGGACCGGCAATTTCTGGATGAGCTTCATCCGAGGCTTCCGCTACCGGAAGCTCGGCATCGTCAGCACCCTGCGCAACGACACCTTCACGCTCAACGGGACGATCCACGACGGGGGGATCGAGTACCTGGTGAAGAAACCGGCGCTTTTTGGTATAAGTGTAGTGAACCGCGAGCCCAACAAATCGATCAGCTTCAAGGAGATGACGAGCCGGCTCAAACGGGTCGGCCAGTCCCAGAAATAGCGACTCATCGCAAGGAGGTTGACATCATGAAACAACGATACGCCCTGTGGACGGCCGCCGGCGCGGGCCTTGTCTTCATCCTGGCCTGCATCACGGTCAACATCTATTTCCCGGAAGCCACGGTCAAGCAGGCCGCGGCGGAGATCGTCGACGAGATCCGCAAGACGGACACGGAGAAGAAGGGCCCCGAGGCGGCCGTGCAGATGCCGGCCCCCCGCCAAGCCTCGTCCTTCTCCCTCGTCCCCGCCGCCTACGCCCAGCAGGAGACGACGGTCTCGACGCCGGCCATCCGCGCCCTCAAGGATTCGTTGAAGGCCCGCTTCGCTGCGCTCAAGCCCTACTTTGACGCCGGGAACATCGGCGAGACGAACAATGGCCTGCTGGACGTCCGGGACGAAGCCGGTCTCAACCTCCAGGCCAAGGCCGCGCTAAGGACACTGGTCAAGGACGAGAACAGCGACCGGACCAAGCTTTACGCCGAAGTGGCCAAGGCCCTGAAGATCGAGGCCAGCCAGATCGAGAAGATCCAGAAGATCTTTGCCGCCGAATGGGCCAAGAGCGCGGCGGCCGGCTGGTGGATCCAGCAGGAAGACGGCGCCTGGGTCAAGAAGGCCTGACGCGGGTCCGCCGGAACGGCCTGTAACACTTGCCAGGGCCGGCCGTAGTACCGGAGGGGGTAGATCCGTCCCCCAAGGTCAAGTTCCTTCAAGGAGCGTGACATGCCTCTTCATCGCCATAGTCCGGTTCTCGGCGCGGCGCTCGCCGCCGTCCTTCTCGTCGCCCTCTCTGGGGTGGCCGCTCAGGAGCGGCCCAAGCCCGGGCAGGTGCTCACGCACGGCAAGCTCGAGGTCATCCTGCCCGACTTTCCCGCCGAGGGACTCATCCTGGACATCGGCGGCGGCGGCGAGGGCGTCATCGGACAGCTCAAGGGGCGGCAGGTCGTCGGGATCGACCTGAGCAAGCGGGAGCTCGAGGACGCGCCGGGCGAACCGCTGCTGAAGATCGTCATGGATGCCCGGGACCTCAAGTTCCTGGACAAGACGTTCGACACAGCCACCGTCTTCTTCACGTTCATGTACATCGCGCCGGACGATCACGCCAAGGTCTTCCAGGAGACCTATCGCGTTCTCCGGCCCGGCGGCCGGCTCCTGATCTGGGACGTGGAGTTTCCGCATAAGACCGACCCGCGCCAGCTCTATGTGATGTTCCCTCTCCGAGTCCAACTGCCGGGAAAGGTCATCGCCACGGGATACGGAGTGAAGATCATCGAAGGGCAGGGGATGGCCCATTTCCTCGAATTGGCCAAGGCGGCCGGATTCGAGGTCCTGGCCTCGAAAGCCGAGGCCGGCTGGTTCAACCTGGAACTGAAAAAGTCCTGACCCGGCCCCGGCGCTCCGAAACGGCTTAGGCCGGCGGACCCAGAGACGGCTTGCGTCCGACGATGAACGACGCTCCGATTCCGCCCAGCCCGAGGACCAACAAGATTACGGCGGGCACGAGCAGGGTCCCTTTCGCGGACCCGGAGGACGGCACCGGCAGGACATAGCTCACGAGCTTCCGCGAGGCATTGTAATTGGCCTGCTTCGCTTCCGCCGGAAGCTGCAGGCGGCTGTTCCCCCGGACGGTCCCGTCCGTGCCCTCGACGGTTTCGTTGAAAAACACGGTCTTCTTGGCTTCGTCGAGATTGCTGAAGACGGCGCCCGGGCCGACGTCGAATTCCCAGTGGTTGCCCATGTTCCGGGCCGCCCCGAGCATGTGGATGGTGAACGTCACGGTGCGCGAGGCGTCATCCCACTCCGCCTTCCTCTGCGTCACTTCCGCATCGGCCCGGTTGGCGGCCAGGTCCCGCGTGAACAGGTAGAGATTGCTGACGCTGTCGCGCAAGGCCTGGTACCTCTCCATGGGCAGGGTCATCTTGAGGGCGATGTCCAGGTCTCCGATCGGGGACAGCGTGAATTGGCCGTCATAACCGACGTCCTGGGCCCGGACCGCGAGGCCGGCCAGGGCGAAGACCGCCGCGGCGCCCACGAGAACGGCGCGCCGGAGGTGGCTGCGTTTTTTCATGGATCGTCTCCTTCCGCCGTTCATTGGCGCACCAGGACGAGGGACGCGGTGACGCCCATCGCGTTGGCAAACTGCCCCTGCAGGCCGCGGCCGTTGGCCGTGACCGCGAGCGCGATGCGGTAGGGCAGCCCCTGGCCGGGCATGGACGCGCCGTCGATGGCGATCTGGGATTGACTGCAGACGGCCTGGACGTTGGCGCCGTCGAAGGTGCCCTGGAACGGGTTCTGTTCCTGGATCTGATGCATCATCCCGTCCTGCCCCGTTTGCTGATAGGAAAAGCGGAAGACGAGCTGGATCTGGTTGCCCTGCTGGCCGACCTGGCAGGCTCCGCTGATGGACTGGCCGGTGGGCAGCGTCAGCTGACAGCCCCAATTCCCCGACAGCGAACCCGCGGCGGGCCGGACGGCCTGCTGGCCGCGCTGGTCGGCCGCCGGCACCCCTCGCTGGGGCGCTCCGCCTCGTTCGGCCAGGTCCATGATGCCCCACTTCTCCAGGATATCAGGGGGCAGCGGGTCGAGCTCCGGGTTGGCCACGCCCTGGGTCCAGAAGGTCCGGACCTCGACGAGGTTGTACCGTCCCGTCTTTGTGATCTTGCCCCAAGTCTCCAGGGCGCTCTTGTTGGCCTCGGCGAAATCCATGCTCTTCGCGTAGCCGTCGCCGACGCCCGTGGCTTCGACCGGAAGGAACTTGCGGCTCTGCGGCAGACGGGCCATGGGGAAGCAGTGGCCGTCCAGGCTGACGAGAATGGGCTCGATGTTGACCGAATTCATCATGGCGGCCATCAGGATGGCCAGATCGATGCAGGTGCCGCTCCGCTTCTCGATCGTGTCCCGGGGGAACTGGAGGCTCTGCACCGACTTGATGTCGTACGACATGTTCGGGTCCTGGAGGTTCGGCGGATGCTGGTAGCTGATGTGGATCGTCCGCATCATCTCGTAGAGCTGCTCCAAGACCCGGACACACGACTCATCGCTCTCGGAGGCGCCCAGCCCTCCCGACTTCTTGTTGGCGAGCGAGGCCAGCCGGCCGACGACGGCGTCATCGCTCCGGGAGACCCAGGCGGCCAACAGGGGGTAGTTGGTGTCCGAGTCCTGGAACGCGCCCGTCCGCTCCTCGGCGGTCATGTCCGAGAAGAAGAACTCGTAGCGGCTCATCATGGTCAACCGGCGCGATTCGGAGAATTCCTGCTTCCGGCCGGCCGGGTCCGAGTATTCGTACTCGAGATACATATCGGCGGGCGCGCGGCTTGTCAGGCGGGCCGTCTGGGCGGTGAAGATGGGATAATAGAGATCGACGACCGTCTGGCCCGGGTCCACGGCCGCGTATTGGTGCCAGTTGCTCCAATCGGATTCGGCGTACTCGGACACCCGGTAGCGGACGCGGAGGTTCTTCAGGCGTCCGCCGGTCTGGTTGCGGAAGACGGATTTTGCCAGCCACATCGGCACCGGGCAGTCCCGCGACCCGTAGGCTTTGTAGGCGCCGCTGACGACCCGGTCCTTGAACTTGAGGTCCAAGCTGAGATCCCCCTTGGGGGATCCCGGGCCCAACAGAAGCGCCAGGGCGCCCAGCACGAGGCCCAGGGCGACGAGGATGCCGCCGACGATCTTGAGCTGGGAAGGTTTCATGATCTTCTCCTCAAGGGAGAAAAAAGAAAAAAGAGATCCGCCGGCTTGCCCATGGAGACCTCCTTCGATGGTTGACGCTATAATCTGCGAATTCGGAGGCCCTTGTCAAGGCCGTCGAAACCCCTGCGAAGCGGGGAGATCCCGCGTTAGGCGGCCTTCCCGACAGGCTGGCGGAGGATCGTCTTGAGCTTGTCCGGCGCCGAGCGGCGCGGGTCGCCGAAGTAGATCTCATGGTGCCGGCCGCGGAGCGTGTATCCCTGCTCGGCGACGAACTTGTGCAGGCGCTCGATCGTCGGCCCTTCGGCGGAATAGGGCCCGACGTGCATGATCTGTGCGGCTTTGCCCTCGGCGAACTTCTCGAAGCGGACCTCGGGGAAGCGGGGGAATTTCGCTTTCTTCTTGACCGCCGCGATCGCCGCCGCGACGTCCTTCCTGGTCACGATGTCCGGCAGGACGATGAAGATCGTCCATTGCCATTCGTCACGCTTGTCGCTCAGGAAGGCGACGGGGTCGCCGGCCGACCACAGGCCTTCGAGGGCCATCACGGGGTAATCGACGGCCTTCTCCTTCTTCAAGGTGAATTTGAGCGTATAAGCGACGCTGTAGAGGGAGCCGACGGCTTCCTGGAACGCGGGGCTGTTCGGGTCGCCCGTGCCGTCGACCATAAGGGCGTTCAGGGCCGGGACGTCGATGATCACGGGCTTCGTCGCCGAGGCCGAATAGTAGGGCTTGAGGGTTTTCTTGAGGTCGATCGTCTTCATAGATCTCTCCCGGCCCTCAGAGGGGCCTGCCCATTTTCTGTGGCTAGCATTATATAACACCGTCCCGGTCTTTTGGCAGTCCGCGTCTTGACTCGAGGCCGGAGTCTGTACTATCACGAGAGCATTCAGGAGAACATCCCATGCCGCATCGATGTCTGCGTCCCCTCTTCCTCATCGGCTTGATGATCCTTATTGCGGCGGCCTGCGGCCGCGGCCCGTCTTCTTCAGGTTCGGCCAGCCGCCGCGGAGCGGCTGATGCCCTCTCGGCCGGGTTCGCCCAGCCGCCCGATTCGGCCCGGCCCTGGGCCTACTGGATGTGGATGGACGGCAACCTCGACCGGGAGGGGATCACGGCCGACCTCGAAGCGATGCGCGCCGCTGGGCTCGGCGGCGTCGTCATCTGCGAGGTCAACGTCGGCGTGCCCCGTGGCCCGGTCGAGTTCATGAGCCCCGAGTGGCGCGGCCTGTTCAAGCACGTCGTCAAAGAGGCGGAGCGTCTCGGCCTTGAGGTCACCCTCAACGCCGGGCCGGGCTGGACGGGTTCGGGCGGGCCGTGGGTCAGGCCCGAACAATCCATGCAGCACATCGTCGCGGCCGCGGTCGAGGCCAAGGGGCCTTCGCGATTCGAGGCCACGCTCCCCAGGCCTTCCCGCCGGCTGGCTTTCTTCGGCGAGGGGGGGCTCCCCGCGGAGATCAAGACGATGATGGACGGCTTCTATCGCGACGTGGCCGTCCTGGCCTTCCCGACACCGGCTCAAGGTCCGCTGATCTCCGACATCGACGAAAAGGCGCTCTATGTCCGGGCGCCTTACTCCTCCCAGCCGGGCGTCCGGCCGTTCCTGCCGTCCCCGGCCGAGTTTCCCGGCCTCCCCGCAGGCGCCGCAATCGACCCCGCGGGCATCCTTGACCTTTCCGATAAGCTCACGTCCGACGGACGGCTCGCGTGGGACGTCCCGGCGGGACGCTGGACGATCCTCCGCTTCGGCCGGACGACGACCGGCGCCAACACTCGCCCCGCCCCCGTCCCCGGTCTCGGCCTCGAATGCGACAAGCTCGACGCGGCCGCCTTCGATGCCCACTACGACGCCTTCGTCGGGGCGCTCCTCCGCGAGATCGGCCCGCGCCGGACGGACGGTCAGGCCGGTTGGACGACGCTTCACATCGACAGCTGGGAGATGGGGGCGCAGAACTGGACCGGCGCCTTCCGGGAGGAATTCCGAAAGCGACGCGGCTACGATCTTCTGCCTTTCCTGCCGACCATCACCGGACGGCCGGTCAAAGATCTGGAAACCTCCGAGCGTTTCCTTTGGGACCTGAGGCAGACCGCCAACGAGCTCGTCCTCGAGAACCACGCCCTGCGCCTCAAGGAGCTCGGCCGCCGGGACGGCTTCCGGCTGTCCATCGAGCCTTACGACATGACGCCCTGCGCCGACATGACGCTGGGCACGGCCGCCGACGTTCCGATGGGGGAGTTCTGGCTCTACGGCTTCAACACCGCCCACAGCGTCGTCGAGGCCGCCGGGATCGCGCACACGAACGGCCGGACTATTGTCGCCGCCGAATCGTTTACCTCCGACGACCGCGAGGCCTGGCAAGCCTACCCCGCCTCGATGAAGGCTCTGGGCGATTGGGCCTTCACGGCCGGCGTCAATCGGATCGTCTTCCACCGCTCCCAGCACCAGGCCGGCCTTAGGGTGCGGCCGGGGATGACCATGGGACCCTACGGCGTGCATTGGGAGAGAACGCAGACCTGGTGGGACTACATTCCCGCCTACCATGCCTATCTCGCCCGCTGCCAGTTCCTCCTGCGTCAGGGGCTCCCGGTCGCCGACGTGTGCTTCCTCGTCGCCGAGGGCGCGCCGCAGGCGTTCCGGCCACCGGCTTCGGCTCTCCGGGGCGACCCGCCCGGTCCTGCCGGCGCCCCGTTCGACGGCTGCCCGCCGGAGACCCTGCTGGCGGCTTCGTCCGTCAAGGACGGGCGGATCCTCTTTCCGGACGGCATGAGCTACCGCGTGCTCGTGCTCCCGGAGCGGGAGACGATGACGCCCACTCTCCTCAGGAAGATCCGCGACCTCGTCGCCGCAGGCGCGACCGTCGTCGGGCCGAGGCCCCGGAAGTCGCCCTCCCTTTCCGGCTATCCGGAGTGCGACGCGGAGGTCACGCGTTTGGCCGCCGAGGTCTGGGGGGACTGCGACGGGACGACGATCACGGAGCATTCTTTTGGTTCCGGCCGCGTCATCTGGGCAAGGGCGGGCTCGACCGGGGCGGCCGATCGCGATCGTGCTCTCTCCTCCAAGACGGCCCCGGCCGATCCGGCCTGGACCGAAGGCGCCACCTGGAGCGTCGGCGCCCCGCCCCTCAACGAACCGGAGCAGTACGGCGATTTCGCCGTCGTCACCGCGGTGCTCGACCGGATGGAGGCCGCCCCCGACTTCTCTTCGGACGTCCCTTTGCGCTGGACCCACCGCCGGGCCGGCGGGACGGAGATCTATTTCGTGGCCAATCCCGAGCCGCGGGCCCTCGATGCGACGGCGAGCTTCCGCGCGAGCGGAATGGGCCCGGAGCTCTGGGATCCGCTCGACGGGACGAGTCGCGCCCTGGCCCATCACGCCGTCTCCGCCGGACGCACCTCCGTTCGTCTCCGGTTCGAGCCTCACCAATCGTTTTTCGTCGTCTTCCGGAAAGGGGGGGCAGCCGATTCCGTACAGGCCTCGATTCCCGCGAGCCGGGCGGACTTTCCGGCCTTCGAGGACATCGGCACTCTCGAAGGTCCCTGGGAGGTCGCCTTCGACCCGGATTGGGGCGGACCGGAAAAGATCACCTTCGAAGCCCTTGACGACTGGAGCCGCAGACCCGAGGCAGGGATCAAGTACTATTCCGGAACGGCCACCTACACTAAGACTTTCGACGCCCCTTCGGCAGCCGCGGGTCCGGTGGCGAAGAGTGGGCGCCTTTGGCTCGACCTGGGGACCGTCAAGAACATCGCGGGCGTCCGGCTCAACGGCCGCGACCTCGGCGTCGTTTGGTGCGATCCCTGGAGGGTGGACGTGACCGAAGCGATCAGGGCCAATACGAACCGTCTGGAGATCAGGGTCGCCAACCTCTGGCCGAACCGGCTCATCGGCGACGAGCGCGAGGCGCCGGACGCCGAGTACGCCCGGGGCGGCAACCTGGCGCGCTGGCCGGATTGGCTCCTCAAGGGCGAGCCGCGCCCGTCCTCCGGCCGCCGGACCTTCGCGACCTGGAAGCATTACGAAAAGGACTCCCCCCTGTTACCTTCCGGTCTTCTCGGCCCGGTCAGATTACTGAGAAGTCCTCCGGCCGAGCATTGACAGTCATTTGGGCCCGCGGATAGAATCCACTCGGAAAGACCCGTGATGTTAGGAGTTCTCGGGGCGTTTGGGCTGGCTGCGGCGACGGGCCTGAACGCCTATCTGCCGCTGCTTATCGTCGGCCTGCTGGCCCGCTCTACGAACCTTGTCGCCCTCAAGCCGCCGTGGAGCGCCCTGACACACCCGGTCGTCCTCATCGTTATCGGCGTCCTGCTTCTGATCGAGTTCACGGTCGACAAGATCCCGGCTGTCGATACCGTCAACGATATCATTCAGACGGTCTTCCGGCCGGCCGCCGGGGCCATCCTCTTCGCGGCCAGCGGCAACGTCATCAGCAATGTCAGTCCGGTCCTGGCCATGGTCTGCGGACTCCTGATCGCCGGAGGGGTCCATGCAGCCAAAACCGTTGCCCGCCCGGCGGTGACCGCCGGCACGCTGGGGATAGGGAATCCCGTCGTCAGCGTGGCCGAGGATGCTGTTTCAGGAGTGACGACCCTTGTGGCGATCGTCGCTCCGGTCCTGTTGGGGCTCCTGCTCCTGCTGGCCGTCTGGCTGTTTATCCGCTGGTACGAGCGCAAGCACCCCCGCGCCTAGGGGCCGCGCTCTTCTCATGGCAGACCACTTCCTTTGAGAGGGAATGGTCAGTCGTCAGGCCGAAGAGCGAACCGAAGAGGCTCAGGCCTTGGGAGCTTTTTTCTTGATGAGATTATAGATGAAGAGCAGGATGAGCGCGCCGGCGATGGCCCCGATGAAGCCGGCGGCCTGGCCGGGCTGGTAGATCCCCAGCATCTTCCCGAGGTAGGTGGCGACGAACGACCCGGCGATGCCCAGGATGATGGTCCAGATCCAGCCCATGTTCTCTTTGCCGGGATAGATGAACTTGGCGATGATGCCGACGGCCAGACCTACAAGGATGGTCCAGATGATGTGCATAAAACCCTCCGTTTCGCCGTTATCTTATTAAAATCTTTCGTCTTCCGTCAACACCCCGGCAAGATACACGTCGGACGTCCTGCGATGGCCTCAGGGGCGGGCCGCGGCCTACCCCGACCTCAGGCGGTGGAGGCGCAGCAGAAAGACGAAGGCGGCGGCGTTGAGCCCGGCGGCGGCCAACGCGACGGCCGTAAAGCCAAGCTTGTACAGCGCCGGGGAGGCGAGCGATCCGAAGGCCCGGCCGACCGAGAACGACGCCGCATAGAAGGCCAGGAGCGTGGCCCGGGCCTGGGGCAGGATCTCGCTCATGACCGGGAGCATGCTGACGACCGTGTATTCGAAGGTGAGATAGAACAGGGCCAGTCCGGCGATCGCCGTCCCCACGGTCCTCCCGGCCAAGGGGAGCGCCAGGGTGGCCAAGGCGTTGGCCGCAAGCCCGATCATGAGGGCCCTGGTCTTGCCCAGGCGGTCGACCGTCGTTACGACCAGGCCCTCGCCGCCGAACTCGGCGATGCCGATGGCGGCCGCGGTCGCGCCAAGGGCCGCCAGCTTGAGCCCGAACGAATCCTCGAGCCAGACGCCGAAGACGAAGTTGACGAGTTCGTTGGACATGCTCACGGCCAGGACCATGGCTATTCCGGCCAGCGCCGCCGGCGAGCGGAAAACAGCCTTATAGCTGGCCCGGTGACCCGCGCCCCCCGCCGGAGCCGCATCCCCGCCTCCGGTTGCCGAGACCCCTGCGGCCGGGACCGTCCGAACGATGATCAGGCCGAGGAGCCCCAGCACGGCCAGGGCGAGGAACGGTGACTGCCAGCCGAACCGGGCGATCAGGAACCCGGCCGCAGGAACGCCGAGGATAAAGGCCAGGGACCAGCTGAGCTCGGTCAAGGCCAGGGCGCGGCCGCGCCTTTCGTAGGGGACGATGTCGCTCAAGTGGGCCAGGATGGAGGGGTCAATGACGTACTTGCCCATGGTCATCAGGACCAGGGCGACGGTGAAGATCAAGAACTGCGGTCCCGCGAAGGCCAGGATCGCGCCGGCGGCGAAAAGTCCCAAGCCGAGGGACAGACCGAAGCGGCGTCCCAGGCGGTCCGTGAACGGCGCGAGAAGGGGTCCCAGGGCGCCCGAGGCGGACCGGGCCGAGAGAGCGAGCGACATCGTTTTGAGGTCGACCCCCAAGGCCCGGGCGAACACGGGCAGAAAGGGATAGACCATGCGATAGGCCGTATTGGAAGTGGCCCGGGCCCCGACAAAGAAAGCGATCTGGGACGAGAGCTTCTTCAGGCGACGACCGCTTTCTTCTTGCCGAAGCGCAGCTTCATGGTCAGGATCTTGTCCGACGAGAAGACCCGGGCCGCGAAGATGACCAGGACGACGAAGATGACCAGCATGTAGCCGATCCCGCCGGCGATCATGCCGTAATTGCCCAGGTAGAGGTTCTGCGAGACCAGGAACGGGTGCGAGAAGGGGATGGCCAGGATAAAGAGCTTGACCGGGAGCGCGACGGTGTTGATGTCGGCGAACAGGGAGATGAAGTAGGGGATCATGACCATGAACATCAGGGGCATGATCATATTCTGGGCGCTGCGGAAGTCCTCAGCGAGCACCCCGAGGATCATGGCCAGGGCCAGGGCGACAAGGATGGCTAGGAAGAGGGATATGCCGAGGATGACGTAGCCCGATGTGCTGAAATAGAGGCCGAGCTGGCGCATCATCGCCGCGCCGCCGCCGGCCTGGGCGCCGGCCCGAGCGGCTTCCTCGCCGATCCCGCCTACGAAACCCTTGAAACCGAACATATAGACTCCCGCCGAGATCAACCCGACGAGGCCGGCCGCGAGCATCTTGGCGGTGATGATCGAGGTCCGCTTGATGGGCACGGTCAGGAGAGTTTCCAGCGTCTTGTTCTGCTTCTCCATGGCCACGGCCGAGATGACCATCTGGGACGAATAGATGACGATCATCATCAGGACGACGGGAATGAGCAGGGACTGCTGCGAGATCAGTCCGGCGACCTGCTGGGCCGACCCCTCGGCCATGCGGTCCCTGACGACGACGAAGTCCTTGCTCTTGATCGGGTTCTTCAAGCTCTGCGGATCGAATTCCGGAAGCTTGTCCTTGAGGAAATTATTGGAGAGGGCGTTGTTCAGCGCGGAGATGACCCCACCCACAACGATCTGGCCCCGGGCGCCGATGAGCGAAAAGGTCCTCATGAACGAATAGGTCTCGATCTCGCTCGGCTTGAGGTCCTTGAGGGAATCTCCGAATCCGGCCGGGATGACGAGGAGGAGCTTCGAATCACCGGCCTTGGCCGTCTCGAGCGCCTGTTCCTTGGTCTTCCCGGACTGGTCGAGGATCTTGAACCGCGCGGACTCGAGGCCCTTGAGGAGGGCCTTCGAGGCCGCCGAGCCGTCCTGGTCGAGCGCCGAGATCGTCTGGACGCCGATGGCCTTCTGGACCTCTTTCCGGCTGACCTGCCCGATGAAGTTGAAGAGGATGATCGTGAAAGCGAGCTGGAAAACGAGCTGCTTGGTCACCAGCTCCTTGATCTCTTTCTTGAGAAGGTTGGTGAATCTTTTCATCTGACCGAGCTCCTGAAGACCTCTTCCAGGTTCTTGGCCTGGTGCTTGTCTTTCAACTCTGTGGGCGTTCCGGAATCGAGGATGCGCCCCTTGTCGATGAGGGCGACACGGTCGGAGAGGAATTCGATCTCGAGCATGTTATGCGAGGACAGGAGGACCGAGGTCCCCTCCTTGACGTAGCGCCGGACGATCTCCCGAACCTCCAGGGCGTTGAGGACGTCGAGGCCCGAGGTCGGCTCGTCGAGGATGGCCAGCACCGGCTTGGTCATCAGGGCCCGGGCCAGGAGGAGCTTCCGGGTCATGCCCTTGCTGTAGGTGCCGACCTTTGTCCGCAGCCTGTCGCCGAGCTCGGTGATGGCCACGGCCCGGTCGACGAACACCTTCTCCTCTTCGGGGGTCTGAGCGTAGAAGTTGGCCATGAAGTGGAGGTAGTCCAGGCCCTTCATGTCCTTATAGGCGCCGGCTTCCTCGGGCAGGTAGCTGATCTTCTCCCGGACGAGATCGGGCTCCTTGCAGAGATCGTGCTCGAGGAAGGTGATCTCGCCGGCGGTGGCCGTGAGGAGCGTGGCGACGATGCGAAGCGTCGTCGTTTTGCCGGCCCCGTTCGGGCCGATCAGGGCGAAGACCTCCCCGGCATGGACATCGAAATCGATGCCGGCCAGGGCCGTTTGGGCGCCGTAGGATTTCTTCAATCCCCGGACGGTCAGGACATTAGGCATGAGCGACTCCCTTGGGTGGCTTAAAATAACGGGCTTATTCTAGTGGATACGGAAAGGGATGTAAACGGTTTCCCGCCTATTCCAAACGGATGTCTTCCCTGTAATCGACCGAGACCTTGGCCCGGGAGCCCGGCCGGGGCTTGAGCAGGGCGATGGCCCGGAGGAAGGTCCGGTTGCGCTTCTTCCAGGTCCGATCGAGGTTGCGGGCGTAGTGGGCGATGGCGACGGCGATCCACTGGCCGGCCAAGATCTTGCGGGCCTCCTGCCGGAGCGAATAGAACTTGCGGTGGGCGAAGCTCTGGGCCTTCTGCAGATCGGGCAGGGAGAAGCGGGCCGGCTGGAAGACCGCGTGGTGGGCGTCGTAGAGGGCCCAGTCGTGGAAGCGGATGCGGTTTTCCGCGGCGATCCGGTCGTAGAAGGCCGATCCGGGGAGCGGGGTCAGGATGAGGAACTGGGTCGACGTCAGCCGGGACCGCTTGGCCCAGCGGACCGTCTTGCGGACCGACTTCCAGTCGTCCTGGTCGAAGCCGAGGACGAACATGCCGTGGATGTGGATGCGATGGCGGCGGAAGACCTTGACGGCGCGGGCGATCTCCTCGACGGTCTGCTTCTTCTTCATGTCCTCGAGGGCGTCGGGATTGACCGACTCGAAGCCGATATAGAGGGTATGGCAGCCCGCCTTCTTCATCAGTCCGACGAGCTCGGGATCGCGGGCGACGTCGGCCCGGACCTGGGTCGTCCATTTGAACTTGAATTTCTCCCGGATCATGGCCTCGCACAGATCGCGAGTCCGCTTGGGGTCGGCGGCGAAGTTGTCGTCGTAGAAGAAGATGAGCTTCTTCCGGTCGTTGTAGCCGCGGAGCTCTTCGATGATGTTCGCGGTCGAGCGGAAGCGGTATTTCCGGCCGAACATGCCCGTCACCGAACAGAAGGAGCAATCGAAAGGGCAGCCCCGCGAGGTCAGGACGGGGATGGACGACATGTGCTTCGTGCCTTTGGCGTCCGGACGGAGCAGGGAAAAGTCCGGGCAGGGAATGCGGTCGAGGTCCGCGGCCTGGGGCGCCATGGGGTTGTGGACGGTTGCCCCCGTCTCGTCCCGATACGAGAGGTTGGGGACCTCCGCGCAGCTGTTCCCCTTCTCCCGGGCGTCGATGAAGGCCGTCAGCGCCGCCTCGCCCTCGCCCCGGAAGACGAAATCGGCGTGCTCCAGGGCTTCTTCTGTCAGGTACGTCACGTGGGGCCCGCCCATGAGAACGGGGATGCCCATGGACCGGACCTTGTCGGCGATGGCGTAGGCCCGGGGCGCCGTCGAGGTGATGGTCGAAATGCCGACGAGGTCGGCGGAAGCGATGACGTCGAAATCGATCTTGCGGAAATCCTCGACGAAAAGCTCGACGTCCCAGCCACGCGCCTTCATCATCGTTCCCAGGATGAGCGTCCCCAGCCGGGGCAGGGGGAACTGGGAGAAGATGTGGAGGTTCGGGGCCTTCGGTTCGATGAAAACGATCTTAGGCATGGCTCGTCTCCTTGCCGGCCTTGCCGCGCTTACGGTTCCTGGCCTGGAGAGCGAGAATGTCTTTCCTCTTCTTCTTGAGCAGGTCCTGCCAGCGCTCGACGCCTTCCTCGAGGAGCTTCATCTTGTCGAACAGGGAGCGGATGGCCTCGAGCATGGCGGTGAGCCGCTTATCGACCTCGGCTTCCGGGAAGGCCTCCGGCTCGGCTTCGATGGCGAAGAGCGCGCGGACGTCGTCGGAGACGGCCTTGATCTCTTCGAGCGTATAGCCGAAAAGCTGGAGGTCGCGGATGAGCTGGCAGAGAAAGACGTAGGATTCCGAGTAGAGCCGGAAGCCGCCCTCCGTCCGCATATCGGGCTCGATGATGCCCTTGTCCTCCCAGTGCTTGATCGTCCGCGGGCTGACGCCGGACCGCTCGGCCAGGTTGCCGACCGTGAGGAAGCTGTCTTTGTGGACGGCGTGCTTGCGGCCGCGGCCGTCGCGGGGCAGGCCGACCTTCTTGATGATCTTGAGGATCTCCTCGGTCCCGTAGCCAAGGTCGGCCAGTCTCTTGATATGGGCGACGCGATCGAGGCCGGCGGCATCGAACAGGGGCACCTTGCCGTCGGTGAAGCCGGCCGGCTTGAGAAGCTTCTCCCTGGTCCATTCGGCCAAGCTCTCCGAAAGGACGCCGGATTCGCGGGACAGGTCTTCGAGGGACAGAACGTCTTTGTTCATGGTATACCTAAACGTTTAATTTAGAATAAATATTCATATAACGTGTACGTATAGGAATATATTTGACTTTAAAGCCGCTGTCAAGCGGATCTTGGCCGGCCATCGTCTTGACCCGGCCCCGGCGTCTCCTGTAGAGTGAGGCGGACCCGGGAAAAATGAAGAAGACGGACGAGCTCGTTTTCGACTATCTGATCGTCGGATCGGGCTTCGGCGGCAGCGTCGCCGCCATGCGCCTCGCCCAGAAGGGCTACACGGTCGGCGTCATCGAAGCCGGGAAGCGCTGGCACGCCGACGAATTCCCGCGCCGGAACTGGAACCTGCGCAAGTTCCTCTGGTTCCCCTCCCTCGGCCTCTATGGCACCTGGCGCCTGCGCCTGCTCAACGGGGCCTTTATCCTGGCCGGGGCCGGGGTCGGGGGCGGCAGCCTGAATTACGCCAACACGCTCTATGTCCCTCCGGATGTCTTCTTTGAGCGGCCGAGCGTCCGCCGTCTCGGAGGCAAAGACGAACTTCTTCCCTATTATGACCTGGCCGGTCGCATGCTCGGCCTCGTCAGCAATCCCGTCGAGACGCCCCAGGATGTCCTGATGAAGGAAACGGCGGCCGAGATCGGGCGCGAAGCGACCTACCGCCGGACGGACGTGGCCGTTTATTTCGGCAAGGAAGGGGAGCCGGCCGCCGACCCCTATTTCGAGGGCGAGGGACCCGACCGCGTCGGCTGCGAGCTCTGCGGCGAATGCATGACCGGCTGCCGCAAGGACGCCAAGAACAGCCTGGACAAGAACTATCTCTATTTCGCCGAGAAGTTCGGCGCGCGGACCTTCGCCGAGAACCGGGTCGTCGATATCGAGCCGCTCTCGCCTGACGGCAGCGAGGGCTACCGCGTCCGGACGAGGAAATCGACGGGGCTGATGCGCGGATCGCGCGGCCTAACCTTCCGCGCGAAGGGACTCGTCATCGCCGCAGGCACGCTGGGCACCAACACCCTGCTCCTGGACATGAAGCGCAATGGCCGCCTGCCGGGATTGTCCTCCCATCTCGGACAGTACGCCCGGACCAACAGCGAGACCATGCTCGGTGTCAGGGCCCTCGCCAAAGGGACCGATCTCAGCCGCGGCGTCGCCATCACCTCGAGCGTCCATCCCGACGAGCATACGCACCTCGAACCGGTCCGCTTCGGCAAAGGACACGACGCCATGTCCCCGCTCGTCGCCGCCCTGACGGACGGCGGAAAGAGGACGCCGCGGGTCCTCCGTTGGGCCGGCAATGAGTTGCGCCACCCGATACGGAATCTCCGCCTTCGCAAGCCTCCCGGCTGGGCCAAGGAAACGATCGTCCTGCTGGTCATGCAGACCGTCGACAACTATTTCAATCTGAAAAGGCGCCGGCCCTGGTTCTTTCCCTTCGCCAGCTTCCTCGCTTCCGACCCGGGCACGGACCGCCGGAACCCCACCTGGATCCCGGCCGGAAATGATTTCGGCCGCAGGATGGCCAAACGGATGGGCGGCGTCGCGGCGAACGTCGTCACGGAGGTCACGGTCGGCGCGCCCATCACCGCCCACATCCTGGGCGGGTGTTCGTTCGGGCCGACCGCTGAGCAAGGCGTCATCGACGAGCAGAACCGGGTCAAGGGCTATGTGGGAATGGTCATTTGCGATGGGTCCCAGATCCCGGAGAACCTCGGGGTCAATCCGGCCCTGTCGATCACGGCCTTCGCCGAACGGGCGATGTCCTTCGTGCCGCCGAAGAAGACCGTGCGTTACTTGGCGGCGGAAAAGACGTGGGGAACGGACGGCCTGCTCACGAGGTCCTCCGCTCCTTCTCGAGCTCCTCTCCCGCCCTCGTCATGAGGGCCGCCGCCGCGGCCGCAGCCTGGCCGGGGCCGGGCCAGCGGACGTCCATGACCTGCCTTGTGACAGCCTGGGAATCCGTGATCGGAGGGGGGAAGGGCCTGCGCCCGGCCGCCCACGCATTCCACTCGTCGAGAACCTCTTCGAGGGACCGGACGGCCAGCTCGGTCGACTGAATGGCCTCGCCGGACGCTTCCACAAAGCCGCTCGTCTCGCGGTCGAGTCTCGTGAACAACTCCGCGGCCTCGAGGGGAGGGGCGCCCGCGATATAGTCCTTGCGGAAGCTCCCCGCAAGATCCTGCATGCGCCGCGCCGATTGCCAGATCTCGCGCAGCCCGAGCCGGATGAGCACGGCCTGAGTCCAGGTCTGCGCGCGGACCCTGTCGAAAGCCGCTTGGCCGGGACCGGGACGAAGGCTCGGTCTTTTTCTCAGGCGCTCGAGCTCTTTGAGCAGGCCGTCGATCTGGCGCCAAGGGCCGGCGACATCGCCCACGGCCCGGCGGCAGTACGCCGCATGGTAGCCGATCTCGGACATGAAGGCCCGCAGCTCGTCCCACTGGACGGCCCGCCGGCCGGCGTTGAACTCCGCCTGGATACGGGCGACGAGCGTGTCGTCCAACCCGGCATGCATCCCCTCGTGCATGAGCCCGCCGGCGATCATGTGGTAGTCTTCCTCGCACAGCTCCTTGAGCAGCCCGAGGTAGAGGGCTTCGCCCATCGCCTTGCGGAGGCCGCGGTCCGCTTTCTCGTCGCGGAAAAAGGGCTCGAGCCCTCCCATCTTCTCCCGGAACGAGGCCGCTTCGCGGCCGTTCGCCGCCGCGCGCATCCGCCCGTAGTCTTCGACGATGGCGCCGGGCGTGAACGTCCGCCGGTTCTCGATGCAGAGCAGGAGATAGGCCGATTCGTGGACCTCCATGAAGAGCCGGCCGTCCGTGTCGAAGCCGTGGGTCATGAAGAACGTCCCCGGCCGGACGAAAAAGGTGTTATCGGGGAAGTAGCGTCTGGCCCGGTCCCAGGCGCCGCCATAGCCCAGGCCGGTCCATTCCGAGGCGGTGAAGCCGTCGCGCATGGAATAGAACCTCGAACCCAGGACCGTCTGGACGACCTCCCTCGCCGGGTCGGTCGAGGGGATGTCCCTGAAGAGGGTCCGCTCAAGGGGCGGCCGTCCGGGCACGGCCCCGGCCGTCATGACCGAAAGGAGCAATAGAAAAAAGGCTCTCGCGGGACGACCGGAGGGCTTCATGACAACCGTTGTGATCGTGTCAGGCCCTTGAATTGGCCCCCGGGCGGGGTTCCGGGCCGGAGGGAAATGAACGAATGGGCTCGCGGACGGCCTCAGGACGTTTCCCGTTCGGGATCGTCCGGGTTGGGCGGGGCCGCGGGCGCTTCGTCGGGAGAGAACACTTCAGGTTCCCCCTCGGGGTTGGCCAGCTTGGCCAGCTTCCGCTGCCGCTTTTCTTCCTGTTTCTTCAGGCGTCTCAGCTCTTTGGTTCTTTTCTCGCTCTTGAATGCTCTGTTGCCTCTAGCCACCAGACCTCCTAGTTTCAGATTCGGGTTTATCATACAGACAAATCCCCCGCCGTTCAAGCCTCCGGACCAGGAACGGCCGGCCGCGCACCACTTTCGCCCGACTCGCCCTCTTTGCTATAATCCCGCTATGACAGAACTCCAAGGAACCGATCTTCTCTTCCGCCGCTGGGACGCTGCGCCGGCCTCGCCCAAAGCAGTATTCCTCCTCGTTCACGGGCTGGGCGCCCACACGGCCCGCTGGGATTTCCTGGCCGGATATCTCGCGGCCAACGGCTTCGCGTCCTATGCCCTTGAGCTTCGCGGCTTCGGCCGGACGCCCGAGAGGCCGCGCGGCCACGTCGATTCGTTCAAGGTCTGGGACCGCGACATCCTCTCGCTGCGGGAGACGATCGGGCGGAACTTTCCGGGGAAGAAGGTTTTTCTTCTCGGGGAGAGCATGGGCGGGCTCCTCGCCTACGACGCGGCCGGCCGCAACCCCGGCCTGTTCACCGGCGCTGTCCTCATCGCCCCGGCCTTCAAGAACGGCCTGAAGTTCCCCCTGAGCGCCTATGTCAAGCTCGTCCTTTTCCTGCCGTTCAACCCCAAGCTCACGGTCGACCTTCCCTTCACTTCGGAAACGGCCACCCGCGATCCCGAGTACGCCGCGGTCATGAACGCGAACCCCGACGAGCTCCGCGTCGCCAGCTTGAAGCTCCTGGCTTCATTCCTCCCAGTCCAGGGCCGGGCCGGGCGTCTGGCCAAGGCCTTCACGGTCCCGTCGCTATTCCTCATCCCCGGCGTCGACCATCTCGTCGACGAGCGGGCCGGCCGAAAGGTCTTCGGCCAGATCGCCGCCGCCGACAAGACCCTCATCGAGTACCCGGAGATGTTCCACGCGCTCTCGATCGACCTCGGCCGCGAAAAGGTCTTTCGCGACATTCTCGATTGGACCTGCAAGCGGGTGTGACTTGAGCCACATCCTGGCCGTCGATCAGGGCACCACCGGAAGCCGCGCCATCGTCTTCGACCGGCGCGGCCGGGCCGTTGCCTCGGCCTACGAGGAATTCCCGCAATATTTCCTCCGGCCGGGCTGGGTCGAGCACGACCCGGAGGAGATCTGGCGGAGCGTTTATCGCACGATCCAGAAGGCTCTGGCCGCGGTCCCCGGACGGTCGATCGCCGCCGTGGGCATTACCAACCAACGCGAGACGACCGTCCTCTGGGACAGGCGGTCGGGGCGGCCCGTGGCCAACGCCATCGTCTGGCAGTGCCGCCGCACCGCCGGCCGCTGCCGCGAGCTGGCCGCCGAGCCGGGCCTGAGCGATCTCGTCCGGAAGAAGACGGGTCTCCCGATCGATGCCTATTTCTCGGCGACCAAAGCGGAGTGGATCCTCGGCCGCGGCGGCCTTCGCGAGCGGGCCAAGCGCGGGCGTCTGGCCTTCGGCACGACCGACACTTGGGTTCTCTCCAAGCTCACCGGCGGGGCGAGCCACGCGACCGACCCGACCAACGCCTCGCGGACGATGCTCTTCAATATCCGCAAGCTCGACTGGGACAAGGATCTTCTTGATATCTTCGGCGTTCCCAGCGGCATTTTGCCGAAGGTCCTGCCGTCGTCGGGAGAGTTCGGACGGACGGTCCGCCAGGGCCGGCTCCCGGCGGGTATCCCGATCACGGGCATCGCCGGGGACCAGCAGGCGGCCCTTTTCGGCCAGGCCGGGTTCCGGCCGGGAGCTATCAAGAACACCTACGGGACCGGCTCCTTCATCCTGCTCAACACCGGACGGGAGATCGTCGAGTCCCGGCACGGCCTCATCACGACCGTCGCCTGCGGCCCGGGCGGCAAGGCCGTCTACGCTCTCGAAGGGTCGGTGTTCGTGGCCGGCGCGGCCATCCAGTGGCTTCGCGACCAGCTCGGGCTTCTGGGATCGGCCGCGGAATCGGAAGCGGCGGCCGGAGCGGTCGCCGACAACGCGGGCGTCTATTTCGTCCCGGCCTTCGTCGGGCTCGGGGCGCCGTATTGGGATGCCGAGGTTCGGGGCACGATCGTCGGATTGACGCGAGGCGCGAGCCGGAACCACCTCATCCGGGCGGCCGTCGAGGCCATGGCCTATTCGACCCGCGATGTCCTCGAGACGATGCGCAGAGATTCGGGGCTCCGGGTGCGCGAGCTCAGGGTCGACGGCGGCGCCTCGGCCAACGGCTTCCTCTGCCAATTCCAGGCCGACATCCTGGGCTTGCCGGTCGTGCGTCCGAAGGCGGTCGAGACGACCTCGCTCGGGGCCGCCTATCTCGCCGGCCTGGGAGTGGGACTCTGGGATTCGACGGCGGCGATCGAACGGCTGGCCGTCGACGAGCGCAAGTTCACGCCGGCCATGAGCAGGGGCCAGGCCGACAGGCTCTATGCCGGCTGGCAGGCCGCCGTCCGCAAAGCCCGTGCAGCCTAGTTGTTTCGTGGCTGTCGGAGAGTTACCCCAGTCGGGACTGGGGAAGTTCCCGGGAGGCGGCGAGGGATGTCGCTCCGCCGCACCTCTGCCGGGTCGCTCCCCAGAGTCCGCTTTCCGCCGCCGGGGTGCGGGGGCAAGGAGCGATATCCCGAGCATAGCCGAAGAGGAATTTCCCAGACCGGATCGCGGGCTCTTTTTAAGGAGATTGTTCATGAGACGAATGCTTGGTTATATCGTCATCGTCGCCGCTATCATCAGTAGCCTCTCGGTCGCGGGTTGGGCCGCGGACAATTGGCGGGCCGATTGGCCCGTACTGAAGACCTATGACCGCGACCATGTCGAGAAGATCGCCCTCCCGCTCGGCGGCATCGGCACCGGCACGGTCTCGCTCGGCGGCCGCGGCAACCTCATGGACTGGGAGATCATGAACCGGCCGGCCAAAGGCTATATCCCTTATAGCGGGCAGCAGACAGGGCCGTTCTTCGCGCTTCGTGTCGGTTCCGGCGAGACATCGTTCACCCGGGTCCTCGAGGGGCCGCTGCCGCTTTCGGCCTATGAAGCCTCACACGGCTCGACGGCCATCAACCACGGCCTGCCGCGCTTCCGGGACGTCTCCTTCGCGGCCGCTTATCCGCTGGGCCAGGTCCTGCTCTCGGATCCGGATTCTCCGGTCGATGTCCGGCTGGAGGCCTTCAACCCCCTTGTGCCGGGCGACGCCGAAGCGAGCGGCATGCCCGTGGCCATGTTCCGGTTCGTGCTGATCAATAAGACCGGGCGGCCCCTTCGCGCCGCCGTCTGCGGCACGCTGCCCAATTTCATCGGTGCGGACGGGTCCGGGACGACGCGGGATTGGAAGAATGATCCTATCACCTCGGGTCCCAGGAAGAACCGGAACGGGTTCCGCTCGACCGACAGGCTGCGCGGGCTGTTCATGAGCACGGATGGGGTCGACCCGAAGCACGAAGCTTGGGGCACGATCGCCCTCGCGGCCGCGGCCGGGACCCGTGGGACGAGCCGGACCTCCTGGCTCGCTGCCGGTTGGGGGACCTCGCTGCTCGATTTCTGGGACGATTTCTCAGTGGACGGAGCCCTCGATCCGCGGCCGGCCGCGGCGGAGGACATGCCCTTCGGCTCGCTCACCGTCGAGGTCGAGGTTCCGGCGAACGGGACCGCCGAAGCGGCGTTTATCCTCGCCTGGCACTTTCCGAACCGTGTGACCTGGTCACCGAAGGGAACGCCGGACGACGTCATCGGCAACTACTACACGACCCGCTGGCCCGATGCGTGGGCCGCGGCCGAAGACGTCGCGGCACGGGGGGCCTGGCTCGAGGCCCGGACGGTCGAGTTCGTGCGGGCCTTCGCCGAAAGCACTCTCCCCGCCGAGGTCAAGGAGGCCGCCCTCTTCAACCTCAGCACGCTCCGGACTCAGACCTGCTTCCGCACCCCGGACGGCCGGTTCTTCGGCTTCGAGGGCTCGAGCAACACCTCCGGATGCTGCTGGGGCTCCTGCACCCATGTCTGGAACTACGAGCAGGCGACCGCCTTCCTCTTTGGCGGCCTGGCCCGCTCCATGCGGGAGACGGAGTTCCTCCAAGCCACCGACGACCAGGGACTGATGAGCTTCCGCGTCCGCCTTCCGATCGACCGGGCCCGGGAGTTCGGCAAGGCCGCGGCCGACGGCCAGATGGGCTCGATCATGAGAGTTTTCCGGGAATGGAAAATGTCAGGCGACAAGGCTTGGCTGGCAAAGCTCTGGCCCGGCGTCAAGCGGGCGCTCTCGTTCGCCTGGATCAAGGGCGGTTGGGACGCCGACCGCGACGGGGTCATGGAGGGTTGCCAGCACAACACCATGGACGTCGAATATTACGGGCCGAACCCGCAGATGGAGCTCTGGTATCTGGGCGCGCTGCGGGCCGCCGAGGAGATGGCCAAGGGCGCAGGCGACAGGCCCTTCGCCAAGCTCTGCCGCGGGCTCTTCGACAAAGGCCGGGCCTGGACGGACGCCAATCTCTGGAACGGCGAATACTACGAGCACCATGTCGAGCCGCCCAAGACCGTCGACGACGTCGCTCCGAGCCTGCGGCTCGACATGGGCGCCAAAAGCATTACCGAGCCGGACTATCAGCTGGCCCAGGGTTGTCTTGTCGACCAGCTCGTCGGCCAGTACATGGCCCACATCTGCGGACTGGGCTATCTCGTCGATCCGGGCCACGTCAAGGCGACGCTCCAGAGCATCCTGAAGTACAACACCCAGGCCGGGTTCTTCGACCACTTCAACTGTCTGCGGTCGTTCGTTCTCGGCGACGAAACCGCGCTTCTCATGGCCAGCTATCCGAAGGGCCGGCCGAGGAACCCGTTCCCGTATTTCACCGAGGTCATGACCGGCTTCGAATACACCGCGGCGGTCGGGCTGCTCTATGAAGGCGATATCACAAGCGGGCTCAAGGTCATCCGTGACGTCCGGGCCCGCTACGACGGCAAGAAGCGCAGCCCCTTCGACGAGGCCGAATGCGGGCATCACTATGCCCGGGCCATGGCCAGTTGGGCCGCCGTGCCCGCCCTCTCCGGCTTCGCCTGGGACGGCCGGGAGAAGGCGATGGCCTTTACGGCGAACGCGGGCACATATTTCTGGTCGAACGGCGATGCGTGGGGCACTTGCCTGATCGGAGCCGGCGGCAGGACGGCCGAGATCAAGGTCCTCCATGGCGGCCTTTCCCTGAAATCCTTCAGGCTCGGGAACGGGGCTCCCACGACATTCAAGCAACCGAGGGCCGTCGGGACAGGGGAGACTGTCCGGATCGATCTTTAGAGGCGAAAGAGTGAAACATCCCTCCTCCCGGTCCGTATTACAGGGCGTACGAATCAACCGCTGAGGAGTCAGACATGATGAAGAAAACAACCTTGCTCGCCGTGGCCCTGGTCGTGATCGCCCTGTTTTGGGCCGTTCCGGCCTGGCCGGGGACCATTCCCGCGTCCGTCGTCCCCGACGGAGCCCGCTGGATCGCCCATCTCGACATGGAAAAGTTCGTCGCCACCAGTCTTTACGGATTGCTGGAGAAGGACGGCAGGTTCCAGATCAAGAGCCGGGACCTGGACCGTTGGCTGAAGATCGACCTGCCCAGGGACGTCACCGGAGTGACCGTTTTCGGCCTGGGCCCTGATGACAAACAGATCGTCTTCGCCGTCGAAGGCAAGTTCGACAAGCCGGGCCTGCTGGCCCTGATTGCCCTCGATAAGGAGCACCAGGAGACGCCCTACGGCGCCTACACGCTCTACTCGACGGGGAGTGACGAATACGGCGCCTTTATCACCGACAACCTGATCGTTTTCTCCGAGGGCCGCGAGGCCATCGAAAAGGTCCTGGACACGGTCGGCGGAAAAGCCAAGAACTATTCGGCTTCCACCCTGAACGCGGCTCTCAAGGACGTGCCCTCGACGGCCTTCCTCAGCGGCGTTCTGCCCGACCTCTCGGGGCTGAGCCACATGAACGGCCAGTCCAAGATCCTCGAGAAGGCCAGCGGGTTGTTCTTCCTGGCCCAGGAAAAGCAGGATGTCCTTCAGGTCCGCCTTCAAGTGACGGCGGACTCCCCGGAGAACGCCAAGAACATGCTCGATCTCGTCCAGGGCATTATCGCCATGGGCAAGCTCGGCGGGAACGAAGGCGACATGGCCAAGATCGCCTCCCTCCTCGACAGCCTCCAGGTCAAGCTCGACGGCAAGGTCCTCAAGCTCGACTTCGAGCGTCCGTCGCGGGATATCGCGGACCTCGTGTCACGGGGCCGCGGGCTCGCCGGGATTCTCGACTGAGCCTCGGCCCGCAGGATGGAGCGGCCCCGGACGGCCGGGGCCGAGTGGAGAGAATGGCCGCAACCGATCCGACCGCAGAGAAGACCGACGAGGAGCTGGCCCGCGAAGCGCGGGCCGGCTCGCGCCGGTCTTTCGAAGAGCTGGCATGCCGCTACAGGCGCCGGCTCTTTGTCTATCTGCGGCCGCGCCTCGGAAGCGATGAGGACGCTGAGGACATGGTCCAGGACACGTTCCTCAAGATCTACCGGAGCATCGACAGATACGATCCGGCCTATCGGTTCTCGACCTGGCTCTACACGTCGGCCCACCGGCTGGCCATTGATTCTTTCCGCAAGAACGCGGTCGCCCGGGACGGGGTCCCTGCTTCGTCCGGACAGGATGTTCCCGATCCGGCCGCCGGATGCGAGGGCGAGGCGGGCGCGACCGGCGTATGGGACACCGCCCGGACCCTCGGCGCGGCCCGGTTCCGGGTGCTGTGGCTGCGCTACGGCGAGGACATGACGATCGAGGAGATCGCAGCCGTCCTCGGCCGGACGCGATTGGCGGTCCGCGTCCTGCTCCACCGGGCTCGCGCCGCTCTCATCGAGCGCGTCGGCCCCGGCACAGGCCGGGTGAAAGCGTTGGAGCCGGGAGTGGCCGGAGGAACGGCCGGGAAATGACCGGAAGGAGAAACAGGATGTTTTGCACGTTCAGCCGTTGGATGGCCTCTCGGGCGGAGGACACCGGGAAGAAGCTTCCCGGTTTCGCCGAGCGCCACGTCAAGCGATGCGACGCCTGCCGCGAATTCGCCCGGTCCTCCGCGTCGTTATCGGCCGGGCTCAGGGAGGAGAAGTCCGCCTTCCTGGCCGGCGTCCCGGAATTCTCCGTCCGGCCTCTTTCCCCCGCCGAAACGCCGGCGACGGGGCCGCGGAGCGTCGCCGCGGTCGATCGAAAACCCCGCCGTCAGATGCTCTACCTCCGCCCCCTGCCGGCGGCGGCGGCCGTGCTCATCCTCGCCGTCGGCGCCTTCGTCGTGTTCCGGATCACGGGCCCCAGGCCGGAGCTCTCCCTCCAGGACAGAGCGGCCGCGATGGCCGCGATCAAGTCCGTCTCCAGCGCTCCGTCGGAGCTCGGCGGGGTGGTCGGCAAAGCGGAATTATCACTCGATAAAGAGCGTCAGATCCTGGAGAGGTCGATTGCCTCGGCGGCCGAATACCTCCAGGCCCGGCTGAACATCAAGATCGAGCGGCGCAACCCGCCCGCCAAGTCGAGCTAGTCCGCCTCGGTCCTTTCCCGGCCGCCGCAAACGTCCTTTCTTCGCCGGCGGGGACAGCCCGGCCGGGGAGTACGGGAGCCTCTAAACCCGCACGCGCGTCGGGCGGAAGTCCCAGGTCAGCCGGTACATGATCTGCCGGAGCATTTCGTTCAAGGCCTCGTTCTTGTCCCGGACGGCGAAGACCGGGACGCCGTTCTCCAGGCCGACCGAGCCGACCGTCCCCTGCCGGACGGCCGAGTCCGTCCACAACGTTGCGCCGTTCTTCGTGGAGACGAGCCGGGCTTTGACCGAGATGTCGAACGCGGCCCGGGCGAACAGGGCCCTGCTCAGCGGCGCGGCCAGGTCGATCTGGGGCTTGACCTTGGTCACCTCGATCTCGCCGATGAAAATGGCTTCGAGCCCCTGTTTTTGGCCGATGGCCAGGACCGCATCGCGGTCGAACGCGGTCTTCCCGATAGCGTTCAGAACCGTGTCCGGCGTCCCGAGCTCGACGACCGGCACGCGCTGGGCCGCGGTCACCTCCTGAAGGAAGAGCTGCGTCGCCGCGACGTCGAGATCGCCCTTGGCGTTGTTGGCCTTATACGTGACCAGGCCGATCGTCCCGAGCGAGGTCAGGTCGACCGCCGGCGGGACGATGGTGTAATGAGCCGCGCAACCCGCGACGGCCGCTGCGAGAATGAGGGCGAATGCGAAGTGCCTGGTTCTCATGTTCTGCCTCCCTCCGAGCCGAGCTTAGGCCTGGCCCGTTTCTATTTTAGTCGCGCGAGACGCGAGACATCAGCGGACTAAGTGGAAAGACGTCTGGCGGCCGGCCAAGAAGAACGCTTTTTCGCCGTCGAAGAGGATGTCCTGCTCGAGGGGCACGCGGAAGTCCGCCCCCCATTCAGGGACCGGGCCGGTAACGCTCAATTCGCACACGAAAGTGCTCATGGGAACGAGCTTGACGTCGCCGCGGCCGACGTTGTTGACCTGCTCCCAGGGCAGGCCGATGAGCGGTCCGGGCTCGTGGAGGAAGAGCCCGAGCGAATGGGAGTAGACGCGGGGACCCGGGATCGCCGACTCCCGGGCCTTTTTAAGGATGTTCCCGAGAAGCTCGTTCCCGGTGAGCCCGGCCTTGAACTCGCCGCAATAGACGTCCTGGAGGCGGTTGGCCTCGGCCATCAGCTTCTTGAACGTCTCCGGCGCGTCCGTCTCGCCCGGCCGCAGGACGTAAGCCATCTCCTGGTGGTCGCTGTTCCAGCGCATGTCCTTGAGTCCGACATCGCAGTGGAGAAGGTCGCCGGGACGGATGATCTTATCGTCCTTGCCCCACTTCTCCACGTCCTTGGGCGAGCGGCCGCGGATCGAGACGAAAGGGCTGAAAGAGACCTTGAGGCCGAGATCGGCGACCCGCTGCCAGTAATACCAGCGCAGGTCATCGGCCGTCGTCTGCCCGACCGTGATGACCTTCGAGGAGAACATGTCGGCAATGATCGAGCGCGACAGCGCCGCGGCCCGTTCCATGACCTCGACCTCGTCCTCGGTGAGCGTCTCGGCCCAAAGCGTCACGAGAGGCTCGGCCGATTGGAGGCGGGCCGAGTATTTCACTCCGACGGCCTCGACGATCCTCTTCTTCAGGACCGAGGTCAGCCCGCCCGCCACCCATTGGACCTCGCCCTCGTTGAGCCCGATCCTTTTCGGGTCCCGCTCGCGGACGACCCGGCCCAGGGCTTCCCACTGGCTCTCACCCTTTTTCGCGTCGAAGGCCGAAGCGTCCCAGGCGTTCTTGAACAGGCCCTGGGTGTCGGTCCGCGAGACGTTCAGCCGCTCGACGCCCTTGGCCGGCCCCTGGTCGAAGAAGACCAGGATCTGGGTGATGGGATTCCAGTTCTCGTAGGGGATCATGGTCTCGAAGACCGGGTCGAGATTGTCCTCGTTGCAGCAAACGATCCACATGTCGAAGCCCGTCTCGCGCATCAGCCGCGGAATGAGGGTGTCGAGACGCTTGGCCGTGATCCTGAGGACGAGCGCCGCCCGCTCCCGGATCGGCAGGACCGACGGCGTGCCGGCGTGTTGGGCCGACGCGGGCGCCGGCACGGCCGCGATGAGGATACAACCGAAAACGACCGAAAGAACGGCTTTCTTGACCATGGAGTCCCTCCGCGTCTTCTGAGCTATCGTCTTTCTATCACCCGCGCCCCGGCTCGGTCAAGAAAATGGGGACGTTTCTATTTTTTGAAAAAATGCATTATTTTTATAAATAGAAACGTCCCCATTTTCCAGGAACCCGGGCTGGCCGCGGCTCGTATATAAGGAAGGCAGGCGTCTACGTTGATTTCGCGCGTGCGTTCTGCCAGAATGACAGGCTGATCCTTTTTGATCGGAGGTACCTTCAAGTGACCCTTCGCCGAATCCCCCAAGTCCTCGTTTTGGCCCTCGTCTGTTTCGCTCTCGGCCCCCTGGCCGCGGCCGACCTGACCTTCGACCGTTATCACCGGCCCGAGGAGATCGCCGCCGCCCTGCAGGACCTGGCCCGGGCCAACCCCGGCTTTGCCAAGGCCCACGTGCTGGCCAAGAGCCCCGGCGGCCGCGACCTCGTCCTGCTCGAGATCGGGCCCGAGACGGCCAAGGCCGCCAAGGCCCAGCCGGCCGTTTTTGTGGCCGCCGATATGGACGGGACCGTTCCCCTCTCCGGCGAGGCCGCGCTCTGGCTGGCCAAGTCGCTTTGCGCCAAGACCGACCTGCGCACCGACCGGACGTGGTACATCCTGGGTTGCGGCAACCCGGACGCCGCGGCGGGCTACTTCGGCAAACCCCAGCTCCGTGACAGCCACAACGCCCGCCCGACGAATGACGATCAGGACGATGCTATCGACGAGGACGGAGCCGACGACCTCGACGGCGACGGCATCATCACCCAGATGCGGGTCAAGGACCCCGAGGGAGCCTGGATCGCCGTCCCCGGCGAGCCGCGCCTGATGAAGAAGGCCGACGGGGCCAAAAGCGAGAAGGGTGTCTGGAAGCTCTACCCCGAGGGGCTCGACAACGACCGGGACGGCCAGTTCAACGAAGACGGGCTCGGCGGCGTGGCCCTCGGCACGGCCTTCCCTCACCTCTTTAAGTATCATGACCCCGGCGCCGGCCCCTGGCCGGGCAGCGAGGCGGAGACGTACGCGCTTCTCAAGTTCTTCGATCTCCACCGCGAGATCGGCCTCGCCTTCGTCTTCGGCGAATCGAATTTCTGTCTCAACCCGCCGCGCTCCGGCCGCAAGGGCGACGCCGACTTCAACCAGATCAAGGTCCCCGAGCGCGTGGCCGGGTTCATCAACGCCGACCCCACCCGGACCTACACGATGGCCGAGATCATCGAGCTGGTCAAACCGCTCGTCCCGCCGGGCATGGAGGTCACCGAAGGCCTGGTCGCGGGGTTCCTCGAGCTCGGGGCCGTCGTCAACCCGCTTGACGAAGACCTCAAGTTCTACAAGGAGCTCTCCGAGAAATACAAAGAATTCCTCAAGGCCGCCAAGCTCGACGGCAAGCGCCTCGACCCGGCGCCCGACAAGGACGGCTCCCTCGAGCTCTATGCCTATTACCATCTCGGCCTGCCCTCCTTCGCTTTGGACTTCTGGACCCTGCCCGAGGTCAAGGAGGAGAAGCCGGCCGACGAATTGACGCCCGAAAAGCTCGAAAAGATGACCAACGATGAGTTCATCGCCCTGGGCGAGGAGAAGATCGACGCCTTCCTCAAGGCCTCCGGCGCCCCCGACCAGTTCAAGGCCAAGCAGGTCATCGAGGCGCTCAAGGGCGGCCAGATGGACACCAAGAAGATGGCCGAGATGATGAAGCAGATGCCCAAGAAGCCGAGCGAGGAAGGGGCCGATCCGAAGGAGAAGGCGCTTCTCGCCTGGAGTGACAAGGAGCTCGGCGGCAAGGGCTTTGTTGCCTGGAAGCCGTTCAAGCACCCGACCCTCGGCGACGTCGAGATCGGCGGCGCCGTTCCCTTCACCGACAACACGCCGCCGGCCAAGATGATCGACGGCCTCCTCACCGGCCAGGTCCCCTGGGTCTTTGAAGTCGCCAAGAAGATGGCCCGGATCGGGATCGCCGACGCCAAGGTCAAGAAGCTGGGCTCCGGCGTCTACGAGGTCAAGGCCTGGATCGAGAACAAGGGCGGCCTGCCCTACCCGACGGCCATGGCCGGGCGCAACCAGCACGTCCTCCCGGTCATCGTCACGCTCGGCGGGCAGGGTTTCGAGATCGTCCAAGGCAAGAAGCGGAGCCTCGTCCAGACAGTGCCGGCTCAAGGCTCCCAGCCCGTGACCTGGATCGTCCGGGCGGCTAAACCCATCAAGCTCGAGATCAAAGCGGAGACCCGGATCGCCTGGGGCGATTCCCGGACGGTCGACCTGGGAGGTGCCAAGTGAAAAAGCTCGCCGTTTCCGTGCTGCTGATCATGCTCTTCGCGTCGACCCTCCCGGCGCAAAAACCCGAGATGACGGTCCCCCTGCGGTTCGACCAGTACTACACGCTCGATCAGGTTTATGACGCCCTCCAGGCCCTGGCCAAGGCCTACCCCCAGTTGACGACGCTCGAGACGGTCGGCAAGAGCGAGGAAGGCCGACCCCTCATGGCCATGACCGTCAACAATCCCAAGACCGGCGCCGCCCTCGATAAGCCGGCCCTTTACGTCGACGGCAATATGCACGGCAACGAGATCCAGGGCGGCGACATCTCGCTCTACCTTCTCGACTATGTTCTCGGCGGCTATGGCAAGAACCCGGAGATCACGGCCCTGGTCGACCGGGTCTGCATTTACGTCGTGCCGGTCGTCAACGTCGACGGCCGCTACCATTTCCTAGCCGATCCCAACACCTCCAGCAGCAACCGCGGCCTGCGCATCCCCGTCGACGACGACCGGGACGGGCTCTTTGACGAGGACGGGCCCGATGACCTCGACGGCGACGGCAGCATCTGCATGATGCGCAAGAAGGACCCGTTCGGACAGTACAAGACCGACCCCGAAGACCCGCGCCTGATGGTCCGCCTCAAGCCGGGCGAGAAGGGCGAATGGACGATGCTCGGCGAAGAAGGCATCGACAACGACGGCGACGGCCAGGTTAACGAGGACGGCGAGGGCTACGTCGATCCCAACCGGAACTGGGGCTTCGACTGGGCCCCGTCCTACGTCGAGGGGGGCTCCGGCGAGTTCCCCTTCTCCGGGGTCGGGCTCAAGGCCCTGGCCGAATGGACGATGACCAAGCCCAACATCGTCTTCGCCTGGTCCTATCACAACAACGGCGGCATGCTCCTGCGCGGTCCCAGCCGCAAGGGCCTCGGCGAATACCCTCAGCAGGACGTCGCGGTCTATGACTTTCTCGGCAAGCAAGGCGAGCGGATCATCCCCGGCTACCGCTACATGATTTCGTGGAAGGACCTTTATACGACCTACGGCGATTCCGGCGAGTGGATCACCCAGACGATGGGCGCCTACTTTTACTGCGCCGAGGTCTTCCAGGGCCAATCCGAGGCCTTCAAGGGCGTCTCGGAGCGGAACGAACCCGGCACGCCTCGCGAGGAGGCCGTGCGCGACATCTTCTCGGAGGAGGTCTCCGAGCGCGAGCGGATCAAGTTCAGCGATAACGTCGACCAGGGCGAGCTCTACAAGCCCTGGAAGGCGTTCAAGCACCCCGAATACGGCGACATCGAGATCGGCGGCTGGGTCAAGATGAGCTCCCGGCTGGGCGCGCCCTTCATGATCAAGGATCTCGTCCACCGCAACGCCATGGCCGCCCTGTTCACGGCCAAGCACCTGCCCGAGGTCTCGCTCGAGGTCCTCGAGGTCAAGCCTCTCGGCGGAAACCTCTTCCGCGTCCGGACGCGCCTCAGCAATCCCAAGGCCATCCCGTCCATGAGCTACCTGGCCCAGAAGACCAACCTCTATCCCAAGGACACGCTCATGGTGAGCGGCGGCAGCGCCAAGGTAGTCGCCGGCGGGCTGCTGCTCGACCCCTACCGCGACGAGGCCGCTTACAAGAAGGACCGGCCGGAGATCCAGTTCCTGGCGGTCCCCGGCTTCGGCAAGGTCGAATACCAGTTCCTGGTCGAGGGGAAGGGCGAGATCACGCTGCGGTACGTGTCGCGTCACGGGGGCAAGCTGACGAAGACGGTCAAGCTCGAATAGCCCGCTGGCCCTGACGACTAGTCGGCTTTCTTATAGCTGACCGATAATCCCGCCCAGCTGCCTTCGGCGAAGGTCGTTTCCATGTTCGGCAGCGAGAGGACGTAGTCGACGAAGCTCGCGCTGCCCCAGCCGCCGCCCCGCTGGCGGGGCGACACGTTGTGGGCGGTGAACGCCCCGCCGACCGTGAGCTTGGGCAGAACGGCGATGAAATAATTCTTGTACCAGTCCTTGTCGGCGTCGCAGAAGACGAAATCGAACGGGCCGGGGAGGGCCGGCACGAGCTCATGGGCGTCGGCCAGGCGCGCGTCGATGAAGGCGTCGAGCCCCGCCTCCCGGAAATTGGCCACGGCCTGGCGGTGACGCCCCTCATCGATGTCGATCGTGACGAGCCTGCCGCCGGTCTTGCTGAGCGCCCAGGCGATCCAGATCGCGGAGTGGCCCGTGGACGTCCCGATCTCGAGGGCCCGGGTGTACTTGTTCTTGACGATGATGTCGTAGAGGATCCGGCCGTCGGCCTCCGGGACGTTCAGGTCGTGCCAGCGGCCGGCGTGCGCGTCGAGAAAAGCCTGGACCTTTCGATCCAGGTCAGGCCCGGCCTGGCCGCCGGGCGAAGGGGCCGTCGATGCCGCGATGAGCCCGAGAAAAAGTCCTGCCGCACCGAGAAGGATCGATCTCATGGCTGCCTCCGCCGTCCGGATTGCCCCTGAGTTCAATTATATCAGACTGGAAGGGCCTGCCCTTCCCCGTTCCCCGGGGAGCGGATCGGACAGGACCGGGATCCCACCGGATCACAGCCCCTAAAATCCCCTGATCTCCGGCCCCGCAAAATATTGGGATTCCAGGGAAGAATGTGTCCGTTTCGGCGTCAAAAGACCTTATGGTATAGTAGTCTATTTCAATCCCCCCGAGGGGCCGTCCGGACGGCCCCGGTTGTAGGAGACGCGACGATGGCAGAGAATTCGCGACCTGGCCGGGCGAGGCGTTTCGCCGCAGCCTCCCTCGGCCTGCTCTTCGTCCTGGCCCCCCTCCTCGCCGCCCAGGACCGGCCGCTGACCCTCGACGAGGCCGTCAAGCTGGCCCTGGAGAGGAACGAACGATCCCTCGCGACCCAGGAAGACGTCAACGCCGCCAACGCGCGCGTCGCTCAGGCGCGATCCTTCTTCCTCCCCACGATCACTTCGACGAGCGGCTATACCCGCCGGGCGTACGAAGTCCGGCGTGTCGTCGGCGACACCGAAGTCGTCATTTCGCGGTTCAACGCCCTCGCCGAGAACCTGGCCCTCAACCTGACCTTGTTCGATGCGACCAGCATGGTCACCATGTCGGCCGTGCGGGCCCAGAGGAACGCCGCCGAGGCGTCTGCCGCCGAAAGCCGCCGCCAGCTGGCCTTCGAGGTCAGCCAGGCCTTCCTGGCCACTCTCGGCACCTCCCAGGTCCAGGAGGCGTCGGGCCGGCGCTTCGCCTTCGCCAAGCAAAATCTCGAGGCGGCCAAGGCCCGCTTTGCGGCCGGGCTCGCCTCCGTCAACGACGTCACCCGGGCCGAGCTCGAGTATGCCACGGCCGAGGTCGGGGTCACCCAAGTCAAGGGCCAGGTCGAGACGAGCACCCTCCAGCTCGGCTATCTCCTCGATGCCCAGGACGCCGTCCGCGGCCGGCTCGTCGTGCCGGAATTCCTGATCGAGGCCGCCTCGGCCGAAGCGGCAAATGGCGAAGCCCTGGTGGAGGAAGCGCTGGCCCGCCGGCTCGACGTCGGATCGCTCCGCTCGCTGGCCTCGGCGCAGCACTCCCTGGCCAAGGTGCCCATGCTCGATTGGCTGCCCACCATCAGCGCCAGCGGCCGCTACAGCATCACGAACGAGCCCAGCTTCAATAACAGGAATTGGAACTGGACAGCCGGAGCGACGCTGAGCTGGACCCTCTTTGACGGCCTGACCCGGTTCGGCCAGCGGAGAGAGCAGAAAGCCCTGGCCAAATTGGCCGATCTCGATCTCCAGGCGGCCACCCGCCGCGTCGACGTCGAGGTCCGGCAGGCCCTCGTGTCCTTGGCCAATCAACGCGCCTCTCTCAAGCAGGCCTCCGTGGCCCAGGACGTCGCCAGAAAGAATGCGACCGAAACGACCGAGCTCTACCGCCAGGGCCTGGCCTCCGCCCTCCAAGTCGCCGACGCCATCGTCAGCCTCTTCGAGGCTGAGGTCGCCTTTGTCCAGGAACGCTATGGTTTGGGCGTCGCCTTCCTCAACCTGGAAGCCGCCCTGGGACTTGATCCCTTCGGGAAGGAGCCACGCACGTGAACAGTCTGACATCCAAAAGACTCGTCGTCATCGCCGCCGCGGCGGCGTTCATCGTTTTCGCGGGGGCCTGCAAGAAGACGACCTCCCAGTCGCCCTCCGCGAAGGGCGGCCGGGGACGCATGCAATTCCCCGTCGACGTGGAACAGGTCTCGGTCCGCTCTCTCGTTTATACCGTTTCGGCGGTCGGCTCGGTCGAAGCGTTCGAGAAGGTCCAGGTCACGGCCCGGGTCGCGGGCGCCGTCGACCGCGTCCGCTTCGCCGAAGGGGAGTACGCCGCAGCCGGCCAGGTCCTGGTCGAGATCGAGACGGAGCGCTACCGGCTGGCCGTCGAATCGGCCCAGGCCGCTTACGAAAAGTCTCTGGCCGCCAAGGCCGACGCCGAGGCCGGGCTCAAGCGCCGGGAGACGGTCACCACCCAGAACCCCGGCCTGATCCCGGGCGAGGAGGTCGAGACCTGGCGGACGAAGGTCCTGACCGCCGCCTCAGAGGTTGCCCAAACCCGCTCGGCGCTCAACCAGGCCAAGCTCAATCTCAGCGACGCCTTCGTCAAGGCCCCGATCTCGGGCATTATCCAGACGCGGACGGTGCAAACCGGCCAGTACATCCAGACCGGAACGGTCCTGGCAACCCTCATCCGGCGCGACCCCCTGCTCCTGAGGTTCCGGGTCCCCGAGCGCGACGCCTCCCGGATCAAGCCCGGCCAACAAGCCGTCTTCCACGTCCGCGAGGACAGCCGCGAGTTCACGGCCAAGGTCGTCCACGTGGCCGAGTCGGCCGACGACACGTCGCGTCTTGTCGACATCACGGCCAATATCGACGACCCGACCGACCGGAGCCTCCGGCCTGGCTCGTTCGCCGAGATCACCGTGCCTGTGTCCTCCCCCGGAGAAGCCCCGGTCATCCCGGCCGGGGCGGTCCGCCCGAGCGAGCGTGGCTTTCTCGCCTATATCGTCGAAGGCGACAAGGCCGTCGAGCGCATCCTGACCCTGGGCATGCGCTCGGCCGACGGCCGGGTCGAGGTCCTCTCCGGCCTCAAGGGCGGCGAGATGCTCGTCGTCCGCGGTTCCGAGGCCCTCTCGAACGGTGTGACCGTCCGCATCGGCGCCCCGGCCGAGGCCGCTCCGGCCGCGTCGGGCAAGCCGGCTGAGGCGGGCACCCCGCCGGCCAAGAAATAAAGGATCGCCCTATGAACCTTACCGAAGCCTGCGTCAATAAGCCCGTCCTGGCCTGGATGCTCATGGCCGCGACGATCGTCTTCGGCGTCGTCGCCGGCGGCCGGATCGGTATCAGCCAGTTCCCGGACGTCGACTTTCCCACGATCAACGTCTCCGCCAACTGGGAAGGCGCGGCGCCGGAGGTCATGGAGAACGAGGTCGTCGAGCCGCTCGAGGAGACCCTGATCCAGATCGAGGGCATTCGGAGCATCACCTCAAGCTCGCGCATGGGATCGGCCAACATTACCGTCGAGATCGAGCTCTCCCGCGACGTCGACCTGGCTCTCCAGGACGTTCAAGCCAAGGTTTCCCAGGCCGTGCGCAGCCTGCCCCGGGACATGGATCCCCCGACGGTCTCCAAATCGAACCCCGAAGACCAGCCGATCATGATGGTCCGCCTCGGCGGACCCTACCCCCAGCGCGTCCTCAGCGATTACGTCCGCTATGGCCTCAAGGAGAAGCTCCAGACTATCCCGGGCATCGGCGAGATCTCGCTCATGGGCACCCTGGAGAGGAACATTCGCATCTGGCTCGACGCCGCCCAGCTCGACGAGAAAGGCCTGACCGTCACCGACGTCATCGGCGCCTTGCAGCGCGAACACGTCGAGCTGCCCGCCGGCCGGCTCGAGACGCCCGGCCGGGAGATCAATGTCCGCGTCCTCGGTGAGGCGCTCGACCTCGACACCTTGCGCAAGATCGTTGTCCGCGAGGTCGGAGGCAGCCCCATCTACCTGAGCGACGTGGGCATGGTCGAAGACGGCTTCGAGGATGTCCGGCGCATCGCCCGGGTCGACGGCGGCCCGGCCCAGGGCATCGGCATCAAGAAGCAGCGCGGCGCCAACGCCGTGGCCGTGGCCCAACAGGTGCGCGCGACGCTCGACGCCTACATGAAGACCCTGCCGAACGACATGACGGTCGGCATCACCAACGACAGCACCGAGTTCATCCGCCAATCGGTCAACGAGATCCAGTTCGAGCTTCTGCTCTCGGTCGTCCTGACGGCCTTCGTCTGCTGGCTCTTCCTGGGGTCGCTATCGAGCACGCTGAACGTCATCCTGGCCATTCCGATGTCGCTCCTCGGCACGGTGGCCATCATTTATTTCCTGGGATTCACCTTCAACACCTTCACGTTGTTGGCCTTGGCCTTGGCCGTCGGCATCGTCGTCGATGACGCCATCATGGTCATGGAGAACATCTTCCGTCACCGCGAGAGCGGCAAGGCCCTCAAGCCGGCGGCCCTCGAAGGGACGAAGGAGATCGCCTTCGCCGCCCTGGCCGCGACCCTGGCCGTCGTGGCCATCTTCATCCCGGTCGTGTTCATGAAGGGCATCATCGGGCGGTATTTCCTGCAGTTCGGCATCACCCTCTGCCTGTGCGTCCTGCTGTCCTACATCGAGGCCGTCACCCTGGCCCCGGCCCGCTGCTCCCAGTTCCTCAAAACGACCCGGGAAGGCCGGAACAAGATCGGCCTGGCCGTCGACCGGGAGTTCCGCCGGCTCGAAAATCTCTACGCCCGGGTCCTTCGCGGCGGCCTGCGCAAGCCGGGACTGATCCTCGTTCTGGCCGCGGTGCTGTTCGCCGCGGCCATTGCCGTCTTCATGATTCTGCCGAGCGAGTTCGTACCGTCGCAGGACCAGAGCCGGGTCATGGTCCGCCTGATGACCGCCGTCGGCTCCGATATCACCGAGACAGACGCTCTGGTCGTCAGGGCCGAGGACAAGGTCCGCAGCCACCCTGAAGTCTCCCAGATCTTCAGCTTCGTCGGCGGCGGCAGTAGCATCAACTCCGGCATGCTCTACGTCACGCTGGTCCCGCCTAGAGAGCGCAAGCTGGACCAGGCCGGCCTGTCGACCGTCATCCGCCGGGAGCTCAACGCCATTCCCGGCATCCGGGCCGTCATCCAGGATACGTCGCAGCAGGGCTTCACGGCCCAGCGCGGCTTCCCGGTCGAGTTCTCGGTGCGCGGCTCCGATTGGAACCAGCTCGTGCCGCTCAGCCAGAAGGTCATGAACGATCTGTCGGCCAGCGGCATCGTCGTCGACATGGACTCCGATTACCGCGTCGGCATGCCGGAGCTGCGGGTCAGCCCGGACCGGGCCGTCTGCGCCGATATCGGCGTTTCCGTCGATGAGGTCGCCACGACCATCAACGCCCTCGTCGGCGGCATCCGTGTCGGCAAGTACAGCACCGGCGGCCGCCGGCTGGACGTCCGGCTCAAGCTCATGGCCGGACAGCGGTCGCGGCCCGAGGACATCTCGCGGCTGCGGGCCCGGGCCCGGAACGGCGAGCTCGTGCCTCTGTCGTCGCTCGTCGTCTTCGAAGAGCAGGCGGCCCTCCAGGCCATCACCCGGCGCGATCGCGAGCGGGCGATCTCGATCTACGCGAACGTCGCCCCGGGCCACTCCCAGTCCGAGGCCCTGCGCGTCGTCGAGGGTCTGGGCAAGACCCTGCCGGTCGGCTACCGGGTCGTCCTCGGCGGATCGAGCGTGGCTTTCCGCGATTCGATGAGCAGCCTTCTCTTCGCGATGTTCCTGGGCATCGCCATCGCCTATATGATCCTGGCCTCGCAGTTCAACTCGTTCAAGGACCCGGTGACGATCATCACCATCCTGCCGCTGTCGATCGCCGGCGCGGCCTTCGCTCTGCTCGTCACCCGGCAGTCGCTCAACATCTTCAGCATGATCGGCCTCTTGCTCCTGATGGGCATCGTCAAGAAGAACTCCATCATCCTGGTCGATTACGCCAACGCGTTCCGGAACAAGGGATTCGGGGCCAAGGAAGCCATGGAGAAGGCCGGGCCTATCCGGCTGAGGCCGATCCTGATGACGGCCACGGCGACCATGATGGCGGCCATCCCGCCGGCCCTGGGCATCGGTTCGGGTTCCGAGATCCGGATGCCCATGGCCATCGCCGTCATCGGCGGCCTGGTGCTGTCGACGGCCCTGAGCCTGATCGTCGTCCCGGCGTTCTACGTATTGGCAGACAAGCTGGCCAAAAAGAAGAAGACGGCTGAAATTCCCGAGGCCCGGAAAGCCGAGGCCTAGCTAGATTTTTTTGTCGGACGCGCCGGGCTTGGTCAGCGGGATGCCCTTCGCACAGAGCGGGCAGACGTCCGGGTCATAGGCCTCGACCTTGAGCGGCAGAAGACTCCCCACGGCCTTGCCCTCGATGGTGACGGCGCCGGCGCTCCGGTCGACGAGGACGTAGATCCCGGCGGCCGGGACCTGGTGCTCCCGCAGGCAGGCCAGGACTTCCTGAATGGACCCGCCCGTGGTCAGAATGTCCTCGACGATGACAGCGCGCGAGCCGTCAAGCCCGGAAAAACCCGATCGGATGGTCATCTTTTCGTCGGCCCGCTGGGTGAAGGCGAACTTCTTGCCGAGCTTGAGCGCGGCCAGGAAGCCGATGGCGATGGCGCCGTAAGCGGGGGAGACGACATAGTCGAAGTCGGGGACTTCGCGCCGGATCTTGGCGACGAGCAGGTCGACGATCTTCTCAAGGGCCGCCGGTTTCTCGATGAGCCGGATCTTCTCGAAATACCATTCCGAATGCTTGCCCGAGGTCAGCTTGAAATGTCCATGAAGAAGCGCGTCGCTGTCCCTGAACAGGGCCAGGACGGTTTCGTTTCCAGCGAGCTCGCTCATCTCGGCTCTCCTTTTTGTCTTTTCATGACGCCCTTGCTGTAGCACGTGAACTCCTGCCCCGGGGGTGCGAGGTCGAAGGTCTGTTCAAAGGAATCGGGATCGAGGACCCTGTAGGTCAAGCGGGCCCGGAAGCCGGCGGGGACGTTCTCGATGGCTTCCGAGACGAACACGAACGACTTGGGATCCGGCGCTTGGTCTTGAAGAACGTACTGATTGACGAATCCCTCGACGTGGAACGAGCGCAGGACGAAGGCCTTCCGGGCCTTGTCGTAGCTGAAAACGCCCCAATCCTCGTGGACTTCGCCCGCAGGATTCTTGGCCTGGGGATCGAAAACCGCCTTGTTGCGGACCTGAAGATAGGTTCCCCGGAGGATGAACGCGAACGTCTCCTCTCCGGTCCCCGTGCCCGGGGTCCCCTCGCCGCCGCCCCTCCAGCTCCCGACGAAGAATCTGAAGGGAGCCCACACGTCGGGAGCGGCGGGTTGTTGCGCGAATGCGGCCGGCGCGGCGAGTATCGAAGTCAACAGGACCAGTGCCAAGATCGGCCAATCGATCGATCGCTTCATTCCGGCCCTCCTTGGGAGCGAAAGGAACCTCTCTCTTATAGACGATTGCGGGGCGGGGGGCAAGAGGCGGGCGATGCGGATGGCGATCAAAAAGAAGTTGCAGAAACCCGGATTTCCTCTGTATAGTGTCGGTAATTGGGCAATTGGTATTGTGTCCCCGATTTAAGAATGGACAACACATTCCGCGATGACCGGGTCTGCTTCGTCTGTGGGGAGAAGAACCCTGCCGGCATGAAGCTTCGCCTCAGGACCGACCCGGCGCTCGGGGAATCCGCCGCCGAGGTGACCTTCGCCGGTCACTTCCAAGGGTGGGCGGGCATCGTTCACGGCGGCCTCGTGGCGACCGTCCTCGACGAGGCGATGATCTACGCGGCCGGGGCGAAAGGCCTCAAGTGCGTCACCGGCGAGGTCACCGTGCGCTTCGTCAAGCCGGCCTCGACCGGCGTCGTCTATTCGCTCAAAGGCCGTTTTGTCGAGGACCAGGGGCGCATCGTCCTTGCCGAGAGCGTCCTCCTCGACGGCGAGGGCCAAGAGATCGCCAGAGCCACGGGGAAGCTGTTCAAGATCAAAGCCTAGCTCGGGCGCCGCTCAGGGCGGTGGCCCGGCCCCTAAAAGAAAAAGAACCGGACGGCGACGAAGAGCAGGAACAGGCCATAGAGAAGCTTGACCGTCCGGCTCGGCAGGCTGATCGTGATGAGGGCGCCGAAGATGGTGCCCATGAAAAGCCCGCCCGCGATCCAGGCCGCCGCCCCGAGATCGAGATTCCCCGCCCGCTGGTAGTAAAGGACTCCGGGGACGCCGAAGGGGAACATGATGGCCCCGAGCGACGTGGCGATGGCCCGCTTGGCCGGGTAGTGCAAGGCCAGGGTCAGCAGGGGCACGATGATGTTGCCCCCGCCGATCCCGAACATGCCGGCCATGACCCCGGCCAGAAGGCCGATCCCGATGAGCGGCCAAGGCGACGGGTGGGGAGCGTCCTCCGGCTCAGGACTGGCCGCGACTTCCTGTCCCCGCCACTTCCGAAAGCGGCGCACCGGGTCGATGAAGTTCCAGCCGACGTAGAGGCAGAACACGGCGAAGAACTTGCGCATGAGATCGACCGGGAGCGTGTTGGCCAGCCAGGCCCCGGCGACGACCGACGTGAGCAGCCCCGCGGCGATGAACGCCGAGGCCCTCAGATCGATGACCTTGGCCCGGTAATAGGCGATGACGCCCAGGATGCCGACCGGCAGCAGAATGGCGGCGAGCGAGGTCCCCGTCGCCTTGACCAGCGGAAAGCCGGCCAGAAGGATGAGCGCCGGGACGATGATGATGCCGCCGCCGATCCCGAACAGTCCGGCGAAAACCCCCGCCGCCACGCCGACCAGGATGAGCCACGGCCCGTTCATCCCCGCGATTATAATCGAAACGTTCCGGCTGTGGTATATTAAATATTCGGAGGTTCCATGAGAACGACGTTCGACATCTCCGTCAGGACCATCCGCGTCCTCTCGATCGCCTTCGCCCTGGCACTTGCCCTCTCCGGCTGCCGCGCCAAGGGCCCCGTGCGGGCCGCGTCCCCCTCCCTCGACTACCCGATCCGTCCCGTCCCCTTCACCCAGGTCGATCTCACGGACTCCTTCTGGGCGCCCCGCCTCGAGACCAACCGGACGGTCTCCGTTCCGTACGCCCTGCGCATGATCGAAGAGACCGGCCGCGTCGACAACTTCCGCAAGGCCGCCCGCCTGATGGCCGGTCCCACCAAAGGCCGCCGCTTCAACGACTCCGACGTTTACAAGGCCATGGAGGCCGCCGCCTACACCCTCCGCCTCCACCCCGACGCCGCCCTCGAAAAGACCCTCGACGACCTGATCGCCCTCATCGCCCAAGCCCAGGAGCCGGACGGCTACCTGTACACGACCCGCACGGCCGACCCGGCCCATCCCGCCGCCGGCTCAGGGCCCGAGCGCTGGTCGAACCTGCGCATCAGCCACGAGCTCTACAACGTCGGCCACATGGACGAAGCGGCCGTGGCCCATTTCCAGGCAACGGGGAAACGCACTTTCCTGGCCATCGCCGAGAAGAACGCCGCGCTCCTCCTCCGGACCTTCGGCACCGGCCCCGGCCAGCGCCGCGGCTTCCCCGGCCACCAGGAGATCGAGATCGGCCTGTCCAAGCTCTACCGCGTGACCGGCAACCGCGATTATCTCGACCTGGCCAAGTTCTTCCTCGACGAGCGCGGCCATTATTTCGGCGGCGAGAAGCACGCCCCGGGCGATCCCTTCGCCGTCTACGATTCCGACGAGTACCTGCAGAACCACAAGCCGGTCCTCGAGCAGGACCAGGCCGTCGGCCACGCCGTCCGGGCCATGTACATGTATTCGGGGATGGCCGACGTCGCCGCCCTCGGCGGCTATCCGGAATATGTCACGGCCATCGACCGGCTCTGGCTCGACGTGGCCGGGCGAAAGCAGTATCTGACCGGAGGCGTCGGCGCCCGCGGCGGGTCCGAGGCGTTCGGCAACGCCTACGAGCTGCCCAACGCCGAGGCCTACACCGAAACGTGCGCGGCCATCGGCAACGCCCTCTGGAATTTCCGCCTCTTTCTTCTCCACGGCGAATCGAAGTACATGGACGTCTTCGAACGCGTCCTCTACAACGGCCTGCTTTCCGGCGTTGCCCTGAGCGGCGACCGCTTCTTCTATCAGAACCCGCTCGAGTCCGGCGGCGGCTACGCGCGCAGCCCCTGGTTCGAGGTCGCCTGCTGTCCGCCGAACATGACCCGCTTCCTGCCTTCGCTCCCGGGTTACGTCTACGCGACGAAGGAGGACGTCGTCTTCGTCAATCTCTTTATCGCCGGGACCGGAAAGATCCCGCTCCCCGGCGGCCCCCTCGTCCTGACCCAGGAGACGCGCTATCCCTGGGACGGCGCCGTCAAGCTGTCGGTCGCTCCAGGGGCGTCCGGGCCCTTCGAGCTCGCGCTGCGCATCCCCGGCTGGGCCCGGGGCGAAGCCATGCCCACGGACCTTTATAAGTTCCTCGACGAGACTGAGGAGCAGCCCGTCTTGACAGTCAACGGAAAGGCCGTCGCCCTCGATGTCCGCGACGGCTACGCCCGCGTCCGCCGCGGCTGGAAGGCCGGCGACACGGTCGAGCTCACTCTGCCGATGCCCGTCCGCAGGATCCTCGCGAACGAAGCGGTGACCGCGGACAAGGGGCGGGCGGCCCTCCAGCGCGGCCCCGTCGTCTACGCGGTCGAAGGCGTTGACAATGACAACCGCGTCTTCGACCTGGTGCTTCCCGATGCCGCGGCGCTCGGGGTCGAGTTCCGGCCGGACCTTCTCAACGGCGTCGCGGCCATCTCCGGGTCGGCGGTCGTCCTCTCCAAGGGGGCTGCCGGCAAGGCCGTCGAGACCGCCCGGCCATTCCTGGCCGTGCCGTATTACGCTTGGGCCAATCGCGGCCCCGGCCAGATGCTTGTCTGGCTGCCCCGCACGGCGGCCGCTGTGAGACCCGCCAAAAAGCTCGACATGACCGTCGATTAAGGAACGATCAGGCGGGGCCCTCGAACGGGAGTTGCCATGAAAGCCAAGCCGCCGGGAACGATCGAAGGCCTCTTTGAAGGCCGCCCGGCCTCCCTTGCGCTCTTCAATGTCGTGCGAAAGTACGTCGAATCGCTCGGCCCGGTCAAGGTCGAGGCGACAAGAGCCCAGGTCTCGTTCGGGGCGAAGACCAAGTTCGCTTGGGTCTGGCTGCCTCAACTCTGGGTCAGGAAACGTTCCGAGACGAGCATCTCCCTGACCTTTGACCTGGGCCATCGCATCGACGATCCGCGCATCGCGTCCGCCGTGGAGCCGCTCCCCGGCCGCTTCAGCCATTACGTCGTTATCGAACGGGCCTCCGACCTCGACGCGAAAGTCCGCGCCTGGCTGCGTGAAGCCTATGAGTTCGGGACTATCGACCGAAGGCCGGGGCGGCTCAACCCGATCCCCGGAGGCCCCCAAAAGTAACCTCCGGCCCTCCCCCTGTCAATCGCGGCCCCGACCGGTCCCGGATCCCCTTTCTTTAGCCAATTGCGGCGCGCTTCGGCTATAATCGGACCGTGACCCCCAAGGAGAATGAGCCATGACCCCGAAGCGCCTGCCTCCCCCGGGCCTGATCCCCCTCCTGTTCGGCTTGACCGCCCTGGCCCTCCTCGCCCCCCGTCCTGCCGCCGCCGCGGACATGGCCCTCGACAACGGCCGCATCAGGGCCGAGTTCAACGACCACGGGCTCGTCTCAATCGGCGCGCCCAAGACAGGCCGCCTGGTCACCTTCTCCGCCGACCCGTCGTCCGTGACCATCGACGGCACGGCCGTCTTCATCGGCGGCCTGGGGCCGGCCGAGATCGAGATGACGCCCGTGAGGGTGGCCTATCGCTACGCCCGCGACCCCTATACTTTCGACGTCGTCTATGAGCTCAAGCCGGCGTGGGACTTCTTGACCAAGCAGATCATCGTCACGTCCGCCCGATCGAGCGTTTTCCGCGTTCACAGCGTCAGGCCGCTCGAGACGACCCTCGGCCGGCCCGTCATCGAGGAGCTGAAGCTCAAGGACGGCTCTTTCGGGGCCGTTTGCCGTTTCGCCGCCGCGGATGCCGCCTCGGGTCCCGCGTGGAGCGTTTTCTTCCTGCTCCAGAACCCGTTCATGGCTTGGACGCGGGACGGCTCGGCCGTCTCCGCCTCGTATGCCGCGGACATGGACTGGAACCGGGATTACGGGGCTTTCGCCTCCGATCGCCTTTGTATCGGTCTCACCGAGCTCTCGGGCACGCGCTTCCCGGCCAAGGCGGTGCCCGAGTGGAAGTTCGTCCCCGACACCGACAAGCTTCTCGCCGGATCCCCGTCGATCGACGTCAACGAAGCGAACGCCCTGGTCGACTGCGTCCGCTCGTTCCTTCTCTATTATCCCGGCCGGAGCGTCCGCGTCCACATCCCCTGGTGCGAGAACGATTACCAGATCGACGTCGGCACGCCCGAAGGCGTCGAGGAATACAAGCGGATCATGGATCGGGCCTCCGAGCTCGGCGTCACGCACCTCCTCTACACGCCGGCCAACAGCTCGCTCTCGCGCCTCGAAGACAACGCCGACTCCTGGGGCTGGGAGAACGTCCTCTGGTTCGGCCTCGGCCAGAAGCTCCGCAAAGGGGAGTGGGACCCGCGCCGCGACGACGTGCCGGCCGGTCCCAAGGCGATGATCGACTACGCCGCCTCGAAGAACCTCAAGCTCATGGCTTACGCCTACCCGTCGCTGCCGTTCCTCCAGAATCCCGAGTGGACCGCCTGGGCCGGCGCCGGCGCCGCGAAGTCCGGCGCCGACACGGGCCTGCACTCCTTCCAGGACTGGTGGCTGGACAAGCTCCTGTCGTTCATGAAGACGACGGGCGCGGCCGGGTATTCCTTCGACCATTGGTGGATCGCCCAGGATAATGCCTCGAGCAAGTACGCCCAGTGGTACGGCTGCCGGCGCATCCTCGAGGGCCTGCGGCGCGAAGCGTTCGACGCCGTCATCGACGGCCGCCAGCAGTACCAGGGCTTCGGTCCCTGGACCTGGCTGGCCGGGACCTATCCGCACCCGACTCTGACCGACGAGCAGCCGGAGAGCTTCAAGGCCTTTCCCGACCTCCACACGGACCGTGTCTCGGCCAACCGCCAGCGCTTCGCCGCCTGGACCTACCGGGTCGAGCGCTTCACCCCGCCCGAGATCATGCCCGGCTTCATCACCCACCAGTCGGAGCGCAACGACGATAAGGACGTCATGCGCCGGGATCGTTTCCGCCCCCGCGATTGGGATGTCCTCGGCTGGAGGTATTCGCTCCTCTCCTCGATCGGCACGGCCCCCTTCAACCACGTCGTCAATTTCCTCCCCGCCCGCGATCCCGAGGAGTTCGCGGCCTTCACGGACGAAGACAAGGCCTGGTTCCGGAAGTGGCTCGATTGGACCGACGAGAACGCCCGCTTCCTTCACGCCCTGCGTCCCATCATCGGGCCGCCCGCGGCCGGCCGCGTCGACGGCACGGCGGCCATCGTCGAGGACCGGGGCATCGTCTTCCTCTTCAATCCCAATCCCGGCGTCCGGCAAGCCCGCTTCAAGCTCGATCCCTCGATCGGCCTGGTCAAGGGCGACCGGCTCATGATCAAGCAGCTCTATCCGGAGGACGGCCGGCTCGTCGGCTCGCCCGAAGGGCTGTGGAGCTTCGGCGGCGAAGTCATCCTGGCCCTGCCCGGACGCGAGGCCGCGGTCTATGAGGTCTTCCCGGCTCCCGCCGAGATCACCGAGCCCATCCTCTTCAACGTCCGGGGCGCCGCGGCCCTCAGCGGCTCGCGCCTCGTCCTGACCGATGTCATCGCCGAAACGGGCACGACACAGCCTGTCATTGTCCGCCTTCCCGAGAAGGCGCGCGTCCGTACCCTGACCGTCAACGGAGTCGCTTACCCGTTCAAGACGGGACCGGGGCTGATCACGGCCGCTGTGCGCTTCGCCGGGCGCGCTTTCTCGAGATCCCAGAGCGCCGGTCCGGTCCCGGCCGGGTTCACGGGCGGAATCTACAAGGCCCGGATCACCGTCCCCGGCCGCGTTTTCGCCCAGCTCGCCGAGCGCAAGAAGGCCTGGCCCGTGAATTACACGGAGGACGACCTCCGCGCCCCCTGGCTCGGGCCGTGGCGGCTCCTTCTCCATATCCCGATCATCGAGGGCTCGGATGCCCTGGACGTGAGCCTGAAGATCAACGGGATGCCGGTTGATGTCCTCAAGGGCTACAACAGCGTTTACCCGCACTCGCCCGGACGGACCTTTATCGGCCACTATGCCGACCTGTCGCGCCTCCGGCCCGACATGCCCTGCGATATCGAGGTCATGCTTCCGACGCTCGAGCCGGGCAGGTTCGAGGGCGTCTTCTTCGAGAACGTCGAGACGGAATACACGCGGCGCATTCAGGCCCCGCCGGCGCCGGCCAAGAAGCCGACTGACCCGGCGGGCCTTGGTTGAGGATATCGCAGCCGGTGATCGGCGCGAAGGCGCCATCACGCGCGCCCAGAATCATCATTTCGGAGGAAAGAATGGATAAGCCCATCGGACGACAGATCCGGAACCTGAAGATCGCCCTGATGCTCGTGGCGTCGGTCAACGGCATTCTGCTCCTTGCGGTCTGCCGGACCGGAGGCCGCGTCACCCGCTTCGGCGAGATCGACGCCGAGAGGATCAACATCGTTGAAAAGGACGGAACGCTGAAGCTGGCCCTTTTCAATTCGGCGCGGCTGACGAGGGGGACGGACCAGAGAGAGGGGCAAGGGAGGATCGCCGGTATGCTCTTTTATAACGAAGACGGCTATGAATGCGGCGGCCTCGTCTACATGGGGAAGAAAACGGCGGACGGTCAGGACGCGGGGTCCGGGCTCACCCTCGATCAGTACAAGCAGGACCAGACGATCTCCCTGGAGCATAATGAGTCCGTCGATGAGCACGGCTCCCGTTACGACGACGGTCTTCACATCGTCTCGCGGCCCGACTGGACGCTCGTCAAGGACGAATATGCGTTCTATAAGATGATGGACGAGTTCAAGGGCAGTCAAGCCGAAAAGGACGCCCTCCTCTACAAGTACGCGGACGACCACAAGGTCGCGAAAAGAAGGCTATTCATCGGCAACAGAAGAGGGACGAAAGAGGGCGTCTATTATGACGAGACGGGTCTTTTTATCCGCAACAAGTACGGGAGGGACGCCATTCGCGTCTTCGTAGACAACGACAACCTCCCCCACCTCGAATTCTTCGACAAGCTCGGCCAGAAGATCATCTATGAATGGAAGCCGGCCCCCGAAAAATAGCGCCTGGGGCACCGGCTTGGTCCATTACGGAGGCCCGGCCGACTCCCGCTGATCCTACTTGCGAGGCTTGAGGGCGAGGGCGGAGGGCGTGACGGCCAATCCGCCCTTGGCCGTGCATCGGAGCTCGGCCGGGAGCATCCGGCCGGACGCAAAGGACGCGTCGATCGTCTCGTCAAGGGGAACGGGGTTTTTGTACCCGCCGAGGACGAGGTCGGCGCAGGTGAAAGCGGCGGCCGCTGCGGCGGCGTTCCGGGTGTGACAGGGGATCTCGCATAGGCCCTGGACCAGATCGCAGACCGAGCCCATGGTGTTCTGAAGGGCCACGGCCGCGGCATCGGCCGCCTGGGCAGCGCTCCCACCGGCCGCTTCGACCACCGCGGCGGCGGCCATGGCCCCGGCGGCGCCGATCTCGACCTGGCAGCCGGCGACCTCGGCGGCGAAGGTCGCCCGCCGGGCCACGATGGTCCCGACCGCGGCGGCCGCCAACAGGGACAAGACCGTCCTCTCGCCGCTGAGACGTCTCTCCTCCGCGAGCGTGACGACAACCCCCGGCAGGACACCTGCCGAGCCGCCGGTCGGAGCGGCGCAGACGATGCCACCGCTTCCGGAGACATGGAGGGCGGCCATGGCCCTGGCGGCGGCCCTCGTGGTGATCCCCCCGGCCGGGAGATCCCCACGCGCCTCGGCGCGGAAGATCCGCCCGGCTGTGGGCTTTAGGAGCTTCAAGCCGAGCCCGCGGCCGGCCAGGCCGCGGCGGACCGAGGCCCTCATGATGTCGAAACGGCGTCCCATCTCCCCGATGACTTCCGCTTCGGTGAGCCCCAGGAGCCGGGCTTCGTAGGCCAGGGCTATCCGGCCCAGCGAAAGGCCCCTTCGCCGGGCCAGTCCGACCATATCCTTCCCGGACTGGAAGAGGGCGGTCCCTTTTTGAATGAAGAACAGGGGAGCCGCAACCCAGGTCCGGCGGACTCCTTCGAGCCCGGCGAGAGCGGTCGCAGCCTCCGGTCCGAGGGGCGCCGTCCTCTGGAACGACAGCAGCACTTCGCCGTATCCGGCCAAGCCGGTGGGCCGGCCCACCGTCCGGCCGTCGGCGGCGACGATCGTCTCGACCGCCCGGGCCTTCCGGCCCTCGACGAGGACCAGGACCGCGTAGGACTTGCCGTCGAGGCGCACCGGGCGGCCGTCGAGCCGGGTCACGAAGACCATCCCGCCGCCGATCGATTGGGCGGTCGCTCGGAGGGTCCGGCCGCTCGTCCCGGCGAGTTCGATGGCCACCGTGTTCGGATGGTCGGCCCCTTCGAGTGGAGCGACGCGGAACAGCGGCCGGAGGCCCTGCCGGGGAGCGAGAGCCAGGGCCCTGGCAAATCGCCCGTCGGTGATCGGCCAGCCGAGGAGGCCCGCCGTCAAGGCCAGATCGACGCCCTGCTCACGGTAGGTCGCGGCATAGGAACCGTTCGGGTCGAAAGTGAACGCGGCCCGCGCCGGCTCCTCCCCGAGCAGGGAGCGGACGAGCCGGCCGATGTGATAGGACCCGGCCGTATGGGAGCTCGAAGGC
>Ga0326726_10000083_pt1 | contig 89973 bp, 64 predicted proteins | sample MHFenrmetagenome_2_FD_207603 | JGI IMG/M metagenome (GOLD analysis project Ga0326726, IMG submission 207603) | Lab enriched peat soil microbial communities from Michigan Hollow, Ithaca, NY, United States - MHF15MN | ecosystem: Environmental > Terrestrial > Soil > Wetlands > Peat | place: USA... | reverse complement strand
AAACACTCCGCATTGCGGATAAATCCAGTCTCGGTCTTGCTCTCAAGCCGGGCGAAACCCTGCCTGCCTCGAACCTGTTTTCGCGCCTGGCTTTCAGCGCACAGCCCGATCCTGACCAGTTGATGTTTCGGACAATTCTTTCGCGCACCCTGTTCGCCCTGTTTGTTCTGCTGGTGAGCATCTCGATGCTGGGCTTTGTGGCATACAACCGTCTGCTGGTCCGCCCGCTGCGGCAGCTGTCAAAAGATATCGATGCCATGCAGCAGGGACGGTTCAACTCGAATCCGTCACGCTCGCAATCCATGCGCATCATTGAACTGGAAAACATCCGCCGCTCGCTGTACGACTACCAGCTCCAGTTGCGCGAACTGCACGGCTCACTGGAAAACCAGAATCGCGAGTTTCACTCGCAGGCACGTCAGGACGCGCTCACCGGCTGCCACAACCGGCGCGCCTACGAGGAAGACTGGGAGCGTTTCCGCCAGGATATGAAGGCCGCGCCACAGGGGGTGGCCTTTCTGCTGTTCGACTGCGACCGGTTCAAAACCATCAACGACACCTATGGCCACGCCAAGGGCGACCGCGTGCTGACCATCATTGCTGATGCCCTGATAATGGCTCTGCGCGCCAACGACCGCCTGTATCGACTGGGCGGAGATGAATTCGCCACATTCCTGTCGAGTACCACGCCGGCCCAGGCCAAGCAGATCACACAGCGCTGTCAGAGCCTGATCGACGCGGCAGGCTTTGGTGAACTTGGAATCAGCGAGCCGGTCGGCATCAGCATCGGGATCGCCTTCTGTCCGCCCGATCAGCTTGTGCACATGGATGATCTGCCCAAGCAGGCCGACATTGCCATGTATACAGCCAAGCAACCGGGGCGCAACCGTATCGCAATCTATGGAGAAGACACAGAGCGTGCCTCGCAGACGCTAGTGGCCAGCCGCGAGACCAGCGCCCTGTTCCAGGCGCTGGCCACACCCGGCATGGTCGAAATGCATTACCAGCCCATCCACGGACTACCGGGGCGCCAGGTAGATTATTACGAAGCGCTGGCCCGCATCCGCTACAACGGCGAACTCATGATGCCGGGTTCCTTCCTGCCGGTCGTCAGCAGCCGGCGCCTGGAAACGGAATTCGATCTGGCAGTGCTGTATCAGGTCGATGCCGACCTGGCCTCAGGCCAGATTCCGCCCGGTTGCGGCATTTCAATCAATCTGTCCGCCCAGAGCGTTTCGCATCCCGAAGTCGTGTCGCACCTGCTGGAATTGTCGCGTCACAATGCCCTACACCCCCTGATGCTGGAAATCACGGAAACATCTCTCATTACGCAAATGGTCGAGGTGAGGACCTATCTCGATCTGTTGCGCACGATTCATTACCGCATCGCCATGGACGATTTCGGCACCGGCTATTCGCCGTTGCGCTATCTGGTCGACTTGCCGGTGGATGTGGTCAAGCTGGATATCTCGCTGGTGAACAAGCTGGCGGGGGACGATCGGGCCAGCCAGGTGGTGGCCGATTTTGCACGCATGATGAGCGACGCGGGGTATGCGCTGGTGGCCGAAGGCGTGGAAACCGAGGCGGTACTACACAAGGTCGAAAGTCTGGGCATCGGCCATGTGCAGGGCTATTTGCTGGGCCGTCCCGTTCCTCTGGCTCAATTGTCTGCCAGCCATGCTGGTCAGGAAGCTGAGTCGATGGTCTCCCCTGCCTAGCAGACGGGAGTCAGTGTTTGCCGGACCGCCAGATGGAAAAGATGATCCACAGACTGTTGAAAAATGCGATCAGGAACCCCAGCAGACCGAAAAACGGCAGACCGAACAACTGAGGTCCGCCCTTCACCGTCATGATGATGCTGGAGCCGACGACCAGCGAGGCTGTCAATATGCCCATGGTCAGCCGGTTGCTGGCACGGTCGAGCTGATGGCCGAAATGGTCCAGCCGCTTCAGGTCGAGATCGACCTTCACCCGCCCTCGCCGCATATCCCGCAACAGATGCCGCAGGTCGCGCGGCACATCGGCCAGTACTTCAAGCGTCTCGCGCACGCTCTTGCGCCCGCGCGCGAACAACGCCTGCGGCGTGTAGCGCTGTTGAATGATGCGTTCCACAAACGGAGTCAAATGGTCGATCATGTGGAATTCCGGATCGAGCTGCTGCCCCAGCCCCTCCAGCGTGATCAGCGCCTTGAATAACAAGGTGAGGTCGGCCGGCAGCACCAGGTTGTTGTCGCGCATGACCGCCGTGATGTCGTTCAGCAGCGCGCCAATCTTCACATCCTTCAGTTGCAGATCGTTGTAGCTTTGCAGCAGCTCCGCCACATCGTAGGCCAGTCGGTCTTCATCGCTCACCGATTCGCCGCTCCAGTCGAGCAGCACCTGCATCAGGGCCTGCTCGTCATTGCGCGTCAGGGCATGCAGCAGGTCGACAATCTGGTTGCGGCGCGCGGTGGTCAGCATGCCTACCATGCCGAAGTCGATCAAGCCGATGCGGTTGCCGGGCAGGAACATAACATTGCCGGGATGCGGGTCGGCATGAAAATAGCCATGTTCCAGCACCATGCGCAGCACGGTATCGGCTCCGCGCGCAGCCAGCAGCTTTGGATCGAGTCCGCTGGCACGCAGTTTGTCTGGTGACACGCCTTCCAAGCCGACAATTTCTTCCTGCACATTGACGCGGTCATTGGTGAATTCCCAGTACACACGGGGAATCTGCACCAGCGGATCGTCGACAAAATCGCGCGCGAACTGGTCGATATTGCGCGCCTCCTTGGCCAGGTCGAGTTCGCGATTCAGCGAGCGGCGGAACTGTGAAACCATCTGCACCGGGTCATACCGCCGGTAATCCGGCACTTCGCTCTCCAGCAGTTTGGCGGCATGTTCCAGGATGCGCAGGTCGGCCCGAATCACGCCCTCAATACCGGGGCGACGGATTTTGACGACGACCCGCGTACCGTCCTTGAGGGTGGCACGGTGCACCTGCGCAATCGACGCTGCCGCCAGCGGAACCGGATCGAACGTGGCGAACACCTCGCCAGGCTCGCCCTTAAGGGCAACCACCAGATCGGGATGCAGAGCATCGTAAGGCACTGCCGGCACATGGCTATGCAGTTTTTCGAATTCGGCGATCCAGTGCGGCGGAAACATATCGACCCGCGTAGACAGCATTTGCCCCAGCTTGACGAAGGTCGGACCCAGTTCCTCCAGCGCTCGGCGAATGCGCACCGGGGCGTCGAGCTGACTGATTTCGCTGGTGCTGTGCCAGTGCAAAACCCGCCCCGCGCGTTCCAGCGCGCCGCTGATGCCTAACATGCGCACCAGATCGCCCCCGCCATAGCGAATCATCACCGAGGCGATTTCATGCAAGCGCGGCAGGTCGCGCACGACCGAAATGGTTTCCCAGAGCATCGTTGGTTGTTGTTGGGATCAGTAATGCCGAGAGTGTAGCCGCAAGTGACGCGCCGGCAACATTTCTGCCGCCGGCTTGCGGGTGATCAGGAACGCAGGCGCTCGCTCTGCCGCTTGAGCGAATCCGACAGTGCATCGAGGATGCCGCTCGCGACCTGGGACAGCCGCTCGGTAGCCGTACTGGCTGTCTCGCTCAGGCCGGCGCGCCCAGCCTCACTGCTGGTTTTAACGCCGCTTGCCAGCTGCTGCAGCGCGACACGCACCTGCTCGCCGGTACGGGTGCCACTATTTTTCAGATGCTCGCTCAGACTTTCCAGCTCCTCTTTCAGCTTGCCGCCAGACTGTGTGGCCGTCTGTTTCAGGGTGTCGACAATCTGCGCCTCCAGATCACGCAATTGCTCAAGACTGGATTTCAGCTCGTTGTCCTTGAATGCCCGCCCCTGCTCGGCCGCTTCGCGCAAGGCATAGGAAGCCGCCTGCGCTGCGCTGCTGACGGCATCGTCAAGACCCGACACAGCCTGCTTGAGGCCGTCCTTCAACTCGCCGCCCCGCTTCGTCAGCCCGCTCCCCACGCCCGAGGCAATCGCACTGACAATCTTTGCCAGATCCTGCAGCGCCATCCGGCGTTCGTGCAGCGCGCGCGCTGTTAAATCCCTTACCCGCTCGCGCAGGTCAGGTTCGGACACCGCAGCCTCGGCCTCGTCGTGCCATTGCACGAGTTGAGCATTTTCATGGATACTGGTTTCGCTTGATGCAGGAGTAGTTGCGTCATTCATGATGGGATCCTCGAAGTTAAGACTCGCCGTGATTGGCCGTTTCCTTATCTAACTATAGAGCAGATTGTCCGCCCATGAAGCCTGTCGCGATGCTGTCCTTGTTGATCCAGCTGCTGGTGCCGGCAGCGCATGCCAGCCCACCGGCTGAAGATATCCCGATATATGCCATCAGTCTGGTCGGCAGCCCCTATCGTCTCGGCGGCACCTCGCCCGAAGCCGGACTCGACTGCAGCGGCTTTGTCGGCCATGTATTCAGGCAAATGGCCGGAGTGATCCTGCCGCACGACAGCCACGCGATGAGTGAATCCCTGCAGCCGCTTTCACAAGCCGAGCTTCAGCCGGGCGACCTGGTCTTCTTCAACACGCTCAATCGCGCCTTTTCCCATGTCGGCATTTATCTGGGAGAAAGTCGTTTTGTGCATGCCACCAGCAGCCGGACCGGATCCGTCAAGATTTCCCGCCTGAGTGACCGTTATTGGCACGAGCGTTTCGACGGAGCAAGACGTGTCGACTCCTCCGCTCCCACCCCGCCGTCAGATGCTGCTGCCGAATAGAGTTACTCGCCTCTGCTTCTGGTATGCCCTGCTGCTGCCTGTTGCCTTGCCTACTGGCCTGACGAACGCAGCAACCGATCTCAGTTTTGAAAGTGCCACGCTCGTCAACGAGGGCCGCCCGCATTTCCTCGAAATCACACCGGCCAAACCGGTTCATCATCACCAGAACGACATTGTCATCAATGGCGACAGTCTTGATACAGGCTGGGCCAGCCAGTCACAGTTCACCTCCCATCACAACCACGCCATGGGCGAGAAGATCGGCATCAAGCTGGCGGTCGATCACGTCGTGGCTTTCCGGCGCGGATAAAGCCATGGTGCCTTCCCAACTGCGCGGCCTGCATTTCAATATCTGGCTTGGCTTCGCAGCCGCCTTGCTGATGATGCTGGCGGTGATCGGACTGGGCGTCACCCAGATGGCACACCTGAATGCTGAGCTGGAAAACGTTGTGTCGATCAACAACGTGAAAACCCGTCTGGCGACGCGAATGCGCGACACGCTGCGCGACCGTGCGATTGTGATGCACAACATCGTGGTTTCGATCGATCCCTGGGAAAAGGACGATCTTTTCATGCGGTTTATGGAATATGGCGAACGTTACGCCAAGGATCGCGGCCAACTGGCGTCCATGATCCACACCCCTGAAGAAAAATCATTGCTGGACAAACTGGATGCCATCACCTTCAGCAACCAGCCGGTCATGTTCAATGTGGTCGATGCTGCGCTCGATCAAAATAATTACGAGGCACTGACGCTGCTGCAGACCGAGGCAATCCCGCTGCAATACCGCCTGGTCGAAGCCCTCGACAACATGACCCGTCTGCAGCGCGAGGCCAACGAAGCGGCACTCGGCAAAACCTTCACGGCCTATCAGGCCAGTCGAACCCTGATGCTGGTCCTGGGCATCGCCGCCACCCTGCTGGCCACGCTGGTTGGAATTCTGGTCGCTCGCCGCATGCTCACGCAAACGCGCCAGCTCGAAACCGAGAAGCAGAAATATCAAACCCTCTTCGAGACCAACTCGGACGCTGTTGTCATTCTCGACGACAAAGGATTCATCGACTGCAACCCGGCCACCCTGTCCCTGTTTGGCATGGACTCGGTCGACACGTTCCTTGCTACGCCGATCCCGCAACTCGGCACCGCGATCCAGGCCAATGGTGCGACCGCCTTCGACCATGCCATGCAAGCCATCTCCCTGGCGCGCAGCCAAGGGCATGCGGTGATGGACTGGCAGGGGCGACGTCAGGACGGATCGGTTTTCGCGGCCGAAATCGCCCTACACGCGATGCAACTGGAAGGCAGACCGGTCATCCAGGCCATCATGCGGGACGTGTCCGAACGCCGCGCCGTCGAAGCCGCCAAGGAAGCCGCGCGTGAAGCCGCCCTGCAAATGGCACGCGCCAAATCGGAGTTCGTCGCCAAGGTCAGCCACGAAATCCGCACACCCATGCATGGCATTCTCGGAATGAGCGGCCTGTTGCTGAAAATGCAGCTCAATGGACAGCAGCGCGAATACGTCTCCACGCTGAAAAGTTCAGCGGAAAGCCTGCTCACCATCATCAGCGACATCCTTGATTTTTCCAAAATAGAGGCGGGCAAACTGGCCATCGAGCAGATTGCGTTCTCGCCTGTGGCGCTGGCACAGGGGGTGGTGTCGCTATTCAAGGCGCGGGCACTGGAAAAAAACCTTCAGTTAAAACTGGCCTTGCCTGACGCCCCCCCCGCTGCCCTGCTGGGCGACCCGACTCGAATTCGCCAGATCCTGCTCAACCTGGTCGACAATGCCATCAAATTTACCCACCAGGGTGAAGTCGAACTGCACGTGACATTCGAAACCGTGGATCATGAAATCGGTTGCCGATTCAGTGTGAAGGACAGCGGCATCGGCATGAGCAGCGAGACGCAGGCGCGATTGTTCCAGGCGTTTTCGCAGGCCGACTCGTCGACCACGCGCCGCTACGGCGGCACCGGGCTGGGACTCGCGATCAGCAGCCAGCTGGCCGAATTGATGGGGGGCCGCATCACGGTCGAAAGCACGCCGGCCAAGGGAAGCTGCTTCACCCTGTCGCTCCTGCTCCCCCCCGCCACCCTGCCGCTGGCCGAACAGCCCGACCAACCGGACGTTCAACTGCAAGGACGCATCCTGGTGGTAGAAGACCATCCGGTGAACCAGAAAGTATTGGCGAATCAACTGCGCGAATTGGGACTGCAGTACAGCGTTGCCGCCAGCGGGACGCAAGCGCTGGATCTGCTGGCAAAAGAGAATTTCGATCTGGTGCTGATGGACTGTCAAATGCCGGGGATGGATGGTTATGAAACGACCCGGCGAATTCGCCTGTTGCCGACAGATGCCCGCCAAACCCCTGTCATTGCACTGACCGCCAATGCCGGCAGCGGTTTCCGCGAGGCCTGCCTTGCTGCCGGCAGCAACGATTACCTGAGCAAACCCTACACCGAGGCTGCGCTGGCGGCAGTGCTGACGCAATGGCTGCCGCAGCTTGATCCTTTCTCCAAACGGGCAGCACTGCTCGATCTGCCAGCCCTGCATGCGCGCTATCCCGGCAATCCGGATCTGGTGGCAGAACTGGCAGCTGTTTTCAATAGCACCACCGAATCGAGCTTGGTGAAATTGAGAAACGGAATCGAGCAAGGGGAGATCGAATCGTGCCGCAAGGAAGCCCATGCCCTGAAAGGAGCGGCTGCCAGCGTGAGGGCCACGGCCATTCAGGAAGGCGCCGCCCGCCTTGAAGCCTGCCTCGATCATGGCGACCTGGCTGGCGCGGCTACCGAACTGGCCGAAATGGAAAATACCTTCCGCGAGCGGGCCTGATGGCTCATTGACGTCCGCTTCATGATGCGTAGGATATTGGCATAACAAAACCGGAGACCCGATATGATGCGCTGCTTCTCTTTCACACTTGCCTGGTTGTTCAGCCTGACGGCACTCGCCGCCGAGCCGCCTGCCGCGCCAGCCACGCAGCCCGTCAATCCCTATCTGCAAAACGTACCCGCACAAAGCTGGATCGGCGTCACACAGACACCCTATGGCCCGATGATGATGCAGCAGGGGCTCCCGCCACCTTACCGTGATTACCAGATGAACCGCATCCTGAAGCCCGAGGAGAAGAAACGCTGGCTGCAGATGGCAATGCCGATGATGGCCAACATGATGCAGATGGACGCACGCGAAGCAATGAACTATTTCGCCGTCAAATACAAGGCGAAGCCCGGCTTGACGTTCGATGAAGTGGTCGAATCGATGATGCTGCGCGCCAATAAGGTGAACCTGAAATTCGTCGGCAGCAATTTGATGTGGAAGGACTTCAAGGCGGTGCTGAATGACGAAGGCGCGCCGCGTGTCGAAGTGTTCAGCTTCTGCGACATCGCTGTCGGCCGCGACCTGCTGCGCATCATTCCCGAAATGGCGGTGTTCCTGCCCTGCCGCATCACGGTGATGGAAGACGCCGACAAGAACATCTGGGTGATGACGCTGGACTGGGACATAACCTGGCTCGACATGGCCGGCAAACAGATGGGCATCACGCCCGAATTGCGCAAGGGCGCACAGGACATCCGCGACAAAATGGACAGCGTGATGCGCGCGGGCGCCAACGGCGAACTCTAGTTCTTTCGATCACCCCTGAGGACGATTGTCGCCTTCAGGGGCGGTTTGGTGCGTTCTGCCTTAGCGGCATGACAGCGCGTGCCGAACATTCACCTGCGCACTCATTGATTCGAGAGGCCAATAACATCTCCCCGCTTCCCCACCCGTTCGTGTCCGCTCCTGCGCTGGAAGGAGGCTTTGCCGACGGTCTCGTTGCGATGCTGGAAATACATCACGGTTTGGGCGCTTACATCCTGGTGCTGGCCAACGCCGCCTACGACGCAAGCCTGTGGAAACTGCTCTCACCCGCCTTGTCGGCACACCATGCGGAACTCGCCGCCGCCATAACCGAAACGCTCAGGCGCGGCCACAAGCTAAACGAACCGGACGACGATGTGCTGGTTTTTCTCAAGCTGCACGCCATCGGCTTCGACCATCTGGGCATCATGGAAAGCCGCCGCACTGGATCCTGGTACCTGTCTTTCAATCCGATCCGGGCTCTGCGTCCGCCGCGCATCAGCGGTCTCAAATTTGAAAGCCTGCTGCGCCCTTTCGACCCGGCGGGCTTCCATTTCAACAAAGCGTTTCTGGCCCCGGAAATACTCTGGCAAGGCGAACTGGCCGGCAAGGCGGCGCGCATTCTGTACAACAAATTCCCCTTTGCCCTACTGCACGGCTTGCTGGTGCCCGAACCTCTACGCGAGATGCCGCAAAGCCTCACCCCCGAACTGCACGGCTGGGCCTGGGATATCTGCGAGCAATCCGGCGTGCCTGGCTTATGCCTGGGCTACAACAGCCATGGCGCGGGGGCCTCGGTCAACCACCTGCATTTCCAGAGCTTCGTGCAGACAAACCCGCTGCCGGTGCAGGACTCGCGCTTCGTCCACAACGGCGGCATCCAGCACTACCCGCTGCCTTGTCAGCGTTTCACCGACGCAGCCACCGCATGGTTTCAACTCGACCACCTGCACCAGCACAGCATCCCCTACAACCTCATCTACAGCCAGGGCTGCCTGCACCTCATCGCCCGTGTCCCGCAAGACAGCGGCAAGCTAAGCGATCCATGCCGCGGATATGGCTGGAGCGAAATGGCTGGTGCGGTGACCCTGTTCAGCCGGGAAGCATTTGAAGGCTTGAGTGCGGTGGAGTTCGAGGGGGAACTGGTGAAATTCGCGCCTGAGCCAGGTGGTTGATCGTCCTTTATTGACCCCTTTGACTCACACCTGCCTTTGCCCCGTCATAACTTATTTCCTCACCTGGCATAGTCATCCCGCATGGAAGATCGTGTCTGGGTTGCCCCATTTGTCTGACCGTAAATTCCTCCCGACGGAAGCGATGGATTAATACTGGGATTCCCTGGTGGGGCGCTTTTCCGGCTCCGGCCCGCGCAGTGGCCGAAAAAGGCGTCCGTCCGCCCGCAGGAAGCGGGTGAAGAACTCGAACAGCACCAGCCGGGTGGTCTGCACGAACACCAGCAGGCCTTCCATGACCACGGAGAAGACATTGCCGGCCAGTATGATCAGGCCCTGCAGCCACACGGATTCCACCGCATCGGCCAGGCTCAACACCGCGTGGGAGAGGGCAGCGTGGGCCAGGGCAAAAGCGCCCACCCGAAGGAAGGACAGGGTGTTGATGGCCAGTTCGAAAACGCTCAGCAACAGGTCGCCCATGGCCTTGGGCAGGCTGGAAAGTCTGCCGCCGGCTGGGGCGAGCAGTGCGTTGCCCGCCAGGTAGTAGATGGCCGCCACAACGGTGAGCCAAAAGGCCTGCGGCCGTAGCAGGCCGGCCAGCACGCTGGCATAGATCAGCAGCACGGCGAGGTCCGACAGCAGCCAGCGCCTCAGTTCGCCACGCCAGCGAGCCTCGATGCCGGCAAACACCAAGCCCAGCAGCATCAGGCCAATCCCGAACAGCATAGGCATGGCCAGGATGGCCAGCGGATCGTCCAGCGGGTGTTTCCACACGGGTTGCAGCAGGTGGTGAAAACCGAAAACGTCGCCGAACAGCACCCCGAACAGCATGGCTGCCAGACCGCATGGCAGCAGGAAACGGATGCGCGGCCAGCGCCGCGAGAAGAAGGCGGCGAACAAGACCAGCACCAGGCCATGGCCGACGTCCGGAAACATGTAGCCGAACAGCAGGGGAACCACCAGGGCCAGCAGGCCGGTGGGGTCAACCTCGCGTCGCCCGGGCGTGCCCCACATGGCGGTGATGGACTGGTAAGGTTGCGCCCACCAGGCATCCAGGGTGGCCACCGGCGCTTCCGCATGGGCCGGCGGCTGGGGCAGGCGGATGACCGCATGGATGCCCGCAGCTTCCAGTGCCTGCTGGAGCTCGCGCACATTGACCACGGTGGTCCAGCCGGTAACATGGCAATACTCGCCCGCAGTCAGGGTGCCGGCGGCGTGCTCCAGATACCATTGCAGGGTATCGACGTTGGCCTTGGACTGGGCGATCTCGGGGTCGGCTCGCAGGGCCTTGAGTTCGCCCTGCATCTCCGCGATTTCGGCGAGGGTGTTCGCCTGATGCGCGCTCAGGGCCTGTTTCTGCTGTGCCGTGTCGCCCGCAAGCCAGGCCGGGATGCTCAACTGCTCGCAGCCCTGCTCGACGACGAAACGGCCGATCAGATGGCGTTTCTCGTGCAGGCCGGCGACGTAGATGAAGTCATGCGTCTCCCCCGGCACGACCCGTTCCACGCTGGTTTCCAGTTCCGGGTCACACACATGCCCCTTGGGGCAGGCGAACAGGCACTTGCACAGGAAGCGGGTCTTGAGGAACACGCCGTCAAGGTCCAGGCCCGCCCGTTCCATGGCCTCGAGGCATTCCGCCAGCAATTGCAGATGGTGCAATTCGTCGCGCAAATGCTCCAGATGGGCCTTGAGGAAGTCGACGCGGGCGCTCCACACCCGCAGGCAATGCAGGGCCAGGTTGGCCAGATGCACCGGATCGCCTTCGAGGGCCGTAACCTGCCGCCCCACCCCCGGCAGATCGTGGGCATGGGTCGCCGCCAGGGCTCGAAAGTGGTCGACGAAGATGCGCAGCTTGCTCTCATCCACCCGCTCCAGCACCCGGGTGTCGGTCTCAAGCTGCACCAGCCCGGTTCGTGCCAGCACCTCCGTAGCATGGACGGTCTGGTCGCGGGGGACATAGGTTTCAAACCATCTGGCCTGAAACGGGCGCAGGCTCATGGCGTCAGCTTAAACGGCAATTGTGGATTGCTTCCAGAATGGTCCGATAGGGTAAGCATGAGATGACGATGGCCGATCTTGTCCAACCCGCTGAATGCGCTTAAGGCGCCGGGCAGTGACGCACCGCTTGCTGCGCATGCAGGGACTCCCTCATGCCGGCTATTGTCACGCTATTTTTCTCATCCTAAAACGATCACCTGTCCTTGCTGCAGCGCCGTCAGGGTCCAGTCAGGCGCGGCGATGTGCAGTTCTTCCATGATGGCGGTCTCGTTGCCCGGTTTGAGGTGGGTGATCCAGACCTCGGGGCGCACCTTCAACTCCTGCAACTCAGCCGCCAGCGAATCCGGCCAGTGATGCTTGGACGCCTGGGCGATCTCGACCAGCGCGTTCTCGAACGAGGTTTCGATGATGAGGTGGCGCAGATCGGGGATGGCGTTGAGCGCTGCGACGAAAGCCTCGCTGCTGGTGGTATCTCCGCTGAAAACCAGACTGCCGCCTGCCACGCTCACCTGCAGGCCGCAGGCCGGGACCACATGGTTGACCGGAAGGGGCTTGAAGGTTCGTTCGCCCAGCGAAAGGCCGTCACCCATCGGCAAGGACGCGAACCGCATCCATGGCCCATCGGCACTCGGAATCTCGCGAAAATCTGGCCACAGATGCCAGTTGAACAGGTGGGCCGACAGCACCTCCAGCACCGCGGGCAGTGCATGCACCACCAGCGGCACTCTGCGTTTCTCGCCCACGGCGTCGAGTAGCAAGGGCAGCCCCAGCACATGATCGAGGTGGGCATGAGTGATGAACACATGGTCGATCGCCAGCAACTCATCGAGACTTAACGTCGTGATGCCGGTGCCGGCGTCGATCAGGATGTCGTCATCGACCTTGAAGCAGGTGGTGTGCCGCCCGCTGCCGATGCCGCCGCTGCAACCGAGTATGGTGAGTTTCATTTGGTAGTGTAGACGAACACGCCATCCCAGTCGGCGGGCGGCGGTGCCTCGCGGAAATGCGCGATGCGTTCAAGATAAATGTCGCACAAACTGCAGGGCGCGGCCGCTTTCAGATCGGTCAACATTTTAGTGGCGCCATCCCAGTCACAGGCCTGATAGCGCGCAAAGGCCGCCTCGAATACACGGGCAATCATCTGCAGCTGCTCGGACAACTCTTCCTTACGACCCAGGGCTTGATAGATCGCCACCGGGGTTACCTTGCCTTTCACACGCACTTCATCGACTTTCATGAAGGCATGCACGGGATCGGCCTCGACGGTGGGCTGGGTGACGAGGATGCCGACGCCATATTGCTTGGTGATGCCTTCCAGGCGTGATCCCAGGTTCACCGCATCACCCATCACGGTGTAGGACATGCGAAATTCCGAGCCCATGTTGCCGACGCTCATGCGGCCGGTGTTGACGCCGATGCCGATCTTCACTTCCGGCCAGCCGCGTGCGGCAAATTCCCGGTTCAGTTGCGGCAGTGCCGCCTGCATGTCGAGCGCGGTCTGAACCGCACGAGTGGCGTGATCGGCAAGATCCAGCGGCGCGTTCCAGAATGCCATGATGGCGTCGCCGATGTATTTGTCGATGGTGCCGCGCTGCTGCTGCACGATGCGCGTCATGGTGGACAGATAGGCATTCAGCACTTCGGCGAGCTCGGCCGGCGGCAGTTTTTCCGAGAAATTGGTAAAGCCGCGAATGTCGGAAAACAGTACGGTCATGTCGCGCGACTGCCCGTCCATCGTGTAGTGCGCCGGGTCCTGGCTCATTTCGGCGGCCAGTTCGGGCGGCACATACTGGCCGAAAAGTTTGGTCATTTGACGCTTGTTGCGCGTCTCGGCAAAAAATCCGTAGGCGGTGTTGAGCGCATACAGGCCGAACACCGTCAGCATCGGCGCCGCCATCGGCACCACCCAGGAATGCGACCAGGCCGCCGCATAGGCCGCCAGCAACAGCGCCAGCATGAGAATGCTCGTCGCCAGCCCGATGACCGGGCCGAATCGAAGCAGTACTGCCGTCAGCAAGGCGCCCAGCAACAATACGGCCATCAGCCGCGCGTCAGCGGCCCACGGCGGCGTGCTGCGGGTGGTGCCGTCGAGCATGCCGGCGATCAAATGGGCATGGATTTCAACCCCGGGGAAGGTGCTGGAGAACGGCGTCACCCGCAAATCCGCCAGCCCCGGTGCAGTCGATCCCACCAGTACGATGCGGTTTTCCAGTTGCGCCAGCAGCGCCTTGCCTGCCAACACCTGGGCTGCTGAAATATAGGGAAAAGGCGAACCGGCGCGGTAGGGCACATACACGCTGCCGTCGGCGCTCAGCGGCACCCGGAAACCGCCCACCTCCATCCACGGAGCGGTGTATTGGCGCCCCAACAGGCTGCTATGTTCGACGCCTGCAGTCGCGGCATCGCCGCCGAATGCCACCCGCAACGTAGAGGCCGGGAGCGCAAGGTAGTAACCCGCATCGAACGGCGTGACCAGATTCATTTGCCGCGCCGTGCCGTCCGCGTCTGCACGCATGTTGAAGAAGCCTGCGCCCTGCGCCGCCTGCTGGAACACGCCCAGATTCGCGCCGTAACCGATCGGCGGCGGCAGGCCAGGCTGCATCGGCTTGAACTTCTCTGCCACCAGGGAAGGCGGCGGCAACATGCCTGTTTTGGCCTCCGCATAGCCCGCGGGGATGAAGTAGTAGCCCAGCGAAACCGGGCGCTCGGCGAGCGCCCGGGCAAAGCGCGCGTCGTAATCGAGACGCGGCGTGAGCTGCCTGAGTGCAGCCTGAAACTCGCGGCTTCCGGCCAGATCGTGTTGCGCCAGCTGTTTCAGGGTGTCGAGACCCGAACTCTTGTCCGGCTCAGCGAACACCACGTCGAAGCCCAGCGCACCGACGTGATAATGGTCGAACAGTTTGTCGACCAGCGCAGCCATGGTGTGACGGCTCCATGGCCAGCGGCCCACACTTTTCAGGCTGGCTTCGTCGATGTCGAGGATGGCCACGCGATCATCCACCCCAGCCATGGCAGTGTGTCCCAGCCAGGCGTCATACAGCCAGGCCTCGGCACGCTGCATGGGGGCGATGGTGATGAGTCCACCAACATGCACTGCGATCAGCAAGACAAACAGGGCTGACAGTCCTGCCTGCACCCACTTGGACGAAGTCCGATTCACCGAATGCGGTAAAAACGATTGGCCAGGTCTTTGCCTTGCACGGCATCAAGGTGTCCATCCACGGACTCGCCCAGCATAGCCAGGCGATCGGCCGGGAGTGGATGGGTCTTGTAGAGCAGGCTGGTGCGCTGGTCCTTGGCTGGCAGCCCGGCCATGTCCTGCAACACCTCTGGCAGCCCCCAGGGTTCATAGCCGGCACGCGCAGCGAATACCATGCCGACGCGATCAGCCTCGAACTCGGCATTCTTGTCGAGCCCGCGCGCCATGATTTCGGCACCATTGCCGATCAGGTTCTGCACCATCTGGTCGCTTTTCTGGGCCTTGCTGCCGGCCACCTGCCCCAGCGCGCTGATCAGGCTGGATTGCTTGAGCACCTTGAGGTGATGCTTCAGGGTGACATGGGCGATTTCATGCCCCAGTACACCCGCCAACTCGGCCTCGTTGTTGAGGAGCCGATACAAACCCTTGGTCACAAAAATGTATCCGCCGGGTGCCGCGAAGGCATTGATGTCTTCGGTATCGAGCACGCCAAACCGCCAGGTAATATCCTTGCGCCCACTCTGCAGGGCGACCCAGTTGCCGACCAGATTGACATAGCGTTGCAGGGTGTCGTCGCGCACCAGCGGCACGGCACCCAGGAGGTTGCCCGATATCTGCCTGCCGATACGGTTTTCCTCTTCGAGGCTGTAGTCGCCAAACAGGGCAAACCCCAGTTGCCGGGCATCAAGCTTCTGGCTGGCTGGCGGCGGCGTCGCCGTCGCACTTTGCGTGGTCGACGGCGTCTGGGCAGGGGCGGTCTGCGTTTTCTTGTCCTTGCTCGTTTCCTGGTTGACGCTGTTTTCCAGGAATTTCCCCAGATCGAACCCGCTCGCCACGCCGCTGAAAGAAGCCAGCGAAATAACCAAAGCTATCAATTTAAATTTGAGATTCATCAGTTGCTCTCCCAGGACGACGAGGCCTTCGCAGGTTTGGGCTCGGGCAAGGCCGGCACATTCACCGCGACCAGGCTGGCCTGGCTGGCAAACGTTTTGGCCTGTGCGACCGTCACGACCCAGGTATCCAACTGTGCCAGTTCGGCTGCATTGAACTTGGCCTGTTTCAATTCCTCGTCATTCAGGCCACGCAGGCCGGCCACTGCGACCACGCGGCTGGGATCAGAATGGGTGGTTGCAGCACCCACCACGTCGCCCACGCCCGTTCCGCCCACCCCGCCCTCCCCCGCACGCACCGATAAAATCCGGATCCAGCCGGTTGTCTTGCCTGCAGTCACACGCAGCCAGCCCCCCTGCTTGTCCAGAATGTTGACGCTGGCGCCCTTGGCCGCGCTTCCTGCTACGGCAGAACCTGAACTGGGCTGACTATAAATCTTCTCGTCACGCAGGACCGTGCCAGGCGCGGCCAGGGCGGATGCCGCTGATACGCACAGCAGCAGCGTGGTTGTGGAAATCAAGGTTCTTCTCATCGTTTGCTTTCTCCGTCTGATTACAAGACTGTAGGGTCTGCCACCCAATGGTGCAAGCACCTTGCAATGGCGAATACGCAATCTATGGCACAAGTGCCTTCGACAGCGTTAAGATGCCGCGATGAATTTTCTTGCGGCTTCCATCGAATCGCTTGGCGCCAAACTCGTCGGCTGGTTTACCATCGGCTACGGCACCTTGGCCTTTTTGACCCAGGCATCGCTGTTGCTGCTGGACCGGACCACCTGGAACCATGCCACCTTCGACGTGGTGATCAAGCAGGTCTACTTCACAGCGGTGCAGATTCTGCATATTTTTCTCGGCTATTCGCTGGTCATCTCCTGGCTCATCATTTCCATCATTCTGTCCACGGCCCGCGATTTCGGGCTGACTGCATTCGCCAGCGAAATGACCATCCGCGTGCTGGTTCTGGAACTGTTGCCTTTCCTGACTGCACTGTTTATCGCCCTGCGCTCGGGCAGCGCCATCAACACTGAAGTTGCCTTGATGCAGGTCAACAACGAATTGGATGCACTGGCACACTGCAAGGTTTCGCCCATGCAGTTCGAGTTCCTGCCGCGGCTGATCGGCGGTGTGGTTTCTGTTGTCATCCTGGCCGGCCTGGCCGGCCTGACTGCGCTGATGCTGGCTTACCTGTCGATTTACGGCATGAGTACGGCAGGGTTCGAGCCGTTTACTCAAACGATTGCGAAGATTTTTGATTTCAGGATCGTGGCCGGTCTCCTCGTCAAGTGCGCCCTGTTCGGTCTGGCCGTCACCCTGATCCCGGTTGCAGCGGGGCTCGAAACGCCGAAAAAACTCTTCATGGTTCCAGTCTCAGTGCTTCGCGGCATGATGCGGGTGTTCTTCGCCATTGTGGCCATCGAGGTGGTGTCATTAGCGCTCAAATACATCTGACCCCCCATGCAGACCGCACAGCGCTGATGACTGCGGTCGCCGCCCTGCCCGATGACGTGGCGCGGGTTGCGCTCGATCTGCCGCTGCGTGCGAACTTGTCGGCGCTCGACAACATCGCGCTGATTCCGCTGTATCAGCGCCACTACGGCGTCTCCGAGTCGACCCGGCTGGCGCAGGCCATGCTCGATCAACTGGGACATGCCGACATTGCGCTGTTGCGCGATCCCGATATGACGCCGGCGCAGCGTTTTGTGGCCAAGCTGGCGCGCGCGCTCATCCTGAAGCGCCCGCGTCTGGTCATCGACCGCCCGGGCGCCATGCTTTACGATGTGCCCTACCCGGCATTTATCCAGCAACTTGCGGCACAGGACAACATGAGCGGCATCTGGGAAATTTTCGATTTCAGCTGGAACCAGGTTCTATATCACCAGGCGCTTCATTCAGAATGAACAAACTGCATTTCAAGGTAGGCTTGTTTGCTGCGGCTTCGCTGCTGCTGGGCGCGCTATTCCTCGTCTATCTGCTGCATGCGCGCGGCTTCTTCGAGAACACCTATCGCCTGCAGCTTGCCGCATCCAGTGCCGACGGCGTAACTCCAGGCGTGCCCCTGGTTTTCTCCGGCATCGAGATCGGCAGCGTCACGACTCTTGGTCTGAACGACTCCGGTGGCATCGTCATTCAACTCGAACTGCTGGAACGCAATTCCAAATGGCTCAAGCAGGACAGTACGTTCACGCTCGACAAGCCTCTCGTCGGCGGCGCGAAAATCCGCATCGATTCATACAATCCAGACAGCCCCGCCCTGCCTGACAATTCCACCATGCTGCTGCTCACCTCCGACATCAGCAAGGAGATCCCGGAACTGGTCGAACGGGTCAAGTCCATCCTGGCCAACGTCGAACACCTCACCCGCAAGGATGGCGAAATCAATGCCACACTGGCCAACGTGAAAACCGTGACCGGGCGCATGACCGGCGAATACGGCGTGCTCGAAGGCGTTCTGGGGAGCCCCGAAAAAGCCCGCGCGGTCACTGACTCGCTGGACAAGACCCGCGCGCTCATCACCAAGCTCGACGGCCTTGCGCTGAAAATGGACGGCATGGCCGCCAAGACCGATCAATGGCTTTTTGCCAAGGATGGTGTAGCCGACCTCTCGCGCGAATCGCTGGCGCAGGTGCGGCTGATGCTCAGCGATGCACAATCCAGCCTGAAAAAAGCCGATGCGATCATGGCCAATGCCGTCGAGATTTCAGCCAACGTCAAGGAAGGCACTCAGGATATCGCCAGGCTGCGCGCCGAAATCGACGATGCGGTGCGCAAGGCCAACGCCCTGATCAACGAGATCAACAAGAAATGGCCGTTTGCGCGCAACCCCGAGGTGACGCTGCCATGAAAACACTGTTCGCCCTGGCCTGCCTGATCATGCTCAGCGCCTGTGGCAGCGGCGGGCCGCCACCGCCTGACTGGAAAGCCGATTCGGCGGATCTCATTGATCGCTACAAGAAGTATGCCCTTCTGGGCGACAACATCCTGGCCGAACGCTATTTCCAGCAAGCGGTTACCGCCACGGGCGGCGCCGGTCGCGTGGCCGATACCGCACGCTTGTGGCTGGTGCGCTGTGCTACCCGCCGCGCCATGCTGATCGACGACGCCTGCACCGAGTATGCCGGTCTGGCAAGGATCGAGCCGGATGCAGCCGACCAAGCCTACTACCAGTTCATTACCCTACGCTGGAATGCCATCGATATTGCCCGTTTGCCTGCACAGCACCGCGCACTGGTGAACGCTCCCGCCGGCAAGCGGAACGAAGTGCTGAACCAGATCAGTGACCCGCTGGCGCGTCTGCTCGACGCCAGCCTGTTGGTGATGCGCCAGGAAGCAGACGCCACCACGCTGACCCTTGCCACGGAGACCGCTTCTTCCGAGGGTTGGCGGCAACCCTTGCTGACCTATCTGAAACTGCAGGAAAAGCAGGCCGCCAACCAGGGCAATGCAGCCGAGCTGGATCGGCTCGCGCAGCGCATTCAACTGGTTGAAGAGAGTCTTGGACCCATCCATAAATAAACACACTGCATCACCGACACGTGGAATAATTACTTCAATCGACGCGGTCCAAGGAGACGTATGAACACTGCACTCGCCTGGCTATATGCGCCCTGGCCCTGGTATGTTTCCGGCCCCCTGATCGGCTTGATGGTGCCCCTCATGCTCTGGATCGGCAATCGCTCGTTCGGCATTTCGAGCAACCTTCGCCACATGTGCGCCATGACGCAGCCCAAATCGGTGGGTGTCGATTTCTTTCAATACAACTGGCGCGAGCATAGCTGGAGCCTGGTATTCGCTGGAGGAGCCGTGCTGGGTGGATTCCTCGCCGGCATCGTGTTCGCCAACCCGGATCCTGTCGATCTGTCGGTCGCCGCCCTCACCATGTTTTCCTACTGGAACGTCCCCATCGCCGGTGGGTTTCTGCCACCCGTCCTGTTCGATTTGACCTGGATGGGCGTGATCGTGATGTTTCTTGGTGGCATCCTGGTTGGCTTCGGCACCCGCTATGCAAGCGGCTGCACTTCAGGCCACGCCATCACGGGACTGGCTACCTTGCAATTGCAGTCATTGTTCGCCGTGCTGGGCATTTTTGCCGGGGGCCTGTTCTCCGCGCACTTCATCACGCCGCACCTCTTTTCCATGTTCGGGTAAGCCGCCATGCATTTTCTGCCTTATCTCCTGGCCGGGCTGGCGTTCGGGTTCGTCATGATCAAATCCGAAGCCGCGTCCTGGTATCGCATCATGGAAATGTTCTATTTCCAGTCCTTCCATATGTTCGGCATCATGGCGAGCGCGATTGCCACCGGCCTCATCGGCGTGCTGCTTTTGAAACGCTATGGCCGCCTGCTCACCCTGGACGGCGAACCGATCGTGATTCCGGACAAGCCGCCCGGCCGCATCAACTACATTCTGGGTGGCCTGATTTTTGGTCTGGGCTGGGGCATCATCGGACTCTGCCCCGGGCCCATTTTCTCGTTGGTCGGCATGGGGTCGATCGGCGCACTGGCTGCACTGGCAGGTGCGCTTCACGGCACCTGGCTGTATGGTCTGGTCAAAAACCGGCTGCCGCACTAACCGCTCAGTGCCGAGTAGCCATAAAGCATTTCATCTTCGTATACAATCCCATATTGTTACTTAAACCACAAAACAGGAGACGCCCATGAAATACACATCACTCGCGCTTGCCGCCCTTGCCGTTTTCGCGACCGCTGCACACGCGGCCACCCCCATGATGTCGGCCGAATGGACCGCACAAGCCTGCGATGCCTGGAACAAGGACACCACGCTGACCGACGGTCTGGGAGATAAATGGATCAAGAATGACAAGGGCCGCGGATACAAGATCATCAAGCTGTATCGTACAGACTGCGGCGAGGCGACCCAGACCGAAATGAAGATCGTGCCGAAGGACGGCAAAGCCATCTGTGTGTACGGCGGCGCAGTCCAGACCACCAAGATGGACTATGACGTCGACTACACCATGCACGCCACGACCGAACGTTGGGAGCAGATGGGTGCGGGCGAGTACGGCCCGATGAAAGCCATGTCGTTTGGCCGCCTGAAGTTCAGTGGCCCCTATTTTGAAGCCATGGGCGTCATGGGGCCGTTCGAGGCCTTCCTGCGTCTGCCGGGCAAGATTCCTGGCGACAAGGCCTGCCCCGCCAAGTAAGCCTGCCACACACTCAAGCATTGCCATAAAAAAGCCGGGAGCATTCCCGGCTTTTTTACGTCAGCGACGCGCTCCTGATCGAGGGGGCCATCCCTGGCTTAATGAACCGTTCCGGTTTTCACCTCGAGCGGCCGCCCATTGCGGATTTCCTCAGGCGTGGCTTCGCGAATGTCCATGATATTGACCAGACAGGTTACGCTCTGCCCGGCCAGCGAGGGGTTGCCATCCAGCGTGAGTTGGCCGTCCTCGATAGCGGTGACATAAAAAACCTTGGTTTCTCCGGCCTCGTTTTCAAACATGACTTCGGCGCCGACGCGCCGGAATTCGGGCGGCACGTTCTCGATGTCGTCGACAAACACCAGGCTCTCGTCGCGCAGCCCGTAGCCCTCTTCGGGGGCAAGTGAGATCTCGATCCGTTCACCCACCTTGCGGCCCGCCACCGCCGACTCGATCGCCGGCAATATGCCGCTGTTGGCCCCCTGCACATAGCCAACCGGAATATCGTGCTGCTCGACGACCATGCCGCGCGCGTCAAGAATGGAATAGGTAATGTATACAAGCTTGTTCTGTGTCACGGTGGCCATGCTGATTCATTCATCTCCGTCGTAAAAAAATAACGCTGCGCCTTGGCGCGGGTTGGCACCTGCGCAGTCCACTCATGATACCTTCGATGAAGAATGCGGACACCACACGCTTGAGGAGCATCGCGCTTTCCGCCTGGCAGCCCCGCTTCGAATGCGGGCCATCAGGTCGTATCTTCAGTACCTGACGCGCACCCGGTAAGTGAGCGTCGCCTTGCCTTCCGCAGGTACTTTCACCTGCCATTCTGCGGTTCCGGCCGCCGCCTTGGTGTGTGGCTGCGACGCGCTGACCATCGTCCAGTCGCCAGGCATCGGTTCACGTACGGTGACGGTCACTGCTTCCTGTTTGGCATTTTTCAGCACGATCTCATAGGCTGATTCGAATACATAGTTGTACCTTCCCGTTCCCGCCAGTTTCTGGAAGTCGGTCTGTTTCTTGTCCGCGGTCACGTCGAATGCATCCCCCAGCTTGAGGCGAATGGTTTCATTCTTGGGCGTATGGTCGATTCGGTCTTCGCCGACGAATTGCGCATTGCCCTGACTGTCCTTCTTGTACATGCGTATCACGCCCTTGGGCAGGGGAATGCCCAGGCCTTCGCCCTTGTTGTCGAATTCGACGAACACCCCAACCTTCATCTTCTGCCCCAGTTCGCCGTACTGCCCCGAGTAGTAATAATTCGCACCTTCCAGCAGGTATTCCTTCTCCACCGGCACTCGTGTGGCCGACATCAGCGCCACCTGCTTGGTCTGATTCTCCGCCAGCGTGGTCGGGCGCTGCAGCGTATAGAGGTGGTACTCGAACAGCGATTCCTGCTGCATTTCGGCGGCATCGGCAACCTTGGCTGCCATCGCCATCATCGCGCGCGGCATCGGCTGAGCATCGCGCACCCGGTTGAGATCGCCCGCCACCAGTTGCAACTTGGCGTTGGGGTAAGCGGCCCCGCTCTGGTTGGTCAGGGTCACCCAGCCATTCAAGTCCAGCTGATTGTCGTCGGCATTCAGTTCGGCCACGTAATCCGCGCGCCATGACAAGCCGCCGGTCAGATAGGACAGTTCCAGGTTCTGCATGCCCGCTGTCGGATTGATCAACGAGATGACGAGCGTAGGCGTGTCACGCAATGTGTCAGGCACGCCCGAAAACGCCAGCCGGCCAGGCACTCCCGTTTCGATGCGATCGCCAAACTTGAGCACCACGCCGTTGTTGGTCGAGAGCACGGTGGCCGTTTCGCGGGTTTCAGCGCCGGTGGTGGGGTGACTGCGGATGACGATGACCTCGCGCCCGACATATTTTTCGAGCAGCTTTGCCGGCGTCAGCAAGTCGAAATCAAAGTTCTGTTCCTGCAGCCGGAACCCGGCAGGATTCGACAAATTGCGCAACAGCGCTGTTTCGGGACGCATCTGCGCCGAAACCTCCCGCCATGCCAGCCGGTTCAGATCGTGCGCAAGCCTGACCCGCCGCTCATCCTTCACCAGAGCCAGATTGTCGTTGTAGATGGTGACGGCCACGCTCTGCTGATCGGCCGCCGTACTGACGATTTCATCGGGCATTGCGGCCCAGTTCGCTTGCGATGCGAACAGCAATCCGGCGATCATCGTGTTCAGCAGTTTTCTCTTCATCATGTTGGGGCTCCTGTGCATATTTCTTCAATACTGCATGATGACCGATACGCGCGAGAAATGGTTCGCGGCGCTAGAATGCTCGCATCAAATTCGCTGTCAATGACATGAACTCAGAAGATCCCCATCCAATGCGCATAGTCGGCGGCGGCATCAACACCAGCGATTTCGAACAGCCCGTCGTGGTGACGCAAATGCTGGGCATCGATAGCGACGGCCCTGTGCGCGAGGAAGCCCTGCGTGCGCGTTTCTTGTCATTCGACCCCCTGTTCGACGCCGCCTCCAATCTGGTTGCGCATCAGCTGGTGCTGCGCGGCCAGATCGCAGCAGCCGATGCGCCGCCCGAACTTCGGCAAATGGACGAAGACATGTTGCTGACCGGCCTGTATTCGCTGACGCAGGACGGCCTGACCGGCAAGCTGCCTTTGCTGGTGAAAATCAGCAGCGGCTTGCTGTTCAGCGACGTTCCTCAGCAACTCGATCACCACCAGCTGATCTGGTGTGTGGACATCGACGATGAGCAACAGCTGGCGCGCGCCCTTGCCCTGCAGGATGCAGGTCTGACATTCTGCCCCACGCTCAACCGCAACAACGCCGTCGTGCTGGACAGCGCCTCGGCCTGGCGTTACCTCTCCTGCCATGCCGACGACACGCCACCTGCAGTGAAAGCCTGCCTAGTCGTGGATGGGGTGCGACACGCCCGTACCCAGGTGAACTGGTCCGGCCATGCCTGGTTCAAGGGCGGCTACTTCTCAGGCGACATCCAGCCTGAGGAAAGCACCCACGAACAGTTCGTGCAGCTCGATTTGCTGGCCATTGCATTGCGCCAGTCGCTCGAAACCCTGATCCAGTTTTTCCGGCTGAACCCGAAAATGGCACCGCGTCTGCTCGCCATCGCCAACTCCCGGGTCGGCGGTTTGAGCCGCCCGGCCGAATCGGCCGCCCATGCGCTGATCATGCTGGGACCACAACGCGCCAGCCGCGTGGCAGCGCTGCTGGCCCTGACCGGCACCCATCCCACCGAGGCGACGCGCCACTATGCCGTGACGGCGCTGACACGGGCATTGTTCATGGGCAAAGTCACCCGCATGGGTGCACAGGCCGAGAGTGCTGCGGCTGCCTTCGAAACCGGCCTGCTGTCGACAGCCACCCATGCGCTCTCATTACCGGTGGAATCCCTCATCCGCAAACTGGGCCTGTCAGCAACCAGCGCACGCGCATTGAGCGCGCATCCCTCGCCCGAAGGAGCGCTGCTGCAGTTGGCACACGCCTGCGAGCGCAACGACGTCGAAGCCCTGGCGGAGCATGCCCAGAAGCTGGATATCCCCCTGCATCAGATCTCCGTAGCCTATCTGGATGCCCTGATTGCGGCTTCGGCGCTCGACGAAGCACTTCATTGAAGCCCGGGCAGCGTAAAATGCCGGCTTTTGTCAGTACACCCGACCCATGCATCCCACCCTGGTTTTCGACATTGAAACCATACCCGACCTCACAGGGTTCGCCGCAGTCAACGGCCTAGACGAGTCGACGCTGACGCAGGTCGAACTTGCAGAAATGGCGCTGCTGAACCGTCGCCAGAAAACCGGCAGCGATTTCATGCCGCACCACCTGCACCGCATCGTTGCCATTTCCTGCGTATTGAGAAGCGGCGACCAGCTCAAGGTGTGGTCGCTCGGCGAGCCGGACAGCAGCGAGGCCGAACTGATCCAGCGCTTTTACGACGGTATCGAGCGCTACACACCGCAACTGGTTTCCTGGAACGGCGGCGGTTTCGACCTGCCGGTGCTGCACTACCGTGGCCTGATCCACGGCGTGGCGGCGGCGCGTTACTGGGACTGGGGCGACGACGACAAGGAATTCAAGTGGAACAGTTACCTGGGGCGCTACCACACCCGCCATCTCGATCTGATGGACGTGCTCGCGATGTATCAGCCGCGGGCCAATGCACCACTCGACCAGATGGCCAAGCTGTGCGGCTTCCCGGGCAAGCTGGGAATGGACGGTTCGAAGGTTCTGGAGGCGTTCCAGAAGGATGAAATCGACGCTATCCGCAGCTACTGCGAGACCGATGTGATGAACACCTGGCTGGTGTACCTGCGCTTCCAGAAAATGCGCGGCACCCTTTCCGACACCGCCTATGCAACCGAGATCGAACTCACTCGCAGCACCGTGGCCACCCACGCCGCGCCGCACTGGCAGGAATTCCTGGCGGCCTGGGCATGAATGAAGTCGTCGATATTCTGTCCCTCGATCACGAGGGCCACGGTGTCGCGCGGGTCGACGGCAAGGTCACCTTCGTCGACGGCGCGCTGGCAGGCGAACGCGCGGAAATCAGCGTGTATCGCAAACATGCCAAGTACAACTCGGCCAATGCCGTTGCCATCCTCAAGGCCAGCTCGCAGCGTGCAACCCCGCGCTGTCCCTATTTTGGCCGCTGCGGGGGGTGTTCGATGCAGCACCTGGAAGCCAGTGCACAGGTTGCTGCCAAGCAGCGTGTGCTGGAAGAAAACCTCACCCGCATCGGCAAGGTCAGCCCCGACGTCGTCCTGCGTGCCCTGCATGGCCCCAGCTGGGGTTATCGCAGCCGTGCGCGGCTGTCGTCGCGGTTCGTCGACAAGAAAGGCGGCGTGCTGGTCGGCTTCCACGAAAAGCGCTCCAGTTTTATCGCCGACATGGCGAGTTGCGAAATTCTCACTCCCGATGTTTCGGCACTGATCCTGCCGTTGCGCGAACTGATCGTTCAATTGTCGAATGCGGACCGCATCCCCCAGGTCGAGGTTGCGGTGGGCGATCACATCACCGTCCTGGTGTTCCGCCTGCTCGAACCGTGGACCGACGACGACGTGGTCAAGGTGCGCAGATTCGCCGAACAGCACCACGTGCAGGTGTGGGAACAGAAAAAAGGCCCCGACACCGTGCGCCCCTTCTGGCCGGAAATAGCGCCCGAACTCAGTTACAGCCTGCCCGAATTCAACCTCACCATGCAATTCAGGCCCACTGATTTCACCCAGGTCAACACCGCGATCAATCGCGCCCTGGTCAGTCGAACGGTGCGCCTGCTGCAACCCCGGTCGGGCGAGCGCATCGCGGATTTGTTCTGCGGACTGGGGAATTTCACCCTGCCCATCGCAACCAGCGGCGCCGAGGTGCTCGGCATCGAGGGCAGCAAGGAACTGGTCGAGCGTGCACGCGAGAACGCCCTGCACAACAAGCTGCCCAATGCCCGCTTCGACATCGATAACCTGTTCGAGATGACCCCGGAGAAATTCGCCTCGCTTGGGCATTTCGACAAACTGCTGGTCGATCCCCCCAGAAGCGGCGCCATCGAAGTCGTCAAATCCCTGCCCGACATTGGCGGGCCAGAGCGCATCGTGTATGTCTCGTGCGACCCCGCCACCCTGGCGCGCGACGCCGAGGTGCTCTGCCACGTCAAGGGCTATCGGCTCGAAGCGGCAGGCGTCGCCAACATGTTCCCGCACACCGCACATGTCGAGTCCATCGCGCTGTTTACCCGAAATCCATTAAAATCTGCGGCTTAACCCAACTCAAACCATCATGGCACTCATCGTACAAAAATACGGCGGCACCTCGGTCGCCAACGTCGAACGCATTCGCGCAGTCGCAGAGCGCGTCGCAAAATTCAAAATGCTCGGGCATCAGGTGGTGGTCGTGCTGTCCGCCATGTCGGGCGAGACCAACCGTCTGATCGGGCTGGCCAAGCAGATTCAAGCTCAACCCGATCCGCGCGAACTGGACATGATGGTTTCCACCGGCGAGCAGGTCACCATTGCCCTGTTGGCCATGGCGCTGAAAGACCTGGGTCTGAAAGCCAAGAGCTACACTGGCGCGCAGGTGCGCATCCTCACCGACAATGCCTTCACCAAGGCGCGCATCCTCAGTATCGACGAAGCCAACATGCGGCGCGATCTGGACTCAGGCCATGTGATCGTGGTGGCCGGTTTCCAGGGCGTGGACGAGCAAGGCAACATCACCACGCTGGGACGCGGCGGTTCCGATACCACCGGCGTAGCCCTGGCAGCGGCTCTCCAGGCCGACGAATGCCAGATCTACACCGATGTTGACGGCGTCTACACCACCGACCCTCGCATCGTGCCCGAGGCAAGACGGCTGAAAACCATCACCTTCGAGGAAATGCTGGAAATGGCGAGCCTCGGTTCCAAGGTGCTGCAAATCCGCTCGGTCGAGTTCGCCGGCAAATACAAGGTCAAACTGCGCGTGCTGTCCAGCTTTCAGGACGAAGGCGACGGCACGCTCATCACATTCGAGGAAGACGACAACATGGAACAGGCCATCATCTCCGGCATTGCATTCAACCGTGACGAAGCCAAAATCACCGTGGTCGGCGTGCCCGATCACCCCGGCATCGCCTACCAGATCCTCGGCCCGGTCGCCGATGCCAACATCGACGTCGACATGATCGTGCAGAACGTCGGCAGCGCCAACATGACCGATTTCACCTTCACCGTTCACCGCAACGATTTCGCCAAGGCGATGGATATCGTCAAGGCGACGGCGGCTAGCATTGGCGCACGCGAGGTCACCGGCGACGACAAGATCGCCAAGGTGTCGATCGTCGGCGTCGGCATGCGCTCGCACGTGGGCATCGCACGCAAGATGTTCGAAATCCTGTCGAAGGAAAACATCAACCTGCAGATGATTTCCACCTCGGAAATCAAAATTTCTGTCGTGGTCGAGGACAAATACATGGAACTCGCGGTTCGCGCGTTGCATCAGGCCTTCGAACTCGACAAGGCCACCGCGTAAGGTGGCTTTCCGCCGCGCATTCCGCTACAATGCGCGCGGTTCGGAGACGTGGCCGAGAGGTTGAAGGTACTCCCCTGCTAAGGGAGCATGCGGGCTTAAACCTGCATCGAGGGTTCGAATCCCTCCGTCTCCGCCAACAAACAATCAAGAACTTAGGCTATCTTGCCCGCCATCATGCATCTCTCCCACCCGGGTTTCATCAGTTCCGGTGGTCAACTGGTGGTCCTAAAATTGCAAAAGGGCCCTACTCCGGCCCCTTGTGTTTTATTTCATCGGGTGCAATCGATACCCCAATCCACGACCTGCCGCCTCCAGGCATCTGGATCCATTGAAGTTCAAACTACTGGCCTTGAACGCTGACAGCAGCGCACCGGCAAAGCCTGATGCAGTGCTTTGTCATGGATTTTATAGCGGATGGTCGGGGCGTTTGTATTAGTGCCCTCTACTCGCCTGCCGGCTTGGCAGGGGCCAAAAACCACTGATCCCCGGGAACCACTTTTGCCTGGGGCGGATCCGCTACATAGCTAGGCGTCATGATCTGCACACCATACTCATTGAATATGTCGAGAATGTTTTGGTGCAGCGCTGTATAAAGCCGGTTCATCTCCTGCGCATTGTCACAGAACACATTGATCTCATAAGTCACGCAAAAATCGCCAAGCGCCTTCTGCAATACAAAGGGTGCCGGCTCCATTTGCACACCTTGAGTCCGGGATGCGGCCTGCAGCAGCATGGCCTCGACCTGGCGCCAGGGTGTCTCGTAGCCGATCCCCACCGTCGTATGCAGAACAAGCCGCCCCTGACGGCCCATCGTGCTGTAATTCACCACGCTGCTGTTGAGAATCAGGGAGTTGGGCATCACGATCTCTTCGTTTTTGGGTGTTAGCAAATGGGTGACGAGCTGTCGTACCTCCATCACATCGCCGATGTGTTCGCCGATCTGAATGCGGTCCCCCACTCTGAACGCTCGCCGGTAGGTCATGGTATAGCCTGCGATGATGTTCGCGATCACGGATGACGACCCCAGGGAAAACACCACCCCGAGAAAAAGCGAGACACCCTTGAAAGCAGCCGAATCCGACCCCGGTATATAGGGGAATGCCACCACCAGCGCAAACGCGATGATGAATATCCGCAGCAGCCGATAGGTTGGCCATGCCCACTCGGCATCAAAGTGTTGCAACTTGATCGCCCCGTCCGCCACCCCGGTGAAAAAGAGCTTGAGCGCCTTGATGAGATAACGGGTCACAAAGGCCAGGATAACCAGAAAGACCAGGCCTGGAATTGATTTGACCAGGCCCATGCCCATGACGTGCAGGGGTTCGATCAACAGATCAAAAAGGCGGTCCCCGATCAGGCGGGTCCACGGCAGTTGGCGCAAGGCAAATTCCAGGTACCAAAGACCCGCCAGCACAGATGCCGCAATCCCTATCAGCCTGCCAGCACCTTGCAGGACGCCCCACAAATGCCTGGCGCGAATAATCTGGTAAGACTGCGATTCCAGGCCCTCGAGCCGGGCGTGAAGGCGCCGGTCCAGCACGACCTCGAGGCGGCGCATGACACGCCGCCCCAGCCAGAGAAAAATCGCAAAAGCAAAACTTGCGGCAGCGATAGTCAGGGCGCTGCGGATAAGCGCCCGGGGTGTCCGGTCCTGGCGATAGTTCGCGATCGCCCCCCGGATTTGTATAAGGTAAGCCTCTACCAAGACCCTGCGTTCCACCGATTCCAGGACCGCATCGGCATCGAAGACTGCCACAACCTGCCGGTCTCCCGCGGTGATGAGCGAAGCATCGGGCGACTCGGAGATCTTCAACGTCCCGGGATCAAACGACGGATTGGCTGCAAGGCCCTCAATCCGATCAGCAATTGCGCTGGCCCGCCTTTCTGCCGGGAAAGCCGATATACCGCGAACCTTGAACAGCGTATGGCCATCCAGGATAACCGACGCCCTGGGGACCTCATTCACACTTTCGCCCGAGGAAATTGGCTCGACCGGTGCATCCGCCGCCACCGAAGTCGACACCGCAACGAAAAGAAGCAGGACAGCAAGCACCATGCGACGGAGCAGTTCGTCCAGCGCTCTGGTATGGATAGTGAAAAAGGACGACACGTTTACCCCTCTGAGTGCCTTGGTTAATGATCAAGAGTGTCCTGAAACGCGCATGGGCGCGTTCAAGGAAGTCCAACAAGCTCACGGTCCGGAAATCTGCATCGTATTCTGCCAATCCGAATACGCACAACATCACACGACTCACCCCTGCTCGCACTTCAGGTGCGAAGCAAAACCTTGCCGATCCAGGTCATCCCTGAACTCGATCCCTCGAAGGCCCGCCTGCTCCGGCGTAGCGATACGCTGACCGGCCCTATCGACGGAATACCTGGTTTTCGCGCTGATTAGCGTAGCCAGTCAGCGCTGAAAAATAGAATACACCTGACGCCAGCCGACGGGAGCCGTCTTTCGGGCAATTTTCGACGGCTCCGCCGAATTCGATGAACATGCGTCTGCATGTGTGTTCCCGGGGAACCCTATGTTCAACAAGATCATGCGTCAGCCTTTCCCTCCCGGGGACTCGCATGCTGGAATCTGGATGGGTATACTCGCCATTAATGCAGATGAAATCGCCGGCACGCCCGCCACGACCTCGTGGTCCGATTGCCGGCATTATGCGATTTGATATTCAGGCTGTCGTTGTCTTAACCATTCCCGCAATGAGGGAGAGATACGTGATCAATATGTCCGGACCACACAGTACAGAAACGCGTCGAGGCAGCAAGGGTGCCCAACCCAGGCTTGGCTATGTGTCGAGTTTCTGGAAGGCGCTGCTTGTGATGATCGCAGTCGGGATGGTGGTGCCGCCACCCCAGGCAACCGCGGCCGACGAGTCCTCCGCTGGTACAAGCGCAGAGGCTCCGTTGACGCAGGACAAGCTCGACTCGCTGCTCGCGCCGATCGCGCTCTATCCGGACCAGTTGCTGGCGCAGACCCTGATGGCGTCGACCTACCCCCTCGACGTCGTCGAGGCGGCGCGCTTCGTCACGGACAACAAGGAACTCAAGGGCGACGCGCTCGACAAGGCGGTCGCCGAGAAGAGCTGGGATCCTTCGGTGCAGTCGCTGACCGCGTATCCGCCGGTGCTCCTGATGATGAACGACAAGCTCGAATGGACACAGGAACTCGGCAACGCATTCCTCGCCGACGAAAAGCGCGTGATGCAGACCGTCCAGGGCCTGCGCCAGAAGGCGGAAGCCGCGGGCAACCTGAAGAGCAACGAGCAGCAGAAGGTGGTCAAGGAGCAGACGACCATCATCATCGAACCCGCCAAGCCTGATGTCGTCTACGTGCCGACCTATAACCCGACGGTCGTCTATGGTGCGTGGTGGGCACCCATGTATCCGCCGTACTACTACCCGCCCCCACCCTACTATTATCCGGGCGGTGCGTTCGTCGCCGGCGCGATCGGCTTCGGCCTCGGTATAGCGATCGCCAACAACCACTGGGGCTGGTGCAATAGCAACTGGGGCGGCGGCGACGTCAACATCAACGTCAACAAGAACAATACGTTCATCAACAACAACAAGGAGTTCAAGAACAAGGCAAGCAACGGCAACTGGCAGCACAACCCGTCGCAGCGCAAGGGCGTGGCTTATGGCGACGCCAAGACGCGCAACCAGTTCAGCAAGACAGACCCGAACGCGGTATCTTCCCGGCGCGACGCACGCGGTTTCGAGTCAGGCGCAGGCGCCGGGACCCGGGATGGGCAGCGCCCGGGTGGCAGCGGCGGTGCTTCGCAGTACGGCGGCAGTGCCGGCACCCGGGATGTGCAGCGACCGAGCAGTGGCGGCGGTGCTTCGCAGTACGGCGGCAGCGCCGGCACGCGGGATGTGCAGCGACCGAGCAGTGGCGGCGGTGCTTCGCAGTACGGCGGCAGCGCCGGCACGCGGGATGTGCAGCAGTCGGGGGGGGGCGGCTTCAGCCAATCCTCCGGCACGCGCCCGTCTTTCGATGCCGGCCAATCTCGCCAGCAGACGCAGAGCTACAGCAACCGTGGTGCATCGAGCCGTTCGTCGATGAGTGGCGGTGGTGGTGGTGGCATGCGCGGAGGTGGCGGAGGTGGCGGTGGTGGACGTGGTGGCGGTGGTGGACGTGGTCGCTAAGGGGGACAGGATGAAACGAACGATGAACAAACGGACACTCGTCTCAACTGCGGTAGGCGTCGCGATGGCGCTGGGCGCATTGCCCGTAGTCGCAGCGGTTACTACGGCAAAGCAGGGCACGACGACACAGGCCAAGGCTGCACCGCAAACGCAGGCGTCGTATTCGTCACTGGAAGCGGCAGCCAAGGCGCTCTACGGGGCGATCAAGTCACACGACGTCAAGTCGATCTACAAGGTGCTCGGTCCGGGCAGTGCGAACCTGATCTACACCGGAGACGAGGTCGCGGACCGGCAGATGCGCGAGCGCTTTCTCGTTGCTTACGACAACTCGATCAAGATCGAGCTGGACGGCGATACGAAGGCAACGCTGCTGACCGGAGAAAACGATTCACCGTTTCCCTTCCCACTTGTTAAAGGGGCCAAGGGATGGCGTTTCGACGCCAAGGCGGGGGCGGAAGAGATCGTCAACCGCCGCGTCGGCGAGAACGAACTGTTCGCAATCAAGTTCTGTCTGGCCTACGGCGACGCACAACGCGAGTATGCCGAGATTGACCGCGACGGCGACGGATTGCTCGAATACGCACAACATTTCCACAGTAGCGAAGGCAAGCACGACGGGCTCTACTGGGCGACCAAGGAAGGCGAACCGACCTCGCCGTTCGGTCCTCTCGTTGTGCAGGCGAAGCGCGAAGGCTATTTGGCCAAGGGTGCGGCACCTGCTCCCTATCATGGCTACAACTACCGCATCCTCACCGGCCAGGGCAAGGATGCGCCTGGCGGCGCCTACGACTATCTGGTCGGAGAAAATATGATCGGTGGCTATGCGCTTATCGCCTATCCGGCGCGCTGGGGTGCCTCCGGTGTGATGTCGTTCATCTGCAGTTACGACAGCACCGTATATCAGAAGAACCTCGGCGCAGAAACCGACAAGGTCGCCGAGCAGGTGACGCGCTTCAATCCCGATGCGAGCTGGACCAAGGTGGCTCAGTAACAGGACATACCGGATGGAACACAGGCCCGTCGGGCCCTAGGACGATCATATGTTCCGGCACGTACATCCTACTCCGTGCTGACAGGAAGTCGTTCCGGTCCGGCTTGAATGGTTTTCACATCGGCGCGAGGAATCACCGCCATCGCCATGGCCACCTTGTCCCCGATCGGAATGGCCGACATGGTCTCCATGGCGATCACCTCCGCCGCCCCATCCTTGAGCGTGACCTTGAGAATCCGGGTGCGGTTGTAGAAGTCCACATTTCTGCAAAAGACCACCATGTGCCGGTGGAAATCCAACTGCGGCAGAGCTTCTTCCGGCTTGAAACCCGCCCAAACGGCCTTGAATGCCCCTTCGTTGCCCAGGTAGCCGACACGGGACGTCCGTTGCCCATCCGGCAAAAGATTCAGTTCGGCAACCGGATAGTCACCACTCCAGGACTGGGAAATCACCAGTTCAGTGGGCGGGTTATCCGCCACCGTCGCGGCAGTGCAACCTGTCAGCATGGCCAGTGCCACGATGCCCAGCAGGCCCCAAGATTTGTTCATGCAAATTCACCCGAAGAAATTTCACCATGGCGAAAGCATCGCCATGAAATAAAACAGGCCGACCGCAGAACGAATCCACGATCAGCCTGAAACCCCTGTCAGAAACGATCAGTTGCTCGCCGGCCGGACGCTGACGGCCAGGGCTTGGAAGTAGGTGAGGTTGACCGTGTCACCCGCCTTCAGGTTTTTCAGCATTGCCCTGAATTCAGGCCGCATGACCTTGACGACGTTCGAATGGCCAAGCGGACCCTTGAACTTGACCACATGACGCAAATTGTCAACGAATTCGATCGTCACCGTTGCGGTCACCGAACTGGCCACGCCGCCCCCCGGACGCTGGCCCGCCGCCGCTCTGACCGCAGCGTCAGTCATGGCCACGTCCTTCGTAGGCGAACCGGGTGCATTGAGTTGAGCCAGGAGGCCCTCGTAGTAGTCGACCGTCACTTTGTCACCCACCTTGATCTGGTCCAGGTTGCGGACCTTTTCACCCACCTCCACGTCAAGGGTGTTGCCTTCCGGCCCGACCAGGGTAATTGTCCTGGCCGCTTGGTCGACGGCTACCACCTTGGCGGTAATCGAACTGACTTCAACAGCGGTGGCGGCATCGCCCTTGTCGCTTACCGCCGCTATTTCACCGGATTGCACGCCGGATGCGGGGGGCGTATCCGAGGATTTTTTCTCACCCGTCGCGCAAGCCGTAACAAGCAGCGTGAGAACGAGTGCGGGAATCAAATTCATGGGGTGTTTCATAGATTGCCTTTCGGTTAAATATTTCGAACATCATTGGCCTGTTTAATCCGGCATGGGGGCCCATGTCTTCTCACCCCCCAAGCGCACGGGAGCCTAGCGTACCACCCATTTCAATGGCAACCATGCCGTCCCCAGTCAAGCAGAAAAAAGCTGCCCCGGCCCGGCCCTGCCGAAAAAGTGCGGGCAGCGAACGTCTTTTGCAGGGCGCACCTGCTGATATCACTCAACGGTCTGGCGTCCTCCCGCCAGACGGTCCCGGCGCCAGGAAAAATCATGGGCAGACAAGGAGCGAGCACAATCGCCCTCGGCGGCATCCATTAGAATCTGGGCAAACGCTTCGTGTATCCAAACTTGACCCGCTACCAGTTCCTCCTTCTCGTCATCCTCACCTTCTGCGGCGTCTCAACCTGCGCAGCGGCCGAGGCGTTCGAGGTGGATCTCGAAGTCCCGGCGGAATTGCGGCCCCTGCTGGAGTCTCACCTGCAGATCTTGCAGGAACGACAAAACCCGGGGCTTTCCAATAAACGCTTTCGCTTCCTCGCACGCGGCGCCCCGGACGAAATTCGGGAACTGCTGGCGACGGAAGGTTACTTCTCCCCCAGGATCGGACAGTCGGTATTGAAAACCAAGACTGGCTGGCGCGCCATGGTCAAGGTTGATCCGGGGGAAGCGTCCCGGATCGCGTCCGTCAAGCTGGAATATCAGGGTGCCTTTGCCGAGGACGCCAAGGCATTCAGCGAACGCAGCGCGGCCCTGCGCAAAGCCTGGCCCCTCCGCTCAGGCATGATCTTTCAGGACTCCCTCTGGAACGAGGGCAAGGCGATGCTGATCAGGGATCTGCACCGCAACACCTATCCGGCGGCACGCATAGTCGAGAGCCTTGCAGAAGTCGATCCCGATCTGCACACCGTCAGCCTGCACGTGGTAACGGACAGCGGCCCGGCATTCCGCTTCGGCGGCCTGGAAATCACCGGCATCAAGACCCTGCCGGAACAGATCATCACCGGTCTTAATCCCATCAAGCCCGGCACCCCCTACAAGGAGCAGGATCTGCAGGATTTCCAGAGCAGGCTGCAGCGGACCGGCTACTTCAGCAGCGTCTATGTGACCGCCTCGAACAATCCCGATCAGGCATCCCGCGTGCCGATTCAGGTCGCGGTGGTGGAAAGCACGGAACGCAAGATGAAAGTGGGCGGCGGTTACAGCACCGACCAGGGCGCGGGTGTCGAGTTGCGCTACGAGGACAGCCTCACCTTCCGGCCGGGCTGGCGCTCCACGAGCACCCTGAAACTGGAGCAACGCGAGCAGTCGGCCTCCACCCGCGTGCAACTGGTGCCCATTGCCTACGGGTTTCAGCCGATCATCAGTGCCAAGGTGGAACGGACCGATATCCAGAACGAGGAATCGGTCACCGCCCAGTTGGTGGGACAACTGCAGCGCATCCGGGGCAAGACCGAACTGAGCCTGTCCCTGGATCTCAATTACGAACGGAACAAGATATCGGGGGCTGACTATTACGACGTCAGTTCCCTGCCATTCAATGCCTCATGGACCCACCGGGAACTGGATACCCTGATCTACCCACGCCAGGGCTATGTCGTCAACCTGCAAGCCGGCGGCGCCACCGATCTGATCTTCTCCAACACCGCTTTCCTGCGCCTCTATGCCCGTGGCAATCTCTATCATCCGCTGGGAGCCCGCGGCACCCTGCTGTTGCGCGGGGAAATCGGTGCGGTGCAGGCCTCGACCTCCGAGGGCATACCCAGCGATTACCTGTTCCAGGCCGGAGGCAGCCAGTCGGTACGCGGATACGAATACGGCAGCCTGGGCATTCCTGATGACGGCGCCATCGTGCCGGGACGTTACATCGGGGTGGCCAGCATCGAGGTCATGCACCCCATCGCCCCGGACTGGCAAGCCGCCTTGTTCATCGATGCCGGCAATGTAGTGAACGACATCAAGGACTACAAGGCGAAGCTGGGATATGGCACCGGCATCCGCTGGAAAAGCCCGCTCGGCCCCCTTAACCTGGATGTTGCCTACGGCGAGGCCGATGCGACCTGGCGCATCAACTTCTCGGTCGGATCCCTGTTCTGATGCGCCGCCTGTTGCTGATCCTCCCGCTCGTTCTGCTCCTGCTGGCGGCTGGTGCCTATTGGCTAGCCGGGCGCGAAGCGACCCTCCGCTGGGCATTGGACCAGGTGGTCGCGGCAAGCAAAGGACAATTGCAATTCGAGGGCGTCAGCGGCAACCTGCTGGGCGCCATCCGGGTGGAACAAGCCCGCTTTTCCAGCCCGGAGACAGCCGTCACCGTTGATCACCTTACCCTGGACTTTTCGATGACCGCCCTGCTGCAGCGACGCTTGAAAATCAATCACCTGCGGGCCGATTCGGTCTTCGTAAAACGGGTTCCCAGCGACGAACCCCTGCAGCCCCCCGCCTCCCTGGCATTGCCCATCGGCATCGAGGTGGCCCGACTTCAGATCGGCCTGATCGACATCCGGCGCGGCGATCTGGCCTTGGTGCTGCGGAACGTGCAGGCCCGCTTCGCCAGCAACGGTAGCGCCCATTCCCTTGAATTGCAGCGCCTGCTTTCTCCCTGGGGCCGGATGAGCGGAACGCTGAACCTGGAAGGCCGTTCCCCCTTTGCCCTCAGGAGCACAGCCGAGCTGATCCCGCTGGACGGCGACAAGCCGCAGCCTCGGATCGGGCTCGACCTGCAAGGCCCCCTGGCAGAAATCAGGGCTCAACTCCAGGCACAGTCAAGCTGGCTGCAGGCCGGGGCGACGGCTGTCATCCGGCCATTTCAGCCGGTCCAGGTGGCTGGCCTCAAGGCGGAACTGACACGGCTGGACCTGCATGCCCTGAACCCCTCCCTGCCCCAGGCCATCGTGACCGGACACGTCACGGCCATCCAGTCACTGCAGACCCAATTGACCGGCCAGGTTGATCTGACCAATCGCACGCCGGGCACCCTGGTGCAAAAAAGCCTGCCGCTCACGCGTCTGGCTTCCCGATTCACGCTCGCCCCGGATCGGCTCGTGCTCGACGACCTGCAGCTCGGCATGCGTCTGGGTACGACCCTCACCGGCAAGGCCCGTCTTGACGCAGATGGACTCAATGCGCAACTAGCCAGCAAGGCCCTCAACCTCCAGGCCTTCCACGAGAAGCTGGCGCCCACCCGGCTTGCCGGCAATCTGGAACTCCAGGCCGACCCCAAAACACAGCAGCTGGTGGCCACGATGGCGGATACACGCCAGCGCTACGAAATCGATGCCCTGCGCCAGGGCGACCAGATCAGGCTTCGCAGGGCCCGCATCCGCAATGCGGGAAGCCAGATCGACATCCAGGGCGACTTGACGACCCAGGGAACGTGGCCGTTCACCGCCCAGGCCAAACTGGTGCGCCTCGATCCCTCGGCTTTTGGGGACTTCCCTTCCGCCCGCATCAATGCGTCCGTGACAGGCAACGGCCAGTTCAAACCGGATTGGCAGGTCCAGTTCAAGGCCGACATCCACGACAGCCTGTATCGCCAGCAACGCCTGTCCGGCCATGCTGAAGCCTCCGTCAAGCGTGATCGCGTCTGGGACAGCCTGGGTGAGGTCAATTGGGGCGACAGCCATGCCCGATTCAAGGGCGCCCTCGGGGCAACGAGCGACCGGCTCGAGCTGGACTTCAGCATTGCCGACCTCAAACCCTTCGATGATCAATGGACTGGCCAGGCCAAGGGTTCAGCTACCCTCAGCGGCCGCATGCGACATCCCGGCATCGCGCTCAAGGCCATGGCAACGGGTCTTGAAGGCCCCCGTCAAATCAATATCGGCAGCGCCGGGGTGACCGCCCACGTCCTGCCCGACCTCGACGCCCCGCTCACGGTGGAAGCCCGGCTGGACAAAGCCAAACTGGATGATCTCTCTGTGGACCGCGTCACCGTGTCCATCAGCGGAAGCGGACGCGCACATCGCGGCAGCCTCGTCGTGGCGGGCGAGAACCTGGCTCTGGAAGCCAGGCTGGCAGGTGGCCTGAATCAGGAGATGACCTGGCAGGGCAAGCTGGAACAACTTCGCCTCGACAAACCCCGGGCGTTCCGGCTGGACGCCCCGGCCAGCCTGGTGGTGGGCCGTTCCGGTCTGAGGCTTGGGCAGGCCCATTTGAGTTCCGGCCAGGCGCAGTTCCAACTCGACGGATTCAATCTGGCCCCCTCGGAAATACGCACCTCCGGTCGCTTTACCGGTCTGCCGGTAGCCATGCTGGGCTTGCCGCTGCATCAGGATCTGCGCAGCGACGGATCGCTGGGCGGCGAATGGGACATCACGGTGACAGACAGGCTCAACGGCAATCTCAAGCTCTGGCACGAGGCCGGCAAATGGGTGGTGGAGGGCGTGACCCTGAAGCCCACCCACGGCTTCCTGGATGCCACGGCCAGGGACAATCGCGTCGAGGCGAAGGCGGATCTGACCTTGAAAAACGGCAGCAAGCTTGATCTGCAGTTCGCCACCCAGGTCGCCAAAGTCAAGCAGGCCTGGACGATCCCGGCGCTGTCCCCCCTGAGCCTGAAGGCGACAGGGGTCATCACGACACTCGACTGGCTGGGGCCGCTGCTGCAGAAGGATCTCGATCTCGATGGCCGCATCGACCTGGATATCGCGGCTGAGGGCAACTGGAAGCACCCCATGATTTCTGGCCAGATACAAGGCCAGAAAATCGGCATCAGGCATTTATCCAGCGGCCTGAGCTTTAGCGACGGCACCCTGCAGGCCCGTCTTGAAGGTGAGCAGATCATCCTTGACAAGATTGAACTGAAAACCGGCGAGGGCCGACTGAAGGCGGATGGCCGTGCCGGGCTGGGGGAGCAGCCCGACCTGCAACTGCATTTTCAGGGTGAAAACCTGGCTCTGGTGGAGCGCAAGGACCTGGATCTGGACACCAATCTGGTAGGCGACCTGGTGCTCGACAAGCAGGGCGCGCAACTGACCGGCAAGGTCAAGGTGAATCGGGGTCTGATGGTTCTCGGTGGCGCCTACGCCCCCGCGCTCTCGGCTGACGTGCGGATCAAGGGACAGACAGCCAAGGCCAGGGCGGAGCAGGCACTCGGTTTGGCGCTCGACGTCCAGGTGGATCTGGGAAATGACTTTCAGGTGCGATCCAGCGAGAAGAGTCAGTTGCTGGGCGGGCGACTGCCCTTCCAGACCAGCGGCTTTCGTGCCCGGATCATGGGGCAGGTCCGCCTGCAGGGTGAACGGGGGAAAGCTGTGCGGTCAAAGGGGGAAATCAAGGTGGTCGATGGCTCTTATTCCCTGCTGGGTCAACGCCTGAACATCGAGCGCGGCAATATCCTGTTCGACGGACCGCTGCAAAACCCAATCCTGGATGTCTCGGCCGTGCGCGAGAAACCGGAAATGAAGGTGGGAATGAGCATCACCGGCACGGCCCAGAGTCCCCGGGTCCGCCTGTTCTCGGATCCGGATGTGCCCGACCAGGAAAAACTGTCCTGGCTGCTGTTTGGCCGCGGCGGACAGCCCGTCGACACCAGCCTGACCGGAGCGACCGGCAGCCTCACGGCGGGTCTGAGCTCCTTCGGATTCCAGCTCTCGGACAAGCTCTCTGTCGCTTACGAACAGGGGGCAACGGGGACGGAAAACTTCGTGACCTTCTATACAAACATCAACAAGCGGCTCAGTGCCGAAGCAAGCGCCGGCGACATCACCGCCGTCCGCCTGTTCTACACCTTTATTCTTGGCGGCGCGAAGTAGCCCCTTTCCTTCGCTGCACCGCTGTGCCTGCAGTACAACGCCGCCTTGGTCAGCCCACCCCCGTTACCACGGACAGGTCCTAGCCCCGGGCTAGCGCGGGCCCGCAGCGTGCAGTTCGGCTAGCAAGCGCTGCACATCAGGGTCGCCCGGGAATGCCTTGGCCAGCTGTTCGGCCGCGCGGCGTGCGGCAGCGAGATTTCCACTGTCGCGCTGAAACAGCACCCGCGCCGTGAGCAGATCGCGATTGTAGGGATGCCGTTTCAGCGCCTGTTCGACGACACGGATCGCGCCAGCCGGCTTGCCGGTCGAGTTCAGCGCGACGGCGTAGACATACGCGTAGCGCGGGTTGGACGGATCGAGCGTCGCAGCCTGCTGCAGCGCGGCGATGGCGGGTCCCGTTTCATGCTGCCGGACGAGCGCAAGGCCAAGCGCATGCTGCAGGCTCGCGGCAGCCGGTACCGCCTTCAGGCCGTCGTGCAGGACATCCGTCGCCGCGGCCTCGTTTCCCTGGACCCGCAGCATGTCGGCGTAGTTGGCATACGCGGGAACAAAGCGCGGATCCAGCGCCAGCGCTGCGCGAAACTCCAGCGCCGCCTCGTCGTAGCGTCCCAGCACGGCCAGAAACGAACCGAGGTTGGTCCGGTGCTCCGGACGGTCGGCGCGGTAGCGCTCGGCAGCGATGTATTCCGCCGCCGCGCGATCGAACGCGGCCTTCTGCGCGGCGTCGAGTTGCGATGCGGCCGGTGCGAGCACGCTTGCCGCTTCGATGCGCACCACTCTGAGCGGGTCGCTGAGGAGCGGCGCGCCCAAGGCTGCGCGTGCATTCAGCGGCATGTTGGCGAGGGTCTGCAGCGCCCCCAGCCGGACCAGAGCGCTCGGGTCGCGCAAGCCTTCCACAACCACCTCGACCGTGTTCCGGGTGGACGGGTTGTCGATTTCGGCGAACGCCGTGGCGCGGGCAATCGGCGGCTGGGTGGCATCGCCGGCTACCGCACCCAGTAGCGCCTGCGCCTCAGGCAGATCCGCATTGGCGGCAGCGAACGCCGCTGCGAAGCGCTGAAAACCCTGCGGGTCGTGTCCATACCAGTTCTTCACATGGGTCGCTGCCCACTCCGCCTTGCGATTGCTGTGACAGCCGTTGCACGCATTCGGGGTGCCGTACTTGACCGACTGATCCGGCCGCGGCACCCGCATGCTGTGATCGTGGCGCGGATCGACAACCATATACGTCGTGGTGGGCATGTGGCAGGCCGTGCATGCAGCACCGGCACTGCCCGGCTTGTGATGGTGGTGCTGCGCCGTATCGTACTTGCCGGGCTGATGGCAGGTTGCGCACAGGGTGTTTCCCTCGGCGCGCACTTTTCCGCTGTGGGGATTGTGGCAGTCGCTGCAGGTCACGCCCTTCGCAAACATCCTGCTTTGCTGAAACGAGCCCCAGATAAAGACTTCGTCGCGCTGCTGGCCATCGGGATGGTAGAGCGGGCTCGTCAGCAGCATCGGACGGTAGTAGTCGAGGAAAGGCTTGCCGGCTTCGTAACCCTCGGCAATCTGGCTGCGCCGCGAGTGACATTGCGCACACACCTCGATCTCGCGCTCGGCCATGCGCGGATGCGAGCGCACCGCATTGCCCGCCGCGTTCGGGGCCCAGGTGACGTCATGGCGTTCGTCGAGGCGGACACTCAGGCCCTTGGTGCCGTCGTCGGATGCGGGCTTGCCGTCTTTCATTGCCTCGGCCCAGGCCAGATGGCGCGATCCCGGACCATGACAGGCTTCGCAGCCCACATTGATCTCCGCCCAGGTTGTCTGGAACCGGTTGGCGGCAGGGTCGTAATTTTTCCGCAACTCGGTCGAGTGGCAGTCGGCGCAGGTAAAGTTCCAGTTTTGCGCGGCGCGCGTCCAGTGCAGTTCGTCGTCGTGGGTGATCCGCTCCTTCGGGTACAGGTGAAACCAGTGCTGGCCGCGTTCCTTGCCGGCATGCGTGTCCCACGCGATCGACAAGGCCTGCAGCCGGCCATCCGGAAACTCGACCAGATATTGCTGCAACGGATAGACGCCGAAGGTGTATTTGATCTGATAGTCCGCCAGCTTTCCATCGGGACCATCGGTGCGCACGAAGAACTTGCCGTCACGCCTGAAGAACGTGCTGGTGATCCCGGCATAGCTGAATGCCGCATCGTTGAAGTCGCCGAGAACGGTCTGTTCGCTCGCTTCCGCCATGGCTGCGTGGTGCTGCGACTGACGCCACTCGGTGGTCTCTGCCGTGTGACACGATTGGCAGGCATCGACGCCGACAAATTGAGCGGTGTCGCTCGCCTGCGCGGACGCAAGCAGACTCTCGGCCCCGGGATTGGCCCGATCCTGAAACCACAGGACACCCACGGTGGCCGCGATTACCGCCGCCGCGACCCCGCCCCAGCCTAGAATGCGACGGCTCCTCGAATGCTTCCCGTCAGCAGGTGGTTGTTTTCTCGCCACTTCGTGTCTCTCGTTCAGAAAAAGTTTTCACGGCCATTTGCCGTGAATTGTCGGCCGCTATTATGACTTGCAACCCACTCCTCGTGAGGAACAGCGAGGCATTGTTCCTGCGTCACCAATGGGAAGGTCTCAGAAAGTGGAAATCAAGTTCAGGTGGCGTCGTTCAAGCCCAGGGCTTTCCATGCCTTCAACATGACGTAAACCATCCAGCCGATGTGCGTCGTGATCATGCGGGTCCGGCAGGATCGCCACTTCCCCACGACGTAGCCGTGCTGTGCAGGGAACGGGTTACATGGCTATTTGCAGGTCCCGGTGCAGCGGATCACGCGCTCGGCGCAGTTGATGGCATCGAACTGGCCGACCAGTGAATCGTCGATTTCAGTGCCCGAGTGAGGACGCTCGGCACCGTTGCACTGTTCGTTGGAGGTGACGTAGGTGACATCGGATATCCATTGCACATTCGTGCATTCCTGCTCACCAATGCCAAAGCGCACGCCGACTTCATAGGTACCGCACAGCAATCCATTGTGGCGCACCGGTCCTTCGATGTGCCACGTACCGTCACGCTTGAGCCAGCCCGTGAATTCGCCGAAGCGGAAGTTCTTGCGCTGTAGCTCGAAGCCTTCCATCTGGACATTGGGGAAAAGCGCTGGCGCCTGAGCCCGATTCTCGCTGGCAAAGGCTGCTGGCGACATGGCCACAGATAGCAACGCGATCGTCAGGCCCGATGCGGCTAGCGTCAGGGTCCGGCTGTTCCGATGAATCATGCGGAGCAAGCCGGCAAGATACGCTTGTGACCGGTGGTTGGCGTCGAGCTTTCCACGGCCAACCGCTGCGATGAAACACTGACGCACGCTCCCGAACACTGCGTGCAGAGCCCTGCTCGCATGGTTGCGGCCGTCCCGGAATCGGGAAAAACTGGATAAAACCATTGCTTGGGTCGTCAAGTGAGCCTCCTATTTGTTTTCTGTGAAGACACAGATCAAGTCTGCGTCCATTCCCTTAAAGCCATCCGGACCTGATTTTGCACCGGTCTACCGAGTCACGCCTTCACCCCCAAATTATGCGTGTTTCCCCCTACCCTTGGTGTAAAAAAATGCGTACAATTCGTCTCCTTCAAATGCGCCGGTAGCTCAGCTGGATAGAGTACTTGGCTACGAACCAAGGGGTCAGGAGTTCGAATCTCTTCCGGCGCACCAAAATACAAGGGGTTAGCTTAGGCTAACCCCTTTCTTTTTGTCCGGACTAGCACCGGGCTAGCATTAGAAGTGATTTGATAGCCCACAAAAACCCGGCACGAAGCCGGGTCTGTATTGGTCAATCTCTAATCAGCCGTGCGCTACTAGCTGCTCGTATCCTTCGGCCTTGGTCATGCACCTGCCCCACTCTGGATTTAAGGATAAGCCGGTCACCTCCGTACGAAAATTTAGATAGAGCGCATTGGGATAAACTAATGTTTAAATTTTGCGTTTGCGCATGATTGCGATATCAGCACGTAATTTATTGTGGGAAAAATATATGAATCGTTTGACCTTGTTTCTTGTTTGTTTGCCCACGTTACTTGGTGGTTGTGCTTCTGTACCGATGACTTCATTGGACGAGGATACACATGCAAAGACTTTTTCCGTTCGTCCTGAAAAATCGAGTATTTATCTCTACAGAAATGAGTCAATGGGAGGTGCTATCCCAATGACAGTCGCGCTTGATGGCAAGGTCGCTGGACAAACCGGCCCGCAAACCTATTTTTTGTGGGAGGTTGATCCTGGCCCCCATGAGATTGCGTCACATACCGAAAACGTAGCTACGCTCAAGCTAGACACAAGTCCCGGGAAATCCTATTTCGTTTGGCAAGAAGTAAAGATGGGGATGTGGATGGCACGGTCTGCGCTTCATCTGGTCGATGAGGAAACGGGTCGAAAAGGTGTCGCCGAGTGCAAGCGTGCCCAATCGAACTTTTAGCTCAGGGGTGATATTTAGCCTGGGCGTTTTACTCGCAGCGTCCCAGGGCTTGGCTGTTGCCGTTTTCTGAAGGCTGGCAGACTCAGCACGCACCCGCGTACTCGGACACAATCGCAGCTTCGTGGCGATGCGCGTCATATCGTTAATCGCATTCCGGTGCAGTTCAAAAAAGGCTTTGCAGCGTTGATGCCGTCGGTCAGCAAAACCTTTTGCGCAGCGTCCGCCTGCCAGGCAGCCCAGCAATAAGATCGCAGCTAGGGAAGGTCGGATTCTCTGAAATGATCGCCGGGTAACTCTTTCGTGATGCGTTGCCACAGCTCGACTGCATACGGTGGCATATTGGGCGGCACAGGTGCCGGCAGGTCGTCGGCCCAAGCGAGCATTCATATGGCGTCCGCGTTAGATGTTTCTCCATTGAAATACCCATCATCATAGGCCTGCGCATAAGTCAGCCAGTCACGCCGCGCCTGCTCCGCGCAATGTTCCGCGATTTGCGCAAGCTGGATTTTTCATCTGGATTTCGCGCCGAACCCGATCAGCTCGTCCGCGATCGCCGAAACTTCACGCCCGCCCGCGCGCAGATGGCCCCAGGCAACGGCAGCGCCCATGCAGGCCGAATTTGCCGGGCTCAGTTGCCACTTTGACCCTCCCTCATCAGCTGGTCACGAATCGAGAGCAATTCCTGCCGGCGCTTTGCGTCGGTTTCTGGATAGCTCATTTTCAGCGCCTTGAATGTATCCAGAATGATTCGAGAAATAATCAGCCGGGCGTTCTCCTTGTCGTCGGCGGGCACCACATACCAGGGCGCAATATTGGTGCTTGTAGCGCTCAGGCACGCCTCATAGGCCTGCATGTACTGTTTCCAGAATTTCCGTTCTTCGATGTCGGCAAGACTGAATTTCCAGTTTTTTTCCGGCTCGTCGATGCGATCGAGGAAGCGCTTTCTCTGCTCTTCCTCCGAAAGGTGAAGAAAGAACTTGATGATCCGTGTGCCGTTACGATGGAGATGGTTCTCCAGGTCCACGATGGAACGATATCGCTCCTTCCAGATCGTTTTCTCGTCGAGCAGCCCATCCGGAAGCCCCTGGCCGCGGAGAATCTCCGGATGCACCCGGACGATCAGCACCTCTTCATAGTAGGAACGGTTGAAGATGCCGATCCGGCCGCGTTCCGGCAAACACTGGGAGGTTCGCCAGAGAAAATCGTGTTCCAGTTCCGCAGCACTCGGATGTTTGAAGCTGAATACCTGGCAACCCTGGGGGTTGACGCCGGACATCACGTGCTTGATGGCGCCATCCTTCCCGGCCGCGTCCATGGCCTGAAAAATCAGCAGCACCGCATAGCGGTTGGATGCGTACTGAAGTTGTTGCAGCGCGCTTAGCTCCGCCACCTGTCCTCCAAGGAGTTCCTGATACTGCTCCTTCGACTGGTAAACGGGCTTCACCAGCGTCGGCCAATTCTTGAGTTCGACCTTTTCGCCTTCCTGCACCCGGAAATCATCGGATTTGATTTTCATCTTCACCTCTCCGTTGTCACAAACTGCACGGGTTGCGCTGAGCTTTCATGGAACTCAAGCGTCGCTGTTGATCTGCTGCTTCAGATCAACAGGTTTCTTGCCTAAAAAGTAGCGCGGCAGTTGGATCGAACACCCAATACGCAAGCAGTTTTACGCGGTCGTTCACGAGGAACCACAGCAGTGCATAGCCCCAGACGTACCGCGCCCAGCCCCCATCGAATCAGCGCTGCCACAGGATATGCGCATCTTCCAGAGGAACCGCCACGTCATCGTGGTGGGGAATGAGTCGCGCCGTATAGTCCGTCGCCGGACGGATTGCGGGCACTTCTGCGCGGTAGGTATAGCCGTTTGCTGCACCCACCAGTTGCCGTACGCGCCGCATCGCCACCCGCTCGGGTGCGCTGCCGTCAGTTCCATTGGCATAAAGCTCGACCTGTACGGCCTCCGGATCGACCTCATCGAGATACATCTGGACCTCGAATACGTGCTGCTCGCCATCGCTATCAAGCTTGAGTTCACCGAATCGCAGCGCAGTCCAATCCTGTTCCAGCGCGTGCCGCCCATTCACGATCTGCACGCCGATTGCGCCCTTGTCGTCAGCCCGCTCAAGGTAGGCCGAGGCGGCCGGGAGGTAATGTTGCTCGGTGTATTCGCGCACCGCGCGGCTGGTGCAAAAGCGCGGTGTCAAGCGCGCCATGCTTTCGCGCATCCGGTTCACCCAGGCAGTGGGGATACCCTGTTCATCACGCGTATAAAACTCGGGGATCACCTCGCGCTCGAGCAGGTCGTAGAGGGCGTCGGCTTCGATGGCGTCCCACGCAGGGTCGCTGTCATGTTCCTGACCATCCCCCAGCGCCCACCCGACTTCCGGCGTGTAGGCTTCCGCCCACCAGCCGTCCAGTTCAGACAGATTGATGCCGCCATTGACCAGCACCTTCATGCCGCTGGTTCCACAGGCTTCCCAGGGGCGGCGCGGCGTGTTGAGCCAGACGTCCACGCCCTGCACCAACTGCTCGGTCAAATGCATGTCGTAGTCGCTAAGGAAGATCACATGGGGACGCGCCTCGGGCCGGTGGATGAAATGGATCCATTGCTGGATCAGGGCCTGTCCTGGCAGGTCGGCGGGATGGGCCTTGCCGGCGATGATGAGTTGTACCGGGCGTTGCGGATGGCTCAGCAGGCGCAGCAGGCGCTCCGGATCGTGGAGCAGCAGGTTCGGCCGTTTGTAGCTGGCAAAACGGCGTGCAAAACCCAGCGTCAATGTATTGCAGTCAAACAGATGCCTCGCCGCGCCAACCGCCTCGGGCGACGCGCCTGACGCCGCCAGTTCGCGGGACAAGCGTTCGCGAGCGTATTCGACCAGAGTCGCGCTTGAGACAGTGCGAAATTCCCAGAGTCTGGCGTCGGAGACACGGCGTATGTCCTGTTCCAGGGTGGCCGACCCATCCATCCAGCGGTCCTTGCCACAGGACTCCGTCCAGAGATCGTCCGCCGCCTCCGAGTCCCAGGTCGGCATATGGACACCGTTGGTCACGTGTCCGACGGGTACTTCATCCACGGGCCAGTGTGGAAAGAGCGGCGCAAACAAGTGCCGGCTTACCCTGCCATGCAAACTGCTTACGCCATTCACCGCCCCACTCCCACGAATCGCCAGATAAGCCATGTTGAAGGGTTCCGACGCGTCATTCGGGTTCTGGCGGCCCAGCGCCAGCAAATCGCGGCGTGTGATGCCGAGCCTCTGTTCCGCATATCCGCCGAGGTATTGCTCGATCAGCGCCGGAGCGAAACGGTCGAAGCCGGCGGCTACCGCCGTATGTGTGGTGAAGAGGTTGCCCGCGCGGGTGACAGCCAGCGCGACCTCGAATGGCTGACCATTCTCTTGCATGAAACTGCGGGCGCGTTCCAGCACGGCAAAGGCCGCGTGCCCTTCATTCAGGTGGCAGACCTCCGGCCGGATGCCAAGCGCCGCGAGCAGTCGCCATCCGCCAATCCCCAACAGCAATTCCTGTTTGAGCCGCAACTCAGGGCCGCCTCCATACAACTCGCTGGTAATGCCCCGATGCACCGGGTAATTCGCAGCGTCATTGCTGTCCAGCAGGTAAAGCTTCACCCGACCGACCTGGACCTGCCAGGCGCGCAGCCACACCGAGTAACCGGGCAACGCGACTTCCAGTCGCAACCACTCCCCATTCGGTTTGCGCAACGGCGTGATGGGCAATTGCCCCGGGTCGTTGTAGGGGAAGAGGGCCTGTTGTGCGCCATCCTTGTCGATCACCTGGCGAAAATAGCCTTGCTGGTAGAGCAGCCCCACGCCGATCACCGGCACGCCCAAATCGCTGGCAGCCTTGAGTTGATCGCCGGCCACGTTGCCGAGCCCGCCCGAGTAAATGGGCAAGGCTTCGCTCAACATGTATTCCATACTGAAATACGCAACACAGCTTAGCTTCGATTGCGGGTGGGCTTGTTGAAACCACGCAGGCGCCTCCCCCGCATCCCGCCGGGCTTGCACCAGGTCGTCAAGATTTTTACGGAAAGCGGGTTCGGTTAAAACAGCCTGGAGTTTCTCTCGAGAGACCGTCTGCAACACCACCCAGGGATTTCGGGTCAGCGCCCAGAGTTCAGGATCCAGCTCTCGCCACACTGGATCGGTGGCGTGATTCCACGACGAACGCATATCCAGGGCCAGTTCGGCCAGAACATCGTATCCCTCGACATCCGTTGTTATAAGACGCTGCTTGGGATGGCTGATGGGTGTTTGTTCGCTCATGGATTTTTCTTTCAAGCGTGTGCTCGATACCTCCCCAGGCTACTGCGAAGACGACGCCAGCGCATCACTGACGATGGCCTGGGCTTCGACCTGGATGCGGCGCAGATGATCTGCGCCGCGAAAGCTCTCGGCATAGATCTTGTAGATGTCTTCGGTGCCGGACGGACGCGCCGCAAACCAGCCGCTCTCCGCCACCACCTTGAGGCCGCCGATGGGGGCGCCGTTGCCGGGCGCTTCGGTCAGGATGTGCTGGATTTTTTCGCCCGCCAGTTCGGCAGAGCGTATCTGCCGGGGCGACAGCTGCGCCAGCTTCTTCTTTTCCGCTGGGGTTGCTGGCGCATCAATACGGTCGTAAACCGGATCGCCAAGCTCGCGCGCCAGTTCACGGTAGATTTCGCCGGGGTCACGGCCCATGCGTGCGGTGATCTCGGCCGACAGCAGCGCCACGATGATGCCATCCTTGTCGGTCGACCAGGCGCTGCCGTCGCGACGGACAAACGAGGCCCCCGCGCTCTCTTCCCCGCCAAAACCCAGCGAGCCGTCATGCAGCCCGTCCACAAACCACTTGAAGCCGACCGGCACCTCGTATAGTGTGCGGCCGAGCTTCGCCGTGACGCGATCGATCATCTGGCTGCTGACGATGGTCTTGCCCACCGCCGCATCCTTGCGCCATTCCGGCCTGTTCTGGAAAAGATAGAAAATGGCGACGGCGAGGTAATGATTGGGCGGCAGCAATCCCGCGTTGCGAGTGACGATTCCATGCCGGTCATGATCGGTGTCGCAGGCGAAGGCGATGTCGAAGCGGTCCTTGAGCCCGATCAGGCTCTGCATGGCGTAGGACGAAGACGGATCCATGCGAATCTGACCGTCCCAGTCGACCGTCATGAAGCGGAAGGTCGGGTCGACCCCGTCGTTTACCACTTCGAGATTCAAGCCATAGCGTTCGGCAATCGGGCCCCAATAGTGAACGCCGGCGCCACCCAGCGGATCCACCCCCATGCGGATGTTCGCGCCGTGAATCGCGTCCATATCGAGCACGCTGCCGAGATCGCTTACATAGGTATTGAGAAAGTCATGCCGGTGCGTGGTCGCGGCGCGCAGCGCCCGCTCGTAGGGCATTCTTTTAACGCCCTGGAGACCGCTTTCCAGCAACGCATTGGCACGGGCTTCGATCCATCCCGTGATGTCCTTGTCGGCCGGCCCGCCGTTGGGCGGGTTGTACTTGAAGCCGCCGCTGTCGGGTGGATTGTGCGACGGCGTGATGACGATCCCGTCCGCCAGCGCGGTATCGCGACCGCGGTTGTAAGAGAGGATTGCATGGGATATCACAGGGGTGGGGGTGTATTCGTCCTTGTCCGCAATCATGACGTCCACCCCATTGGCCGCCAGCACTTCGAGCGCGCTGGCAGCGGCCGGGACAGACAGCGCGTGCGTGTCGATACCGAGGAACAGCGGGCCATTGATACCCTGCTGCTTGCGGTACTGGCAGATGGCCTGAGTGATGGCAAGCACATGCCATTCGTTGAAGCTGTTTGCGAAAGCAGAACCGCGATGCCCTGAGGTGCCGAACGCAACCCGCTGCTCCGGTTCTGAAGCATCAGGCACACCAGTGTAGTAAGCCGTGACGAGTCTGGGCACGTCGACCAGCATCGCCGACGTGGCCGGCTTGCCTGCCTGGGGACTCACTTTTACGGGTGGATCGTTAGCTTGACTCATTCAGCACCTGCACTGTTAGCTTGTGGCGGTTTGCGATTGATGGGTTGGAAGGCATTCATGAACGCCCGTTATTGAGCCAGGGGCGCCAGATAAGTGCTTTATGCGGCCGATTCGTGTTGCTGCAAGCATAACAATATTCTTGGTTCAAATTATTACCGTATGCCATTTCCTGTGACTGCGGGGGCATCGCAAACGCCCTGGCTTCAATCTTCGGCCGTTGATTGGCCATCGCTTGTGGCAAGCGTTCCCAGGCATATTGCAATCTTGCCAAGTGGCGTGCCGGGTCGGCAACCGGGCCTCAATGCGTATGTGCGCTTCACCATGAACGTGGCCGAAGCCGAGCCATCGCGCGCCGTGCTATCCAGGCCCGGCACGGCAAGATTCAGGCAAAAAATCATCCTCCAGGTGGCTTGCTGGTAAAGATACGTCTCCCGCTGCCTTCATGAGATCATCCTTCATTCCCACCGCGCAGAAAATCGATATGGGTAACGAATCCGCTTTCTCCAACCGTCATCGTCATCCATTTCGCACCGCCCTGATCGCCGCCGTGCTGGCGGGCCTGATCGGCGGCGTCTGGTACTGGAGCAACCACCACGCGCAATCTGCTCCTGTATCAGGGAGTGGACCCGGGAACATGAAAGGTGCGGGCGGTAACCGTCCACAGCCGGTATCGGTAGCCGAGGTTCGCACAACCGATATCCGTGTCTGGCTGAATGCGCTCGGCACGGTCACGCCGCGCAACCTCGTTACGGTACGCACCAAGGTCGACGGTACCTTGCTCAAGGTGAATTTCCGCGAAGGCCAGATGGTCGAGGCGGGAGATCTGCTGGCCGAGATCGACCCGCGCCCGTTCCAGATCCAGTACGACCAGGCAAAGGGGCAGCTGACACGCGACATCGCCCTGCTCGACAATGCCCGCATCGACCTCGCCCGCTATAAGGGACTGCTCGCCAAGGACGCCATCGCCAGCCAGCAGGTGGATACTCAGGATGCGCTGGTGCGGCAGTACCAGGGGATCGTTGAATCGGACCGCGGTCAGATCGACAATGCCAAACTGCAACTGGAATGGACTCGTGTGACTGCGCCGTCTTCTGGCCGCATCGGGCTGCGTCAGGTCGACCCTGGCAACCAGGTGCACGCAAGCGATGCCAACGGTCTGGCCAGCATCGCCCAGTTGCAGCCCATCACGGTGCTGTTCTCCGCGCCGGAGGCGAATCTTCCCGCCATCAACCGCCGGCTCGCGACGCGTGAGGCCATCCCGGTCGAAGCCTGGGACCGCGAGCAAAAAAATCGCCTGGCAGACGGCCGCCTGCTTACCACCGACAACCAGATCGACCCGACCACCGGCACCATCAAGATCAGGGCCGAGTTCGCCAACCGCGACCATACCCTTTTCCCCAACCAGTTCGTCAACGTCCGCCTGCTGCTCGATACGCTGCCACAGGTCAAGGCCGTGCCGGCAGCGGCCATCCAGCGCGGCGACAAGGGCACCTTTGTTTACCGACTCGATGCCAGCGGTACGGTGGCCATGCTACCGGTCACGCCCGGTGCCGTGGATGGCGATTGGGTGGCGGTGACGGGTGAGATCAAGGCCGGCGACAAGGTGGTCACCGATGGGGTAGACAAGCTGCGCGACGGCGCGAAAGCCGAGGCCATCGTGCCGGGTGCGAAGAGCGACAAAGGCGGCAAAAGGGGAGGCAACGGTGCCAAGCAGAGGCAGGAATAAGCACACATCTCACGCCTCACCCCTCACCCCTGACGCATGAACCCCTCACGCCTCTTCATCCTGCGGCCGGTGGCCACTTCGCTGCTGATGCTGGCCATTCTGCTGGTCGGCGCGATGGCCTACCGCCTGCTGCCGATCTCGGCCCTGCCGGAGGTGGACTACCCGACCATCCAGGTCATGGCGCTCTATCCCGGCGCCAGCCCGGAGGTGGTCACCGCTTCCATCACCGCGCCGCTGGAGCGCCAGCTCGGGCAGATGCCGGGCCTGAAGCAGATGTCCTCGACCAGCTCCGGCGGCGCCGCGGTCATCACCCTGCGGTTCAGCCTCGATCTCACCCTCGACGTCGCCGAACAGGAAGTGCAGGCCGCCATCAACGCCGCCTCCAATCTGCTGCCTACCGACATGCCGATGCCGCCGGTGTACAGCAAGGTCAACCCGGCCGACGCGCCGATTCTCACCCTGGCGGTCACCTCGCCATCGCTGCCGGTGACACGCCTGCACGACCTGGTGGAATCGCGCATCGCGCAGAAGATTTCACAGTTGCCGGGTGTCGGCCTGGTCAGTCTGGCCGGCGGCCGCCGCCCGGCGGTGCACATCCAGGCCAACCCCAAGTCGCTGGCGTCTTACGGCCTGTCGCTGGAAGACCTGCGCACGGCCATCGGCGCGGCCAACGTCAACACGCCCAAGGGCAGCTTCGACGGCGCGCAGCGCGCCTCGGCCATCGACGCCAACGACCAGTTGAAGTCGGCCGACGAGTACGTCAATCTGGTCATCGCCTACAAGAACGGCGCGCCGATCCGCCTGAAGGACGTGGCCGACATCATCAACGGCGCCGAGAACGCCCGCCTGGCAGCCTGGGCCAACGACCAGCCCGGCGTGATCCTCAACGTGCAGCGCCAGCCGGGCGCCAATGTCATCGTGGTGGCCGACCGCATCAAGGCTGCCCTGCCGGCGATGCAAGCCAGCCTGCCAGGTGCCATCGACCTCACCCTGCTGTCCGACCGCACCACCACCATCCGCGCCTCGGTGGCCGACGTGGAGTTCTCGCTGCTGCTGGCGGTAGGGCTGGTGGTGATGGTGATTTTCCTGTTTCTGCGCAAGCTGTCGGCGACGATCATCCCCAGCCTGGCGGTGCCCATTTCCCTGGTCGGGACCTTCGGCGTCATGTATCTGGCAGGCTTCTCGATCAACAACCTGACCCTGATGGCGCTGACCATCGCCACCGGCTTCGTGGTCGACGATGCCATCGTGGTGATCGAGAACATCACCCGCTACGTCGAGGCGGGCGAAACACCGATGGCGGCCGCGCTGAAGGGGTCGCAGCAGATCGGCTTCACCATCATCTCGCTGACCATCTCGCTGATCGCCGTGCTGATTCCGCTCTTGTTCATGGGCGACGTGGTCGGGCGGCTGTTCCACGAGTTCGCCATTACCCTGGCGGTGGCCATCCTGATTTCGGCGGTAGTGTCGCTGACGCTGACGCCCATGCTGTGCGCCCGTCTGCTGCGCGCCGAGGTTCACCACCAGCCCGACCCCGTCTTCCAGCGCATCATTGCCGCCTACGGCCGCGCGCTGACCTGGGTGCTGAACCGGCAGACCGCCACGCTGTTTGTCGCGCTGTTCACCCTGGCACTGACCGTCGCGCTCTACGTCTGGATACCCAAGGGCTTCTTCCCGGTGCAGGACACCGGCCTGATCCAGGGCATCAGCGAAGCCGACCAGTCGATTTCCTACACCGCCATGGCCGAACGCCAGCAGGCCCTGGCGGCCGAGATACTGAAAGACCCGGCGGTGGCCAGTCTGTCCTCGTTCATCGGCGTCGATGGCGGCAACGTCACCCTCAACAGCGGCCGCATGCAGATCGCGCTGAAGCCGCTGGCACAGAGGAAGGAATCCGCAACAGCCGTGATGCGTCGTCTGGCCGCGGCCGCCAAACACGTTCCCGGTATCGCCCTGTACCTGCAACCGGTGCAGGACCTGACCATCGAGGATCGTATTTCACGCAACCAATACCAGTTCATGCTCGGCTCGCCGGATGGCCAGGCGCTGGCCGTATGGGTACCAAAGCTGGTGACGCGACTGAAGCAGTTGCCACAACTGGCCGATGTCGCCAGCGACTTGCAGAACAACGGTCTGCAAGCCTTCGTCGACATCGACCGCGATGCCGCCGGGCGCCTGGGCGTCACGGTCGCCGCCATCGACAACGCCCTCTACGACGCCTTCGGCCAGCGCCTGATCTCGACCATTTTCACCCAGTCGAACCAGTACCGCGTGGTGCTGGAAGTCAAACCCGAGTTCCAGGCCGGCCCCGCCGCGCTCGACGGCCTCTACGTGCCGACCGCCGCCGGCCAGCAAGTGCCGCTGACCGCCGTGGCGCGTGTGGAAGAGCGCGTGACGCCATTGCTGGTCAACCATGTCGGTCAGTTCCCCGCCGCCACCGTGTCCTTCAACCTGGCCGCAGGCGCCGCGCTGGGCGATGCCGTCGATGCCATCCGCAAGGCCGAGGTATCGATGAATCTGCCGCTCTCGATCGAGACCAGTTTTCAGGGAGCGGCACTGGCCTTTCAGTCCTCGCTGACCAACACCCTGCTGCTGATTCTGGCGGCGGTGGTGACCATGTACATCGTCCTGGGCGTGCTCTACGAAAACGCCATCCACCCGGTCACCATCCTCTCGACGCTGCCTTCGGCCGGCGTCGGCGCGCTGCTGTCGCTGATGCTGGCCGGCGGCGAACTGGACGTGATCGGCGTCATCGGCATCATCCTGCTGATCGGCATCGTCAAGAAGAACGCCATCCTGATGATCGACTTTGCCCTGTCCGCCGAGCGCGAGCAGGGCCTGCCCGCCCGCGAAGCGATCTACCAGGCCTGTTTGCTGCGTCTGCGGCCGATCCTGATGACCACCCTGGCCGCCATGCTCGGCGCGTTGCCGCTGATGCTCGGCACCGGTGTCGGCTCCGAACTGCGCCAGCCGCTGGGCCTGGCCATGGTCGGCGGCCTGCTGGTCAGCCAGGTGCTGACGCTGTTCACCACGCCGGTGATCTATCTGGCGTTCGACCGGCTGGCGGTGCGCTTCAAATCCCGCCGCAGCGCGACTGAACCGGCATGAACTTCTTCGCCACCTTCATCGAGCGCCCTGTCGCCACGACCCTCTTGACCCTGGGCGTCGTCCTGTCCGGGGTGGCAGCGTATTTCCATCTGCCGGTGGCGCCCCTGCCGCAGGTGGATTTCCCGACCATCTCGGTACAGGCGGCGCTGCCCGGGGCCAGCCCGGAGACCATGGCGGCGACCGTGGCGACACCGCTGGAACGCACCCTGGGACGCATCGCCGGGGTCACCGAAATCACCTCGTCGAGTTCGCTCGGCAACACCCGGGTGACCCTGCAATTCGACCTCGACCGCAACATCGACGGCGCCGCGCGCGACGTGCAGGCGGCGATCCAGGCGGCGCGCGCGCTGCTGCCCTCGGGGCTGCCGGCTATGCCGACCTATCGCAAGGTCAACCCGGCCGATTCGCCGATCATGATCCTGTCGCTCACCTCGAAAACATTGTCGCCGGGGCAGATGTACGACGCCGCCTCGACCGTGCTGGCGCAACGGCTGTCGCAGGTGGAGGGCATCGGTCAGGTCAACATCGGCGGCGGCACGCTGCCGGCGGTGCGGGTGGAACTGAACCCGACCGCGCTCAACCACAACGGCCTGGCGCTGGACGACGTGCGCACGGCCATCGTCGCCAGTAACGCTTACCGGCCGCTGGGCACGCTGGAGGCGGGCGATCGTCACTGGCAACTGGGCACCAACGACCAGGGCCGCACGGCGGCGGATTTCCAGCCCTTGATCCTGCGCTATGTCAACGGCGCGGCGGTGCGCTTGGCCGACGTGGCCGACGTGCGCGACTCGGTGCAGGACGTGCGCACGTTCGGCGCGTCCAACAGCCGCCCGGCGGTGCTGCTGATCCTCTATCGGCAGCCCGGCGCCAATATCATCGACACCGTCGACCAGGTACGCGCGCTGCTGCCGCGCCTCTCCGCAAGCATCCCTTCGGCTATCGACCTCGAAGTGGTGATGGACCGCACACCGACCATACGCGGCTCGTTGCGTGGGGTGCAGCAAACCCTTGCTATCGCCGTCGGGCTGGTGATCCTGGTGGTGTTCCTGTTCTTGCGCCGGGTGCGCGCCGCGTTGATTCCCAGCATCGCCGTGCCGGTGTCGCTGGTCGGCACCTGCGCGGTGATGTACCTGGCCGGCTACAGCATCGACAACCTGTCGCTGATGGCGCTGACCGTGGCCACCGGCTTCGTGGTCGATGACGCCATCGTGGTGACGGAAAACATCACAAGACATCTGGACAGGATGTCGCGTGATGTTTCGGTGCAGGCTAACGTCGGCGAAGCAGGGGTTAAGGATGCATCATCGTCCGGCCGGAGCCAAAACATCAGCCGCCACCTCGACGCCGACAAACAAGCCTTCGCGGCTGCGCTGGCCGGCGTGCGTGAAATCGGTTTCACGGTGGTGTCGATCAGCCTGTCGCTGGTGGCGGTGTTCGTTCCCATCCTGTTCATGGGCGGCATCGTCGGCCGCCTGTTCCGCGAATTCGCCGTCACCCTGACGGCTTCCATCCTGGTATCGATGGTGGTTTCGCTGACCCTGACGCCGATGCTCTGCGCGCACCTGCTCAAACCGGAAACGCGCGTGGCCGCGCCGGGCCGGCTGGCGCGCTGGAGCAGTCGTTTTTTGCGCCGTCTCAAGCTCGGTTACCGCGCCAGCCTGGCGTGGTCGCTGCGCCATAGCGCCCTGGTGCTGATCCTGCTCGGCCTGACCATCGCCTTGAACGTGCACCTCTACGCCACCATCGCCAAGGGCTTCTTTCCGTCGCAGGACACCGGCCGCATCATGGGCAACGTAAAGGCCGACCAGAGCATTTCTTTCCAGGCAATGCGCCAGAAGATGCTGAATTTTATGGCCATCGTTCAACACGACCCTGCAGTGGATACCGTGGTCGGCTTCACCGGCGGCGGACAAACCAATTCCGGCTTCATGTTCCTGACCCTCAAGCCGCTAAGTGAACGCAAAATCTCGGCGGACATGGTGGTTGCACGGCTACGCGGCAAGCTGGCGCACGAGCCCGGTGCCAGCCTGACGCTGAACCCGGCACAAGACGTGCGCATCGGCGGTCGGCAGAGCGACGCAACCTACCAGTACACTTTGCAAGCCGACCATCTCAGCGACCTGCGCGACTGGGAACCGCGCATCCGCCGCGCCCTGATGCAGATGCCGGAACTCACCGACGTCAGCAGCGACCAGCAGGACAAGGGCGTGCAGACCCGCCTGGTGTTCGACCGCGACCGCATGGCCAGTCTCGGCCTCACCATGAGCGTGGTGGATTCCACTCTCAACAGCGCCTTCGGCCAACGCCAGGTGTCGGTGATCTACAATCCGCTCAACCAGTATCGGGTGGTGATGGAACTGGCGCCCGCGTGGCTCTCCAATCCGGATTCCCTGCGCTCGATCTGGTTCAGCACGCCGACCCGTGGGCAGGTCGCCTTGAGCGACATCGCTCACATCGAGACGTCCAACACGCCGCTGGCGGTGAATCATCAGGGCACTTTTCCGGCCAGCACCCTCAGCTTCAACTTGCCACCGGGCATGACGCTGGGCGAGGCTTCCACCGCCATCGACCGCACCCTGTCCAGGCTGGGCGTGCCGACCAGCGTACATGGCAGCTTCCAGGGCACCGCCAAGGCATACCAGGATTCGCTCAACAGCCAGCCGCTCCTGATCCTGGCCGCGCTGCTCACCATCTACATCGTGCTGGGCGTGCTCTACGAAAGCCTGATCCATCCGATCACCATCCTCTCCACGCTGCCATCGGCGGGGGTGGGCGCGCTGCTGGCGCTGATGGCCTTCGACACCCAGTTCGACGTCATCGCCCTGATCGGCATCATCCTGCTGATCGGCATTGTCAAGAAGAACGCCATCCTGATGATCGACTTCGCCATCGGCCAGCAACGCCATGGCGTCAGCGCCGCACGCGCGATCTACCGCGCCGCGCAGATGCGCTTCCGCCCGATCATGATGACCACCCTGGCCGCCACCTTCGGCGCGGTGCCGCTTGCGCTGGGCAGCGGCGACGGCGCCGAACTGCGCAACCCGCTCGGCATCGCCATCGTCGGCGGCCTGCTGGTGAGCCAGGCGCTGACGCTCTATACCACGCCGGTCGTCTATCTGCTGATGGACCGGCTGCGCAACCTGGTCCTGCGCCGCCCGGCGCAGACCGTACCGGCGCTGCAAGCTGTTTGAAGGAGTTCACGGTGCAACACCTGCGTCCAATCATTCTGTTCTTCACCGTGCTGTGGCTTTCCGCCTGCACGGTCGGCCCGGAGTACCAGCGCCCGCAAGTGGCGCTGCCCGCGCAATTCAGCGAGGCCGGCGGCGAGTGGCGCACCGCAAAACCAGGTGAATTCAAGGTGCCCGAGCGCTGGTGGAGCGTCTTCGGCGATACCGAACTCGACCGGCTGGAAGCCCTGGTGGTGATTGACAACCAGAGCCTCAAGGTCGCCGAGGCCAAGTACCGCGCCGCGCGCGCCGGGGTCGACAGTGCCAGCGCCGCGCGCCTGCCGAGCGCGACCGCCACGGCGGCTGCCGGCCGAGGCAAAAACGAAGGCGTGACGGCCAACAGTTTTGGGCTGGCCGCCAGCGCCAGTTGGGAAATCGACCTGTGGGGTCGGGTGCGGCGAAGTATCGAGGCGGCACAGGCGAACGCCGAATCCAGCGGCGACGACCTGGCCGCGGCGCGGCTGTCGACCCAGGCCCTGCTCGCCGAGACCTGGTTCCAGTTGCGCGCTGCCGCCCTGCAAGGGCAACTGCTGCAACGCACCCTGGCGGCTGACGCGCGCTTCCTCGAACTGACCCGCGATCGCCGCGATGCCGGGGTGGCCTCCGGGCTGGATGTCGCCCTGGCCGAGACCCAGCTGGGCAATGCGCGTACCCGACTCAGCGAGAACGAGCTGCAGCGTGCACAACTGGCCCATGCCCTGGTCACGCTCGTTGGCGGAGGCGAGACCGCCGACGCGACCGGTCCGCTGCCTGACGTCCCGGCCCCCCCCGTGCTGTTGCCCTCATCCGTGCTCGAACAGCGTCCCGACATCGCCTCGGCCGAGCGCCTGGCGGCAGCCGCCAATGCGCAGATCGGCCTGGCACGCACAGCCTATTTCCCGATACTGGACCTGGGGGCCGGTGTCGGCCTGACCTCCAGCGCGCTGGACAAACTGTTCAACGCCCCCAGCAGCTTCTGGTTGCTGGGCCCCAGCCTGGCGATGACCCTGTTCGACGGCGGGGCCCGCGATGCCGCAGTGGCGCAGGCCCAGGCCGGATACGATCAGGCCGTGGCCACCTACCGGCAGACGGTGCTGACTGCATTTCAGGAAGTGCAGGACAACCTCGCTGCCGCCCGCCTGTTGCAGCGGGAAGCGGATGAACAGGCCCTGGCCCTGGCCGCGGCACGGCGCGCCCGCGAAATCGCGGAGGTTCAGTACAAAGCCGGCACGGTCAACGCCCTCAACGTGATTGTCGCGCAGACAGCCGAACTCAATGCCGAACTCAGCGCGGTGGATATCCACACCCGCCAGCTTGCGGCCAGCGTGCAGTTGCTCAAGAACGCCGGCGGGAGAATCGGCGCGGCCGATGAGTGACACGCGGCGCACCCGGGCACTTTTCCGCCGAGCCGGAGGTCTGTCGTTCGCGGCGTTCGCAGCACGATGACGCCCCGTATTTCTTTACCACGCCTTCCCACAGTGGGGCAGGCTACTTCGCCAACAAATTAAGTGCTGTGATTCTGATGCCCGAGGTGATAAATGGCCTGTAATCCTGATGTCCTCAAAGCTGTTCCGCTGTTTTCCTTGCTCGACGAGGAAGAGCTGGCCGTGCTCGCCAGCCAGGTTGAACTGCGCAACTTCGCGCCGCGCCAGCGCATCTACAAGATCGGTGAGCCGAGCGCGCACGCCTTCATCATGGTGTCCGGCTCGGTCGAGGTCACGACCATCGACGAAGATAACCAGGTTGTGCTGCTGGATATGCCGATCCATGGCGAGGTCTTCGGCTTTGCGTCGATGCTGGCGCAGACCCCGCATCAGACCGATGCCACCGCGATCGAGGCGACCGATTGCATCGAGGTGGACCTGAACGACATCACCGTCTTACTCAGGAAGAAACCGGATGCGGGTCTGGATCTGATGAGCGCCCTGGGCAAGCAGTTTCATGCCACGGAAAGACTGATCCGCATGCGCGCCGCGCGCAATCCGAATGATGTGATCGAAAAGGCGGAAACCCTGAGTGAACGGGTTGCCGATCGGGTGGCCACCTTCGGCGGTTCATGGACTTTCATCATTACGTTTGGCGTAATCCTGGCCGTGTACTCGGCGATCAACGTCGAACTGGGCAACAAGGCGTGGGATCCTTACCCGTTCATCCTGCTCAACCTGTTTCTGTCGATGCTCGCCGCGATCCAGGCACCCATCATCATGATGAGCCAGAACCGCCAGGACAAAAAAGATCGTCTGCGGAGCGAACTCGATTTCGATGTCAATCGCCGGGCACACGTTGAAATCCAGGGCCTCGCCCAGCGAATCAACCTGTTGCACGACAAGATCGAAGACGTGGATGAATTGATCCGCAAGCCCAGGGCATCCTTGCTGTTGCAGAAAGACTGAATTGGCCGTCAGGCGCTGTCTGCCATGGGTTGTTGCTGTGGCACTGTTCATGGAGCAACTGGACTCCACCATCGTCAATACAGCGGTGCCGGCGATGGCGCGGTAGAACTGAATCGATCGACTAGGTCGCTGCGAAAAACCAGCCGAAGCAGAATGGCCCGAAGCAGAAAAGCAGGTCGAGGCCTGCCGGTTGACTGGGCTCCCCTCCCAGCAACGATCACGAGCAGCTTGGGCAAGACTGCAGGATGCGGAGATTGGCCCACGCAAACCCTCGGCAGCTTGGTTGACCATCGAACTGGCAGTGCGCCAGGATCTTCATAACCATGAAAGCGGGCTTGCAAATTGAACTGCAGGGATATCTCCTGCATTAGCGAACCCCCTGGTGGAAGCGAAATTCCTTGTAGTCGAGGATCACGCCATCAGGCGTGATCTGCTCCAGGCTGAGACCGGGCGCCAATAGCTCGCCCTGCACGGCCATATTGCCGTTGATCATTACGCGACGTTCCTTGGGGTTGCTCGAATAAGCATGAAACGAGATGGATATATTTGGAATCTCCCGCTGGATGGATGGAGGCAGTTCATTCATAGCCATGACTCTTTTGCCTTCCTCGGCTGCAGTCCCGGTTGGCGCCTTCTTGTCTGGCAACTGCATACCCGTTGCTTTTTGGACGCCAGTATCAGGTTGAGACAACGGGGAGGGTGACTCATTGTGAGCGAGTGCCGGGGTGTCCTGTTGCGTCGCTGCCCCCACTGACGGATGGGCAGGATGCGCTGCTGGCGTTGATTGATGCATCAGCAACTCATGTTCCGGCTTCCCCATCATTTCAGGTGACCCGGAAGGCGGCGCTGGCGCAGCGATGTGTGGGCTCGAAGTGATTGGCATCGAGGCGATGGGTTCAGCCGCAGGAGCAGGTCGCTTCATCTGCCATGGTCGCAACCAGCCAACCACAATACCCGCGCAGATCAGGACTGCGGCAAGCACGCTGTTAACTAAGTACCTGGGGCGTTTGGGACCCGTCGCCGTTGCCTGTACTGTCAGCAGCGTCGGCGTCGAGCCGCGTTGACGCTGCTGATCGGATTTCCTGAGTGCATCGAGGATGTAAGACATCGCTATATTTCCCCTTGCTCGCGTAACAGCTTCGGCGCCGCCTGATCTGCCAGACCGGCCAAACGGATCAGGGTTTGGGAGCCCGCTCTGCCGTCGGGTATCAATCCCTGAGAGAGCTGAAACTGCTTGACCTGACTCACCAGGGTTTCGTCAAACACCCATTCTTTGCTTGTTTCCACCACCCTGCCCTGCACCCGTGCGAGTTGCCTGCTCAGCCATTCCACAGCCGGACCACGGTCGCCCGGACGAATGACGCTTTGCGTTACCGGCGGCACACGCCACAACAGACTGTAGTAACCCGACCATTGTGACGCCAAGGCACTTAGCGCGACCGTTGCAGTATTCGTACCGATGGCAAAGGTGGCCGATTCAGGGCCCAATGCGGTGAGCGTTGCAAAGAATTCCTGGCCCTGCTTGTCATGCATGCTCAGTACGGCAGGCCGGTTTGACTTGCGCAGTTCATCCAGTCCGCCGCGGCCCGCCCGACAACGCAAGCCAAGCGTTTCAGCTTGCAGGCAGGCGTCTGCTCCCTGATAGTCGGCGCCCCATGCCCTGAAGAGTGCGGAGTATGCCAAATCCTTGCTGCGCGAGCTTGATTCATCAGCCGGCCATACCAGCACATCCGGCAATGCTGCTTCGGCTTTGATTGCTTTGGGTTGGTCCGCCGCTTTCATTGTGTGCGTGGGCAAAGCTGGCTGTGCAACTGTCTGCTGGACAGTCGCAACTTTGGTCCGTGGCTGATCGCGAAACGCCGCCACCGCCAGCGCCCCGCCGACCAGCACAATCAGGCCAGCCGCAATAAATCGCCGCATGCTACGACGCTGCGTGGATGGGCGGTGAAAAACCTCACGCGCCGCCTGCTCGAGCGTCGCTCGATCAACCCGCTCCTTGCCTTGCGCGTAGGTGCCCAGCAACGCCCGGTCGCACAACACGTTGATGATGCGGGGAATGCCGCCGCTCAGTCGGTGCAAGCGGCCCATGATCGCAAGAGGAAACAGCTGCCGCTGCGTACCCGCAACCTCGAGTCGATGCTGGACATAGGCAACGACTTCCGTCTTGCTCAGATTCCCCAGGTGATAGCGCGCTACGATGCGTTGCGCAAGCTGCCGCAGTTCCTGACGCTCCAGCATCGCCGCCAGCTCGGGCTGACCAATCAAAATGATCTGCAACAGCTTGCGTTCATTGGTTTCCAGATTCGTGAGCAGCCGCATCTGCTCCAGCACCTCAGCGGACAGGTTCTGTGCCTCATCGATAATCAGCACTGAATGCCTGCCCTTGGCATGTGCGTCGAGCAGGTGCGCGTTAATACAATCGACGAAAACCTTGATACTGGTGTTGCGAGGTGGACAGACGATGCCGAATTCAACACAGATGGTCGAGAGCAGTTCTTCCACCGTGAGCTTGGGATTGAAGATGTAAGCCACGCCGCAGGTTTCTGGAATCTGCTCGAGCAGACAGCGGGATATCGTGGTCTTACCCGTCCCTACCTCCCCCGTGAGCAATACAAATCCCCCTTCGCCATTTACTCCATAGAGCAGATGAGCCAGTGCATCCTGGTGGCGCTGGCTCATGTAGAGATAACGCGGCGCTGGTGCGATGGAAAACGGGGCTTCGGCGAGGCCAAAGTAACTCAGGTACATGGGGGTCATGGGGGAGATGCAGAGCGCAAATTATTTTGCCTCATCTGGCGCATCAAACATAGGGCAATGGCGGAGAGGGTGGGATTCGAACCCACGGTGAACTTGCGCTCACGCCTGATTTCGAGTCAGGTACATTCGACCACTCTGCCACCTCTCCGGCGGCGCGTATTGTAACCGAGTCGAGCAGTTTGCTGGACGAATATTTGACACTCCGTCAGACTCCGGCCATGTCGTTCAAGAAAACATCGGAATCAATCTGGTGGCTGGTAATGCTGGTGCTCGGTTTGGCATTGACCGCCTGCAGCCGTCCCGTGCCGCCGCCGGAAGTCAGCGGCGAGTTGCATGTGGGAACGCGCAACAGTCCGGCCACTTTCTTTATCGATCACAACGGTGAAGCAGCGGGATTCGAACACGACCTGATGGTGGCATTCAGCCAGTCGCAGAACTGGACGCTGATCTGGACAGAAAAAACGCGCCCGGAAGAGTTGCTCGAACTGCTCGACACGCGGCAGATCAACCTGGCGACTGCAGCCTTGCCGCTGGCATTAGTCAAGGACCGCCACCTGATTGCCGGTCCGGTGCTGTTCGAAACCCCGGTGCACATTGTGTATCGCACGATGGACAAAGCGCCGCGCAAAATTGGAGATTTGTCTGGCAAGAAACTGGCGCTGATTACCGGATCCGGCCACACCCCCATTCTCATGCGCTTGAAGCGCAAGACCCCCGGTTTATCCTGGGCGGCGCTGGAAAACGTCTGGCCTGAAGAAATGCTGGCGCAGTTGCAGGACGGCAAATATGACGCTGTGGTCATCAGCGGCATGGACTTTGATCCGATGCGCAGTTTCTTTCCCAGACTGGATGTGGCTTTCGACCTTCCCGACTCGCAGAAAATTGTGTGGGCCTTACCGAAACAGAGCTCGCCAATCTTCCGCAACACACTGGCACGTTTTGTTATGCAGGCGCAAGAAGATGGCACGCTCAAGCGCATTTACGAACGTTATTTCGGTCATGTCAATCAGCTGGACAGCACGGATATCCTCGGCATTGAGCAGCGCCGCCCGCAGTTGCTGCCTCGATTGCGATCCTATTTTCATGAAGCGCAGACGCTCACCGGTATCGACTGGCGCCTGCTGGCCGCGATCGGCTACCAGGAATCGCAGTGGAATCCGCTCGCTACCTCACCGACGGGCGTGCGCGGCTTGATGATGTTGACAGGCCAAACGGCCGACCGCATGGGCGTTGCCAACCGGCTCGACGCGCGCCAGAGCATTCTGGGGGGTGCGCGTTATCTGGCGATGCTCAAAGAGACTCTTCCCGAGCGCATTACCGAGCCCGACCGCACCTGGCTGGCGCTGGCCGCCTACAACCAGGGACAGGGCCATCTGGAGGATGCGTGCCGCATTGCACGGGCGCTGGGCGGCAATCCGGACAGCTGGGCCGATGTCAAGGAAGCCCTGCCCCATCTGGGTCGCGGCAGGTATGCCAGGTTAATGAAATACGGCTACGCGCGCGGCGCCGAGGCGCTGCAGTTTACCGAAAACATCCGCAACTACTACGACATCCTGCTGCGACTGGAGCCGGAATATAAATCCCTGTTCAACCTGGGACGCAGCACCGAAGGACCGGCTGTGCCGGGTTGAACCGATATTCGGGAGTTCAGGCGGCTGTGAGCCGCTCCAGTCCGCCCATCCATGGCCGCAACGCCTCCGGCACCGTCACGCTGCCGTCGGCATTCTGGTAGTTCTCCAGGATCGCCACCAGGGTGCGCCCCACTGCCAGCCCCGAACCATTCAGCGTATGCAGCAGTTCCGGCTTGCCCTGACCGGCACGGAAGCGTGCCTGCATGCGGCGCGACTGAAAGGCCTCGAAATTGGAGCACGAGGATATCTCACGGTAGGTGTTCTGCGCGGGCAGCCACACTTCCAGGTCGTAGGTCTTGGCCGCCGAAAATCCCATGTCGCCGCTGCACAGGGCCATCTTGCGGTAAGGCAGGCCCAGCTTCTGCAGAATCGTCTCGGCGTTGGCCGTCAACGCTTCCAGCGCAGCGTAGGAATCCTCCGGCTTCACCATCTGCACCAGTTCCACCTTGTCGAACTGATGCTGGCGGATCATGCCGCGCGTGTCGCGCCCGTAGGAGCCGGCCTCCGAGCGAAAGCACGGCGTATGCGCCACGAACTTCAACGGCAGCGATTCGACGGCGACGATCTCGTCGCGCAGCAGATTGGTCACCGGCACTTCGGCGGTGGGGATGAGATACCAATTCTTCTTTATGACTTCGCGACTCCGGCCATCCGTGTAAACCTCGACAACAGCCTCCTTACCGTCGGTCGCGCCCCAGCTAACCTGAAAAAGATCCGCTTCAAATTTGGGCAGCTGGCCGGTGCCGCGCATCGAATCGGCGTTGACCATATAGGGCACATAGACTTCAGTGTAGCCGTGCTCCGTCGTGTGGACATCGAGCATGAACTGGGCGAGCGCACGATGCAGCCGCGCCAGCGGCCCTTTCATCACGGAAAAGCGGCTGCCGGTGATTTTCACCGCGGCGGCGAAATCGAGCTGCCCGAGCCCCTCGCCGATGTCCACATGATCGCGCACCGGGAAATCGAAGCGCTTCGGCGTACCCCAGCGGCTCACCTCGACGTTGGCGGTTTCGTCCTTGCCCACCGCCACCGATTCGTGCGGCAGGTTAGGCACCCCCATGAGGAAATCGTTGATTTCCGTCTGCAGGGCGGCCAGCCGCGCCTCCATTTGTTTCAGCTCGTCGCCCAGCCCGGCCACCTCGTCCATCACCGCGGTGGTGTCCTCGCCCTTGCCCTTCAGCATGCCGATCTGTTTGGACAGGGTGTTGCGACGGCTTTGCGCGTCCTGGGTGCGGGTCTGGATCGTCTTGCGTTCGGCTTCCAGCGCATCGAAGCGCGCCGCATCGAACACAAAACCGCGCGCGGCGAGGCGTTCGGCAACGAGGGCTGCGTCTTTGCGCAGCAGCTGGATATCAAGCATGGGAATGAAGGAATCGCGCCAAAAACGCTATTTTCCACGATAGCCGCTGCTTGCGGCTAGGGGCGGCGTGAATTTAAGACAACCCGAAAGCCGTCACACCGGCGAATGCCGGTGTCCAGTTCTTTTAGAAAACTGGATTCCGGCATTCGCCGGAATGACGACCATGGTTATTAATGAGGCAATCCAAGCGCCGCTCACGCCGCTTCAACCATCCCCACCGCTTCTTCCACATCCACCGCCACGACGCGCGAGACGCCGGGCTCCTGCATGGTGACACCCGCCAGATGCTGCGCCACTTCCATGGTGACACGGTTGTGGGTGATGAAGAGAAACTGGGTGTGCTCGGACATCGCCTTGACCAGATTGCAGTAGCGCTCGGTGTTGGCATCGTCGAGCGGCGCATCGACTTCGTCGAGCAGACAGAACGGCGCCGGGTTGAGCTTGAACATGGCGAACACCAGCGACAGCGCGGTGAGGGTTTTTTCGCCGCCGGACAGCAAATGGATCGAGGCATTCTTCTTGCCGGGTGGTTGGGCGAACACCTGAACACCCGCGTCGAGCAGTTCATCCCCGGTGAGGATGAGGCGCGCCTGACCGCCGCCGAACAGCTGCGGGAACAGTTCGCCCATGTGCCGGTTGACCGTATCGAAAGTTTCCTTGAGCCGAGCGCGCGAGTCCTGATCGATGCGGTGGATCGCATCTTCCAGGGTGGAGACCGCTTCCAGCAGATCGGCGCATTGCGCGGCCAGGTAATCGGAGCGTTCCTGCGCCTGCGTCAGTTCATCCAGCGCGGCCAGGTTGACGGCACCCAGCGCGGCGATTTCGTTTTGCAATCGGCTGATCTGCGCCTGCAACTGGGCGGGTTTGGGGCTGTCGGCCAGGCCGGATTCGAGAACGGATTCGTCTGCCGCTGCCTCGCGCAACTGCAGTTCGAACTGCGACTGCATCAGCATGGCTTCCTGATCCTTGAGCTTCAGTTGCTCGATGGTGCGGCGCAGGGGATCGAGCCCCTGTTCGCAGCCGAGTCGCGCTTCATCGTGACCGCGCAGTTGGGTAGTCAGCCCTTCCAGCGCATCGCGCGCGGCAGCGAGTGCGGTTTCGCATTCGGTACGTTTGGCCAGTGCCAGCTGCAGTTCGGCATCCAGCGCGTCGGCGGGTAGACGCGCCAACTCATCGCGCGCCTGCGTCAGTCGGGTTTCGTCGTCGGCGATCTCCTGATCGATGCGTTCCAGCGTTTCGCTCAGTTCAGTGATCTTGCTGGTGCAGGTGGTGAGCGCAAAACCGGCTTCCTGCTGCCGTCGCTCGGCCGCACGTTGCAGCTCGCGCGCCTCGAACACGGCACGGTCGGCCTGATCGCGCTTCTGGCGTACGGCGTACAACGCATCGCGTGCGGCATCCGCTTGCGCGCGGTAATCCTTGAGGCGCGTTTCCAGTGTTTCAAGCATGGTGCGCTCGCTGGTCGACTGGCGGGTGACTTCCTCCAGTTCCAGGGTGATTTGCGTCGCCCGGCTCTGCACCCGTTCCACTGCCTGTTGCAGACGCAGCAACTCCATTTGCGCGGTATGGTGGCGGCTTTGCGTCTGGCCGGTTTGCGCGCGCAGCGCCTGGATGTCACGCTGGCGCTCGGCATGGCTTTGCTGGGCCTCGGCGTAGGCGGCTTCGAGCCGCGCGACGTCATCGAGCAGGCGGACGGCGTCAGCAGTCAGCCGTTCGAGTTCACGCCCGCGTGCGAGGATGCCTTCGACCGCAGTGTGCGGGCCGTGGAAGGTGACGCTGTGGCGGCTAAACACATGTCCTTGCGGCGTGACCACGCATTCACCTGCCTGCAGACTGGAGCGGCGGTCTTGAGCGGCATTCGCGTCGTCGGCCCAATACACGCCGGTGAGCCAGTCGGCGAGCGCGGCAAGGGCCGCGCCATCATCGCTGTCGACCTTGCTGGCCAGCAGTTCCGGCGCTGGCGGGATTCCAGCACCCTGCCCGTCCCACACCGTGAGCCGTGCCGGCGGTGCGTCGGTAAACCAGGCGGGCTGCGCAGCGGACGCAACCGCTTGCAGACGCTCGCGCAGAACGGCCTCAACGGCCGCTTCCCAACCACTGGCGACACGGAGTTTTTCCCACAGGCGTGGTGTGTTATCCAGACCGCGCTGCTGCAGCCAGGCGCCCAGTTTTTCGTCGGCTTTGAGACTCTCCTGCAGCTTTTTGAGGGCAGTGAGTTCGGCTTCGGTCTGGTGCAGGGCCTTGCGCGCGGCCTCGAGTTCGCGTGTGTGCTGCGTACGCGCGGCATCCAGCTCTGGCAGCGCGGCCTCGGCTTCCTTGAGCCCGGTCTGCGCGGTTGCCAGCGTCTGCGCCAGCTCCTCGAGTTCGACCTGCTTTCTGGACAGCCCGGTCGCATCCGGTCGCGGCAATTGTGACTGCTCCTGGGCGAGCCTGCGCTGTCGCGCGTCCAGTTGCTCGATCTGGCGTTTGGTGTGGCCGAGGCTGTTTTCGTCGACCTGGCGCGATTGATCCAACTGGGATACCACCCGCTGCGCCTCGCCTACTGCCTGTTGCGCCTCACGCAACGCGGCTTCCTTCTGCGGCAGGGTGCTGTCGGTGGCCTGGCGGGCGGCGGCTTCAGCCTCAGCCAATATGGCCTGCAAGCCGGGCTGCTGCGCATTCACCTCGTTCAGCGCAGCGTGCATCGCGTTGCGGCGTGTTTGTTGCCCCTCCACGCGTGCTACCAGTTCCTGCACCTGGCGATAGAGCCGCTCGCGGGTGGCATTCTGATGCGCCATGGACTGCTCGATGCGCGCCACCTCGGACTGCGCCTGGTAATACGCCGCCTGCGCGGTGTTCAGCGTGTCCTGCCCGGCGAACTGGGTCTGGCGTGCGGTCTCCAGTTGCGACTCGATATGGCGCAGTCGGGCGGTTTCGGCTTCCAGCCTGTTCTGCGCCTCGGTCAGATCCTTGTCGATGCGCGCGCGCTGCTGGGCGGCGTCGTGCTTCCTCGCAAACCACAGGCGATGCTGGGAAAACGTCAGGTCGGCCTGCAGGCTGCGGTAGTTCTGGGCGACTTCGGCCTGCGCGGCAAGTTTTTCAACCTGGCTTTTGAGTTCGCGCTGGATGTCCTCGACGCGATTGAGGTTGTCGCGCGCATCCTTCAGCCGGGCTTCGGTTTCCTTGCGGCGCTCCTTGTACTTGGACACACCCGCCGCTTCTTCCAGATAGCCGCGCAATTCTTCCGGTTTGGCCTCGATCAGCCGCGAAATCATGCCCTGCTCGATGATGGCGTAGGCACGCGCGCCGACCCCGGTGCCGAGGAACAGGTCGGCGACATCACGCCGCCGCACCCGCATGTTGTTGATGTAATAGCTGGAGTCGCCGCTGCGGTCGAGCACGCGCTTGACCGAAATTTCCGAGTATTGCGACCACTGGCCGGCGGCGCGCCCGAGTTCGTTGTTGAACGCCAGTTCCACCGACGCGCGCGAAGCCGGCTTGCGGGTGCCGGAGCCGTTGAAGATCACGTCCTGCATCGATTCGCCACGCAGGTGCTTGGCCGAGGATTCGCCCAGTACCCAGCGCACCGCATCGATCACGTTCGACTTGCCGCAGCCGTTCGGCCCCACCACGCCGGTCAGCTGCGCGGGAATGGGAATCACGGTGGGGTCGACAAAACTTTTGAAACCGGCAAGTTTGATGTGAGTTAAACGCAAGACAGTGGAACCTTGGCTTTTATAATGATGTCTCCAAACGCCCTTCGCGGACGTTTTTGTGCCGCCATTCTACACCGAGCCATTTATGCCCTCCACGCCCACCAAAACCCTGGAAACCTTCCCCAATCCCAAGCCGGAACGCGACTTTCATATTCACATGGAAGTCCCTGAATTTACATGCCTTTGTCCCAAGACCGGGCAGCCGGATTTCGCCACACTGGTGCTCGACTACATCCCCGACAAGACCTGTGTCGAACTCAAGAGCCTGAAGCTCTACATGTGGAGCTTCCGTGAGGAAGGCCATTTTCATGAGGACGTGACCAACCGGATTCTTGATGATCTGGTGAAGGCGACCAAGCCGCGTTTCATGCGGCTCACCGCCAGGTTCTACGTGCGCGGCGGCATCTTCACCAATGTGGTGGCCGAGCACCGCAAGAAAGGCTGGCAGCCGGCCACGCGCGTGGACCTCATGCAGTTCGAGCATCAGTCGAACACACGCGGTTAACCCATTGTATTTCCTTGGTATCGACTTCGGCACTTCGGGCGCACGCTGCTGCGTCATCGACGCCGATGGCGCGATCATCGCCGAGGACAAGCGCGATTTCGGCGCGCTGGAAGAATACGAGCGCGCAGGCATCTGGCGCGAGGCGCTGTGGGATCTGATCGCGGCGCTGCCGCTCGCGATTCGCTCGCAGCTGTCGGACATCGCACTCGACGGTACTTCCGGCACCGTGCTGGCCTGCGACGAGGAACTCACCCCGCGCCACCCGCCGCTGCTGTACAACGACGACCGCGCGGTCACCGAGGCAGCCCTGATTGCAAAAACCGCCACCCCGGGCCACCCCGCCACCGCCTTAACTTCGGGGCTGGCCAAGATGCTGTGGCTGAAAAAGCGGCTCGGCCTCACCGGCGCACGGCTTTATCTCAACCAGGCCGACTGGCTGTCAGGCCTGCTGAGCGGCCGGGTGGGCATGACCGATTACCACAATGCCCTGAAAATGGGACTCGACCTCGACGAGCTGAAATGGCCGGCCTGGGTGGAGTATCTGGCCGATATCGACTACCTGCCGGTGCCGGTCGCCCCCGGCTCACGGCTCGCCACCGTGTCGCGCCCGCGTGCGCGCTACCTCGGCATCCACCCCGGCTGCATGGTGCACGCCGGCACCACCGATTCCATCGCCGCCTTTCTGGCCGCAGAGGTGACGCAAAGCGGCGACGCTGTCACCTCGCTTGGCAGCACCCTGGTGCTGAAACTCTTGTCCAACACCCGGGTTGAATCAGGCCAACACGGCGTATACAGCCACTGGTTCGGCGAACGCTGGCTGGCTGGCGGCGCCAGCAATGCCGGTGGCGCGGTGTTGCGGCAATTCTTCGACGATCACACGCTGGCCGCGCTCAGCGAAAAAATCGACCCGGCCGTTGCCAGCCCGCTCGATTACATCCCCCTGCCCAAACCCGGCGAGCGTTTCCCGGTCAACGACCCCGCCCTGGCGCCGCGTTTATCCCCGCGCCCGGCCGACGATGCCGAATTTCTGCACGGTCTGCTGGAAAGCCTCGCCCGCATCGAAACGCGCGGCTATGGCCTGCTGGCCGAGCTTGGCGCCACGCCCTTGGGTCGCGTCGAAACCGCCGGCGGCGGCGCGCAAAACCCCGTCTGGACGCGCATCCGCCAGCGCCTGCTCGGCGTGCCGGTCGAACGCGCCGCCCATACGGAAGCCGCTTACGGCGCCGCCTTGCTGGCGCGTGACGGCCAGCATCGTTTCGCTTGACAGCCCGCCTGCAACTTATGTTGTATATCAATTGTTAAATGTATGTCCTATGGTGAGGTCACTCACCGCACGGCAGACACCTGATCGCGATTGACCCTGTCTCGCCCTGCGGTAACCAATCCGGGGAGACAGCAGAATGAAAATCCGCAATCACCGTCTGACTCGGGACGATGGACTTGCGGCACCTTTTCTTGCCAGCCCCCATGCCGGCGGAGCGATTACACCCCGTTTTCTGGTCATTCACTACACTGCAGGCAGCAGTGCGGCGGGAACCATAAGCTGGTTCCAGCACCCAGCATCCAAAGTCTCCGCGCATCTGGTGATCGCGCGTGACGGTGCGGCCACCCAGATGGTGCCGTTCAACCGCGAAGCCTGGCACGCGGGCCAGTCGCGCTGGGGCAATCTATCTGGACTCAATCACTACAGCATCGGCATCGAACTCGACAATGCCGGTTACCTGATCCGAAGCGGCGGCAAATGGGTCTCACCGCTCACCCGCCGCAGCTACCCCGACAGCGAAGTCACCATCGCCCCCCACAAGAACGATCCACCCGCCAGCCCCCCGAGCGGCTGGCATGCGTATACCCCCGAGCAAATCGAGTCCACGCTGGAATGCGGCATGGCGCTGGTCAAGCAGTACGGCCTCGGCGACGTGCTGGGGCACGACGACATTTCGCCCGGCCGCAAGCGCGACCCGGGGCCGGATTTCCCGATCGAATCGGTGCGTGCGCGCCTGCTGGGACGCGCCGACGACCACCCGGAGATTTATCGCACCACTGGCAGGCTGTATGTGCGAAGTGGTGCCGGCCCCGATTTTTCCACCCTGCCGGGCACACCGTTGCCGGTCGGCACCGAAGTCGAAGTGCTGGCAAAGAACGGCCTGTGGTGGCAAGTCGACGTCGTGGGAGAAATCAACGGGGTCATGGACATCGTCGGCTGGTGCCACAGCAAGTATCTCGTGCCAGTCGCATAGATTCGCTTCAGCTTGTGTGACCAACCCACCAGGAGAGTCCCATGTCAAAACCACCCAAATCCGCAAAGCCTTCAGCCAAAAAGGAAGTCGCCACTACGCTGCGATATTGCTCACAGCCAATCCAGCATCCCCGGCAATTCGATCCTGCCGTGGATGCGCTGCGCGCCCGTGCCATCATCGCGGGAGGAAAAAAATGGGTGAACGGCACGCAGCTGATCTTTTACTGCTACAAGGCGGGTGATGCCGTTCCCGCTGCATGGCGCGGCAATGCGGCGGATATCCGGGAAGTCGGCCTCGCATTTCAGACCTGGTTCAAACTCGGCATCGGCATCAGTTTCAAGGAAGTGAACCGGCCCGAGGATGCCGCGATCCGCATCGGTTTCGATGCGGAAGACGGCTCATGGTCTTACGTCGGACGCGATATTCTGAATATCCGCGACCCGCATGAACGCACCATGAACTTTGGCTGGGCGCTCACCACACCCTATGGACGCGACACCGCCCTGCATGAAATCGGCCATGCAATTGGCCTGGAGCACGAGCACCAGAACCCCTACGCCGGCATCACCTGGGACACCGATGCGGTAAAAAATTATTTCAAGGGCCCGCCCAACAGTTGGGACGCGCAGCAGATCGATTGGAACATTCTGCGGAAAATCCCGACCGCGGAAGTCAAGGGAACCAACTGGGATCCCGACTCGGTCATGGAATATGAATTCGGGCCGGGGCTGATCATCGAGCCTGCGGCCTATCGCAAAGGCCTGACACCACAAGGCGGACTGTCCAAGCCCGACAAATCCTGGATCGTCGAGTCCTATCCCGGCACCAAACCCAAGGAAGTCATTCCTACGCTGGAAGTGGGCCTGTCGCAGAAACTGGCCATCAAGGCCGGGCAAACCCGCGTGTTCAATTTCACGCCCAAGCGGACCCGCACCTACCGGATCGGCACCTTTGGCACCTCGGACACCGTCATGGTGCTGTTCGAGGTCACCCCATCAGGCAACGTGCAAATCGCCGGCAACGATGACAGCGGCACTGATTTGAATGCGCGCATCGACATGCGCCTGATCAACGGGCGGCGCTATCAAATCGGCATCCGCTTGTATTACGCGGAAACGGCAGCCGAAACTTCGATCATGGTTTGGTGAAACCCATGGCTGACGCGCCAACCTCACTCGACTGGGACAGCCTCCATGCGCAGGAGCGCGCGCGCATCCGCGAACCCGACGGACGCAATGACGGCCCCGCCCGGCCTTTGATGGGGCTGGCCTTTTCCGGCGGCGGCATCCGCAGCGCCACCTTCAATCTCGGAATCACCCAGGCACTGGCCGAACTGCGGCTGCTGCGGCAGTTCGACTACCTGTCGTGCGTGTCGGGCGGCGGGTATATCGGCGGCTGGCTGTCAGCCTTCATCCATCTCAAATGCAACGGCCGGGTCGAAGATGCCGAGCCCCAGCTTCAAACCGGCGGCACGGAAAATCCCTCGGTCCGCTTCCTGCGCAGCTACAGCAATTACCTCACCCCAAAAGCCAGCTTTTTTTCCGCCGACACGCTCACCGCGGTGGCCACCTATCTGCGCAACCTTTACCTCAACCTCGTCCTGTTATTGCTGGCGCTCGGCAGCTTGCTGCTGCTGCCACGCCTGCTGGTGTGGTTCGCCCGCTGGATTACGGGCTGGGAAGGCGCCCATCCCCAAACAGATGCCAACCTGCTGCCGTTGTTTGGCGGCGGCATCCTGTGCATATTCATTGCCATGCTGTTCGTCGGCCTCAATCTGGGCAGCCGCGGCGTATTCAAGAGCCGGCCGTTCTTTATCCGCCAAGCCGGGGTGCTGACACTGGTGGTGTTGCCCGCGCTTCTGTCAGCCTGGCTCATTGCCTATGGCTTCTATGCCGGCGCAGCGCAGCTCGACAGTATTTCCCTCGGCGGCTGGGTGCTATGGGGCATGCTGGTTTATGTGCCGCCCTGGCTGGCGGGCTGGTTGCTGGGGCGGTTTCTCGGTCGGAATACGCCCGGCCGAACCCGATTCGCGCCGGGCCGGATCGTCCAGATGGCGATCTACGCCCTGCTGGCGGGCGCTCTGGGGGGCCTGCTGTTTGCTGCGTTTGCCGAGGTGGCGCAATTCATCCAGCAGGCCGGCAAGGGGTACAGCGGTTCGTGGATCGCGTCGGCATTGGCCACCGCGCTGCTGCTGAAATTTTATTCGCTCACCGTGGTCGGCCACATCGGCCTGATGGGGCGGTATTTTTCGCACGACTCGCGCGAATGGTGGTCGCGCCTCGGCGGCTGGGTGCTGCTGGCCTCGCTGGTATGGGCAGCCCTGTTCAGCATCGTCTATATCGCCCCCGCCTTTTTCCGCTGGGCCAATCAGTCCATCATCGCCGCCGGCGGCGCGACCTGGCTATTGTCGACCGCGGCCGGCGTATTGCTGGGCCGTGGCGCCAAGACCGCCGGCGACACCCGCGAAATCTGGCGCGATCGGGTGGCCCAGGTCGTACCCTATATCTTCGTCGTCGGCCTGCTGGGCTTGCTGTCATTGGGCCTGCACCAGCTGCTGATGCTGCCGGTGTTTTGCGGCGAATGCGTGCACCACGCAACCACGCCGGCTTCCTTCATGGACGTGCTATACCAGGAAGCCTCCAATTTCCAGCGCGTCAACGTTGCCTGGGTGGCCATTCTGTGCACCTGCAGCCTGGTTGCCGCCACCGCGCTTGCCTGGCGCATCGACGTCAACCTGTTCTCGATCTATCACTTCTACCGCCAGCGCCTGGTGCGCTGCTATCTCGGTGCCTCGCGCTGCAATCTGCGTACGCCGCATCCCTTCACCGGCTTCGACCCATGCGACGACCTCAAGCTGGCCGACCTCTGCAGCATGCCGCTGGGCAAACCGCAATGCCAGCGCCCCTATCCCATATTCAACACTGCGATGAATCTGGTGGCGGGCAAACAACTCGCCTGGCAGGAACGCCGCGCCGCCGCGTTCGCCTTCACCCCGATGGCGTCTGGCTACAGCTTCACCCTGCCCGACGAAAAGGGCCAGCTGTTCAGCCATTACCGCCCCACCGCGCAGTACATGGAAGGGGTGTGGATGGGCTCGTCCATAGCGATTTCAGGCGCTGCCGCCTCGCCCAACATGGGCTACCACAGTTCGCCCGCGCTGACCTTCCTGATGACCGTGTTCAACGTCCGGCTTGGCCACTGGAGTCCGAACCCGGCGGACGAGCAGGTCTGGACCAAACAGGATCCGCCGTTCGGCGGCACCTATCTGCTGAAGGAACTGTTCGGCGACACCCAGCACACCTCGCCTTTCGTCTATCTGTCCGACGGCGGCCATTTCGAGAATCTCGGCATCTATGAACTGGTGCGGCGGCGCTGCGCCTGCATCGTTGCCATCGACGCCGGTCAGGACGTCAACAGCCAGTTCGAGGACTTGGGCAACGCCATTCGCAAGTGCTATGCCGATTTCGGCGTGGTCATCGACGTCCATGCCGAAGACCTGAAGAACGGTTATTCGGCGATCGGCCGTGTGGTCTATCCCGATGCGCCTGAAGGCCATCTGATCTACATCAAGCCGCGCCTCACCGGCACCGAACCGGCCGACCTGTTGAACTACAAGTGCACCCACCCCGGCTTTCCGCACGAATCAACCGCCGATCAATGGTTCGACGAATCGCAGTTCGAGAGCTACCGCAAGCTGGGACATCACATCGGCAAGGCTGTGTTCGAGGCAGCGCTGATCGAGGCCACCCAGGGTCAGGAAATGGCCGGCGACGGCGGACCGATCCTGCCGTGGCTGTGCGAGATTCTGCGCGAACGTCGCGATGAAGCCGCTTGAAACCCCACCATTGTCGACTAAGGTTCAGGGCAGCCTGTTCTGACCACAGGAGAGCACTATGAAGACATCGATCTGGCTAGGGTTCTTCAGCATTACAGCGCTTGCAGGCATGGCATGGCTCACGCATCAACCCGAAGCAGCGCGCGCCACCCTGCCGCCAGCAACAGCCGTTACGCAACCCGCCCCAGCCCCGGCTTCGTCCGCCATCTCCGATGCGGTGTCGCCATATAGCGACGCCGGCTTCCACGAAGCCGAAGCCGGCTTGTCGCCATCGGCCCGTGCCGGTCGCGAAATCTGGTTCAAGGCCACTGCGGGCAACGCGCGCTTCCACACCTACACCTTTCAGCAGCGCATCACCGCGCTGATCGACTGGTTCGGCGTGCTGCGCGGCGACAAACGCGATACGCGCTTCAAGACCTGGGGACTGATCAACGACCCGGGCTGCTGCAAGCCGGGCTCGGAAGGATGCCCGGCGAAAAGTTACGCGGAAACCTACGGCTTCGACTGGTGCCCGGGCGACCAGGAATTGCTGAAGTTTGTCGGCAAGCCCGGCTACCGCGACCCGGCCTGCGACTTCAAGGATGCAAGCGTCGATGCCAGCGATCCCGAGGGCCATCAGAAGGGCCGCGAGGACAGCTGCAACCTGGCTTTCGGCACCTCCACCGGTGCGCTCGGCTTCCGCAAATTCCCCAACCCGCGCTTCGACCCGGTGACATGGAAGCAGGTCAACGGCAGTCTCGGCACCTGGGAGGGTTACAACCGCAAACTGTCGACTGACCCCGCGCGCGCCGACTCCAAGCTGCGCAAGCTCGCCGACGCCTCGATCGAGCCGCCCTTCCTCATCGGCACCGCCTGCGGCTCGTGTCACATCGCCTTCAACCCGGCGAAACCCCCGCTCGACCCCGAACATCCAAAGTGGGAAAACCTCTCCGGGCTGGTTGGCAACCAGTACATCCGCGTTTCCGAGATCCTCATTTCCGGCATGCCGCACGACGATCTGTTGTGGCAGATTTTTTCCCATGCACGGCCCGGTACTTCCGACACCTCGGCGATTCCCAACGATCAGGTGAACAACGCCGGCACCATCAACGCACTGATCAACATCGCGCAGCGCCCCACGTTTGCCGGCGAAAAGGTCAACCGCTGGCGCAAGGCCGCCGCCTGCCCGACCGGCGCGAAAGAATCCGCCTGCTGGTGCGAACCCGGCAAGCCAGGCAAATGCTGGGAGAAAAGCCTCAAGACCGAAGCCGTCCATCACATCCTCAAGGGTGGCGAAGACTCGATCGGCGCGCTCGGCGCGATCCAGCGCGTGTACTTCAACATCGGGTCGTGTTCGGAGCAGTGCTGGGTCAACCACCTCACCGACCTGCGCCAGCTCGACCCGCAGGCGCGCAACTTCGGTCAGACGCCATTCGACATCGGTCAGTGCCGGCGCGACTGCCCCAACTTCCGTGCGGTTGAAGATCGGCTGCACAATCTGCTCGACTTCTTCCTGACCGCGCCCGAGGGCCAGGCCAAGGACTTGCGCGAAGCGCGCGCGAATCAGCGCCAGGCGACCTACGCCGAGGCCGACCTGGTACGCGACCTCGAACACAGCTTCGGCAAAGGAGCGGTCTCACGCGGCCAGCAGGTGTTCGTCGCCAACTGCGCGCGCTGCCACTCCAGCGGCAAGCCGCCGTTCGAAGCGGTCGACTTCCGCGCCATCGACAGCAAGAGCGGCCTGCGTGCCGACTGGCTGGGCAACGACGTGCCGACGCCGGTCACCGAAATCGGCACCGACCGCTGCCGCGCGCTGCATTCCAACCATCTGCGCGGCCACGTCTGGGAGCAGTTTGCCGACGAGGATTACTTCGCACGCAAGACCGTCTCGGGCATCCTTGAACCGCATGACGGTGGCCGCGGTTACTACCGCAACATCTCGCTGCTGAACCTGTGGGCGCACGCGCCCTTCCTGCACAACAATTCGGTTGGCCCCGAACTGTGCGGCTGGGGCGGCGACAAGACCAACGCTTACGAGTTGTATCGCTCCAGTTACGTGGACGCGACCAAGCCGGGCAACCCGCCGCTGGCGAAGGACAAGCAACCGGCGTGCTGGAAATACGATCCCTCGGTCGACGGCCGCTTCAGGCTGTACGTCGCGTCAATGCAGGATTTATTGAACCCGGCCAAACGCATCCCCAAGGCAACCAAGGTCGACGAGGACATCGTGCTCGACATCGGCCCGCGCATCTTCGACGGCAAGGAGGAAAAACGCCTGGTCGGCTTCACCGTGCGGGTGCCGGCGGGCGCCACCGCGGGCAACGTCGGCAACTTCCGCCACAAGGACTTCATCGACGATCTGGTGCGCGCCAAGCTGAAGCCCGCCGATCTCGAAACACGTCTGGCCAAAGTGCTGCCCGCCGCCGAGGCGAAACAGCTTGTGGCCGAGATGCAGAGCATCGGCAGGGCCATCGTCTCCGATCCGGACCGGCTGGTCGAAGTAGTAAAAGAGGCGCGCGCCCGCACCCCTGCACTGTGGAAGGTGTATTCGTCGTGCAGCGTGGAGATCGAAAACGACGGCCACCGCTTTGGCGAAGACCTGTCAGACGCCGACAAGAACGCCCTGATCGCCTTCCTGGCGACGCTGTAAAGGAGAACGCAATGAACGCACGTACCCTTCTCCTCGCCGCCCTGCTGATTGCACCTTTATCCGGCTGTGAAAAAATCAGCGGCTGGTTTGCCGGCAAACCCGACATCGCCTTCGCACCCTACGGCGACGACTACGCCAGCAAGCCCGACTTCGCGCAGGTCGAATACGAACACCCGATCCCGCTGAAGGAACTCGTCAAGGTCACGCCCAAATATCTCGCCGGTCTGAATCAGGAAGAACTCGACCAGTTGTACGCGCGTCTCGGTTCCGGGCCGATTCCCGATGGCCCGTTCGACGGCGAAATCGTCTTCCCGCGCGGCAGCTCGGGCAAGCTGCGCGCGGCTGAAATCATCGGCGGTTTGAAAGGGCTCGGCGTCAACTTCAAGGGCAAGATGCTGGAAACCGCGGGCGAAGCTTTGTGGAAAGGCAAGGTATTTTTCCGCAATGAAAAAATCCTGCGCAACCGCATCGAAGACCTCGCCGTGCTGCGCCCCGTCATCGGCCCCGGCGACATCGCCAAGATCGACGTCGACGGCAAGGATGCCTGGCTGCTGTTTCCCGCCAAGCTTTTCTGCGGGCAAAGCCTGATCGACTCGCGCCGCGAATCCATCATCATCGACTACGCCTTCACCGACGAAATCCACGGCTACCGCGAAAAGCCAGACTTCCTCGCCGGGCGGCGCGGGCTCAAGGTGCGCGACGAAATCCGCATGGTACGGCCAGGTTTGTATCTCGGCCGCGCCTATATGGATCACGCCTTCATCCTCAACTTCGTGCTCTATAGCAAAGAACTGGACAAGGCCGGGCGCGCCGAATTCGAGACCGGCCAGGTCAAGGACGACTGCTGGAGCGGCACGCAGAAACGGGTGCTGGCACAGCGCTAGCACCATGAGACCGAGCTGGCACACGATCATGCTCGCCGCCATGTTGACCACATCCATGTTGACCGCTTCGAATCCGGCTCTCGCGCAGGACGATCTGCCACCCGTCGGGCGTTCGCGTTTCGATCAATTGATCGGCAACGCGCCCGTGCCCTTCCCGTTTTCGAAGTTGGTGAAACAGATCAATGCACACATGCAAGCCGATCCGGGCGGCCTGCCGCCGCTGAAAGTCACGCTGATCCCTTTGGGCCGTTCGCTGCAACGAAACGCCGGGGCGCCCGATTTCTTCCAGTTTCCGCGCGTGGTTGCCGCCGCGGACGGGTCGAACAAGCCAGGCTTTCCGCCGCTAAAAGACCGCCTGTTTCTCGGCTATCACGAGAAGGGCGAGGTCGTCGAAGTCATCAGCTACAACGACGATGCCGGACGCTTCGAATTCCAGGTGGTGCGCGATTACCAAAAAGGCAAAACGCCGCAGATTTTCTACGCTCGCCGCAGTCTTTGCCTCGCCTGCCACCAGAATGCCGCGCCGATGTTTGCCCGCCCGCTGTGGGACGAAACGCCGGCGAATCCAGCAGTCGCCGCCCGCCTGAAATCGGCGCGGCATAACTTCTATGACATCAAGCTCAGCGGCACCGACATCGCCTACTTCATCGACGCGGCGACCGACCGCGCCAACCTGTTTTCGGTCTGGCAGACGCTGTGGCAACAGGGCTGCGGCACGGGCGAAGTCGGCGACCGCTGCCGCATGGAAGCCTTTGCTGCCGCCCTCGATTACGCCCGCTTTGGCAAGCTGCCCACGCCGGGCATCCTGCCCACGCTCGATCGCAATTGGACAACCCACTGGCCGCAGGGACTACCCATCCCCAACCCCGACTTGCCTAACCGCGATCCGCTGGCCGCGCTGGCCGATCCGGCAAACGATCCCCTGCTGTTGCGGCCGCCACTCGAAACCTGGAAAGCGCCGGACAAAACCGCCTTCGTCGTCGGCCTGGCTGGAATGCTCGATCCAACCGCTGTCCGCAAATTGACGCACCATGACACAAGCGCCGCGCTGGACAAGCTGCACGCACGCGGCGAACTGGCCGCCCGGCCGTTCGGCCCGTCGCTGCTTGAAGCCTTATCGACCGAACTCGGCATGACGCGCGCGCGCGCGTACGCCAAACTGCCGCCCGCGCGCATCGAATCCCGCCCGGCGGAGGACAGCTCACGCGCCAGCTTCCGCACCCACTGCGGAATCTGCCACGACAGCACCGCGAACGAACCGCCCAATTTCCTGCACGGCAATGACGCCATCGTCAACGCTAACCTCGACCATTGCGCCGAGCGCATTTTTTATCGCCTCAGCATGTCAAAAACCGCCGATGCGCGGCGCGGCAAATCGCCCATGCCGCCTTCAGCCATCCTCGCAGCGCGCGGCATGGATGCAGCGGCCTGGGCACGCTCGCCTAATCTGGAAGCACTGCTGCTGGACATGCGCCTGCGCCTGCGCGCCCAGGGCAGCTCGCCCGATACCCTGCTTGCCCGGCCTTACGCGCAACTGCGCGCCTGCTTGCCCCCCGCCGCTGCCCCTTGAACTGAAAGGACACCCCATGCCCCACCCCTTCGATGGATTCCAGCCCGCCACCGCGAAATACCACGGCGAGAACGCCGTCGCGCTTTCCTGCGCCGCCCGCCTGGCATATAACGAAGCCACCGAGAGCGCGGCGCTTGCCACGCAATGGAATTTTGCGCACTGCCGCTTCATCGACCGGCGTGAAACCCAGTGCCTGGTCATGGCCAACAGCAGCACCGTCGTGGTCGCGTTTCGCGGCACCGAACCGTGCAAGCTCAAGGACTGGATGAGCGATCTCGACACCCAGTTTGTCGACGGACCCTTCGGGCGGGTGCATTGCGGTTTTAATCTTGCGCTTTCCCATGTATGGGATGAGCTGAATGCCTGTGTCGCGGAATTTCAGGATCAGGGTCAGTCACTCTGGGTCACGGGTCACAGCCTGGGCGCGGCGCTCGCCACCCTCGCCGCATCGCGCTGGCGCGAGGCGGACAAGCCGGTTCACGGGCTCTACAGCTTCGGCTCGCCACGGGTGGGCGACCGCGTGTTCGAGCGCACCTTCGATCAGGATTTCGGCGCGCGCGACTTCCGCTTTGTGAACAACGCCGACCTGGTCACCCGGGTGCCGCTGCGTACCATGGGCTTTTCGCATGCCGGCACGCTGCTGTACTTCACCGACAAGGGCAAGCTGATGGCCGACCCCGGCTTGTGGGATGCGTTTCTCAACCGCATGCAGGGGCGCATCGAGGATCTGGGCAACATGGGCCCGGCCGACCTCAAGCAGCACTCCATCGACCACTACATCAAGCTGTGCGAAAAAAACCGCGCGGTTCAACCCTTCTGATGCCGCCATGACCACCGCCGCCCCACGCAACCCGAGTCCCTGATCCATGCCCAGCGAAGACTCCAATGCCAGTCGCCCGGTTCCGCACGCCAATACTGGCTCGGCGTTGCTGAACTGGCTCTCCGATACGTCCACTTTCCTGTTGCACATGGAACGACGCATCGATCCCTGGCTGCGCCCGCCTTTCGATGCGCTGCTGCGCGATCCGATTGCGCGTCTGGTCACGGCCTGGATCAACTGGCAACGCCGCGATGAAGGCTTGCAGCTCGCCGAGGAAAGACCACTGCCCGGTGAAGCGGAATATCTCGACTCGATCATTTCCACTTTCGAGAAGCAGATGCGCGGGCTGTGGAAACCCGGCGGCATGGAGCGCGGCGGCAACACCAAGACGCACGGCATCGTGCGCGGCGAGTTCATCGTTCACGACAATCTGCCGCCGCCATTCCAACACGGCATCTACGCCAGGCCGCAAACCTTTCCCGCGTGGGTGCGGTTTTCCGGCCCCGGCCCCTACATCACGCCGGACATCGACGACGTCGGCTTCATGAGCATCAGTATCAAGCTGATGGGCGTGCCGGGAACGAAGCTGATGGATGAAGAGCAGCACACGCTGGATATGTTCGGCGTCTCCACGCCGACCTTCGTCACGCCGGACACCAAAGCCAACGCACACTTGCAGACCTGGAGCCTGAAGAACGCGTCGATCTTCCATTTCCTCAATTTCAAGCGCCCGCACGTGCTGGACCTCGTCATGCAGGCGCTGTTCATCAAGACGCAGAGCAGTCCGTTCGAGGCACCCTACTTCAGTTGCGTGCCCTACCTGCTGGGGGAAGGCCAGGCGATGCAATACTCGGTGTGGCCGAAGACGAAAAAACGCACCCCGATCCCGCGGCTGCCATTCCGCCCGCCCGACGACTATCTGCGTGATGCAATGGTTGCTTCGCTGGCCGAAGGCGACGTCGAACTCGATATCCGTCTGCAACTGCAAACCGATCCATTCAGGATGCCGATCGAGAACAACGCGGTGCTGTGGCCGGAGCGGCTTTCGCCGCGCGTCTCGGTCGCCACGCTGCGCCTGCCCAGACAGACTTTCGATTCGCGTGCGCAAATGGAATTCGCCAAAAAGCTTTCCTACAACCCGTGGCACACCATCGCCGAGCATCGGCCGCTGGGAAATCAAAGTCGCGCCCGGCAGCGCATGTATTTCGAGTTGTCCAAGCTGCGGCACACGCAAAACGCCGTGCCACACTACGAACCCGACGGCAGCGAGACCTTCGAGTAAGACATGACGCCGCAAACCCATTTCATGATCCTGGCACCGATCGTTCCGGCACGCGAGGCGGGGTTGCGCCAGTTGCTCGCCGCGATGAACGACGCGCCGGGGCGCGTCAACCCGGACAACGCGCTGATTCCGTTCGCGCGGTTCGATACACTGCATTACGCGCGTTTGCTGATCCTCGACGACAAGACGATCGAGGACGTGCGCATCCATGGCGTGCCGGTCCCCACCTACCCGCTCTATCTCGCCTTTCTCGGCGATATCGACGGCACGGAAGACGCTTTCCTCGACGAACTGGCGCGGCACGCACCGGAGGGCCTGCGCGCGATCTTTGCGTGTTGCGAGGGTTTCACGCCCGAAACCGATCTGCTGCCCTGGATGAAACAGCACCGCAGTCCCGCCATCGCCAATTACGTGAACTGTCGCGGGCGCACAGTGCGGCAGGTACGCGAGGAAGCGGCGCTGCGCGAAGCGATCGAAGGCCATCTCGCGGTGCATGCGCCGGCGCTCGAAGGTCTCCCGCCCACGGAGATACACGCCCGGCTGCGCCGCTTCGCCGATGCGGAGACATCCGCGGGCCGCCTCGCCCTGTCCGGCGAGGGCGCGACGCCGGTGGGCTGGTGGATCGCCAACACGCTGCACCTGATCGGCGCGCCCTTGCTGGTATTACTGGCCTCGCCGCTGCTCGTCGTGGCCGCGCCGTTCTATCTCCTGCGCCTGCGCCAATTGGAGAAATCCGATCCGGCGCCGTCTGTTCCCGTCGACCAGGCCTATTCCGAGTCGTTGGCGTTTACGGAAGATCACGATTTCACCAATCAGTACAGCGCCCTGGGCAGCCTCAAGCCCGGCCTGGTGCGGCTGTTGACGACCCTGGTCGTGCTCAGCACGGTTGACTACGCCGTGCGGCACCTGGTCCGGCCCGGCCGTCTGGGGCGCGTGCGTACGATACATTTCGCGCGCTGGGTGTTTGTCGGCGGCACCCGGCGGCTGGCATTTTTCAGCAACTACGACGGCAGCGCCGAAAGCTACATGGACGATTTCATCAACAAGGCCGGCTTCGGTCTGAATGTTTTTTCCAGCAACGGCGTCGGCTATCCCCGGACCAACTGGCTGGTGCTGGACGGCTGCGCCGACGAACTCAGGTTCAAGGCATACCAGCGCCGCCATACCCTGCCGACGCAGGTCTGGTACAAGGCCTATCCCGGTTTGACGGCGGTCGATCTGGAACGCAACACGCGCATCCGCCGCGGTCTGGAATCCGCGACGCTCAGTGACCAGGAGACCCGCGCATGGCTCGCCCTGTTATGAACGAAGTCGATTACGCCGACGTTCAAGGCCTGCTGCGCTTCGGCTACGGGCGACTGATCAAGGCTTCCTACGCGCTGCTGCGGGTGAAAGACGCCGCCGCCGCGCGCGCCTGGCTGCGCACCGCGCCGGTCAGCAACGCAATGATGATGGACCCGCCGCCAGCCACGGCGCTGCAGGTCGCATTCACCGCGCCGGGCCTGCGCGCGCTCGGCTTGCCCGAGCCGGTGATCGCGGGCTTCTCGCTCGCGTTTCGCTCAGGCATGGTCCAGGAGAGCCGTGCGCGCCAATTGGGCGATGTGGAAACTAACGCGCCCGAGTATTGGCAATGGGGCGGCCCCGCCAGCGAGGTGCATCTCGTGGTCATGTTCTTCGCCCATCCGGACACCTTCGATGCCTTTGTGCAGGGCATCACCGGCGACACCTGGGGTGCAGCGTTCAGCGAAGTCCACTGGCTCAAGACCGAGAATCTCGACGGTATCGAACCCTTCGGTTTCGCCGACGGCATCAGCCAGCCACAGCTGGATTGGGAACAGCAACGGCAGGTAAGCCACACCGAGTTCGACTACAGCAATGTGGTTGCGCTCGGCGAGTTCCTGCTCGGGTATCGCAATGAATACGGCCTGATTACCGACCGGCCTTTACTCGATCCCGATGCCGCGAGCGCAGACCTGTTGCCCGCCTTGGACGCGCCGGAGAAAAAAGACCTCGGCCGCAACGGAACCTATCTGGTGATGCGGCAACTGGAGCAGGATGTGCGCACGTTCTGGCAGTTCGTCCATCAGCAGGCCGGCAGCAACGCGGCCGACGCGCAAAAACTGGCGGCGGCGATGGTGGGGCGGACGCGCGCGGGCGATCCGCTGGTACCGGTCCAGCAACAGCCCATTCCCGGGACAGGCACAGCGCCGGAACGGATTCGGCAAAACCAGTTTACTTTCGACCAGGATCCGGCAGGCGCGCGCTGTCCATTCGGTGCGCATGTGCGGCGCGCCAATCCGCGCAACTCCGACTTTCCCGAACGCCCCGACAATCTGCAAAAGAAACTCCTCACGATGCTGGGCTTTGGCCCGCAGGGTTTTCGCGACGACCTCATGTCTTCCGTGCGCTTTCACCGCATCCTGCGGCGTGGCCGCGAATATGGCAGCGAACTGAAACCGGACGATGCGCTGGCGCCCGCGCCGCCGGATGACCCGAAGCGCGGACTGCACTTCATTTGCCTCAACGCCAATATCTCGCGCCAATTCGAATTCGTGCAGAACGCGTGGATGGCGAGCACCAAGTTTTCCGGCCTGATCGGCGAGAGCGATCCACTGGTTGGTAACCGCCAGGCCATCCCCGGGTGTCCGGTCACCAGCGATTTCACCGTGCAGAAAGACGGCGCTTTACGCCAACGCGTGACGGGGCTGCCGCAGTTCGTCACGGTACGCGGCGGGGCGTATTTCTTTCTCCCCAGCCTGCGCGCGTTGCGCTACATCGCCGGAGCAGAAGATGTGTAACAGGGAGCACTTCCGTTTCATCCGTGGCACGGGCGAGGTAATCGAACCCGGCATGATGTTTACCGACGGCGGCTCGACTCCACGCGCGCTGTGGTTCGTCAAGGATCTGTCGCCGTGGGCTTATGCCCCGGCCTTCCTAATCCACGACTGGCTGTTCGACAGCCACCACGCAGGCGCCACCGACAAAAGCTTCGATGAGGTGCGCGACATCGTGTTGGAAGGCGTGCGCACGCTGATGGGATCCGGCGTGTGCGAAGCGAACCGGCTAGCGTTCAACCTCATTTATTCCGGCATCGATTCCTTTATCGCGCGCCGAGTGTGAGTCGGCAAGAACTGACGAGGGAGATTCACATGATCAAGAAAGCCGCAGCCGCACCATCCGATTTCTTCAGGCGAAATAGGATCAAAGCCGCATCCGCAGCGTCCTCCGACCGTCCACTCAAAGCCAGCGCCGAAAAGGCCACCGGCCAGCGGCTCGACGCCTTTCCCGATCGCATCGACCTGCGCGACTGGTTTTACCAGCCTGCTCTGATTTCGCTGCCCGATTCGCTGGTGAGCTGCCCGCTCATCAAGCCTACGATGATTCTGAACCAGGGCAGCGAAGGCGCCTGCACCGGTTTTGCGCTGGCGGCGGTGGTGAATTTTCTGCGCGCCAAACAGAAGCAGACCTCCATCGTCAGCCCGCGCATGCTGTACGAACTGGCGCGCCGCTATGACGAATGGCCGGGCGAGGCCTACGAAGGGTCCTCCGCGCGCGGGGCGATCAAGGCGTGGGCCAAGCATGGCGTGTGCCTGCGTTCGGCGTGGCAGGACAACCAGCATGGCATGACGCACATGAGCGACGCCATCATCCAGCAGGCCATGGCAGCACCGGGGGGCGCGTATTACCGCATCCGCCCTTACAACGTGCGCGACATGCATACCGCGCTCAACGAAACCGGCATTCTCTACGCCACGCTGATGGTGCACTCGGGATGGGCCGCTCCGGGCAGCGGCAAGGGAGACAAGCCGGTTCCGGTCAGTTATATCCATCGCGGACGCAAGACCACGCTCAAACTGCCGGTGATCAAACGCAGCGGCAGCGCCGACGGCGGCCATGCCGTCGCCCTCGTCGGCTACACCCCGCAGGGCTTCATCATCCAGAATTCCTGGGGGCCGGACTGGGGCGCCGGTGGTTTCGCGTTTTTGCCGTATGAGGACTTTCTGATGCACGCTACCGACGTCTGGGTGGCTCAACTCGGCGTGCCGGTGACGATGGACCTGTGGGCGGACGACAAGTCGATCGACACCTCCGGCCTGCAACGCACCAGCCGCAGTATTCCATTGGCCGACATCCGGCCTTACGTCATCGACGTCGCCAACAACGGCGAACTATCGGATTCCGGCGAGTACTGGACCACGCCGTCCGACATCGAACGCCTGTTCTGCGAAACCCTCCCCGCCAAAACGCGCGGCTGGAAGAAACGCCGCATCCTGCTGTACCTGCACGGCGGCCTCAACTCCGAATCAGACTCGGCCAAGCGCATCATCGCGATGCGCGACGTCATGCTGGAAAACGAAATCTATCCCCTGCACATCATGTGGGAGAGCGATTTCCTGTCCAGCGTCGCCGGCATGTTCAAGGACCTGTTCACCGAGGCCGACAAGCTCGCCGGCGGCGGCTTCATGGAAAACCTGACCGAAGCCAAGGACCGGGTGCTCGAACTCACGCTGGCGCGTTCCGGCTTCCGGCTGTGGGGCGAGATGAAGGAAAACGCCCAGCTGTCGTCCGGCCATCCCCGGAAACTGGGGGCCATCCAGCTCGTCGCGCACTACGTCGAACTGGCCAAGAAGCAACTGGCCAGCCACGACAAGGTCGGCTGGGAGCTGCACATCGTCGGCCATTCGGCGGGCAGCATCTTCGCTGCTCACGCCCTGCCCCTGCTCTCCAACCTGGGCATTCCACTCAAGAGCGTGCAGTTCCTGGCACCGGCCATCCGCACCGATACCTTCAAGGAGTTGTTGCTGCCTGGTCTGGAAGCAGGACATACACCGCTGCCGAGCCTGTACGTGCTGTCCGACAAGCTGGAGCGCGACGACAGCGTTGGCCCGTATGGCAAATCCCTGCTCTACCTCGTGTCCAATGCCTTCGAAGGCACGCGCGGGGTGCCGATCCTGGGGATGAAGGCCTGCATCGATGCCGACAAAAAACTCGCCAAACTGTTTGATGGAAGCGTCGACGGCCGGCCCGCGCTGGTGGTGTCCGAGGGCATTCCGATCGATGTCGCCAAAGAGGCCGCCGCCATCAAGCAGGGCGCCTCCGTCAGCCACAGCCACGGCGGCTTCGACAACGACTGCGCCACGATGAACTCGGTGCTCACCCGCGTCCTCGGCAGCGCGCCGAAGCGACTGTTCAGCGGACGCGACCTGCACTACTAAAGAACGGCTATGGACGACATCTTCATCAGCTACGCCAGCGAGGATCGGGAACGCGCGAGGACGCTTGCGCTTGCGCTGGAGGCGCGCGGCTGGTCGGTGTGGTGGGATCGCGAAATTCCGCTGGGGCGTAGCTATGACGAGGTCATCGAACAGGCGCTGGCCGATGCACGCTGCATGTTGGTGTTGTGGAGCGCGGCAGCGGTCGCCTCGGAATGGGTGCGCAGCGAGGCCTCCGAGGGCAAACGGCGCGACATCCTGGTGCCGGTGTTCATCGAGGACGTGGATGCCCCTCTGGCCTTCCGCCTGCTGAACGGCGCGCGGCTGGAACACTGGAAGCCGGATCAGCCGCATGCCGAGTTTGAGCGCCTGAGCCAGCGGGTGGGCGAGCTACTGGCTGTACCACCGGGTGTCGGCGTTTCGCGCGCGCCCGCTACGCCCGCACCGGGCGCTGTCGTAGCGGAACCACCCAGGACGGGTTCGTCTGCGCGGTATCGTGTGCCATGGACACCAGCACGGATGGCGGGCGCTGCGGCGGCTTTGTTGGTGCTGCTGCTGATCGGCGGCACCCTCTGGTTTACGTCACGCCCACAACCGGCCTCACCCCCGGCAGCGCTGCCCACGCCATCTGTCGCCAGCAAACCGACAGCGCCCGTACCGGAGGCAAAGGTGGAGGTGGCAGCGGCCACCCCCCTTCCCGGCAATGAATTTTCGGATCTGGCGGC
>Ga0326726_10000082_pt1 | contig 89979 bp, 63 predicted proteins | sample MHFenrmetagenome_2_FD_207603 | JGI IMG/M metagenome (GOLD analysis project Ga0326726, IMG submission 207603) | Lab enriched peat soil microbial communities from Michigan Hollow, Ithaca, NY, United States - MHF15MN | ecosystem: Environmental > Terrestrial > Soil > Wetlands > Peat | place: USA... | reverse complement strand
TGCGTTCGAGCAGCAGCTCATCGTTGAACGGCTTTTCGATGAAGTCGAGCGCGCCGGTCTTCATGGCGCGCACCGCGGTCGACACATCCCCGTGGCCGGTGATCAGGATCACCGGGAGGTGGACGCCTCGTGCCGCCAGAATTTCCTGCAACTGCAGGCCGCTCACCTCCGGCCGTCTCGCAACGGCAGCACCACCGACTCACCCATCCCGGTTGCCATGAGCAACATCAGCACCGCCACGACGCTGGCTGTCGGGCACTTGCACAGCTGCGCCCTCCTCACCCGTGGCCGCGTGCAGTGCTGGGGAGAAAATCAATACGGTCGCTCCGTATCCGTTGGGAATCTATCCAGTTCTACTCCCGGCGAGTCTGGATTACGTGCCTGCAGAGAAATGCAAGAGCAAATGAAGCCCACCACTCATTCCATCGTTCAGCTGTGAGCGCCCGGGCGCGCTTGTTTTGTATCGGCGCTTGCGGTCGAACGCCGACGGGCGTGCGGCACGCGTGGTCTTAAGGTTTGACCAGTTCAAAAAACGTCGTCGGCCCATTAGCCAAGGCGGCGGTATCCAGGGTAAACCGTATCCCGCCCGCTATTTGCTCCAGCGGAATCGATTCGCGCCGGCTGCCGTTGAGGGCAGTGGCATAAAGCGTGAGCCCCGCGGGGTTGTTATGCGCCAGGCGAATGGTCACGCGGGCCCGGCGTAACAGCACCGGCAACTGCCCGAGGTCCACGAGTGTGGTCTGCTCCGCGTCGGCGAAAGTCATCCCCGAGTTCTGGGCATCGGTGGCGAGCATGACCAACGCTCGGCTGGTGTCGCCAAGCGGACGGCCATCGAGTGCGGAAGCGGCCACCAGCGCCGGGCCATCGGATGCTTCCACGGTGAGTCGCGAGAGCGTCAGCGGCAGCCCCTGGTCGAACACCACTGCCTCGGTGTCGGGCGTGATGATTCGCAGCCGGCGCTCCTGCGTTTCGAGCCGCAACTCGCCGGTGTCACTCTGGTACACCCCGGCCGCGGCATCGGTGGCGTTGTCCGTGGGCAGGAGGCCGGCCGTGCGCAGCTGTCTCACGCGGGTTGCCCAGGGAGCCGTCGCCGTTGCCAGGTCGCCGGGCCGCACAATCAGATTCGCCCCCGTTGTGCTGCCTTCCCAGCGCAAGCCTACGCCGGTCAAAAGTGAAAGCCGCGTGACATCCGCCGGGAGTTCGCCCAAGCCCGCGTGCTCGTCGAAGACATAGCTCGGGGACAGCTCCACGGCGATGCGGGCGCGCGCGGGCGCGACATCGCCGCGCAGGAACAGCAATGCCGCGAGCGTCTGGCCGACCCGGGTGATCGGGTCCATGCCGACCCCGAACGGATAGATCGCCTGCTTGCGTTCGGAGGACGACTGGTCGTAGGCCAGTTCGATCGGGCCGGAGGCGTGTTCACAGATCAGGTCCCAGCCCTGCAGGCGCGCGTAGCCCGGCACCACCAGACCCGATTCGCGCCGCCAGGCATTCCAGAACGGCTGACCGTATTCGCTCACGGTAAAGGGCCGGCCCCAGAACCGGGAGGCGGCCAGGTCCTGCACATACTCCGCGCCCTTGTCGAGCGAGCTGGCCTGGCTGCGCGTGCTCGTAAGATTGCTCGTCGGATAGTCGTGATACCGGTGCTGATCCACCCAGGCGAGGTGGGACCGTGAGGCATGCGACTGCAACGAAACCTGGTTATCCAGCGACGTCACCAAGCCCGGATAGCCCAGGCCGCGCAGGTGCTGCGTCATCCAGTCGACCGTGGATTTTTCCAAATCGGTGTAGAAGCGCTGCAGATCGGCCTGGCGGGCGGAGCGCGTAGTCATATTAATAGGTATGTTGATGACCCCCTGCTCCAGCGATTCGGTGGGGGCCAGATCCCCCCAGGCTGCCGCGAGGGTGGCGGTATCACCATAGCGCGCCTTGAGCCAATCGACGAAACGCGCCTGCAGTCCGGCGGGTGCTGCGGAGGCGTAGCGCAGCACAAAGTCGAGTCCGCCCTCGTTCACCAGGATGATGCCGGCCAGCGCCGGGTCTTCGAGGGTGGACAGCTGGGTATAGGGGTTTTTGGCGCCCCACAGTTTCGCCACCAGCTGCTGCCAGTGATCCTGCTCGGCGGGGTCGTAATACACGCCCAAATTAATATCGTGGCCCGCCGGTTGCGCATAGCCCCCTCTGTCCTGCGACAAGCCATCGACCAGCCAATAGATACCTTCGCGTTTCAGCGCCGCCATCAGGTAGTACAGGCGATCGAGCTGCACCGGATCGAAGCCAAAATCCTGGGTCGCGTTGGGCATCAGCAGGCTTTCGAGGCGATGGAACCGCGCTAGGTTGTAGCCGTGCAGGCGCAGCTGGTGCGCATAGGTGTCGATCACTGCGTACGACGGTAGCCCGCTCGTCGGTGGGCCGAGCGGCTGCGAGGCGCAGAGGAAGCGCTGCGGCTGATCCGGCTGTGTCGCAAACGCCAGCTGCCCGCTGGGGCCGGCGACGATGCGTCCGAAACGCCCGGCCGGCCCTGCCGCCACCAGCACCGAGAAGTCGAGCACGCTGCCAGCGGGTATCATGAGATCCGTGTCCCGCACCGCCGGCCAGGGCTCCGTGCCCGGTGCAGGCGTAGGTGCGGGCACCGGCGCCGACTGCCCGGCCGTGCTGGTGATGGTGCTGCTGTCGCAGGCGGTGATCATCAGCGCAGCAAGCAGCCAAGCGGCATGGCGCCATAACTGACTCGCAGGCAACGAACAGCTAGAACTCGCAACAGCCCAACGTTTGATAGTACGCACATCCGCAACTAACGAACGATCCATCAGAATTCTCCCTGGCGCATCGCCGGAAATTCTTTGCCGGGGAGCATACGCAGGAATGTCCCGATCCTTGCGGAGTGGCATGACGAATGGCTAGCGCCACCCGGCAAACTGAGACTAGATCCGAATCACATGCTCCACAAAATTTAGAGTGGGTGCCAATGCGTCAGTTCCTGTCAGAGGGGCACCGAGTGCTAGCAGAAACTTTGCACATACCCTTGTGCATAATAAATTGTTCGTGCCAGATGACAAACTCCAGAATGGGTAATAAGAATCCTCGTGGGTCCATATTGTTATCCAAGCATTGTTGTAGCGTTACGAGCACTTGTTGCTTATCAACGTATTCAGGGTAATTCACGCTATTAGCCAAATTTATTAGGTAGGCAATATCCTCCTCCTTCTTCATCGTTGCTTCCTCGGTTTTCCAAAGGTAAGCCCTCGCGTTAATCCTCCAAGGAAATACAAGGTTCTATTCAGACGTTGACTCACCAGGAATCCTTTTATGGCGTCCTTTATTCCTTTGTACTGGTTAGTTGAAGGTACTCCTTTTAGCTCGGGGAAGGCTTTGTCCAGAATCCTTCGGTACAAGTTACGCTGGACCTTTAATCCCGCCGGAATCGAGAGTCCGAATTCTACGAATTCGTTGTCGAGAAAGGGCATATAGGAATAGGCCTTTCGCATGATGATGTTGTTAGGTGCTAATGCAATTAGATTTCTCATCCTGTTTTCGGCCTGGAATATTGTCAACCTGTAGTCATGCCGTCCTATTTTTTGTAATGCACGCACGACCTCCGTATCACTCGGCGCCAGTTTTTGTCGAAGGTCAGGGCGGAAATGTTTGACGACCACCGATGCCTCGCTCATAGAAGTGCCGAGCATCTTCTTGAGCATCTTCTCCTGTATCACTTGCGATAATTCTTCATCGGTCCGTAGTGCAACGTCTTTTACATTGGACAAATCGTTCGCCTTTGTGGCTGAAGGTCGGAGAAACACCGCTGGTCTCAGGAATTTGTCCCCCCCTATGCCGTCGAAATTTACTTCCTGCAATTTGTCGTCATCAAGAATTGGCATGAGCCAGAGATGTTCCGCCACCATGCCATCGGTAACCCAGACAAACATTTTCAGATGCGTCTCGTACAGGTGTTCGGCCTCATGCAGTCTGTCGTTCCTAATGCCGAGCTTGTCTGCCACAAGGCGGGCATACACTGCATCCCTATACAGTCCCTTGGGATGCGAACACGAAGTTAAGCTGTCGAACTCCACATTCGTGAAGTGCTTCAACGAGGCCGCGATGCATCGGGAGTCATATCCCCCTGACAGCATCACCGTGCATTTCCGCAAGTTCTTGGTCTGCCGCTGAAAGACGTTCTTCAATACCGACATCCCCTGCTCTATGAATTCGGCCTCGGTCTTGGCATCATCGACCGTAATGTTGGTGTAATCCCAATATTTCGTGATTTTGACGCCCCCTCGATCGTATTCGAGTACGCTGGCATTCGGCAGGTCGCCCCAGCACTGCACGCTCCCACTGGTAAGGAGCGCGCAGCTGTGCAGGTTACCGGTGGCGAGGGCCACGAAATCACTGGGTACCTATTTATACTTAATCGTGGCGTAGTCGGAGCCGGTGCCTAAGCCTACGCTGCTACCGGTCACAAAGACGTTGCCGCTCCCGTCGAGCGCGATGGCAGTGGCGATGTCAGAAGAATTCCCCGGTCCGTTGTAGCGGCCGACCCAGAGCTGATTGCCGTTCGGGTCGTACTTGATCGTGGCGTAATCATTGCGAGTGCCTGATCCAGTGCTCTGTCCTGTCACATAGGCATTGCCGTCCTTATCGAGCGCGATGGCATGAGCCCCGTCATCAGAATTACCCGGCCCGTTGTAGCGGGCAACCCAGAGCTGATTACCGTTCGGGTCGTACTTGACCGTGGCATAGTCTTGGAGAGTGCCTAAGCCAGTGCTGTATCCTGTCACATAGACATTACTGCTCGCGTCGACCGCGATGGCGGAAGCGCCGTCAAAATAATTGCCCGGCCCGTTGTAGCGGGCGACCCAGAGCTGATTGCCGTTTGGGTCGTACTTGACCGTGGCGTAGTCGCGCGAAGTGCCTGACCCAGTGCTAAATCCGGTCACATAGACATTGCCGATCGCGTCGACCGCGATGGCATAAGCGCCATCAAAATAATTGCCCGGCCCGTTGTAGCGGGCGACCCAGAGCTGATTGCCGTTTGGGTCGTACTTGACCGTGGCGTAGTCATAGTAGGTGGCAGCTGAGCCAACGCTATATCCGGTCACATAGACATTGCCGCTCGCATCGACCGCCATGGCATAAGCCACATCATCAGACTGACCCGGCCCGTCATAGCGGGCGACCCAGAGCAGATTGCCGTTCGGGTCGTACTTCACCGTGGCGTAGTCACGCGAAGTGCCTGAGCCAGTGCTAAATCCGGTCACATAGACATTGCCGCTTGCATCGACCGCGATGGCATAAGCCCAGTCATCAGACTTACCCGGCCCGTTGTAGCGGGCGACCCAGAGCTGATTGCCGTTCGGGTCGTACTTGACCGTGGCGTAGTCGATGGTGGGGTAGCCGGTGCCTGTCACATAGACATTGCCACTGCCGTCGACCGCGATGGCTGCGGGGTAGCTCTGTCCCCCGGGTTCGAAACGGGCGACCCACACTAGATTGCCGTTTGGGTCGTACTTGACCGTGGCGTAGTCATAGTAGGTGGTGCTTGAGCCAAAGCTATATCCGGTTACATAGACATTGCCATCCTTGTCGACCGCCATGGCATTGGCCTGGTCATAGGAATTACCCGGCCCGTTGTAGCGGGCGACCCACTCCTCGGTCGCCGCGGCCGCGGCCGGGCCGGCGGGGATCAGCAGAGCGGACAGCATGAGGGTCGCAAGCACGAACCACGCGGACAGTTTCCTTAACGAGTCGAACTGTGTTTTGGCTTTCATGGCACACTCCTGTTTTCCAGGATGGTGGAAAATCCGTTATGGGATGCCCACGCTGACCAAAGTTATGGCTTCGGTCGCGGTGGCGCGAGCTCCTGGCGGTTGGATGAGGCACTGAGCGCTGTGAGTCCCAGTGCCGCGGCCGTGAACCAAGTCAGAACATTCCGCATCCACATGATCGATTCCTCCTGGTTTCGATATAGCGCAATCAAATACGACTCGGCATCCGTGATGATTCTTGTCCCTCATCGCTCGCGGATGCGATACGAATCCAAAAATGCCGAAGTCCCGGCGCCGCAGGCGATGCCAGTCTTCTCGGTATTGAAGAATGGCAGCAGACCCGCATCCCCGTCGTTATCAACGTCCATGACCTGGGAGCGCCCGGCCGCCGTCGCATCGGGCCCGAAGCGCCACGAGGCCGGGTCCAGCTGCAACGCGTCAATGGCATCGTGGGCAAGGATCGCCACCGGGATACCGCTGTTCGAGCGCGGGCCGATGCCGTTGGTGTTGCTGCCCGGGATAACGTTGACAGGAGTTGGACCGGGACCGGCATTCTGGACGGCAAAGGTGAATCGGACGGCACCGGCCTCGTCCTTCGCTTGCAGCAGCACCGAGTTCGGGGAAACGATGAACAGACCGTAGCCGGCACCGTCGGGCTTCCATCCCTCGGACCATGATCCGCAGTCAGCGAAATTACAGGTCACAATGACCGACGGATTATTTGAGTCGGGTACGTTCATCTCCGGGAAATAGGCGTTGGTTCCGTCATCGATAGCACCGCCCGTATGGGCGTCGCCCGAGAAAAAGATAACCCCCGTAATACCGTTGTCCCGGATGAAGTTGACCAGCTCTCGCTGTTCCGTCTGGAAGCCACGCCAGCTGTCGTTTTTGAAAAGTGTCGGATTCCACGCCACGCTCGAGGCGATAAACTTCCAAGTGGCAGTGGACTGGAGCAGACTGGTTTTCAGCCATTCTTTTTGACCGTTGGTGATCGTGTCACCGTCCAACATCGATTTGTTCGCATCGTCTGGGTCCCCCTTGGCGTCGCGCTGGTAGCGCAAATCGAGCATGAATATCTCCGCCAGGCTTCCGTACTTGAACTTATACCAGATTCCATTTGTTCCGTTAGGCCGGTCGTAAGTTGGCCAATACTCATCGAAAGCCTTGAGTGCATCGACCTTCGCCACGAAATTTTTATCGCCGTCGTTGATACCATAGTCATGGTCGTCCCAGACATGGGCTACGGGAAACCGCCTCAAGATGTTGTCTCGCAGATACGGACCAGAGACCTTCTCTTGCCCCCTCACTTCCCGATGCATCGTGCGCATTGCTGAAAGCGTACCAGGATTTCTATGATCGAAATCCCCCAAGACGACAACGAAACCGGGGGCTTCTTGCGCGAGGGTCGCCATGGCCGGGGCGGGTTTCTCCGAGATCAGGTCTGTCAGTACGCCAAATGTGAAGGTCGCGTTGTCCGTTGCAGGTGGAAAGGTCTTGAAGCGGGGTAGCGACGGAAAGACCGTGTCGACGCCGTTCACCACGATCGTGTAGTAGTAAGTAGTACTCGGCGCCAAATCTGTAATAAGTACGTTGCCGGTGAAATCATCGGATTCCTCCGTGAGTCTGGGTTGCGACGCAATGGCCCCGATCAGACTCTGATCGGTGGCATATTTGACCTGGACGCAGGCTCGCTGATCGGTCCTGAAGCCAATCTCTGCCGATCCGGCTTTCACCGCGCCGACTATCGGTCCATGCGTGAACTGTGCCGCTCTCGGAACGAAATCTGCCGGATTGCACGTCGCGCCGTGGCCTGTGCGCGGATCAAGCGGGAACGGATCGAGACTGTCTGGTATCCCGTCATTGTCGTCATCGGGGTCGGCGTTGTTGCCGATGCCGTCGCCATCGGTGTCTACCCACTCCCGCGGATTCAGCGGGAACGCATCGCGGCTGTCTGGTACCCCGTCATTGTCGTCATCGGGGTCGGCGTTGTTGCCGATGCCGTCGCCATCGGTGTCGACCCACTCCAGCGGATTCAGCGGGAACGCGTCAGCAACATTCGGGACAGAATCGCCATCGCGATCAGCATCCACTGGGTCAGGCGTACCGTCACCATCCTGGTCGGGAATCCAGGACGGAATACTGGCGCTCAGAAGATCAGCGGAATTGGGCGGATCGGAAATACCCAATACTTTAGAAAGATTCGCGGCCAGCGTTTCATCCAGGTTCGCCAGCGCCCCTGCGATCACGCTAACATCGATGCTCGCGCCATGGTTGGCGAAGTCTGCCGCAAGCAGGTCAAGCGTGTTTTGACGCTGATTCTCACTCCGGGTCAGCAGGCCACTGGAGACCAACAGCAGCAGTGCGTTATCTCTGGCGAGCGGGCCCGCCCCCTGAGTCAAGTCCAGCTGGTCAGGAGATGTTGCACCCGCCAGTTGTAAACCAAAGCGGGTTTGCAACTCGGCGCGCGCGGTGTTGCGCGCCACTGCATAGGTACTGCCCTGCCCTATCAATGATTGCAGTCTTGCGCTCATCAGATGGGTCAAGATGTTGACGTTGGAGGCGACTGTCGTATTCGCGACCAGATTAACCACCGTCCGGAGGGTCAGCGGCTGGGTGCTGTTGGTCCCGGTATTTTCATCGAAATAGTTTCCCTGGATTTCTATCAGGGTCGGCCCATCCCAGGACGCTGTTACATCGAATTGGCCAAGGTTGCCCACGGTCTGTCCTATCACCTGCTCACCGGTGGGTTGTGCGCGACTGTCCAGACGTTTGAGGCTAACCGTGGAACCGGGCAGGAACGGTCCTTTCTGAGCAACGCCTTGAACGGTGGATGCAACTGACGGCACTCCTGTGCTGGGGCTACTGCTGACGCCGTGGCCTTTGTGGCATCCGCTGACACCGATAAGCAGCCAAAGCGACACAAACAAGGCAAAAACAGCCCGCGGGCCGAATGGCGGTAACGTGTGTATGCGGCTCAACCTTTCCAAATGTGCACCTCACCGTATAAATGGAACATCCACCGGCGGGTGGGACAGCTTTCTCATCGATTCGGTCGTTAAAAATCCCCTCAGCTAAACGTTGGAATTAGTCGTGGATTTCATTTGCTCTTCCATTTTTCTGCGAGGGCGTAATCCAGCCTCGCCGGGAGAAGGAACGGATAGATTCCTAACGGATACGGTGTCATCTCACCAAAAAAAATCCTGCCCTGAAGGTTGTATAGATCCACCCTCATGAAATCGAATCCCTCCGCCAGGGATTCCGCGACCCTGAGCATTTCCTCAGCGTTCGCCGGACGCTGACATTCACCACTGCCGTCGTCAAGAGGGAAAGCATACGCATATGGTTTGTAGTCCCGGTCCAATGTTCGGACTGTGTGCCTTTGAAACCGGTCGAAATGCAAGGTGACGCACTCCACGCGCCCGGAGAAACACCAGAACTTGTAATCCACCGGGACCCTTCCGCTTTCTTCCAAGAAAGTTTCGACGATAATCGACGGTTTAATATTCTTATATGCCCACTCGGTTCCGAGGCCAAAATCCAGGCAGTAATTCTGCGTCAGCCACTGCTCCAGCTGCCGACGCGTATTCGCCTGTTCCAGTTGTCTCTTATCGGTGACGATGATGTTGTATTTACAACCATGATTAGCCTTGATCACGAACTTCTGGGGCAAATTATCAAAGGGAACTTGTTCTGGCTTTTGTCCGCTCCAAAGCAAGGGGATCAGGTAGTCCGGCCCCACTTTCCCGGCTACATAGTCTCGAACGCGCAATTTGTCCGAGACGACGGTCAGCAGCGGGTCCCGCTCATGCAGCATGCGGCTCCACAGTTTCTCGGAAAAACGGCGCGGATGCACGAAGTTCGGCCAAAAGCGATACTTGCGCCGGAAATGCAGGGCGCAAAAGCTTCTATAAATGGCGTCGGCTGGTTTGTCCCGCACGATATGCCTTGCATACGCCCGGCATATTGGCCAATACAGCAGTCTGTTCAGCCCTGGCTTCTTGCGCTGCGTAAACAAGCTCGCTTCCCCTGGCATGCCCATTACGAGAGCCATGCATATGTTGTCTTTGGCAACGCCCCCTAATACGAACCTGCGCGCTGTCCGTTTTCAAAGTGAGGCAAGCATGCGCCAATTCGGGTGTCAGTTTGAAAACGCCCGTTCACAGGCCAAGAAGCCAACCCCCTCAAGCGGATGAGTTCGTTCACGGTCGGTAAGACTGTCCTCGTCGATGACGAAGCTTACCGCGGCTCCGGTGGAGGCGCATTTCTGCCGCGCCCAACCACCGTCACTATTGTTGCGCGTATTCATACTGCCGATTAGCAACGGCGCCGCCGCGAACGGCTCACTTAGGGTAGTCGATAAACAGGCATTATCCCATCCTTTGAAGGAACCAGTGGCGGCAACGCAGCGCGCGTTTGCGTTCGAGCTGTCCGCAAAATTGATCGAGCCCTGCTCAAATGCCGCATAGCACACGGTTTCCGGGAGGACGCTCGTGGCTGGCACCTCGGCCAGATCCAGAGCTGCTTGAAACCCCGTCAGCGTGACATTGCGTATCGCCGGGGTCATCCAGAGGGCAACTCCTGCTGTGATAGTTCCCTGTAGTACGTTATTCGTATCGCTGAGAATATGGCTTAGCACGATAGGCTGCGAATTAAACGCTGTGGAAAAACTGATATCCGTCCATGATTTTGGCAACGATGGAGCCGCCTTGCCTTGCACCGAGCCGACAGTGTGGCACGATACCTCAATGTCTTTTCCGTCGGCCGAAAATTCGCCTTGTTCAATGGCCAGGAAAGGTACCGACATTGCGCCGTGGAGACCGTCCAGATTCGGCGGTTCCAGACAGGCCACCTCGAAGCCGGACGCCGTGACATTACGCACGCGCGTATCGCACGGACCGGTTCCACCAGCACTGCTGGGGGTGATGAATACGGCTGGTGCACTGGCGAAGGTCTGGGCGAAGCTGACCGTGGTCCACTTACCACCATTTGTGCCGGTGTTCTTAATTTTCGCGATGCCAACTTGCATCCGCGGTACCGTGCGAACCGGAGGTGGCGGATTGCACACGAAGTTCTCAAGCACCCGTTCGCGTGCGGGCAGGAAAAAATTCTGCAATGCGGCCGACAGCTCCCCCAGCTCGGTCACATGGACGAAACCGGCGTCGGCCGGCCAGTTCAGAGTGGGGGAAATGGGTTCGTCACGAGCGAAGCGGTGACATCCGCCACAGGTAGTGGCGCTGGCACGATTGATCATGTGGACGTCAGTCAGATTAAGACCAGTAAGCGCCGGACTACTCTGAATAGCGCTGCGCAAGGTGGAGTCAATCAGGGCTGCTGGCTTATCCGAGGTGCCTTGCGACGTCGCCTGAAACTCGTTAAAGCGATTAATAATATCCACTCCAATGACGCTGATGATCGCGATCGGATCGGTCAGGCCAGCCGACTCTGGCGCCACCAGCGCCGGGATTTGGTTGGCAAGGAAATCAGTTCGAAACTCAGCGCGCACGTCACTAAACGTTTGCGGTTCCAGAGTATCGGTGAAATTGATGTTATAGAATTCGGCGCGAGGATTGGTTCTAACGGTGTCCACGACCAGTTCCGCCTGACCCGAGCTGCCGATACCGGTATGAAACTCTCTGAGTTGCCAGTCGACCTCATTGATGAAATTGTTGGTCCGGATCTGCCCGAGTGACCCACGATAGTGCTCAAAGGCAACCACCGGCGGCAGAGCGACGCCATCCTGAGTGATGCCATTAAAAAAGAAATCGCGCAGGCGTCCGACCCGAACCGCATCCGTGAGCGTCGGATCCGCCAATCCCGCCCAGAAGCTGGCGACCGGGATGCAGCCGGCCAGTCCCTGACTTGGCGACGGATTCGGATAGGCGGCTTCCAAAATGATTAAGAAACGCCCGAGGGTGGGTAACCCGGCAGCGCCATCCGGTTTCGCATAAACGATTCGATGCTCACCGCAGTTACTGCCATCGGTTGGCGTCAGATCAAAACGGTTGAAAACCGCGACCGGGATCATTCCAGCAACCAATGCGGTTGGATTCATCGACGCCTCTCCGGTACGTACGTCAACCGGAGTTCGAAGATTCGCGTCGACGTTGGTTCGCTCGGAGGCCGTGTAGCTGCTGAGCATGGTCGCGACGAAGGCTTCGGGTGATGTGACCGTGGTCTCGTTGCTCGTATCAATGATCTTCTGCAGAGCCGTGCGAAACGCAAAGTCGTTGGCCAGCAAGGCGGGATCGTGAAACACCAGGGCGGGGCCGGTTGCCGTGATGGCATTGACATCACAGGATGGCAGGCTCGCTTGTGCGGCCAGCGCAAGTGATCGCACTGAGGTCGGGCGGGAAAATGTTGCGGAAAGTAAATCGCTGGTCGATCGTCGCCCACCGGCATCCACGTTCGTCGTAAATAACGCGGAAATTATCAGAAACATGCGTGCGGCATGTTTGATGTCGCATGTGTTCATCGCGTTTCCCCCGTTGTTGGCTTCCTTTATCAGGCCGCCGGCGCCTGTGCCTATCGTCTGCTTCCGTTTTGCCTGCGCTCTCTATGGCGGCGATTGCAGGCCAGAGCTAACCAGGCCAGTGCTTCGGGTTTCAAGAGTGCACAGGGGAAGGTCAGCGGTTCTGCTCGTCGGTAGCAGAACTTTATACGCAGCATTTATACGCAGCATATAGTATGCCAACCTCAAACAAGGCGGCACCATCCAGCACAACCCATTCAGAACTGGGAAGTCGCCGCTTCGCGTAGATGCCTATGCAATAAGAAAGGATCATCGCCTTCTCACAAATGCAAATTCGAAAGGCAGATATTCTCAATAGTGAGATACAGTTCATCGATGTTACGGCTCCCCGGCCGAGCCCGAGGCGACGGCGGCGCCGATACTGCTCACCGGCACCGGGATCGACCCCGTGTCGCGGTAGTGAGCCAAGTCAGAACATTCCGTATCCACATGATCGATCCTCCTTGTTTCGGTTCAGCGCAATCGTATTGCGCATTCTCACTTCGCTTCACTGATCGTGATCCGTGCCTTGGGCCGAACGGGCCGGTGCTACCTCTTGGGGTTTTGCTTTTTGCACCCCACGGTCTTGATGGCGTCGGTGCCGGTGATCGCCTGTCCGGCGTAGGTCGCACCGCTCAGGCTCGCCGTAGTATCGCCGCAGTCGATGCCGGTCGCCTCGGTCTTAAAGAACAACAGCAGATCCGCGTCCCCGTCGTGGTCGACGTCCATGAACTGGTGGCGCACAGCCGCGGCCGCATGGGGTCCGAAGCGCACCGAGGCCGGGTCCAATCCAGCCATGTGGATGCGGGCATTCCATTAGCACGCCGGGGGTAGAAACGACGCCGTGCGAGAGTATATCGGCGACGTTCTCGACGCGCTCGCGGAAGAGACGCGGATTCCCCGATCTAGTCAATCGTCAAAATCCCAGTAGCGCTGGCCGCCGACTGGCCATCGGGATTAGTGACCTTCACGACCCTGGCGCCGGGTGTCGCGTCCGCGGCCACCGAAATGTTGATCTCGATGTGGGTGGGGTCGGTGAAAGTGATACTGTTCACGGTGACTCCGCCTCCCTTGACCAGCGCCTTGATGTGTTTGGAAAACCCGGAGCCGGGATCGAAGAACCCGGAGCCCGCCGAAGAAGTCCCCGTGATGACTACCGCCACATCGTTCGAGCCGGCTAGGACGGAGGAAGGACTGGCACTTGCCGGAGTCGCCGGCCCCGGCGCCTTCAACTGAATCGCTCGCACCCCCCAGGAGTCCGTCGCGTCGCAGTACTCCTGCACCGTCCACATGGTCATGTCGTCGTTGGGATCGACAGAGACGTAGGAATAGTCTCCCCAGCGCTGCGGGGTCGAGTCTTGGACGTTGTAGCTGGTGGCACTGGTCTGGGCCGTAGTGGGCGCGCGGAGTGTTCCCGCGGGGTCGCTCGCCAGACGCCCGCTGGTGGCGATCTCAGCAAATTCGGTCGCTCCGGCGACACTCGCCCCCAGGGCCATGTGTCCCTGCCCGGATAAGGCACAGCTGGGAATCCAGAAGTTGCGCGGGTCGCTGCTCGCGGAATCGAAAAGGGTTCCCTCCTGCTTCAGCGTCGGAGTGCCGCCCAGGTTGCCGATCAGATACCAACGGCTTCCGTTGCGCCCGCCACTGGTCGAGGCGACACCGCTGGAATTCACCTGGATATTGTGGGCGGTGCAAAGGGTCCTCACTCCGGTTAGCGTGTTGACGTGGATGGCAGCCGCGAAGAGGCGGTCGTCCAGGCTATCGAGCGGGTGGTTGCTCCCTTTCGCGTCGACAAGAATGGGAAAGAACGTCGTGGGCACGGTGATCTTCAGGTTTCCCGAGATCCTTGGAATCCCGCCCGGGTCCCGCACCCGCCTCACGTCGAGTAAGCCAAAGGCGGCGTTGTCCACTCCGATGAAGTAGCCCTGGGTGGCATTCGGATTGTTGTTATCGACGCCCCGCGGTGAATACGGCCCCGCGCCGCTGGCCGTGGCGAGTTGCCGAAATGCGGTGACCACAATGGGACCACCGGAGAGCAGGGAGGACTTGCGCACCACGAACCCGGTGGTGCCGAGATAGGAGGTCAGGCTGTGGTTGAACATGTTAACGCCAATGTAGAGCGCCTTGGCGTCCACCCCGAGCGAAGGGTAGTCCGCAAAGCCGTTGGTGTCCGGGCTCGGGCTGGGGGGCGGGAGATCGTGGCGAAACTTAAAGAAGGTGAAGCTCGTGGTGCCGGTGATTGTCGAGCCCGAGCTGACCGCAATCACAACGTTGTTCGGGACATCAACCGTAACCATGGTCACGAACCAGCGGCCCGACAGCCTATCGTATCGCACCTGTGGGTCAGTGGTGCCGACCGCCCCACCCACGGAGCTGAAAAAGGTCTCGGTCGTGACGTTGAGAGCCCCGAGGACCCCGGTCTTGCTGAAGACCTTGATGCGACCGTTTACACAGATCAGAAACTGCGTCGGACCCACGGCCCCCATGCTATCAGGAGGTATATAGCCGGACTCGGCGAGCCGGGCACCGAGGAAACTTACTCCCACCTTCTGGGGACTGAACGGCTGGACCGCGAGTTCCGGCAGTGCCGCCCCCAGCTCGTCCGACCACCGCGAGACCTGTGGGGCGTCTGGGTTTTGCTGCAGATATTCCCGATGGGGTACGAGCCGGGGCTTGATCTCGCGTGGCGCGGTTACCGCGAACCTCGGGAGCTGGCTCTCTCGCGCCATGATATCGGCGACGGTTTCCGTGATCCCGGCCTCTCCCTGCCAGGGCAGGCCCGCAACCTCGTCGTTGGGCCCGGGCGCCTGAGCGGCTGTCGTTTGGGCAAAGAGATCAACGGAATTAGCCGTCCCGTTGTAGCGGGCGGCCCATTCCTCGGTCACCCCGGCCGCGGTCGGTCCGCTGGGAATTAGCAGAGCGGATAGAACGAGGGTCGCCAGCATGAACCAGGTGGACAGCTTGCTCATCGAGTAGAACCGTGTCGTGGTTTTCATAGCACTCTCCTTGTATTCGAGGAAGATTGAATCCGGTAAATGCTCACGCTCTCCAGGGCTACGGCGCGGCTTTGGTCGTTGAGACCTATCTGGTGGCGGGTTGGATGCGGCACTGAGCGCTGTCAATCCCAGTGCGCCTACAGTCAGCAAAGCCAGAGCATTCCGTAGCGACATGATCGATCCATCCTTGCTTCGGTTTAGCGCAACCAAACACCGCTCTGCATCCGTGATGATTTCCGTGCCGGTGATCGCCTGCCCAGCATAGGTTGTGCGAATGCGTGCAGTGCCCTCCTCCACGACCTATTCGAAGTCGGAATCGGAATCGAACTCGAACAGATTCATGAGATCCCCAATCGCCGGGCGGTTGAGCGGGACATAGGGATTGCCAGCATCCGTGACGGGGTTGGGCAGTCGGTCGCGGCTGCGCGTGGATAGCGGCGGCAGCGCCCAGTTCGCTTCGATAAACTTCAGGATCGAGGCGTGATCGCCGTAGGTGTGATCAACGTAGCCCTCCTTGGCAAAGGGCGAGACCGCGATCAACGGGATCCGCGGCCCGTCACCGAAGAAGTCGATCGGCTGAATGTAGCCGGAATCGTAATAGCCGCCGGCTTCATCCATCGTGACGAGAATCGCGGTCTTGGCCCAGACCGCCGGGCTGGCTTTGACGGCATTGACGACACTCTTAACAAAGGTTTCAAACTTGGGCACGGTGGAGGACTGCGGATGCCCCGACTGGCTCTCGGTGGGCCTGAGGAAAACCACTGCCGGCAAGGTCGCTTCGTTGGTGACATCCACCCAGAACTGGTTCGTGTCTTGTCTATTATCTCGCAACGGCGTCGTCATCACCCCTGTAAAGAACCGGAAGGCATCGCAGAAGGAGCAATAGCCGGTGCCGCTGTTGAAGCCGCCCATGTAATACTTCCAAGACACTCCGTTGGCGGACAGGGATTCGGCAATGGTGGGGATATACTGCGGCGGGACCGTGTAAGTAGTTTTCCCCAATGTAGCCAAAGCGCCGGTCTTGGTGTAACCCGGGTTGTAGTTGTTCACCAGGTAATAGGTAGACGCGGCGCAGTTGCCGGCATTGAAAGCGCTGTAGGGTAAGGAAGTCAGGTAATCCATGACGGCGATGACCCCCGGCTTGCTGAGATCGGCGCACTTGACGTAGGAACCACCGGCGTAGCCGTCTTGGGTATACCAGTTGTCGGTCCCCGTTTGCGGGTTCGGGTTCTCGGTCTGGTTGGCCCAGGGAACCGCCGGCAGGCCGTTCTTGGTGTAAAACGCCACATCGCCGCTGGCGATAAAGATGAAGTTCGTGCCGGTCCCGCCCATGATCGGCTGATGGTAGTTATCGCTGATGGCGTATTGCTGGGCCAGTTGCTTCAAATAGGGCGCGTCGCCCTTGCTCATGTTATAGAAGCCCAGGCCTTCGCTGCTGTAGTTGGTGTTGGAGGATGTCGCGGTGGTATTGGTCTTGGACTGGGGTCCTTCGCCAGCGGTTTTGTCGACCCAGACCACCAGGTCCTGCCGGCCCTTATGCACCTGCTGCCACATCTGGAAAAACCGATGCACCGGATCACCAGTGAAGGCGGTACGGCTCACGTATTTGGTGATCTGGAATGGTCCGTTCGACAGATCGGCCGGGAACCGCGTATCGGGGGCAAACTTAAAATAGGGTTGCGGCAAGGTGGGATAAGGTGCGATGGCCGGCGGATCGATCACATAAACGCCGGCGCCCGCGGCCTGGGTCTGCGCCGCTTGAGCAAAGTTCGGTCCCGGGCTGCCGTCAGTGTTGACGATGCCGAGCGACAGCAGGTTGGTGATGGATTGGCCGGCGCCGGGGCTATAGACGCCGAAGACGTTGTCGAAGCTGTGGTTCTCGCCGACGACGACGATCACATGCGTGATCGGCCCGACGACCTCTTTATACTTGATCGTGGCATAGTCGCTGGAAGTGCCTGAGCCATAGCTCAGCCCTGTCACGTAGACGTTGCCGCTCGCATCGAGTGCGAGGGCATGCGCCTCATCAGCTGCATTACCCGGCCCGTTGTAGCGGGCGGCCCAGCGCTTAGTGCCGTTCGGGTCGTACTTGATCGTGGCGTAGTCGGTGGAAGTGCCTGAGCCATAGCTCAGCCCTGTCACGTAGACGTTGCCGCTCGCATCGACCACGATGGCGTTGGCGGCGTCGGTGGAATTACCCGGGCCGTTGTAGCGGGCGACCCACAACTGGTTGCCGTTCGGGTCGTACTTGATCGTGGCGTAGTCGGCGCCGGTGCCGACACCGGCGCTATATCCGGTCACATAGACATTGCCGTTCGCATCGACCACGATGGCGCTGGCGGCGTCGATGGAATTACCCGGCCCGTTGTAGCGGGCGACCCAGAACTGGTTGCCGTTCGGGTCGTACTTGATCGTGGCGTAGTCGGCGTCGGTGCCGAAACCGGCGCTATATCCGGTCACATAGACATTGCCGTTCGCATCGACCACGATGGCACTCGCGGCGTCGCTGGAATTACCCGGCCCGTTGTAGCGGGCGACCCAAAGCTGGTTGCCGTTTGGGTCGTACTTGATCGTGGCGTAGTCGGCGTCGGTGCCCGAGCCGGCGCTTAGTCCGGTCACATAGACATTGCCAATGCCGTCGACCGCGAGGGCATGCGCCTCATCAGCAACATTACCCGGCCCATTGTAGCGGGCGACCCAGAGCTGGTTGCCGTTCGGGTCGTACTTGATCGTGGCGTAGTCGGTGGAAGTGCCGGAACCGGCGCTATATCCGGTCACATAGACATTGCCATTTGCATCGACCACGATGGCGGTGGCGACGTCGGTGGAATTACCCGAGCCGTTGTAGCGGGCGACCCACAACTGGTTGCCGTTCGGGTCGTACTTGATCGTGGCGTAGTCGGCGTCGGTGCCGAAACCGGCGCTGTATCCGGTCACATAAACATTGCCGTTTGCATCGACCACGATGGCGCTGGCGGCGTCGATGGAATTACCCGGGCCGTTGTAGCGGGCAACTACCTCCTCCTGGGCAACCATGGCCGCGGCCTGGTTGATGGGAAGCACCAGGGCGGACAGAACGAGTGCCGCAAGCATGAACCAGGAGGACAGCTTTCTTATCGACTCGCACCCTTCTTTCATTTATTACGCTCCATCAGTCTTCCGGAAACGATGAACCTTTACCCCAACGGCGCATGTTTGCCGGTCGTATTTGAAACTGATCTACTCTTTTCTCTGCTGGCCGACTGAGATATGTCGGCGCGGGGAGCACCAGTCGATGCGCTCGCAACGCGGTCCAAAACCGCTCCCGTCAGGTGGCATGGAGTGCCGATTCCATCTGCTGCTCCTTCCTTGATACCGCCGGAAGACCTTCACCATGATGGCGCCGCGCATGGGCGACGGCCTGGCCGTACAGGCCGTCCTCGCCATATACAACCGGGACGCGGATTCAAGATTCGCCTGCGGCGATTGAAAAATCTCCTCATGCAATACCCGCATGATTGAGTAACCTAACCAAGAGCAAATTCAGGCGCAATCCGAACGAGCGCCAAGTACACTACCCGCTTGCGCATTTTATTGAAGCAGCAAGAATGGTGCCGACGTTAGGTACATCGGAACATTTTTCCATACGCACATGCAAACAAGGGATACCAAAGGATTCCCATATATAAATGCAGCTTGTTCATTCATGAATTCCTCTCAGTATTGAGAAAGGATTTTATTGCGTTTTCAATAATGCGAGGCTTATGGCATCTTGCTCAATCACACAAATCTGACTGAGTTTACAGATAGAACTTTTGTACAGTCTTGTCCACCAATCGCGTCGAGATAAACGATCGTTTGACCCGTCATCGCGTTCACCGCGGCATAGGGCGGGCTACTCGGGGATGTCCCCCCGGTGCCCGACTGATGCGGGATTGCCAGAGCGATGCGCGGATCCATGGCCGCCGCCAGCAGCGTGGCCTTACCGCGGCGCGAATGGCCAACCACCGCTGATGATCACCTCGATGCCACGAATCGCGGCTTCCATTATCCCCCCGCAGCTGTTGCGCCTTTCCGGCATTCGATCATCGTTTCAAGGATCGTTTGATCCGTCATCGCGTTCCCTCCGTCACGCCGGCCTCAGCCGGGCCGGCGGGAATCAGCAGGGCGGATAGAATGAGGGTCGCCAGCATGAACTAGGAGGACAGCTGGCTCATCGAGTGGAACCGTGTCGTGGTTTTCATAGCACTCTCCTTGTGTTCGAGGAAGATTGAATCCGTTAAATGCTCACGCTCTCCAGGGCTACGGCGCGGCTTTGGTCGGGCTGGAGCGAACCGCTGGCGGGCTCGATGACGCACTGAGCGCTGCCAATCCCAGTGCGCCGAGAGTCAGCCAAGTCAGAGCATTCCGTAGCGACATGATTAATCCCTCCTTCTTTCGGTTTAGCGCAACCGCATTGCGCGTTGTCACTTCGTTCCATTGATCGTGATCCGTGCCTTGGGCCGAACGGGCCGGCGCTACCTCTTGGGGTTTTGCTATTTGCACCCCACGGTTTTGATGGCGTCGCTGCCGGTGATCGCCTGCCCGGCATAGGTCGCGCCAGTCAAACTCGCCGTGGTGTCGCCGCAGGCGATACCGCTTTCCTCGGTCTCAAAGAACAACAGCAGATCCGCATCCCTATCGTGATCGACATCCATGACCTGGTGGCGCGTGGCCGTGGCCGCATTGGGTCCGAAGCGCACCGAGGCCGGGTCCACCTGCCGCGCGTCGAAGTCGAGCGCCTCGCCCGCGGTGGTGTGGGTACTTAAGATCGCCACCGGGAGCACGCCCCGCGAGCGCGGGTTGATGTCGTTGCGCGGGTCGCCGGGCTTGATGTCGATGGCGACCGTCACTGCCGCCGGCTTAAGGAAACCCAGGCCGTTCAGGGCATAGGTCTTATCGCCGAGATAGGCGTTGCCGGCGAGGGTCGGGTCGTCCCCGCCGCGCTCGTAGCAACGGCGGTGCCGAGACCGCTCACCGGCACCGGAATCGAAGAGCTGACTAAGCTGCCATCGCCGAGCTGCCCGGCGTTGTTCCGCCCCCAGCACTGGGCACTGCCGTCCGCGAGTGCGGCGCAGCTGTGGAAGTTGCCGGTGGCAAGCGCGGTGGCGGTGGTCAGGCCGGTGACCGGGACGGGGGTTTTGGCGTCGGTGGTGCTGCCATTGCCGATCTGGCCGGAGCTGTTGTCGCCCCAGCATTGCACGCTGCTGTCGGTGAGCTGGGCACAGGTGTGGCTGCCGCCGGCGGCGATGGCGGTGGCGGTGGTGAGGCCGGTGACCCGCACCGGCGTGGCCGAGTACAGGGTGCGGCCATTGCCGAGCCGGCCGGAACCGTTGTTGCCCCAGCAGCGCACGTTCGTATTGGCGAGCAGCGCACAGCTGTGCAGGTGCCCGACGGCGAGCGCGGTGGCGGTACTGATGCCCGTGACCGTGACAGGAATGGCCGAGTCCACGGTGCTGCCGTTGCCAAGCCGCCCGGAGTCGTTAGAGCCCCAGCACTGCACGCTCCGATCGGCGAGCAGCGCGCAGCTGTGCCAGTTGCCGGCACCCAGGGCGATGGCGGTCGTAATGCCGATCACGCTGACCGGATATAAGGAATCGTTGGTGCTGCCATCGCCGAGCTGGCCGTAGGTGTTGTCGCCCCAGCACTGGACGCTGCCACTGGCGAGCAGCGCGCAGGAATGAGCGCCGCCGGCGGCGACGGCGGTGGCGCTATTAATATCAGTCACGCTGACCGGAATGGAAGAGTTTCTGCGCCGGCCATTGCCGAGCTGGCCGTTGCCGTTCGACCCCCAGCACTGCACGCTCCCATCCATGAGCCGCGCGCAGTTGTGGTAGCGCCCGGCGGCGATAGCAGTGGCGGTGCTGAGGCCGCTTACGGCCACCGGGGTTAGCGCGTCAACGGTGCTGCCGTTGCCGAGCTGGCCGTAGCGGTTATCGCCCCAGCATTGGACGCTGCCACTGGCGAGCCGCGCGCAGGTGTGCTGGTTGCCGGCGGCGAGGGTGGGGACCGGAGCAGAATTGGATGATATATAAAACCTTGGTGTTACGTCCTGAAGTATAAATTCATCGGTCTCTTGCTTTATTGAAACAGGGAGCTGGGATGGAGCCAGATCCGTAGCAAGTGAATACATACCGAATGCCGTGCCGCTTATACTGTGTGCTCCAAATGCACCTGTCCCAAATACCAATGCATACCATCCAGGTGAAAGCGAGAAATTGACATTCGTAGTATACAGATCCGTACTGGTTCCAACTGGAAGTAACGTTGTAAAGAGAACATCCGGTGTCGACAAATCAAATGAATCTGGGAAGTCAGATGAACTGGTTAGACTGACAATCGCCGCAAAGACATCGACACTTGATCCAGTAAAGTTTCCAAACAGGCCACCTATGCTAGATATGGTAGTAGTATCTGTGATCTCAAACCTGTGAAAAAAGTAGATGTCGTCGCTTATTACAGCGCCAGAGCTGAGGACATCTCCGGATGCAGTGTCTAGCACTACGGTTGCGCTTGCTCCGCTTGGAATAGCAATTAATAACGCAAATGCAAACACTGCACCCAGCCAGGAGGACAGCTGACTCATCGGGTGGAACCGTATCGTGGTTTTCATAGCACTCTCCTTGTGTTCCGGGAAGAAAATCTGTTATTGGATGCCCACGCTTCAGGGCTGCGCTTACGGCAGCCAATAGGCGTTCGGCTGTCCCAGCGCGCCGGGCAGGCGGTTTACCCGATGAGACTGGAACAACCCGTCCTGCACATAAGCCAAACCAATATTGCTTCCCGCCACAAGCGTGATATCGACGCCATCCCAGCTGCCTGACACCCGCGACTGCACCCGAACCTCGTTCTCGGTGCGTTGCAGCTTGTCATTGGATTCGAAGCTCACCGCTTGAACAGCGGTAATCGGCGTCGTGGCGATCAGGGTGAAGTCCGCATGATGCAGGAAGCGATCGGCATCCCAGCGCGCTTCAATTACTTGCGGAGAGCTGCCCTGACCAATGAACAGGCCAAGATCTTTTCCGGCTTTGAACTGCGGCCGCGGCGGCAATGCATCCATCGACTTGATCCAGCCGGCGGGCGACAGCGGCGCACCGCTCGCCCCCACGTGCAGCTGCCGTGGATTCGCGACACCCGCTTGTTCCACCGACAGCAGTGCCTGCGCACCCGCGGGCAACTGGAAATCGACACCATCTTCCCCAGATACCACGGACGACAATGCGAATCCGAAAGCACCCGGCAGCAACTGGTCGTTGCTCTCCAGCGCAACCGGCAGCACCGCCGTGGGCCGCGCGTTGGCCAGGAGCTTGACGGTGAACGTCGTTGGTTGCCCGCCGCCGTCGACCCGGAGATGATAGGGCCCGGTGGGCGTGTCCTTCCAGAGAAAGACCCCTGGCGACGCACCGACCACGTAGGAGGGCTTACCCAACAGCGCCGGCAGCGACGGCTCGACGACTCTCACCAGCTCATTGGCCGGCAACGCATTGATCGTCTGGGTAATGCCGCTTGGCCAGGTGATGGCCAGCTGATCCACGGCCGTGTTGCTGCCCAGGCCAAAGTGAATGCGCTGGTGGTTTTGGGCGCCACGTTCGTGCATCCCGCCGTTCTGCTCCCGGAGCTGGGAGATGCCACCCGCGGTCGCCACGAGCCGGGCCCCGATGGCATCGCGATTGGAGACCACGCCTTCGAGGTCAAGCTCGATCCAGTGGTTCGCGTTGCCCAGGTTGTGAAAAAGCTGATCGGGGCCGTTGGTCAGCGGATACGGGCTTCGGCCGTTGGTGAGGAACAGGTCCAAGAATCCGTCGAGATCGTAGTCGGCCACGGCGACGACGCCGCCGCGCCCGACACTGGTGCCCGCCGCGCCACCGGCATCGGGAACGGCCACGAAGGTGCCATCGCCTTGGTTTTCGTAAAGAACATCGGGCAGATTTATGACTTGGCCGGTACGCACAATGAAGATGTCCAGATCCATATCGTTATCGAAATCGCCCACCGCGATATTGACACCGGAACTCGGTACGGTGATCCCCGCCGCCGCGGTGCGGTCCTCGAACCCGCCGGCGGTATGCAGCAACAGCCGGTCCATGGACGGCGGGATGGAGGGGTCGAATCCGATGGCGGCAGTATTCGAGACCGGTGCAACGCCGGTTGCGACAAACGTCAAGTCGCCGAGGTTACTGGAGAGCAACTGCCAGCTCTGAGCGGTCGGGTCATAGCCGATGTAGATGCCGCGATCGACACCCGGCTTGTGGCTAAGAATGCCCCGGACCGCCGGGTCCGCGGGTGAAAGCGTGAAGGAGAAAGCCGTGGGATGCTGCCCCGCTGCGCCGATGAACACCTTGGACACGCCTCCCTTTAGTTTCAATGTCCATGCCGGACCCAATTTGAAAGACACGTTGTCCGTAGTCCTGAAACTGAAGCCTTTCTCCGCGCCTCCGGTTACCAGGCGGGCCCCCACCGTTTGGGCGTTGATTTGGGCAACCTCGGTGTTGCCCGTACCCCGAACGATGTAGAGATCCGGGGAAAGGTCATTGTTGAGGTCTGCGGCCACGGCGGCGATGCTGGAGCCAGTGATTGGTATCCCGAGGCTGGCGCGCAGGTCCGCGAACGGCACGCTTCCCGTGTCATACACCCACACCGGAAACTGGGTGCTCTGACCGATCAGTATTTCTGCGCGGCCGTCGCCAGTCAGATCGGAGAGCAGTGCGAACTGGCTCGTCTCGGTGACGTCCAGGCCAACCAATTTGCTGACGTCCTCGAAGCCGGTGGCGTCCTGTCTGAGCAGAGTGGCGGGTCGGTCCAGGGCGTCATGACGCAGCAGCGTCGGTATCAGCAGATCGAGTCGGCCGTCGCCGTCCCAGTCCAACCATAGCGGCGTGCGCCCGCGTCCCGGATACTCCACGCCCAGGGCGGCTGCCTGGTCCTGCAGCAGTCCGCCGTTGTTGACAAACAGGTGATTGGGCCCCGATGTGCCGCCGGCGCCGCCAATCAGTTGCACAAGGTCCTGGTCACCGTCGTTATCGAAATCGGCCCAGGCACAACCATGCTTGTCATCGTCATACTTCGCCGACAAGACGGTGGAAGCGACATTGGTGAACGTTCCATCACGATTGTTTAGGTATAACATCGGACGTGACCCGTGATTGCCAACCCACAGGTCGGGCCACAGGTCGCCGTTGAAGTCGCCCCAGCAGCCGCCCCAGTCCGACATGTGGATGTTGCCGCGCAAGATGCCGGCGGCCTGGGTGACCTCCTGGAAGCGGATGTCGCCGTGAGCGGAACCCACTATGCCAAGTAGGAGAGAGACGAGCGTAACGAACGCCACGATCTTGGGTATACGCTGTTCCATGGCACACCTCCTGCCTTACCTGCTAGATCATCGTGAATTTTGAAAACACCTCTCGGTTGAACACGGCCTGCCTCCTGGCCTATCGGGGATAGGTCTTCCCACAGATCTAGTCGAAGTCGAACAGATTCATGAGATCGCCAATCGCCGGGCGGTTGAGCGGGACATAGGGATTGCCAGCATCCGTGACGGGGTTGGGCAGTCGGTCGCGGCTGCGCGTGGATAGGGGCGGCAGCCCCCAGTTTGCTTCGATAAACTTCAGGATCGAGGCGTGATCGCCGATGGATTGGCCGGCGCCCGGGCTATAGACGCCAAAGACGTTGTCGAAGCTGTGGTTCTCGCCGACGACGATCACATGCGAGATCGGCCCGACGACCTCCTTATAGACGACCTCCTTATACTTGATCGTGGCGTAGTCGCTGGAAGTGCCTGAGCCATAGCTCAGCCCTGTCACGTAGACGTTGCCGCCCGCATCGACCACGATGGCGTTGGCGGCGTCGGTGGAATTACCCGGGCCGTTGTAGCGGGCGAGCCCCTCCTGCTCCGCGACCATGGCCGAGGCCGGGCTGATGGGAATCGCCAGGACGGACAGAACGAGGATTACATACGCAAACCACGAGGAGAGCTTTCTTATCCGTTCGGACCCTTTTTGGGTTTCCATACCACGCTCCTTACGCTCCTTAGTTTTCCGGGAAGGATGGACGCCCTGCTGTACCCCAAAGGTGCACGTTGGCTGGTTGTGTTTGAAACTGATCTGCCCTTTTTGCTGCTGGCAAAGTGAGGTCTATCTATGTGGCGCGCGGGGTCGATACGCTCGCAACGAGGTCCAAAACCGCGCCCACTGGGTGTCATAAAGGGTGTCAATTCCGGCTGTGGAAAATCTTCCCGTGCAAAATCCACCTGCACATCATGAGCAACCTAACCAAGAGCAATTCCAGCGTAATCCGGGCAAGTGCAATTGCACCACCCGTTTACGTGCTACATAAGAGAGTAAGTAGCAAAATGAGTGCCGATATTATTAGGTGCATCGCAAATTCATCGATAGACCCATTTAATCAATGGGGAAATACTGCAGATCTCAATAAGAACGTGATTTGTTTATTCATGAATTCCTCTCAATATTGCGAGAAAGATTTCATTGCATTCTCAAATTGTGCTTTCATCGATCTCTCGAATCTGGCCACGCTGGCGGTGCTCTTTCCGAGGAATCCAGCTGCGCGAGTTAAAGCTCCGCACGAGACTGTCCAAAAAATAACTTTACCAAAACCAAGGCTCTCCGTTCTACATTGCAACTTGTTTGAAACCAGACTAGGCAAAGTCCCTGACTTGATCTGCTTCTGCCGTCGTGTTGAAGTGTTCTCCAGCTAGGGAAATCATTGCTATTCCGTCTTGAAATAATTGTGAGACGTTGTGTTTGCCGCACACGGATATGTCCCCAGAAGCCGACCATCTGCCTGACGGACCAGTGTTGTAGATCGTCAAAAATTTATCCGATTCGGGAGGAACTCTTGTCTGTCTTCGACGGCGTGAGCGAGGCGGAGGAGCATGTTGCGCACATGCGCACCCGCCGCTGGCTACTTGCCTATACAGTCAGGTGAGCGCTCGGAAAGTGTCGGTGCATACGGACGCGTCGCGCGCACCACGAGGAGAAGATCACGGATCATGAGGCATGCGGCTGGAAGAAGGTTATGGATCTGTGCTGCCGTGCTGGTCATGTGCAGCGGCGCAGTCGTGTGGGCCGCCGATAAGCCCGTCGACGCCAGGGTCGCCGCCGAGCAGGCGAATGCTACGGACAACTGGGCGGTACGCCTGGTACCGGGCGCTGACATAGCGGCGATTGCCCGGGTACTGGGTGCCGACCACTATCAGCAGGTGGGGACCCTGCCGAATACCTATGTGCTGCACCTGCCCAACAGCCGATGGCGCGTGCCCGAGACGCAGGCGGCCCTGAGCCAGATCGCGGCGATCCGCTGGTTTGAGCAGCAAATCGCCAGGCCTTTAAAGGGACTGCAAACGCCCTCTGATCCTCTGTATCACGACCAGTGGTATCTGAAGAATACGGGACAGACTGGGTGTGCGGGCAATTGCGTGGATATCGACGTGGCTCCTGCCTGGACAAGCGGCTATACGGGCTCGGGTGTGCTCATCGGCGTCGTCGATAACGGTGTGCAATACACGCATCCGGATCTCTTGCAGAACTACGACGCCCCGGCCAGCTGGGACTTTAACGACAACGACCCGGATCCGGCCCCAAGACTGGTCGGGGGCTGCGAGGACACGGCGGACTGCCATGGCACGTCGGTCGCGGGTGTAGTCGCGGCCGCGAGTAATGCCACATGCGGGGTGGGGGTCGCCTTCAATGCCGCCGTGGCGGGTCTGCGGCTCACGGCCGGCCTGGTCGAGGACACGACGATCGCCACGGCACTGACCTATGCGCAGGATCGCATCGCCATCTACAACAACAGCTGGTCTCCCGGCGAGAATGGGATTGTGCAGGACCGGAACTTGATCGCAGGACCGCCCTATGTGTTTAACACCAGTACGGACCAGCCTTCCATCGAGGCCTTGGAACAAGGTGCCACCAACGGCCGCAACCAGCTTGGATCCATTTACGTGTGGGCGGCCGGGAATGGCCGTGGAGATCATGATAACGTCAATTACAACGGCTACGCCAATTCGCGGTTCGCGATCACCGTGGGCGCGGTGGACCACGTGGGTGTCCAGACCTCTTTTAGCGATCCGGGCGCAGCACTGCTGTTGGTGGCCCCGAGCGGCACCCTGTTAGAACCCGTTCCGCCGCAGTCCATTACCACGATCGATCTTCTCGGCGCTGCCGGTTACGACAGCGCCGGGGACTGCACCAACCGATTGGGCGGGACCTCGTCCACGGCTCCCATCGTATCGGGCGTGATCGCCCTGATGCTGCAAGCCAACCCGAATCTGACTTGGCGGGATGTCCAGCACATTCTGGTGAATACAGCGGTCAAGAATCAGTGCGATGACCCCACCGACCCCAACGATGAAACCTGGTACACCAACGCGGCCGGTTTGCGGCACAGCCACAAGTGCGGCTTCGGCCTGGTGGATGCCAAGGCGGCCGTCAATGCCGCCTTGAGCTGGCCCAACGTGGCGCCGGCCGTCCAGCTCGCGAGCGGGGTTGTCAACGTGGGGCAGGCCGTGCCCGATTTCGATGTGGTGAACGGTGTGTCCTCATCGATCCAGATCGCTGACGACATCAGTCTGGAGCACGTGGAGGTAGTGCTGAAAGCTACTCACCCGTACCGCGGCGATCTCAGGATTGTTCTGACCTCGCCTTCTGGCACCCAAAGCGTGCTGGCGGAACAACGCCCGGAAGATTCCTTTGAGAACTACAACAACTGGCGCTTCATGACGGTCCGGAACTGGGGTGAATCGTCGCGCGGACAGTGGACGTTGCAGGTCTATGACGCCGCGCTATCAAACACCGGGACCTTCGATTCCTGGGAACTGATTCTGCACGGCACCACCCCTGACATCCTCGTAGCAGGCAGAGGGACTAACGTCACTGGCGCCTGGAAGACGGTGAGCCTGCCGGCCCGGTACCAGGCCCCGGTAGTCATCCTCGGCCCGCCGACCAATCACGACGCGGGAACTGGTGTGGCGCGCATGCAGCAGGTTACACCGGGCGGTTTCCAGCTCCGGTTCCAGGAATGGGATTATCAGAACGGCACTCATGCCAACGAAAACATCCCCTATCTGGCGCTGGAGCCGGGCCGTTATATGTTGAGTGACGGAGGCATCATGGAAGTGGGGACGTTGAGCTTGGACGGCACCGGCAACTGGGTGCCGCAGAGCTTCACCCAAGCATTTGCCGGCACCCCGAAGTTGTTTCTGACCGTACAGACCTTCAACGACCCACAGGCGGTGTCGGTGCGCGCGCGCAATGTCAGCGCCAGCGGTTTCGAAGCGGCGCTATTTGAGCAGCAGAGTCTGATGAATGGACATGGGGCAGAAACGATCGGCTACCTGGCTATCTATAGCGCTGGCGGTTCTGGAACCGTACCGGTAAGCGGTCGGGAGCTGCCGTATTTGTTGCAGCGCGTGGGCCTGAACCAGGAATGGACGCCGGTGCTCAGCTCGGCCCTGAGGCTGGAAGAGGAGAAGTCCGCGGACAACGAGACAGCGCACGCCGAGGAACAGGTCGATGTGTTGGCACTGGGCGATCAGTTGTTTGCCCAGGTTGTGAGCGGTGTGGATCTGGATCCGGTGGCACTGCGCCGCAAGCCGCCGGAGTACAGTGCGGCCATGGAATGGGGCATTGTGCGCGGCACCACCCACGAGTGGACCCAGGTGCCGCTGTTCCGGCAGTACAGCAATCCGGTAGTCGTGGCCAAGCCGGTATCGGCCAATGTTGCCGCTCCCGGTGTCATTCAGCTGCGCAACGTCACCGGCACCAGCTTTCAGCTCAGATATGGCGAGTGGAACTACCTCGATGGGCTGCACGCGGGTGAGAACATGTTCTATCTGGTGGTCGAGGCGGGTACGCGCAGCGTGGCGGGTCTGAGCGTGAACGCGGGCAAGCTCACCAGCAACGCGTTGGGACGCGGAGGTGCTTGGGAGACTGTGGGCTTCACCAGTGCCTTCGGCCAGGCGCCGGCGGTCTTTGCCTCGGTGCAGACGGTGAATGACGTTGATGTCGTGACCACGCGCATGCGCGCCGTGAGTAATACGGGATTCGAGCTGACCATGGACGAGCAGGAGAGAAATAGCAACGGTCACGGCAGCGAAACCCTGGGCTGGATCGCCATTCAGCAAGGCAGCGGCGCCACCGATGACGGGCGCAAGGTCCAGGTATTCCAAGGCCTGGCGAACCACAAGGCCACCGCGATTCACTACCCCCTGACCGTGCAGCGCCGTTACCCGGTGGTCGTATCGGATGTGATGAGCACCGTCGAGGCGGATCCGGTGTTCATCCGCTACCTCAGTCCGACGAAGACCAGCATCAAACTGTATCTGCAGGAGGAGAAATCGCACGACAGCGAATTGTCCCATGCGCTGGAGGATATCTCGATCTTTGTGGCCGAGTAGCCCCGCTACCGGCAATCCGCCTCACTGCCGTTTCAGGTTCGACTCCAGGGTCGTCGATCCGTTCGGAGTTGAACCGCTTGCAGGGTCGCCTCTACCCGGCATTGATTCTGAGGGGAACGGCAAATAGTGCACACATGGCATCAATGGAGTTCCTTCTCCCACTGGGAGAAGGACAGGATGAGGGGAAGTGGTACCACGAATCTCTCCCTCACCCCGGCCCTCTCCCGGAGGGAGAGGGGGCAAACAATGCGCACTATTTGGCGGTCGGGTCAGTATGAGAGGAAAGCGTCGAAACACCCATGGCCGTTGGCGCCACTACGGCCGCGTCTAAAACCTGAACCCCAGCACGTTCCAATAACTCAGGGAGAAGATGAAAGCGAGTGTCGCCAGGATAAGCAGCAGATAATGCACCCGCCCTGTGAGCGGCCAGTGTTTGTCTTGCCAGGCCAGCAGCGCAAGAATGGGTAGTCCCGTTGCCAATCCCGTGGTCAGGATTGGCAAACATAGTAAAGCAATCAGTATCGGTGGCGCGCCGAAGAAGAACTCCCAGGAGTTGATTTGAAAAGTAAGCAGCAGAAAACCGACGACAAAAACTAAACTCATGATGCCGATCAATCCCGCCAATATCTGCGCGCGCTGAGTGGCGCGCGTGCGCGCGGGCTGCCTGGACCTTGCGAAAACCAGAACTCGGATCGGCCAGACCCAGCAGGCCGACAGGAAAAGCAATGTCCAGAATACCGCTAAGCCAAACTGGACATTCTTGGTCTCATACCACGCCAGCTTTTCATAGGTCCAGTAGACGTACCCACTCAGGGACATGGTGCTAATCCGACCTTGGGCGTCCTGCCTGAAAGTGATATAGCTGTTGCTGCCGGGATACTGAAAGACCCATGGCTGCACCTCGACCCAGCGCGTTCCGCCGGGGAACAGCGTTATGGTGCCGTCGCTGCCGGCCTGCACACGGAACTCAGGCAGCAGATCAAACAGCACTTCGGCCAACTTGACGAGCGAATGCCGGGAATGCTGGGTGAGGCGGTAACTGCCATTCATCTCTTGAAACCATTGTCGAACGTCGGTACGCGGTGCGGCAGAGGGCAACGGGGCGACTCGCTCTTTTCCCGGATAGTAATGGTCAAGAAATTGCTCCAGCAGATCTTCGCGCAGCGTATCTTCGAGGTTGTTATCGTTATAGGCGACAAAAAATCCCAAATTCCGCTCGGGCATCAGGAATATCCGGCTGGTGTACCCGTATACACTGCCGCCATGCTCCAGCACCCGCTCATTGTTGCGGAATCGTTCATACAACGCATAAGTCGCCCCCGGCGTTCGCGGCCCGTTGGGGAAGTTAGTAAAGGCGGGGCGAAACATTGCCCGCACCGTGGCCGGCTGCAGGATGCGCGTCGCGCCATAACGCCCCCCTTGTAATAGGGCAAGCATGAAGTGCGCCAGGTCGGTCGCGGAGGCACTCATGCCAATGGTCGGAACACTCTTGCCGCAGGTAAAGGGTTTGCGATGAAAGGCGCCATCTTCGTACCCATAACCGACGGCCAGGTCGGCGGCGAGATGCGGCGGCAGCGGCTGCCGAAAGCTGCTGTGCCGCATCGCCAGCGGTTGCAGGATATTTTTGTCGGCGTAGTCGATGAAAGGCATCCCGGAGAGCACCTCGACCAGGCGCCCCGCCAATGCCATCCCGGCATCGCCGTAGAGATAGACTTCGCCAGGCGGCAAGATTCTGGCGGGCAGGTTTGTCCTGAGAAATTCCTGCAGTGACGGCAACGCCGCCTCGCAGCGTGTCGCCGCACCAATCGACCATGCCTTGTCGAAACCATCTGTGTGCGTCAAGAGATGACTGACCGCCACCGGTGGGAAGCCGTTATCGGCGACCGGCAGTTTTCCCAGATACCGAGTAATGTCGTCGCTCAAGTTAAGCCTAGCCCGCTCGACCAGCTGCATCACGGCAGTCGCCGTGAACAGCTTCGAGAGTGAGGCTACCCGGAAGAGTGTCTTTTCGGGACTCACGGGCGTCCTGTTCTCAAGGTCGGCATAACCATAACCTTTGGAGAAAAAAACACGTCCATCTTTCACCAGAACGAAGACGGCGCCCGGAATATGCTTTGCCAGCTGTTCGGCAAAAAACCGATCGACGAAGGTTTCCAGCTCCTGGTGATCCGTGGGGCCGGATGGAGAGGATGGTCGAACGGCAGGAGCCACCGATTCTTCCAGGGGCGTGGCGTTTTTTGTGATTCCCTGAGCAAGGCAAGGGAGTCCAGCGGCCAGGTAAATCTGGACACTGACGATGACGGCGAAGATCTGATTCAGGCCACCGGTAATTTGTCTGCTCGCGGTTTTCACGTTCTGTGTCATGGCATGTTGAGAGAAACAGCTTTCTTAAGGCCGTTACGCGCCGCGCTTGTTTCCCCTCGGAACATGGTCTGCCGCCTTGCGCATCTGGTTCATGGGTGACGGGCAGTCGCCGGCTGGGCTGAGAGCTCCAGTCTGCGCATGAACTCCTGGAGGTCGGTGGCGCCGCTGATTTCGATGCGCGGCAACGCCAGCAGCGAATCCCGCCAACCGGAAAAGCCGGGACGACAGGACAGACCAAAGACGTACCCGCTCGCGCCGACGAGGTGCTCGACCACGGGATCGAAATCACCGTAGGGATAGGCGAATGCGCGCACCGTGGTGCCGAGGCGACGTTGCAGGGCCGCCCGGGAGCGGGAGGCCTCGTCCACAATTTCCTCAGGAGACAGGCCCGTTAGCGGGCGATGACTGGCAGAGTGCGAGCCGAACTGGATGCCTTCGGCCTGCAGCTCGGAAATCTGGGTCCAATCCAGAAGCGGTACCTGCTCGCCCACGTCCGAGTCCCAGCGATTGACCTGCCCTACACGATCCGTCACCAGGAACACCGTCGCCGAGAAACCATAGCGTTTAAGCAGCGGCCAAGCGTATGCGTAGAAGTCCATGTAGCCATCATCGAACGTCATGAGCACGGGTCGGCCGCGGAGCGGTGTATGACTGCCGATGGCCCCCGCCCAATCCTCGAGTGTGATGCTGTAGAAGTCATGCTCGCGGAGATAACGCAGTTGCGCTTCGAATAACGTGGGTGCCAACCGCCAGCGGGCCGTCTGCGCGGCACCGGTATCGGCAATGCGGTGGTACATCAGGATCGGCAGGTGATCGCTCGTAATCGCCGTGTCGGCGTTACGCCCATTGGCCCCCGGGGTATCCGCCGCTGGCGGTGATTCTGCCGACGTCAGCCCCGCACCCGAATCGAGCGCGGGCAGATTGCCGCCCGGCTTCAGTGCCTGTGCGATCTTGTGTGCAAGGCGCTGCCAAGTCGTCGAACTGGTTGCAGACGGCTGTTCCAGGAGCGACAGTGGCACATCCAATGCCGTAGCGCGAGCTCCATTGCGCGCCTCGACGCTCGCGGCCGGCATGCCATCGAGGGCCGGAACGAGAATCAGGCTGGGGGCATAGATCACGTGCTTCGGATGCTCAAGGGATCGGGGGATACGGACGAAGGGCTCCCGCGCGAGCCGGGCGGCGTCGCACAGTTCCGCGGCGTTGGCGGTCGGGAGGCTGGCCCATCGCGAGGCGCTGTTGCCGAGTTCGCCCGGAGCACGCCGGGCCAGCACCAGTACATTCTCCATGTCGGGCAGTAGTTCGCTGAGCACCTTCAGACCCGGTGTCGTCGCTCGACCCGCGGAGGCCTCCCGGTCCGCCACCGCTGGCTGTACAAAGCGCGCGGCCGATTCGGCCAAACGTTCTCGCAGCGACAGGCCATCGCCAAAGGGCCTGCCGAGCAACCCTTCCCGCACGGCTGCCCAACAAAGCTCCAAGCCACCCTGGTGTGTCAGCGTGGCCCGTATGGCATGGGCGTCGATCCGTCCCGACGGTGACGTCACCGGGAAGGTCCCGATCGGCACGCCGCCGACCGACAGCAGCACGACGAGCGTCCGGTCCGGAACGTGCACATCCGGAAGCTCGGCACTAACCTCAAGCGAAAGCCAGTCTCCCTCGGCAGCGTGGCGGGCCGGCGCTTCCCTGAAATTGCGAGTGTAGAAGCGCTGCAGGCCCCAGCACGGCCGGGCCCACAGTTCCTGCAAGAACACGAGCCAGCCGATCCGGTCGTGCAGTTGTTCTCGCGACAGCTCCTCATCGAGCTTCTCGATAAGCGGCAGCGCGTCCCGGTACAGCGCGAACCCGGTCGATTCACGTCGAGTGTGCAAACGCGAATAGACGGTGCGTTCAAAGTAGCGGCCGAGCAGGGTCCAGCCGAATTTTGCGGCAATCGCATCGCGCAACACAAAACGCGAAACCATCGCGTCACAGACCGGCAGCTGCAAGTCGCCAATGGGTTCTCCCTCCAGTTCGACGCTGCAATGGACCCGCTGCACGGACGACGCGGGGAAAATGTCGGGAATCGGCTCGCTGACCTCAACGCGCAGGGCGTGCGTCATGCCGACAGTCAACGGATAGGCCGATACAGTCTTTTCCAGAACCAGGCGCTCCAGGATGACGCGAACGCGGTGCGCGAGATGGTCTGCCTTGGAACACGACTCCAGCGCCTCCAGGAAACGATCAATCCGCTCCTGATGCTCCTGCCACAACGCTGCCCAGTCGCTCAGCAACCGGCATGCGGGCAGGGGTATTCCATAATATATATACCGAGCCACCCGTAGAGGTTCGAGTCCTCGGTCCTGGTCGTGTCGTACCGCCTCCAGCAGACCCCGGGCATCCTCGCCCCGGCCGATCGTCAGTGCCGCACACCAGCACATCCACAGCAACCTCTTTGTGGGCAGTCCTTCCGCCGCGAGCCCATGCGCGTAGCTCGGCAGTGGCTGCGATACCCGCGGGTCGGGTGCGTGGCCACGGCCGATGACGCGCAGGCCATCCCGCAGCATCTGATACCCGTCGACCGAGGCAGAGTCAGGTCGCATCCGGTAATAACTGAGGACCTTTTGCACGCGGCCGAAGTTGGCGCCCGCCCGTGCGATGCGTTGCCACAGGTCCCAGTCTTCGCAAGTGCGCAGAGACTGATCGAACCCGCCCACGGATCTCAATAGCGAACGCCGAAAGACGCAGCTGTGGATCGCGAACGCGCAGCGTTCCGTGAGCAGGGGAAACAAATCGCCGGTGTGCTCGCAGAAGTCTTCGTTCAGGACCTGTCCGGTGTCGGTCACCCGGGCCCATGCACAGTAGGCCGCGTCAAGATTCCGGTCGGCGGACAGCGCCCCGGTCAATTCGGTCAGATGGTCCGCGCCGAGCCAGTCGTCGGCATCCAGGAACAATAGCCAGTTGAACCGCGCTGCGTCGATGCCGACATCGCGCGCCACGCCGGCCCCACGGCGGATCTGCCGGACGACGCGTATGCGGGGGTCTCTGGCGGCAAAATCGCCTGCGACATCGGCCGTGCCGTCGGTTGAGCCGTCATCGACGACAACGGCCTCCCACCCCGCGAAGGTCTGACGCAAGAGCGAGGCGAGGGCAACCGACAGGGTCTCCGCGGCATTGTGCGCCGGGACAATCACGGAGACGTTTTCCGGCTGACCGGTCATATCGGGCCACCCTAGCTTGGCGCGCCATTTCCTCCGGCCGAATCACGCCACGATTCAGCCATACAGTTCTCTCAAACTTACCCATATGCACCGTTCAGCGCTGGGCCGGCGCGGCCTCAGTATACGCCCAGTTAGACAGGAGCACCTCTTCGACCGCCACCAGGAGGCGCTGGATATCCGCCGCGGTGATCGCGCCCATCGCCGTACGCCTCCTGAACGAAGCACGTCTTGGTCGGCGCGGCTTTGATCGCGGTGGTGCGAACCGCTGGCGCGGTTGGATGAGCCAGCGAGCAACCGCTCCTCCGCGGCCGAGGCCGGGCCGGCGGGAATCAGCAGGGCGGATAGAATGCGGGTCGCAAGCGGGAACCAGGAGGACAGCTGGCTCATCGAGTGGAACTGTGTCGTGGTTTTCACAGCACTCTCCTGTTTTCCAAGGTGGTTGTCCGGATCAGTCGTGTGCGTGAACACGGGCAACACCCTCCTCCACGACCTAGTCGAAGTCGAACAGATTCATGAGATCCCCAATCGCCGGGCGGTTGAGCGGGACATAGGGATTGCCCACGTCAGCGATAGGGTTGGGTAGACGGTCGCGGCTGCGATCCGACAGGGGTGCCAACCCCCAGTTCGCTTCGATAAACTTCAGAATCGAGGTGTGATCGCCGTAGGTGTGATCGACGTAGCCCTTCCTGGCATAAGGCGAGACCACGATCAACGGGATCCGCGGCCCGTCACCGAAGAAGTCGATCGGCTGAATGTAGCCGGAATCGTAATAGCCGCCGGCTTCATCCATCGTGATGAGGATGGCGGTCTTGGCCCAGACCGCCGGGCTGGCTTTGACGTTATTGATGACTCTTTTGACAAAACCTTCAAAGGCGGCCAAGGTGGAGGTTTCCGGATGACCCGACTTGCCATCGGAGGGCCTGAGGAAAACCACCGCCGGCAAGGTCGCTTCGTCGGTGACATCCACCCAGAACTGCGTCATGTCCTGTAAATTATCCCGCAGCGGCGTCGTCATGACTCCTTTAAAGTACACGAAGGCATCGCAGAACGAGCAATACCCGCTGCCGGTGGTGCGTCCACCCGAATACCACTTCCAGGACACTCCGTTGGCGGACAGGGATTCGGCGATGGTGGGTATGACCTGCGGCGGGGCTACGTAATAATTACTCCCCAATTTGGCCGGCGCGCCGGTTTTGGTGTAACCCGGGTTGTAGTTGTTCACCAGGTAATAGGTGGATGCTGCACAGTTGCCGGCATTGAAAGCGCTGTAGGGCAAGGAACTCAGGTAATCCATAATGGCGGGCACCCCGGGCTTGCTGAGATCGGCGCACTTGACGTAGGAACCGCCGGCGTAGCCGTCTTTCGTATACCAGTTGTCGGTCCCCGGTTGCGGGTTCGGGTTCTCGGTCTGGTTGGCCCAGGGGACTGCCGGTACGCCATTCTTGTTGAAAAACGCCACGTCGCCGCTGGCGAGAAAGATAAAGTTCACACCGGTCCCGCCCATCACGGGCTGATGGTAGTTGTCGCTTATCGCGTAGTCTTCGGCCAACTCATTAAAGTAGGGCGCATCGCCCGCACTCATGTTATAGAACCCCATGCCTTCGCTGCTGTAGTTGGTATTGGACGAAGTTGCGGTGGTGTTCTTCTTCGACTGAGGTCCTTCGCCAGCGGTTTTGGAGACCCAAACCACCAGGTCCTGCCGGCCCTTATCCACCTGCTGCCACATCTGGAAAAATCGGTGTACCGGATCACCAGTGTAATCCTTGTAGCCAACGTACTTGGTGATCTGGAACGGTCCGTTCGGCAAACTAGCCGGGAACCGCGTATCAGGCTCGTAGTCATAATAGGGCCGTGGCAGGGTCGTATAGGGTGCGGTTGCCAGGGGATCGATCACGTAGATGCCCGCGCCCGCGGCCTGGGTCTGCGCCGCCAGGGCAAAGTTCGGTCCCGGGCTGCCGTTGGCGTTGACGATGCCCCGGGACAGCAGATTGGCCACGGATTGTCCTGCGCCCGGACTATAGACGCCAAAGACATTATCGAAGCTGCGGTTCTCGCCGACGATGACGATCAGATGGGAGATCGGCGTCGTCGGGCCGGCGGCGCGGGCAATCGAAGCCTGCGTAAGAAGGCACAGTGTCAAGGTAACCGCCATGCTCAGATATCGGTTACGAACACACATGCTCTACCTCCTCAGGAGAGGGCTGGCAAGGATGGTTGGATAGCGGCAATCACTGCCGGCATCAGACCCATGCCCTTTTAGCGTTCTAACAACAGGTTATCCTTATAAGACAATTCTTGATTGACCTGGAACCCGGATTCGCGCAATTTCGACAGTACGAAGTTTGCCTTTTCTTCGCCGATAAAACCTCTGTGCAGCTCCATTTGCAGTTTCCGAATATTATGCAAGTCGGCATATTGCATTAAATCGTATTCGCCACCTTCGATATCCATGAGCAAAAATGTCGGGTTAATTCTTTGCACCTCTTGATTAAACGATTTCATGGGAACTTTAATTGCCTGATTCCGGGAGTTTCTCTGAATCGTCGAAGACGCCCAAAAGTTCTTGCTCGGGTAAAATGTGTGCTCTCCGTGCCTGTCTCCCAGGATGCAGAATTCCACCGCGGGAGAAACATGATTGAGGCTGTAAGTCGAATGGATTTTCTCCTTCAACGACGGGTTCGCCTCATAGGTAAACACCCGCTCTGAGCCGATTTTTGCGGCGCAATATGCCGACAAGAGACCAATCCCGGTCCCAAGCTCCATGACCACGTCGTCTTGCTGCAGCACACTCTTCACCAGACTAAGCTCATGGTTCTCGTAGTATCCGCCGTAGAGTGCATTCAGTAAGCCTCCGGAAGCCTCTTCATCCACCGGAATCCTGATCCCGGCAATACTGATTATTTTGGGTCGCGTGAGTTTACGGTAGGTGATCAAGGCCCGTGCTTTGAGTCTATTCATATTGGACATGGTAAAGACTCCGTTCATGACCTGCCTTTGAAAAATCTCCAAACGCTGATCGCTTGATTGAGTAACCTAACCAAGAGCAACTACAACTACAATACGGACAAACGCCAAGCGGATTATCCGCTTGCGTGCTTTTCAGTAGCAGAAACAGTGCCGGCATTAGGTGCATCGGCACATTGATCAATAGATGAATCTACGGCTCCTTGTTGTTCGCCGAGGCAAAACGACCCTCCCTTCTCTGATAGTGCTCGTCGTATCCTCGCTTATCGGTTTTTTGGCGCGGCGATAGTATCCATCGGTGTTTCCCTCCTAATGATTGGTGCGGTCTTCGAGCGGGCCGCACGTTCTCCCTTGGTTCGAGAGCCAGATCGGCGTGCTTGCCACCATTCAGAGATTTGCACCATGCGTCTTATGCCTGCCAGCAGACTTTTCGCGCTGCGCCATCACGATCTCTTCGATCGCCGACAAGAAGCGCTCCATGTCCTCCGCCTTGATGGCGCCCATGGTCGATACCCGGAAGATATTGCGCGCCAAGGCGCCCTGACCGGCGTAGATCACAAAGCCGCGCAGCTTTAATCCGTCGTGCAGCTGCGCGTAACTGACATGGTCGGGCAGGTAGAACGCGCTCAGCACCACCGAGGTGTCCTGCTCTGGCAGCAGCGGCCGAATGTCCAATCGGCCCAGGCCCTGACGCACCTGCTGTGCCAGTCGCCGATAGTGCTCATGACGTGGCTGCCAGCCGCCCTGCTCGGCGAGCTCGCGCAGTGCCTGCGCCAGTGCATAGAACGCCTGCACCGATTGCGTGAATGGTGTGCTGCGCGCATCTTGCTCGCGACAGTAGTGCGCCAGATCCAGATACAGCGTGCGCTGCGGATTATCTTCCGTGCCCGGCAAGAGATCGCGCCGCACCAGCACAAACGCCACGCCGGGGACGCCATGCAGGCACTTGTTGGAGGTGCCCGCGCAGGCCGATATTCCCCAGCCGGCGAAGTCGAACTCCTCCCCGGCAAAGCTGCTGACTCCGTCCACCAACAGGCCGATGTCGCGCGCGCGGCACAACTCGCCGACTTCCCGGAGCGGGTTCAACAGCCCCGTGGTCGTCTCATGATGCACCAGCGCAACGTGCGTAATCGCGCGGTCCGTATCCAGGTGGCGGTCGAGGTCATGGAGGTCGATCGACTCACCCCAGGCGTAGTGCAGTGCCTGCAGTTCGATGTGGTGAATCTGGGCGATCGCGGACAGCCGCTCGCCATAAACGCCGTTCTCCACCACCAAGACCTTGCCCTGGCGGGGGATCAGGCTGGTCATCATGGCCTCCATGGCCGCGGTACCCGACCCGCCCAACAACACCGCCGCCCACTGCTCCGGGGCCAACCCGTAAACCGCGAGCAGCCCGCGCCGGATCGTTTCCTGCAGCTCGCCAAATTCCGCTTCCCGGTGGCACAAGTCCGGCCCAGCGAGCGCCTGGCGCACACCGTCGCTGAGATTCACGGGGCCGGGATTGAGCAGGATCATGCGTACCTGTCAGTGCCGATGTGCGCCATGAGACGGGCGCGCACCTGGGGCGGCGTCAGGGTTGGCCGCGGCAATCCCTTGGGTGCGCCCGGCCGGATTTTCAGGTGGCCAAAGCGCGGTCCGCCGTTGTAGCGGTCCCCGAGCAAGGCGTCCAACATCGCCAAGTCGTCCCCTTCCATGGTCACGGCATAGCCGCAGGCCTCGGCCAGTTTGGTAAAAGACATCCCGCCCGTTACGGTCGATTGTCCGCCGGTTGAGTCATGCGCCTCGTTGTCGAGAACGATGTGTGTCAGGTTGGGTCCGCCATAGGCACCGATGGTCGCAAAGTTTCCCATGCGCATCAGCGCGGCCCCGTCGCCGTCTATGATGACGACGCGCAGATCGGGCCGCGCCATCGACAGACCCAGCCCCAGGGAGGACGCGCAACCCATCGAGCCGACGACATATAGATGATTGGGACGGTCGGCGAGCGCGAACAGCTCGCGCCCGGTGTATCCGGTGGTGGCAATCACGACCGTGCCTTTCACGGGCGTAAGCTCGGCAATTCGCCGCAAGGCCTCGCTGCGTGACGGATAGCCACGCGCGAGCGGCGCGAAGAAACTAACATAAGAAGGGATCCGCCTATCCTGCTCGCGTGCGATTCGCCGGTCCAGGGCATAGGGGGCGACAGAACCCTTGCGCATAATCAACGCGTAGGGGCGCTGCTCGTGATCCATGTAACCCTGGGCACGCTTGAGCACTGGGACAATCTGTGGCGCCTCGGTGGGAAAGTATTCCCACGGCACGCGCATGGTCTCGATCAGGCTCCCCGTGATCTTGCCCATCAATTCGTGCTGCGGCTCATCCGGCAGATCGGGTGCCCCGCGCCACGTGACGATCAGCAGCACCGGAATGCGGAAGATATAGGTGAGCGAGGTCAGTGGACTGACGGCATTGCCGAGACCCGAGTTCTGCATCATCGCCACGGCGCGCCGGCCGCCGAGCACGGCGCCCGCCGCTGCGGCGACCGCATCCCCTTCATTTGCTGATGACACATAGGTCAGCCCTTCATCTCCGATGACGCAGTTTATGAAGGGCGTCAGGAACGAGCACGGTACGCCCGCATACCAGTGATAGCCAAGCTCGTCGGCACGCGCTATGAATTGTTCCGCTTGGATCACGAGTCACGACCCTGCGATGAATCCTGATCCGCACGCCCTTGGGCGAAGCCGCTGGCCCGATCCAGATCCTCGGCGCTGTTCAAGTCGAGCCAGTGTCCGTCGATATAATGCACTTTCACCTTGCGCCCCGTGCGTACCAGGTGATTGAGCAGATCCACCAGCCCGAGCGAGGAAAAATCTGCCCGCGGGCTCAGCTCGTCCATGGCCTGGAACAACCAGTCCTTGCCCTGCCCGCGAATGCGTATCATGCCGATCCAGCGTCCGCTCGGCTCGCGCCCCGGCTCCGGCGCCTTGCCGGTCACGGAAAGCAACTCCACGTCCTGACGAAACAACGCGCGATCGTCGGGGACGGAACAATAGGCAAAATCCCGCGAACCCGCCGTGTCGGCCGGCGGCGCGGAGTCAACCACCACCACGATCTCGCCGGGCGTATCCAGCAAATCACGAATGACATAGTTTCGGAACAGTAGGTCACCGTACAGCACCACGGTGTCTTCGCCGATGGCGTCGCGCGCGCAGGCGAGCGAGGCGAGTTCGCCCGTCGTTTCATAGTCCGGGTTCAGTACCGTACTGATTCCGCCGATATCGATCGCCTCGGCCTTATAGCCGGCGACGACGGTGATATCATTCACTCCCTGCGCCTTAAACCCATCCACCAGGTGTCTCAGCAGCGGCTTGCCCGCCACGGGCACCATGACCTTGGGGCGGTCCCGCGTCACGCTGTCCAGACCCTGGCCGCGGGCGGCCGCCAGAACCACGGCGCACGCATTGGCGCGATCGGGCCGGAAGTAACGCTGCTCGGCGCGCGAGAGTTCCTCGGCACCCTGCAGCCGAAAGATCTCGCTTACCGGCGCGATGCGCTCCTCCGTGTTGACCAGGCTTTCGCTGTCATGGATTTCGCGTGCCACCGCGGCCATGCCCGCCACGGCGGCCCGGATCATGTGATTCGCCCAGATCGCCATGCTGACGCCGGCCCGGCGAAACACCTCGGTCGGTGTGCTGTAGTACTTCGTGGGCACGATGATCACCGGAAGGCGATTCGCCCACTCGCGGCAAAATGCCAGCACCTCATCCGGTCGCGACAGCTTGCTGTGAATCAGAATCGCATCCGCGCCGGCCATGTGATAGGCCTCGGCGCGGCGCAGCGCCTCATCCAGCCCCCAGCCGGCAATCAACGCCTCGACCCGCGCCACGATACAGAAATCGGGATCGAGCTGGGTGTCCCTCCCGGCCTTGATCTTGCCGCAGAATTCACCGATATCGGCCAGCGGTTGCCGCTCCCCGGCGATGAAGCTGTTGGTCTTGGGGAATTGCTTGTCCTCAATGCACACACCCGCGATATGGCGCTGCTCCAGTTTTGTCACCAACCGGCGCATATTGTTGAAATTGCCATAGCCCGTATCCCCATCGAGCAGGATCGGAATATTGGTGACGTCCGACATGAATTCGAGCATGTCCACCACCTGGGTCCAGCTCGCTTCATTGTTGTCACGCACGCCGAACTGCGCCGAGATCGCCAGTCCGCTGGCCCAGATCCCCTTGAAACCGGCCTCCTCCGCAATGCGTGCGCTGATTCCGTTATGCGCCTCCAGCAGGAACTCGAGATCGGGCGATGCCAGCAGGGCACGAAGTCTGACGGCCTTTGAAGGCAACTCAACACGCGCAGCGTAGGACAACATGGGGCACACCCTCCTTAGGGTCAGTTACTGATATTCAGAACACTTTCGCAGCCCAGGTCGCGCGAGACATAGCGGTCCGGACTCAACAGCCGTGGCAAGATCTCATCTCGGGCCCGGTCCACGTCTTCGGGAAAATCAATCTCGATCCAGGGCAGGCCGGTGCAGTCCTCGTAGCCGAAACCGGAACCAAGCCGCACCAGCTCGCGCAGCGCCTCCTCGTAATCTTCCCACCCGCGCCCGGTATCGACGTAGTGCTCGACGACGGATAACAACTGCTGCGCGGCGCTTTCGGATAGTCGCACCATCCCCACCAATTCGCCGCAACAGTCGTAGGCCGATCTGTCGTCGATCTGCTTGCCGAGCTCCACCGGAACGCCATCGCGAACGCACAGCTTCACCGGTTCCTCGTCGGCACCGCTACTTCGATCCAGCATGAGGCAGTTTTGATATCTGGATGCCAGCAGTCGCTCCAGCAAACGGCAGTCGTAAAGCATATCCGCGTCCATCAGCAGGAGATCACCCGGCTTATTGAGATGCTCGCGCAGCGCCCACAAGGTCCCGATACTGCCCTGCTCGTAGTCAGGATTGAATTGCGTGGCGACGCGCAGCTTGGCACTGACGGCTGCGATCTCCTCCTCGATCAGGTCCGCGCGATAACCGGTGGCAATCACCAGCTCTTCGACGGGGTACTGCTGCAACACATCGATGTGCCGCCGCAGCAGCGTCTTGCCACCGAACTCGAGCAGGCATTTTGGCTGATGGCGGCACACCGCCTCCAGGCGCCGCCCCATGCCCGCCGCCAGGATGATCGCCCTCATCGTCATATCTCGCTCTCCATTTCAACGCGCTCCGTGTCCACGACCTGACAATCATTGCGCCGTCGCATCTAACAGATCGCGCATGCCGCTGCATTGGCGTCCATCGGAGTCCGCACACCATCCCTCACCAGCACCTGCTCGATCCAGAGGTGCTCCATACTGCGAACCAGATCCCGTACGCTGCGCTCGTATACACTGCGGTCAAACCGCGATGCATGTCCCGTCCCATTGTGTTCGACGACGATCCGCGTCACCACGGGTCGTTCTTGTGCCTCGGTCCTTGCCTGCTGTAGCGCCGTCTGCACTCGTGCCGCGACCTGCTCCGGCCCGTCTTGCGCGCCTGCTTGCACCTGGATCGGCGCCCAGCGCACGACGTCGAGCGGCACCTGCTCGACGTTCTGAATTCGCAGACCTTGGCATTCGATCACCGTACAACCCTTCGGGCCGGCCTCTTCCATGTACCGCGCCTGGAGATTGCCCGAGTAGACCACCCAGGGGTCCGCGTTCAAGACCTGCGGCGTGTGGAGATGGCCGAGCGCCCAATAGTCGTAGCCCTTGGCGACCAGTTCATCGACCGTGCACGGCGCGTACAGCGGGTCTTCCAGAAAGCCGATGGCATTGGTGTGGAGCAAACCCAGGTTGAGCAGGCCTGGCAGGCGCGCGGGATATCGGCGGACAAGGTTGTCCCACACTTCTTTCGTCCAGTAGCTCTGGCCGTGCACGGCAATGCCGAGTTCGTCGAAGATCAGCGTCTCGGGGCGTTCCGCGGACAGACAGTACACATGGTCCGGCAGGCTCAGGCCGCGCATGACCGCACACTCGGCGTCATGGTTGCCATGTACCAGCACCGCACGCGTCCCGACCTCACGCAAGCGGCCCAGTTCGGCGAGAAAGAATTCGCCGGTCCCCGCATCGCGACAGTCACCGTCGAAGATATCACCCGCCAGCAGCAGCACCGCGGCCTCGCTCTGCAAACACAGATCAACGAGGTTACTGAACGCCTTCCGGGTGGCTTGAGGAAACGCCGTGCACACGGCATTTCCATGGGTTTGCAGCCCGCGGAACGGGCTGTCGATGTGCAGGTCTGCGGCGTGTACGATTTTCATGCTTCTCGGGACCCATGATCTGTTACTGATTTGCATTGTTACCGTTGACTACGCAGTCCACGGTCGGGTTGTCAGATCAACCCAGAACAGCGGGTAACAAGCGATCTTCTGGGTGCTGGCCGGGCATATGAATTATCGCCCACGCCACGACCGCGCTGTCAGCAACAACGTGATATCAACCCAGGTGGAGCAAGAACTGTACCTGCGCTAGTCCTCGACGCGAGTAACTGCAAAAAAGCTTAGAAAACAAATGGTACCTTGCAGCAACAGGGCAAGGGCCATTCTGGTGAACTCGTTTCTGATTTCAAAAGAATCTCAATAGTGAGAGCTATCGTAAGCATTGTTCTAATTATTGAGAGCCCAGACTACAAAAGATGCCATGAGTAGGGAGCAAGAATCCGCGCGGGATTTTTGTTGCATGAGGAGCAGAAAGTAGATTACCAATGCGCTTTACGAGAAGAAATGTTTTATTATTCTTTTTGCTGCCAAGAGGAGCGCGGCCATATGAGACACCTTGCCAGGACTGTCGTTCGCAGCATTTCGCCACCCCTCTATCAGAAGATAAGAAAACTGCGACTCCTGTATCTATTGGGAGACCGTGCTGATTCCTATTTGGTAACTTCCGGGTTTATGAAAAGTCATGAACTTGGCCATCCATGCAAACAAGACGGTGCCCCTCTTCCATGGATGAATTACGCCATCATCGCCTTTCTGGGAGAACGCCTCCAAAAGGACATGACACTCTTCGAGTATGGAAGTGGCTACTCAACACTATTTTATTCGAGGCTGGTGAAACGCGTTGTCTCGGTTGAGCACGACAAGACCTGGTATGAAGCGGTCAGAACCATGACGGGACCCAACGTCCATCTGCTTTATCAACCCCTGGAACTTGACGGCGAGTATTGCCGCCTGATCAATCAGCAAAATGAAAAGTTCGATGTCGTTGTCATCGACGGCAGAAACAGGGTGCGATGCGCAATCAACAGCTACAAATCACTATCCGAGAGTGGTGTTGTCATCTTCGACGGTTTTTCGAAAGATAAACATATTGATGTTTTCCGATTTTATCTGGCCAGTGGTTTCAGAAAAATAGACTTCGTAGGTCTTAAATTCAAGGGATTCGGGAAGTCGATTTGTACGACCATATTTTACAGAAGCAACAACTGCCTAGGGATCTAGGCGTCAGCGTGGGCACGATCCACTCCCGCGACCTGCATGCGAACCTGGGTGTTGACGTCCACCCAAAACTGACCCACGTGAACTGGTTACCCTGCCTGAAAAACAGGCAGGAGAAACAAGGAGTGATCACCGTGGGCATGTTGGCAAAAATCAAGCGGATGCATCGGCGCGACGGACTGTCGTTGCGCGAAACCGCACGGCGCACTGGGTTATCCAGAAACACCATCCGGGACTGGCTGCGTCAGGCGGATGTCGTCGAACCGAAGTATCCAAAACGGGGTCCCGCTTCTTGGGCAACCCATAATGAAGACTGGTCGGTACCTCATAGCCTGCTGTCCTCCGCGAGCATCATCCCACACCAGCAGCGGGTGTTCATTCCCGATATCGCCGCCCGAGCACCTGCCGTGACCCATATTCCGGTGGCCGGCGTGACGCCCTTCCCCCTTCATGAGGGAAGGAACTTGATCAGAAGTTTCATAGCAATGAGCGCTACCCTGTCTTCCTCGAGAATCATGCCAGGCTCGCCTCTATGTTGTGGTTAATCTCCATGGACCGGGCGTCTGCTTCCTCAGACCCAAGCCGCCTCGACCTACCTTGACTCCCGGGTAAACTTCCGACGATTGCCATTCGATAGACACAGCTCTGGATTTGCCTGGTCCATACTATTTGAGGTATCGACGAAATCGGGGGAAGTTCAACACCAGCCTGTTTAGCACCGGCCGTTGGAGGAGGAAATAACGCAGAGGAGCGAGGGCAGTCTTCACGTACTTGCCCCGCATCCGCTTTTTATGGTCTTCCTGGGTGAAGTATTCCGGCCAATGGCTCTCGCTCAGGTCGGGCGTCACATCCTTCAATTCATTCAACCAGGCGTCGTCCGGCTCATAGCCATACTCGATGAGATCCCGTGTGATCGGACCATGCTTCTGCAACTGACCGGCGACCCGCGGGAGATGCTTGCGCCAATTGCCGACACTCGCGGCACTGACCGGCCGCACGCCACGCAGTGCGTCCAGGGATTTCTTCGAGGGCTTGGCCGCCTCGTGATAACGACTGAACGGGGCACGTTTCTTTAGAAAAGGCATTTGTCGCATAAGGTATGCCTGTACCTCGTCGGGCCGCGTCACAAGATCTTCGTAGCGCACGGTGATGAATCGCGGGTGCCCCTGAAGCCTACGCCCATGGGGCGCGTAGGTCTTCCAGGATCGCAGGCCGGCCCAGTACCGATCAGGGTCCTGCTGGTGCTTGCTTGTGATCATATCCCGTGGGTCCCGCAGCATGTAGATCACATATAGATTGCGCAGGATGCGCAACATCGGCCCGGCGACCGCAACGTCCCGGGGGCGCTTGGTCAGGAAAATGTTGCCATCGCGGTCGGGCAGCGCGTAGATACTGTCTTCATGCTCGGTATGCAGGTCGATCTCGAAGCAGGCGATCATCATTTCCGCCATCAGCGTCGTGCCTGAGCGGGGCCCGCATCCTACGATGTGTATGCGTTTCATGGCAGCCCTCCTGTCAGGGGTGTTGTCGGGTCCACGATCACGGGGCGTATGAGTTGCCCGCAGCTCTGGGCTCCGCAACGCGCCGTGCTTCGGCCCGGAATACTCAACGGCCGTCGTCGGAACCGATCATGGCGCCTCATCGAAGCTCGTATGCCGTGCACGCGTGCTAATCCCATACCGTCCGGATGGTCGCCTCGAGATCCGCGAATTTCCACCCAAGGAGGCGTTGGCCTTTCCTGTCGTAAACGAGTGCGCCGTGTCCCGAGCATTACTCATGACGCACCTCGCGTTGCCTCATAACCCTGGTGTGTCCACGAAACCGTGACCAGTTCACGCCCCACCGCCGCGGCTCGCGGCTGTTCTCGCGTGCCACCAGCATGGTCGACGTGTTACCCGTTAGCGATGCGTACCATCCTGCCTTCCTCGTCACACGATCGCCTCCGCCTTGTCCGCGACGAGTCCTGGCTTCATGCTCTCCGCACAGTGCCAGTCCCACGCCGTCCGGATGATCACCTCGAGATCCGCGAATTGCGGCTGCCATCCGAGCAGGTCGCGCGCCTTTTGGCTGCTGCTGACGAGTATCGCCGGATCGCCCGGGCGTCTTGGCACCTCCACCACCTTGAAGTCGCGCTTGCTGATTTCCCTGACTTTTTCCATCACCTCTCTGACCGAATATCCGGTGGCGTTTCCGAGGTTAAAGCTGGCGCTCCGATTTTGCGCTCGCAAGTACTCCAATGCCTGGAGGTGGGCCTGGGCCAAGTCGTTCACATGGATATAGTCGCGGATGCAGGTTCCATCCCGGGTCGGATAATCGGTTCCGAACAGACTGACGCTATCCCTCATCCCGAGGGCCGCCGCCATCACGATTGGAATCAAGTGCGTCTCCGGTTCATGCCTCTCCCCGAGCTCTCCGTCCGGATCCGCACCGGCGGCGTTGAAGTACCGCAGGTTAACGTGCCGCACCCCGAAGGCGTGATCATAGTCAGCCAGTATCTGCTCGACCATCACCTTGGTTCGGCCGTAGGGATTGATCGGCTGCAGGGGATGGTCTTCCGGGATGGGTATCTGCTGCGGCATGCCGTAGGTGGCGGCGCTCGATGAAAAAATGAATTGCGCCACATCAAACTCGCGCATGACTTCCAGGAGGTTGATCGTGTTGACCACGTTGTTTTGATAGTAAAGCCCGGGCTGTGCGACCGATTCGCCGACGCAGGCCAGGGCGCTGAAGTGCATCACCGCCTCAATGGGGTGCGTCTGAAAGCAGCGCCTGATCTGGTCTTTGTCCGCCAGGTCACCGCGCACGAACGCACCCCACTTGACGAACTCGCGGTGGCCAGACCGGAGATTGTCAAAGATCACGGTCCGATAACCGCTTCGGTTCAACAGCTTGTTCGTGTGGGAACCGATATATCCCGCCCCGCCGACGATGAGAATCATGCCAGGCTCCCCTTCATGCTGTGGTTAATCTGCATGGACCGGACGTCGGCTTCCTCTGACCCGAGCCTCCGGTACCGACCCTCGTATACCTGCTGCAACCACAGTTCCAGCGTCAGGTAGCGGCACAACATTTCGGCGTGATCCTCGCCCTTCAAATGCCGGCTCCACAGTTCGCCGACCTGCGGTCGCGGAACATACTCGCCGTAAAGCGCAGACGGGCTTGTCAGCAGCTTGTCGAAGAAGGAACGCGCGGGTTCCCGGCGCAGCCAGTTCTCATAGTCGGTATACCAATTGGGGTACGAGAACGTCGCCCCCACAAGACCCAGCGCCTCTTTGAGGACCTTGTTCTTGGCCCGGCGCACGAAGCGCATCGTGCCCGAAACCAGATTGGCCGGATCGGGCCAGCTGATCGGTATGCCGATGTTCTGATAGGGTATGGTGCGGTAGTACGCCGGAAACGCGCGCAACAGCATCTTCTTGTACAACGTATCGTCCCGGTCGAGCCCGCGTTCCAGTCGTTGTTCCAGCGGAATCGAAAACAGCAACTCTTGAAAGCTGTTATCGAAGATTGGAAACCGGCATTCCACGCCGGCGTCGCGATTGGCCTTCGCGGAATGAATCGTGAAGGAACGTATGATCCGGTTTGCATACAGGGCATGCGAGGACCCGAGCGAATTGAAGTAGTCGGCCAGATCCTGCTGGTTGGCCTGCACGAACTCGGGTGTCAGCAATTCCGGGGCCTTGTGATATTTCCGGCGCAGCGAGGCGAAAAACGCCTCCTGGGTGGGCTCAAACTGGCTGGCGCCGCCTACGATGCCGCCGCCGGCGCCGTGCAGGTATACATCGTAGTACTGCTTCACCATGCCTCGCAGAAAAAAGTCGTGCATGTGGCGCAGATTCAGACATCCGTCGGTCTGCCATACGCCCGCGACCCGGGACATGAGCCAGTTGTCGCCGGTGAGCTCAAAGACATGGTGGATCGCGTTGTGCTTTACCCGGGTCACCGCGGCAGCAATACGCACTTCCTCGCAACCCTTCTTCCCGAGGGTCACGGCATGAATGGGATAATCCCCCTCCGGCATCGCGGCAAAGGCCGCGCGCGAGTCCAGCCCGCCGCTCAGTTCGATACCGACGCGCCCCCGCTCCCGCGTCCGGCGCCGGACGCCGTCGATGAAACGCCGACCCATCTCTTCGGCCAGCTGGTCTTTGTCGATCTTGCCGGACAGCGGCTTCACATCCTCGTCCCACCACCAGTAGCGGCGCACCTGCTGACGGCCCTCACGCAGGTCCCACGTCAGCGCGCTGGCCGGCGACAGTGTGCGCACGTCCTCAAACCACGTGCGGTCGTGAATAAAATGGCCGATGCCGATGAAATGCCCGAGGGCGCGCCGGTCGATCTTCGCCTCAAACCCCGGCAGCCCGAGCAGCGCCTTGACCTCCGAGGCCCAGGCAAGCCGGCCGCGGCAGACCGTCCAATAGAGGTGGCGAAACCCGTAGCGGTCCGTGACCAGATGAACCACGTGGCGGCCGGGATCGTAAATGACGGCGGCGAAGACGCCGTCCACCTGCTTCAGCAAAGACAGATCCGGGCACTCCTGATAAAGCGCGTGCAGCAGCTGCGGATCGGTGGCGGCGTCGCCACCCCGCTGGGAGACGATTTCGCTGCGGTTATAGAACTCTCCATCCATCCACACCGAGATTCCGTCCCGGGTGAATGGCTGGGCCTCCTGCTGCAGAACATTGGTGTGGCAGCGCGTCGTGCACACATGCTCGTCGCAGAATACGCTGTCCTGGATGTAACCGTCGTGCCGGGTCATCAGGTCGCGCATGCGCAGGGCGACCTGATGACCCTCACCCATCCCCATATTCCTGGTTGAGAACCCGGCAAGACCTGGCATGGTTATGTCCTCCAAAAGATAAGAGCAGACCCGAGTGCTACCGCCAGCTTCAGCAGACTCGTCCCAAAAGCGCGCACCCGGTCGGTGCGACGGAGAAAACGGCCGTGGTAACCGTCACACCCGTTGCCGTCCGCACTCGATGACCCCGCGTTCCCGCAATCGCCGCACCACCTGTTCCGCGCATTCCTCGATCGGCATACGATGGGTGTGCACCTCGAGATCGGGCTCCAACGGTGCCTCGTAGGGCGCGGAGATGCCGGTGAACTCCTTGATCTCGCCGGCACGCGCCCGGCGGTAGAGTCCTTTGACATCGCGCTGCTCGCAGATCTCGAGCGGACAGGCACAATAGACCTCCACGAAGCAGTCCGGACCCACGAGCCGCCGGACCAGCTCCCGATGCTCCCGCAGCGGCGAGATAAAAGCGGTAAGGGCGATAATGCCAGCATCCAGAAAGAGCTTGACCATCTCGGCGATGCGCCGAATGTTCTCGGCGCGATCCTTTTCGGAGAAGCCCAGGTCTGAGCACAGCCCGTGGCGGACGTTGTCACCGTCTAAGGTGTAGGTTCGGCAACCGCGCTGATGCAGTTGCTCCTCCACCAGGTGCGCGATCGTGGACTTTCCCGATCCGGAGAGACCCGTGAACCACACGGCGACGCCGCGATGACCGTTGAGTTGCTCGCGCCGCGCGGGTGTGACCGAGGCATCATGCCAGACGACGTTGTTAAACGACTCAATCTTCATTGGTAGTCCCTCCCTTACCGTCTCACGCCGGCGCGATCGAAACGCGAGCGACGCTTGAGCATGGGTCATAAACGTTGTACCCGCCCCGTTGCCCGGTTTGGAAAGCCAGTTCTGCCGTCCCCCCGGGCTCCGGGCTCCTATACTGTCCCTCGAACACCTGCCGTAACCACAGCTCGAGCGCCAGGTACCGGCACAGCACTTCCGCATGCCGTTCGCCGGCCAAGTGCCGCATCCACGGAGGATCGCTCAAAAAAGAATTCCTGGTGTCCCTCCATAGGGCGCAGCTGCGAAAACCAGGTGGCCTCGGGATCAAAGCGGGCGAGGAAAGGTTTTAGTGTCCAACTGGGATCACGCGCTTGGATGAAATGAAGTGCAAAGGCTCCCTCGCCCGGGAACCCGTCCATGATACCGTCTACGATTACTTTCCCGGCAAAGGTCGACATAACAGGTCCTCGCACCGTGCGGCAGAGGCCAGATAAGTGGCGGTAAGCATCACTGAAGATCTCGAACGCCCGAGCCAATGGTACCGCGAAGTAGTGGTGAGCACCGGTCTCACGAGCGATAAACATATAGTAGGGTATGCAGCCGAGCCGAACTTGTTCAGTCCACATCCGCGCCCACACATCGCTGGAATCGTTGACGTGCCCGACGATGGGCGCCTGGGTCCGGATCTCTGCGCCAGTGGCCCTAATACGAGCGATCGCGCTCTGCACAGCCGGCGTGGTCAGTTCCCGCCAATGGCTAAAGTGAGCCATGAGCGCCAAGTGCTTACCTGCCTTCACCACTTTCTCGAAGAGCCGCAGTACGTCATCTGCATCAGGGTCCGAAAGGAAACGGTAGGGCCAATAGGCGAGAGCCTTGGTACCAATCCTGATATTCAGGATATGCTCAAAACCTGCATCGAGCAGCGGTTCCACGTAGCAGCGCAAATTGCGTGCGTTCATAATCATCGGGTCCCCTCCCGTGATAATTACGTCCGTTAACTCTCGATGACTACGGATGTATGCTTTGAAGCGCTGCGCTTCATCCGTGGCGAATCGAAGGCCGGGCATGCCCACGAATTGAGGCCAGCGGAAGCAGTACGTACAATACGCATGACAAGTCTGGCCGCTGGCAGGAAAAACGAGGCAGGTCTTAGCATACTTGTGCTGAACGCCAGGTACCCGATCACCGTCCAGCAGAGGCACGTTGACTGTCTGCCCGTCCGGATGAGGGTTAAGCGACAGCCGGATCGCATCTACCTCCTGTTGAAGCACTTCCTGAGATGCTCCACTGCGAACTAGCCCTGCCAGCCGGTCGAACTCATTGGGGCGTAGCATCGCAGCCTGTGGAAAGGTTAGCTGGTAGATCGGGTCATCTGGGACTCTATCCCAGTCAATCAATTCATCAGTGACGTAGTTACTGACGCGGAATGGCAGTATCAGAGCGGCGACCTTAGCGCCGAAACGACGGTCAATCGGCAGACGCTGGAGCAACATATCAATATCATTGATTCCGTGAATATGCAGTTTCGGCGTGGCCATGGCTATTCACTCCTGTTTAACAAGATGTTAAAGAAAGAGCCTGCGCACCCCGGGCAGGTTCGTAGTAGGAGGAGGTTATCCGTCCATTTCTTCATTCAACGGCTCCTTCTCGCCGGCAGCGCACCGAGGAATTGGGTCGCGAGATCAAAGCAAGAAGCGTTCCCTTAGACCCGCGGGCCGCGAGCGGCCGCACACACCAGCGCCAAAATGGGCTACCGGCTCCAACCCGCGCGGTTTCTTGAGGCGCGAGCGCGCTTGTTCTCGCACAAGCGAGATTTCGACACCCCCCAAGGGGTCTCAGGAGTGAAACGCGCAACAGTTCTTGCTTAGCGAGTCGGCGCGGTGCTTCGCAAGCGGGCGCCGCACACACGCCCCACTTGACGAACTCGCGGTGACCGGATCGGAGGTTGTCAAAGACCACGGTGCGGTAACCGTTCCGGTTCAGCATCTTGTTCGTGTGCGAACCAATGTATCTCGCTCCACCGACGATCAGAATCATATCTGGCTCGCCTCCATCCTGTGGTTGATCTCCATCACCCGCCCGTCTGCTTCCTCTGACCCGAGCCTCCGGTATCGACCCTCGAATACTTGCTGCAGCCACAGCTCCAGGGTCACGTAGCGGCACAGTCGCTCGGCATGGTCCTTCCCGCGCAGATGCTCCTCCCACATCGCCGCTACCCTCGCTTGCGACGCATAGGCCCGGTACAGTGCCGATGAATTGAGCAGCAGCGACCCGAAGAAGGATCGCGCCGGTTCCTGGCGAATCCATGCGGGATAGTCCTGGTATCCCGTACGACGGGAATGGGCGACGCCCGAGCGCTGCTTGAGTTCCTTTTCCACACGGTTCCGGATCCGGCGCATGCCGCACACCGCATTCGAGACCCAGGCCCCGGGATCGGGCCAACTGATTGGGATGCCCGTCTTTTGGTACGGGATGGTCTGGTAGTAGGCGGGGAACGTGCGCAGCAGCATCTCCTTGTACAGGGCATCTTCCCGGCCAAAGCGTGGGTCGCGCCGCGCGGGCAGCGGGATAGAAAAGAGAAATTCCTGGAGCGCGTTGTCCAGGAACGGCAGACGGCACTCCACGCCATCCACGCGGTTCGGCCGGACGTAATGGACCTGGAACCGGCGCATCAGCCACTCCAGGCCCAGGGCTTGGGCCGATCCCAGCGATCGGAAGTGCTCGAGCAGATCCTGCTCGTTGGCGCGCACGAACTCCGGGGTAAGGAGCTCGGGCATCTGGTGGTAGCGGCTGCGCAACGAGGCGAGGAAGGCCTCCTCGGTCGGCTCGAACTGACCCATGCGACGCACCGTATCCACACCGACTCCGCACAGATAGACGTCGTAGTATCTGCCCGCCTCGCCCCGCAGACACACGTTGTGCATGTGGCGCAGATTGAGGCACCCGTCCGTCTGCCAGACCGCTTCGATGCGCGGCAGGAACCAGTTCTCCGCGCCGATCTCGAAGGCGTGGTGGACGGCGTTGGGCTTGAGGCGCGCTACCGCGGCCGCAATGCGCACCTCGTCACAGCCCTTCTGGCCGACGGTCATGGCATGCAACGGCGCTTCGCCCTCGGGCATGGCGGCAAAGACCGCCCTCGAGTCGAGTCCTCCGCTGAGCTCGATGCCGACGGGCTTGCCGGCCGAGCTGCGCCGCCTCACGGCCGCCTTGAAGAGTCTCCCCAGTTCTTCCGCCAGCTCGCGCCGGTCACCCGTGGCGGGCAGCGGCGGAATCGCGTCCCACCACCAGTAGCGACGGCTGCGGACAGCGCCCGTTGCCGCGTCCCAGGTCAGCACCGTCGCCTGGGCCAGTGCCCGTACATCCGTGTGCCAGGTCCGATCGAAGATGAAGTGCCCGATCTGCAGGAAGTGCTCTAGCGCGCGCTCATCGATGCTCGGCGTGAACCACGGCAGACCCAACATGGCCTTCACTTCCGATGTCCACGCGAGCCGTCCCCCCTGCGTTGTCCAATAGAGCTGGCGAAATCCGTAGCGATCGGTCAACAGGTGGACCTGCCGCCGTCCGGCGTCGTAGACGACCGCTGCAAAGAGGCCGTCGATGCGAGAAAGAAGCGAGAAGTCGCCATGCTGGCAATAGAGCGCATGCAGCAGGTGTGCATCCGTCTCCGCGGGCAGTCCCAGTTGACTGGCCACTTCCTGTCGGTTGTAAAACTCCCCGTCCAGCCACACCGCCACGCCGTTTCTGACGCACGGCTGAGGCTCCTTCTGTAAGACGTCGGTATGGCAACGTGTCGCACATATGTGTTCGCTGCAAAACACCGTATCGGTGACATAGTTAGCATGATGGGTCATCAGGTCACGCATTCGCACGGCGACCTGACGACCCTCGCTGCTATCCATACCCCCAGATGTGAACCCGGCAAGACCCGGCATGGCTATGCCCTCCCTTCCTTGTTAAACAAAAGGCGCCAGTTCTCTGCGAGGTATTGGCGTTCGAATATCACCATCAGTGAGCCGTACACCATGATTCCGAGCACGGCCAGCATCGCGAGCAGCGCCATGCTGCTGCCCCAGAGGTGGTGCAGCGCCAGATACGCAGCCAGCACCATGACCCCCATTCCCACGCTGATGGCCGTGGGGCGCCGCAGCACCGCGAGGTACTCCGCTGGTCGCAGTCCGATCAGTGGATGCAGAATCCACTTGAGGCCCGCGGCGAAATACACCGCCGTCAGCGCCGTATACGCCAGTGCTACCGCCAAGGCGCCATAGCGCACCACATACAAAAATACACAGACATTGATGGCCAGCGTGGCAAGCGACCGTGTGAAGGCTATGTCCGGGCGTCCCTTGGCCAGCAGCAGCGATCCGGTGGGATTCGTCAGGGTCTTCAGGATGCCGAGGGCCACCAGAATCTGTATGAATGGAACCGCCGGCAGCCACTTGGCGCCAAACACCACGGGGACCAGGAGCGGCGCGGTCGCGCCCACGCCGACCAGGATGGGAAATGTTACAAAGGCGACCATCTTGATCATCTGCAGATAGCCGCGCCGCAGCGCGGCATGGTCCGATTGTTTCCGGGAAAAAACCGGGAATGCCACCTGGGTCAGCATCGGATTGAACTTCAGCAGTGGCATCACGACGAGCCGATACGCCAGCATGTAGAAGCCGAGCACCTCGGCGCCCAGGAAGCGGCCGATGATCAGATAGTCGACATTGGCGGATAGTTTAGTCATCGTCCGGCTGCCGACCTGATACAGCCCGAAACCGACAAACCCACGCAGATCATTTAGGCGGAAATGCAACCTCGGGCCGCAGGTCTGCCACTCGAGCCTTGCGAACATGAGGCTGGTCGTGAGCGTCGTCGCCAGCTGACCCCAGATCAGCGAAAGAACCCCGTGTCCCGCCAGCGCGGACCACACCGCCACGACAGTACCCACGACCGCGGCGGCGACCTCCACCTGGGCCAGGCGCCGGAAGCGCAGTTCCTTTTGCAGCAGGATCCGAAACTGCTGGCCGATCGGGATGATCAGAAACAGCAGTGCCGCCCAGAACATCAGGTCCGCCAAGCGCGGCTCGTGGTAAAACGCAACCACCACTGGGCTCAAGGCCCACACAAGTGCGCACACGACAATTCCCGTCGCCAGGTTAAACCAGTACAGGCTGGTGAGTTGTTCCCGGGTCACATCCTGCCGGTGGATGATGGCGCTGTTCAACCCTCCGTCACTGAAAGTATCGGCAACCCCGATGACGACGGTGACCATGGCCATCAGCCCGAAATCTTCCGGCACCAATAACCGCGCCAGGATGATGAGCCGGATGAACTGCAGGACCTGGCCGATGGCTGCCGAGGCGCCCTTCCATTTGACGGCCGAGGCCGTTGCGCGTCTCAGTGACATGGGTGTTCGGCTCCGAAAAATGCCAGACTGCAGTCCATTTTGTTACGCGCCGCGCGCCGGGTATAGACGATGCATTCCATAGGCTCACCTCACCGTATAGGCGAGCAGCCAGCGGGCGGTGAGCTTATGTTCAACATACTCCACCTCCTGCGCCACGCCTTCCAGTCCTCTTCGAAACGACGGAGCTCTAGAGCACGGACGCGTAGGCTTGTTCGTATTTTTCGGCGATGCGGTCCCAGTCATACGTATCGCGCACGAATCCACGGACGCGAGACTCCGCCGCCCGCACGCGCTCTTCGCTTTCGAGAAGCGCCCCGAGCTTCTGGCGCAAATCCCCGGTGTCGCCGACGCGAAACGAGTAACCGTGTCCGTCGATGACGCCCAGGTTTTCCGGTATGTCGCTGACCAGAACGCATTTCTCATATCCCAGGGCCTCCAATAGGGCGTTGGACAGGCCCTCGAGGTGAGACGGCAGCACGAACAGATAAGCGCTGTCGAACAGTTCTTGCAACAACTCCCCGCGGAGATGGCCGGTGAAGATAACTTTGTCGGGGTCGGCCATGCGCTTCAGTTCTTCGGCGTAACGTTCGGTATAGCGCCCGCCGCCGGCTATCACGAGTTTCTTGTCGGTGCGGATACCGTTGTAGGCCTGAATCAGTTCGTGACAGCCTTTTTCCGGGACGAGCCGGCTGGCGAAGAGAACGTAGTCGCCGGGCGCGAGGCCGTACGGACGCAGCAGATCGGGTCGATGCAGCCGTGGGCGCGGCGCGATGCCATTGGGTATGAAGGCCGCATCCAGCCCATAGGTCTGCTGGAAATAGCCGCACAGGTTTTTTGCCACGACCGTCACGCGGCTAGCGTGCCGCGCGCCCACCTGCTCCGCGGCCTTGAGGCAATAGCGCGCCAGGCCGGACCATTTTTCCCGCATCCAATCGAGCCCGTGAACCGTCACGACGCAGCGTTTACGAAACAGCCGGCAAACCGGACTGAAGATGCCGGAGCCCTGGGCATGGAAGTTGATGACATCAAAATCGTCGAACACGCTCATGAGCGTCGCCATGCCGGATCGGGACAGGGTCTCGGTGTGCTTGCCATGCAGGGAGCGTACCCGGGCGATGTTCACGCCGTCGATCGAGGAAACGCCAGAGCGTTGGGGCTCAGAGAACACCCAGACCTCATGCCCGCGGCGAACGAGTCGCGGGCATATTTCCCGCAGGCTGGTCTCGACGCCCGAATAGTCGGAGTCAATGCCGCGTGAGCCAATCATTGCGATCTTCATCTGCGGTTAGGCTCCTCGGGACCTGTCACCAACACCCGCGGCGGTGGCGCCGTGCACATTCATTCCTAGGCACCCGTACCCTTCAAAACTGTTGGGACGGTCTTGGCGAGAATCTTGAAATCGAGCCATAAGGACCAACGGTCGATGTACTCCATGTCGAGCTCCATCCATTTTTCGAACGGGATCGAATTTCTGCCCTGCACCTGCCAGAGACAGGTGATGCCGGGACGCACGCTGAAGCGGCGACGGTGCCAGTCCTGGCTAAAGCCGTTGTAATCCCGCACCGGTAGCGGCCGGGGACCGACCAGACTCATGTCGCCCATCAACACGTTAAACAGCTGCGGCAGTTCATCGAGACTGGTCCGCCGCAGAAATCTTCCTGTGGGTGTGATGCGCGGATCGTGCTTGATTTTGAAGACCGGTCCGCTCACTTCATTGTACTGTTCGAGTTCCTGGATCCTCTGTTCGGCATCGACAACCATCGTCCGAAACTTGTAAAGCCGGAAGCGGCGCTTATTGGCTCCCACGCGTTCCTGGGCGAAGAGCACGGGCCCCGGCGAGCCGAGCCTGATCAGGCCGGCCGTCAGCGCCATGAGGGGCGAAGCCAGGAGGATCAACATCAGGGAGAGGCAGATGTCCAGCATGCGCTTGACCGCGGTCTGCCAGCCCTCCATCGGACCGGTGTAAAACGAAATCACCGGTTCGTCTTCGAACCGCTCCAGTTCGAGTCGGCCGACGTGAGGGCTGAAGACATCGGTCAGGAAACGCACGATGATGCCCTGTTCCGCACACTGGGAAACGATGCGGGCGGCCCCGTCGTAGAAGGATCTGAGGGGGATACAGATCTCTACCTCATCGACCACGTGTTCGCGCAGGAAGTTGGGCAGGTTGTCGAGAGTGGCCACCAGGCGCGGCCAGGGCTCCGCGGAATCGCGGGGTACGTCGGCAAAGCCGATGATGCGGTAGCCCAATTCCGGATTGGAGGCGATCTTGCGGGCAAAGACGAGGGCCCGCGGGTTTGTGCCGATGATCAGCACGTTACGCAGGTTGCGCCCGAGGCGTCTCAACCGGTGCAGGACCACCCGCAGGACCTGTCGACCGAGCCCGACCATGACAATGCTGGCGGCCCAGAAGCTGATCAGAAAAACAGGGCTGATTATCCTGATGCCAATGACAGCGCCCAGTCCAAGCCATGCCGTGGTTACCGACATCGCCTTGAACACATCGGCGACTTCGTCCCATTGGTTTGACAGCCGGCGCGACCGGTAGAGACCGAAATAGGAGAGCGTCAGGTGGCAGATCAACAGGAAGCCGAGGATCAGCAGCACGTTGGGCATGCTGATCCGAAGCTCCAGGAAGCCGGCGAAGGAAGCCGCATCAGAGACATAGGCGTACTCGGCCCAGGCCGCGAACGCCAGCGAGAGCGTCGTCACAGCGAGGTCAAAGAGCTGTAGCCCGGGGACCAGAATTTTGCGGCGGAGAAGCGGGCTCATCGGGGCGCACCGGTAAATGAAATAGCTAGTTCGCTGCTTTCAGGTTCAGCGCCACGCGCGAGACCGGAGATGCCTCGCGCAACAAGGCATCGAAATAGGCGATGGTCTTTTCCAGCCCTTCGCGCAAGGGCACTTTGGGCGACCAACCCAGCCGTTGTTTGGCCAGCGTGATATCCGGCTCGCGCCGTTGCGGGTCATCGGCCGGAAGCGGCTTCAAGACGATCCTGGAATGGGAACCGGTGAGGTCGCGAATGGTTTCCGCCAATTCCTGCATGCTCACTTCGCCCGGGTTGCCAAGATTGATCGGGCCCGTCAGGTCGTCACTCGAGTTCATCAAGCGAATGAGGCCATCGACCAGGTCATCCACATAACAGAACGAACGGGTCTGGGAACCTTCGCCGTAAAGCGTGATGGGTTCGTCCCGCAGGCACTGCATGATGAAATTGGACACCACGCGCCCGTCGTTCGGGTGCATGCGCGGGCCATAGGTATTGAAGATGCGCGCGACCTTAATCTTGACTCCGTGCTGCCGGTGATAGTCGAAAAAGAGGGTTTCGGCGCAGCGTTTCCCTTCATCGTAACAGGCGCGAATTCCGATCGGGTTCACGCTTCCGGTGTAGCGCTCAGGCTGGGGATGAATCGTAGGATTGCCATAGACCTCCGAGGTGGATGCTTGCAGGATTTTGGCCCCGAGACGCTTGGCCAGGCCAAGCATGTTGATTGACCCATGCACATTCACCTTGGTGGTTTGTACCGGATCGTGCTGGTAATGAATGGGCGACGCCGGACATGCCAGGTTAAAGATTGCGTCGGTCTCGAGATACATCGGAAAGGTAATGTCATGGCGGTACAGTTCAAAGTACGGATGGTCGAGCATGGACGCGATATTGCGCTTGGTTCCGGTGTAGAAGTTGTCGACACATATCACCTCGTGACCCATCGCCAAGAGACGTTCGCAGACATGTGAGCCCAAGAAACCAGCGCCGCCTGTGACGATGGCACGTTTCTTTAATAAGTCTTCCATTTCTTCGTCTCCTTCGTTTGTCCCTGGGTCTGTGGCAGAAATCCGGTCTGTACCCATACCTGTTGGCACACCGGGTGTGTCGTTGTGGGGAGAGCAAGAACTGTACCGTTATGCCACAGAGAGAAAATGTGGATAAAAAACAAACGTCGTGACGCAAAAGATGCGACACGCAATCGTTTCATTGCACTCAAGAACTCTCAGAAATGAAATTGCGAAAAATAAGAATTCTCAACGTTGAGAACTCAATGCACGCGATGCATCGTCGGCATGATCAGCCGATGCATCGTCGCCATGATCAACGAACACAAAATGATGAAAGACGATGTTGATTTGGTGCGCGCGCCGGAGTAGCCTCAAGACGTTGCGTGCACATCGATGTCTTGCAGATCTTGCGTTGCTGATTGATGCCGAAGCAGAACAGCGGTCACAAAAAAATAACAAACTGTCCGAAGTCATGAAGTGCTGGCGTCAAAGAGAAAGCTGTGTGTCATGCAACTGGACTCGCTGCAAACTCGAAGGAACGATCGCAGTATTCCTGGCGGAACTCATGGCAGGAGGAGAATCACAATGAAGAAGACGTTGCCACTATTGCTCACGCGTGCTGTCTTATTTTTTGTTACCACGCTTGTTGCGCAGGCGCCTCTCATGGCCGCCGAGCAACTTCAGAGTCCGGAAGACGTCGCGCTTGTCACGCAGGCGCCGCCCGCCGCAGAGCCGCTTCTGAGTCCAGGGGTCGTGGCGTCCGCCGTGGCGGCACCCGGCGCGGCTGAATATCTTCTGGGTCCGGGAGACGTGGTCAAGATCATGGTCTATGAACATCCTGACCTGACCACCATCGCACGTACATCCGAAGCCGGCGGCATCACGTTTCCATTGCTGGGCGAAGTGGCGATCGGCGGGCTGAATGCCAAGGCGGTGGAAGCCAAGTTGGCGGAACTCCTGCTGGTCCGTGGTTTCATCAAGCACCCACAGGTCAGCCTCAACATTGAGCAATACGGAAGTCAGCGCATCTCCGTGCTGGGTCAGGTCAACCGTCCCGGGAAATACGCCGTCGACAGCCCGGCGAGCACGGTGGTGGATCTGCTGTCCCTGGCCGGTGGTCTGAACACCAACGCCGCGGACACGATCATCATCATCAAGCAAGAGGGTGGCAAACGCACTAAGTACGAAATCGATCTCGTCGCGTTGTTTCAGCGTGGAGACATGACACAGAACATCACCGTCGCCAACGGCGATATCATCTTTGTGCCACGCATGCCGATGTTCTACATATACGGCGAGGTGCGCACCCCCGGCACGTATCGTCTGGAAAAAAACATGACCGTGATGCAGGCGATCTCCGTGGGCGGTGGGCTGACCACGCGTGGCACGGAACGGGGCGTGGCGGTAAAACGTCTTTCCGATGACGGGGCGATCAAGACGCTGAATGTTCAGCTCAGCGACCTGCTGCAGCCAACGGATGTCGTGTACGTGAAGGAGAGTTTGTTTTAGCCATGATGGTCAAACAGAACGGCAAGCAACGCGCCGCGAGGCGTTACGGTCATTGGAGGTAGCGACATGAACTTCGAACGGATTCTGCTGGTGCTGCGTGGACGGCTGCGGCTCATCGCATACACCGTGATCACCACGCTGCTGGTGGGCACGGTGGTGACACTGCTGTGGACCAAGACCTATACGGGGACCGCGGTGGTGGTGCTCGACGCGCAGAACAATGTGCCGTATGCCGATGCCAGCATGAAGGCCGAGCTCGACAAGAGCTATCTGGCGACACACGTCAGCATTCTGTCGAGCCACCGTGTCGGGGTGGCGGTGGTCGATACATTGAATCTGGTCAATGACCCTGTATATCTGCCGCTCTACCTCAAGGTTACCGGTGGTCAGGGCTCGGCGCGGGATTGGATCGCAGACTGGATCATTCTGAACAATCTGGTTATCGAACCAGCGCGCGAGGGGCGGTTAATCAATATCAACTTTCTGGCCTCCGACCCGAAATTTGCGATGAACGCGGCCAATGCCTTCGCCCACGCCTACATGGACGCAGTGCTCGACCTGACCGTACAGCCGGCCCGCTTCAGTGCCGACTGGTTCAGCCGGCAACTCGGCCCGTTGCGCAGCAAGCTGGAACTGGCAAAGGCAAAGCTGACCACCTACCAACGAAATAATGGCATTGTGATTGCGCTCGACGGGCGCACGGACATCGAATCCACACGTTTGCAGGAACTGTCGAGCAAGCTGGTAACGTCGCAGGCGGAGACCGCCGACGCGCTGAAGCGCGAGGCCCAGCTGAAAGCGCTCTTGGCCAAAGGCGATTCACTGGAGACCGCGCCGGAGATTCTGACCAATCCCTTCATCCAGACGATCAAAGGACAAATTGGGCGGCAGGAGGCGGCGCTGGCGCAGTTATCGGAGCAGCTGGGGGCAAACCATCCGGACTACCAAAAGGCGCAGGCGGAACTGACGAAACTTCGCAACCAGCTGCAACAGGAAATCGCGTCGGTCGCCACGGGCGTTAGTCACAATGCACAGCTGGCGCGGCAGCGGCAGCAAGCGGCGGAAAGTGCGCTGGCGGCGCAGAAAACAAGTGAGCTGAATCTGAAATTGCAGCGGGACGCGGCGTCGATATTGTACCGAGAGGTTGAGGACGCGCAGCGCGCCTATGACGACGCTCTGCAGCGCTCCAAGAAGGCCAGCCTCGAGGGACTGGTGAGCCAGACGAACGTGGCCATGCTGAGCGAGGCCATTGAGCCGGCCATGCCCTCCAGCCCCATCCTCCGGCGGAACGTGGCCATCGCGGGTGTTCTCGGCGTGGCCTTGGCTCTCGGTCTGGCGTTCCTGTTTGAGGTAACGGATCACCGTGTGCGTTGCGCTGAAGACGTGGTGGAGCACATGCGGTTGCCGCTGTTGGGGGCGATCGGGTGAACCTGCACGCCTCTTTCAGGCAGGTGCCTGAGCGGTGGAAGTCGCACGGCCACACGGTGGTTGAATGAACTGACGATCGTAGTGCATCAGGAGGAGGATTCAATGAGAGGAATAAGTAGAAAAGAACGAAATAAGACGAGCGAAGAGCACGCCTGGAGCACCGACGTGCCAACCAAAGCGGAGCAAACCCTTAAGGACGACATCAATGTCATAGCAGGCTTGCCAGTCATGCTCGAGAAACCGAAACACCCGCCGCAGCGTCAGCCGCGCCAGCTGGGTGCGATTCTCCGCGCGGCGCACAAGCTTGACAATCGCATCGTCAGGCATGTACTTCATCTCCAGAAACAGCGGCCGCACCTGCTCTTCGGAGAGGCCGCCGTCAAATTGGCGTTCATCACGCAGCATGATCTGGAGCAAGCGCTCTGCACCCAGTTTTCCTATCCGCGCGGCTTGGCGAACAGTGAATGTGGACGGCTCAGTTCCGAACTCATCGCCGCGCATGAACCGTTCGGTCCCAAAGTCGAGGCCGTGCGCACATTGCGCAGCCAGCTTGCGCTTCGCTGGTTTAATGCGGGACACCAGAAGCTGGCCATCCTGAGCCCCGGCGCGCAGGAGGGTCGGAGCTATCTCGCGGCCAACCTGGCGGTGACATTCGCGCAGCTTGGCAAACGTACGCTGCTGATCGACGCCGATCTGCGGGCGCCGCGTCAGCACCTGCTGTTCGGCCTTCCCGTACATAGCGGGTTGGCGGGCATGCTCAGGGGCCGGACCGATTGCGACACCTTCGATAACGTCGCTGGCCTGGCCAACCTGGCTGTCCTCCCCGCCGGCGGTGTGCCGCCCAACCCGGTCGAACTCGTGAGTCAAGGCAACTTCAGGCAGCTACTGGATGGCTTCTGTGAACGCTACGACGTAATCCTTATCGACACGCCGGCGGGCGACGCTTACGCGGACGCCCAGGTTATGGCGGTGCAGAGCGAAGGGGTTGTCGTGGTGGCGCGCCGGCACTACACGCGTACCGCACAGATGCAGGCGCTGTGTGAACGTGTGGCCATGACCGGTACGGCGCTGGTGGGGGCCGTGATCAACCGCTTCTGAATGATGGTGCCGAGGCAGAACCAGTAAGGCAACTACAGATCGAGGTCAAGGGATGGCGTGCCAGATCGCATTTCTACTCGGGGCCGGCCGTTCGGGCACGACGTTGCTTTACAAGATGCTGAGCCTGCATCCCGAGGTGACCTTTATCAGCAACTACGACCGGGTTGCGCCCGTGTGGATGCCCGTCAGTCTGCTGACTCGCGGGGTCGCCCCGTTTCCCGGCGTGAAGCGATGGGCGTGGTTTCAGTCCGGCGGGAACGCCAATCTTCGCTGGGGCGAGCGCAGCCGGATCAAGCGTCTCATCCCCAGTCCGGTGGAGGGCGAAGACATCTATCTCCGCTGCGGTCTGCCGACGGCGCTGCGGTCGGACTACCGCCTCTCGCCTGCCACCGTGCAATGCCTGCGCCGTCGGTTCTCCAGGATCGCCACGCAAGCCGGCGGAAAGATCCTCCTGAGCAAGCGCACCGCGAACAATCAACGCGTGCCTCTGCTCCGGGAGATTTTTCCGGATGCACGCTTTATTCATATGATCCGCGATGGCCGCGCCGTGGCCTATTCCCTGCCGCGGGTGACGTGGTGGCCGGACCATGAAATCTGGTGGGCGGGGCGCACACCGCGCGAGCTGGCGAGTACCGGTGAGGAGCCGCTCGCCATCTGTGCCCGCAACTGGGTCGAGGATGTCCGTGCCGTGCAGGCCGGTTTGGCCATGGTACCCGCGGAAGAGGTACACGAATTGCGCTTCGAGTCGCTGATGGCGCACCCGCTGGACGAACTGCGTTCGATACTGGTGTTCCTCGGACTTTCCTGGTCGCCCAAGTATGAAGCGGCCGTGCGCAGTCTGAACCTGCGTGGAGCCCGTGTGGATTGGAAGACCGCATGGAGCGAGAAACAGGTGAGCACGGTGACACGCGAACAGCATGCGTTATTGCAGGAGTTGGGTTATGTGTAGAACAACCAATAGGCGAGTGGCGTTGGCTCGGCTGTGCCGCCGTTCGGGCATTGCTCGGCGCGTCGGCGTCGTATCGGAGATCGCATGAGAAACGCAATCGCGTGGTTGTTTCCTGTGCAGCGAGGCCTGGACTGGCAATTTCTGCTGGCGACGCTGGGCGCAATGTTCGTGGCGTTTACGCTCAGTATTGGTTATGTCATTCCGGCGGTGGCGGCGGTGGCCGTGGTCTATCTCATCGCGTGCTATGGGGGCATGGCGGTGGCGCCGGACTCCGGCAGACGGGACGTAGTTTTCTGGCTCATGATCACGCTCCTGTTTGCGGTGCCGTTCGCACACAAGGTGCTCGGCGCAAGCGGCTCAGGGGTACGGGTCGACGGGCTCATGGAGCTGTTCACCATTGGGGCGTTCATCCTCGCGGTTCCTTCCGCCGCCCGCTGGTTTCGGGAGTCGGCGTACGGACTGGCGGTGCTGTTTCTGCTACTGGTCTTTCTGGCCTGGTCGCTGCTCTCCAGCGTTTTCGGCCGGTCGCCGTGGCTGGCGGGGACCTACCAGTTTCTAACCAATACGAAATTCTTCTGCATGCTGATGGTCGGTTTCTACATCGCCTGGACCGGCCGGACGGAACGGGCATTCTGGGGAGTTGTGCGCTGGCTGTGGTTTCCGCTGACGCTGTTCGTCATGTGGCAATGGCTGTCCCCGGGGAGTTATACGGAGCTGATTTCTCATTATTCGGAACCGGCGCTGCATGATCATTTTCTTGGTTTGCCAGGCCGGGCGCAGGGCCCGTTTCACCAGTCGAGCATTTTCGCGTACGTCACCGCCCTGTTCATGTTATTCGCGCTGGCGAAGGGGCTGGTAGAAGAACGGCGCGGATATTTTGTGATCGCGTTTTTTTACCTTCTGCTGCTGGTAGCCTCGGGCCAGAGGCAGGAACTCGCCTCCGCGCCGCTGGCCGCGATACTCATCATCAGCGTCGCCAAGGGCCGACGGTATGCGCTTCCCATTTTCGCGCTGGGCGTCGTCGTCGTGGCGTTGGCGGCCGTCTGGCTGGCGGGGAATCCGCACATCGAGCACATTGCCGAAAACTGGGGTATCTCCGGCCACGCCGAGATCACGGAGCCGCGACCGGCCATGTACATCTATTCGGTGGATCTCGCGCAAAAGTATGCGCCGCTGGGTAGCGGGCTCGGCACTTTTGGCGGCGCGGGCGCGCAAAAGTTTAACCTCGCTTTCTATATCGACCTCGGATTTAAGAACTACTCGTGGTTTGGCTCGAGCAACTTTCTGGTCGATACCATGTGGCCGAATCTGGTCGCCGAGAACGGCTGGATCGGCGCGGCGCTGATGCTGCTGATCATGGTGGCGCTGGGCCTGTACGCGCTTATTGAAAGCCTGAAACCGCGGCCGCCGCCGCTGCGGCTGTATTGGCTGATGGCGCTTGCCGGGCAGGCATTCCCGTTCCTGATCTCACCGACCTCGGCGGCGTATCAGAATGTCGAGTTGTTCTTTTGGGGAGCCATTTTCTTTGGCATCGCCTATAACGCGACGCGCCGTGCAGAATCGGCGGCGAGCCCCGGTGGGCCCCAGACACTTGTCCCAGTGGCGCAGTAGTGGAGGCGGCGATGCGAACTGAAAGCCTGACAAAAGACGCCGTGAGCGTCCGAACAAGTGGAGAGACGATGCCGATAGACAGGTTTTCCATGCTCTACGCGACCCGGGAGAAATTCCCCGGTTACCGCGTCGATCTGACGGAGCTTTTTTCCGTCGGGCTGGCGGGGCGCGGTCATTGTATCGACTGGGTGATGCAGTCAAGCACGGCGGGCCCGGCGCGAATTGAGCGGCTGGGTCCGCGCGAGCGTGTGTTTGTCGGGGGAGCCGGCGCCGGTGCGGGTGTTCTGGCCAAGGCGCTGGACCTGGTGCGCGGACTGATACAGGATCTGAGCCTGTGGCGCCTGGGACGCACCGGCCATTATGACTGCATTCAAGTGCGCGACAAACACGTGGCGGCGCTGATCGGGCTGTGGGTCGCCCGGGCGCGCAAGATCCCTTTCTTTTTCTGGATGTCCTTTCCGTTCGCCGATGCCGATCTCTATCGCGTGTCGGAATTCAAGGACGCCTACCCGCTGAGTTACCGCATATTCTGCAAGATCCGGGGTCACCTCACCGGCTGGTTGCTGTATCGGGTGATACTGCCGCGCGCCGACCACATCTTCGTGCAGAGCGAGCGCATGAAACAAGACGTGGCGGCGCGCGGGATCGCGCAGGAAAAGATGACGCCGGTGCCCATGGGAATTTCGTTGGCGGGAATTCAGGCCGCACGGATCAACGCGGCACAGGATCCGCGCCTGCACGGGCGCTGGCCAGTGGTGTACGTCGGCACGCTAAAACGAATGCGACGCCTGGATTTCCTCATCGAGGCCTTTCGTCTGGTGCACGAGCGCGAGCCACGCGCGATACTGATTCTGGTCGGCGATGCCGCGCCGGAGGAGATGCAATTTCTCCATGCCGAGGTGCAGCAGCGCAATCTCGCGGAGCACGTGGTATTTACCGGTCTGCTGCCCCGGGAAGAAGCTTGGGCGTACATACGGGCGGCGCGCGTGTGTGTCTCCCCGTTCCGCCCGAGCCCGATTCTCGATTCAACTTCCCCAACCAAGGTGGTCGAATACCTCGCCTTGGGCAAACCCGTGGTGGCCAACGATCATCCGGACCAGGCACAGGTGCTGGCCGAAAGCGGTGCCGGCATTGCGGTGCGCTATGAGCCGGAGGCCTTTGCCCGCGCGATTATTGAACTGCTGCACGACGAAAAGCGCGCCCGGGGGATGGGCAAACGTGGCCAGGATTACGTGGCCAGGCATCGCAGTTATGAATATCTGAGTGGGCTCCTGGAACAGAAGTACTGCGAGCTGCTCGGTCAGCGCGCGGCCTCGGCCCTGGCGCGGGAGAGCGCGATATGAAGCTCGCATTTATCGTTGGCACCGGCCGCTGCGGCTCTTCGCTGATTCACGAAATCCTCGCGAGGCATGAGGGCGTCGGGTTTGTTTCGAACATCGATGACAATTTGCCGCGGCTGAATCTCAAGGGCCGGTGGAACGGGACGCTGTATCGCACACCCCTCGGTCGGCTGACGCGCAAGGGCGCGTGGGCGCGCTTCGCGCCGTCGGAGGCCTACAAGCTGATCGCCTCGCAGGTGTCACCGGTGTATGCCAACTCCAGTCGCGACCTGGAGACGCGGGATGTGACACCCTGGTTGGCGCAGAGATTCCGCGAATTCTTCGAAGAGCGCGCCCGCCAACAAGGGGCGGACGTCTTTCTACATAAGTATACCGGCTGGTCCCGAATCGGATTTTTCGCCGAGATCTTTCCAGAGGCCAGGTTCATCCATGTGGTACGCGATGGGCGGGCGGTCGCCAACTCCTGGCTGCAGATGCCCTGGTGGAACGGTTATCGCGGGCCAGAAAACTGGTTCTGGGGAAATCTGACCCAGCCCTATCTCGATGAGTGGAACGCCAGCGATCGGTCCTACACACGTCTCGCGGCGATCGCCTGGAAGGTGCTGATGGATTCGCATGAGCGCGCCAGCCAGGATCTTTCGGGTGAACGCTACCTGCAGCTTCGCTACGAGGATTTCCTGAGGGAGCCGCATGGCACGTTGCAGCAAATCGTATCGTTCATCGGTTTGCCCTGGACCGTCGCCTTCGAGAGACACGTGAGGCAACAAAAGATCGACGCCTCCCGCAGTCGCGCCTTCGAGCGCGACCTGTCGCCGGATCAGCTCGTGGAGCTCCAGTCCAGTCTCTCAGAGAAGCTGCGGCAGTATGGCTATGCAACCGAAAGCGCGCGCAGCGGATGCTGGAAACCCGGCGACGAGGTGGTCGGGTTCATCGAGGAGGCATCATGAGGACTGTCGCCAACATCAAGCACTGGGCGTGTTGCGCGATGGTCGGCACCTTTGCGGGTCTGGTCACAATTCCGGCATATGCCGACGCGTCCTGGTTGCCGGTGCGCGATACGGACTTGATGGTGGCGCCCGGCAGCGTGCTCGACTTCTCGGCGCTGGTGGCCGCGGGACCGGCCGGGCGCTACGGGCGCATCGTCGCCGGCCCCAATGGTCAGTTAGTGTTTGCGAGCCAGCCGGATAAGCCGCAGCGCTTCCTCTGCGCCTCGCAGCCGCTCGGCCCGCCGGCGAGCGGGCTGCCGTCGCACGAAGCAATCGACACCTACGCGCACCAGCTGCGCCTGCATGGCTACAACCTGGCGCGGTTCCATCGCCTCGAAAGCCTGCTCATGCGGGGTGCGACTCAGGATTTTGGCTTCGATCCGGTGCAACTCGATCGCCTCTATTATCTGATGGCAGCGCTGAAACGCGAAGGCATCTACTGGCTGGTCGACGGCTTATCCGAGGACAGCGGGGCCTATGCGCGCCATGGGGCAACCCGGGCGGCAAAGACTCACAAGGTCAAGCTCGGCGTGTATTACGACCCCGCCGAGCAGGAGCAGTGGAAGCAGTTTGTCGCGAAGCTGTGGGGCGCCAAGAACCCGTACACGCAGTTGCGGCCCCTCGAGGATCCGGCGCTGGCCGGGATCATCCTGGTGAACGAAGGCGGGCTCGACTTTGTGCTGCGCCACGGATCCGAAACACCGGCCGGGCTGCAGACACGCTTCAATGACTGGCTCAAGTTGCGCTATGGCGATACGGCGTCGCCGGCCAACAGCTCCCCCCGCCAGGCCGATCTGCAGCGCTTCTACACCGATTTGGAAAAATCCACGGTCGACTGGATGACGCAGCACCTGCGCGGCCTGGGCTATCCGGGCTTGGTGACGTCGCTGGATAACCAGGTCTCATTGCAGTCGCACGCCGCACGCGCCTCCCTCGCCTGGGTGGATCAGCACCGCTACCACGACTATCCCATCGGGTTTCTCTCGGGGCGGCCGCGCAGCCAGGCCAGCTCGCTCGACAAGGGCGCCGAGTATGTGCAGGACCTGTCCCTTTCCCGATTCTGGGGCCGGCCCTTTACCGTGAGCGAATACGGCCAGCCGTTCTGGAATAGCTGGCGGCGCGAATCCGGTCTGGTGGTACCGGGCTATGCGCGACTGCAGGGCTGGGACATGATCTGTGAACACGCCTCCGGCCCGATCGAACTGACCTACGGCCAGTCGTCCTCCGAACGCAAGCAGGCGATCTATCCGTTCGGGGTCGGCATGGACCCGATCACCCGGATCGGGCAGACGCTCGCGGCATTGCTGTTCCTGCGCGGCGATGTCGCCCCCGCCCGCAGTCATGTGACCGTGGAGCTGTCCCCGAGCTATGTCTTCGACGAGCGCGCCGGGCGGGGCGAACTCCTGCCGGATGTCACGCGCTTGGCGCTTCTGACTGGGGTCGGCCTGCGCTGGGCCGCGTCCGCGACCGGCGCGCCGAACAGCAGTGCGGAAATGGTGGTGCGTCCTAGCGCTGCCAATGGCAAGGGCTTACGGGAGCGCTGGACGGCCCGGGTCAAGCAGTTGCGCACGGCCGGCCTCTTGCCCACGGACAACGCCACCGATCCCGCGGCCGGGGTGTACCAGAGCGACACCGGCGAGCTGCGGCTCGAAACGCAGGAGCGCCGGCTGCGAATCATCACGCCCGACACCGAGGCAGTGGTGTTCGACCAGGGACTGCCGGTGACGCTCTCCCGACTCACCGTGGAAGCATCCGATGCCCCGGCGCTGGTGGCCGCTTCCTCACTCGATGGCCGTCCGCTCGGCGATTCCGGCCGCATGCTGCTCATGCTCGCCACTGACGCCCAGAACTCCGGGATGCGCTTTGCCGACCCAGTGCAGCGCAAGCTCCAGAAACTGGGGCAGTTGCCAGTGCTGTTACGCCGGGCCCGTGTGACCGTGCGCCTGGCGCATAACGGCCCGGTGGGGCTCAAGCTCTATGCCACCGCGCTCAACGGCAGCCGGGGGGAATCGATTCCGCTGGACCCGGTCGCGGGCGGCATCCGGTTTACCCTGGATACCGCCGCCTTGCGCGACGGCCCCACGACGTTTTTTGAACTGGTGAAAAGCGATAACGCTTCTGGAACATAACCGGGGAAGACTTGGCTCAATGTTGAAAAACTTCTTGATTATCGGAACCCAGCGCACCGGAAGCAGTGCCTTGGCGGAGGCCCTGGGGACCCACCCCATGGTGACGTGCGGGTGGGAGTGGACACTGCAGGTTCCGTGGTCCCGCAAGCTCGAGGTGGCGGAGCGCGCTTTGGCGGGAGACTTTTCGGTTCTCAATCAGGCGGATCAGGATCATATGGCCCAGGTATTCGACCATGATCGGGTCTGGCTCGGGTTCCGGTGCTTGTTTCGTTCCTCCAATAAGTGGTTGGTCCATCCGCGCTTTTGCCCGGCGCTGTGGGCGGATCGACTGGAGGATCATCTACGCTGGCTCGCCCGCCGCCCGGACATTCACGTGATCCATATCGTACGCCGGGACGGATTGGAGTGGCTGAAATCCAAGTTTGTTTCCCAGGCGACCAAGGCATATTGGGGCAAGAGCTACCCGGAGGTCAGGGTCCAGATACCGCCGGGTGAGGCCATCGCGCGCCTGCGCGCCAAAGACTGGGTCGATGGACGCCTCGCCGCACTGGCCAACAGCAACCCTTACTTGCGGCTCGATTATGAAGACCTGCTGGCGGACCAGGAGGCGGTGGTCGCCCGGGCGTTGCGGTTTCAACAGTGCGATCCATCGTTGGCGCCGGTGCGGGAGCGTCGCTTGCGCAGGCAATCCACAGGCACCGCGGCCAACTATGTGACGAATCTCGATGACTTGGTTGTGGCGCTGGAGCGCCACGGACTTTTGGTCGCGCAGTTCGACCAGCGCTAGCGCTGGCATCGCGGCCGATAACCCGGCGATCGCGGTTTCTATTGAAGTGCTTAACCGTTGCGAGGTGCGAGCGTGCGTACGTTACTGTCGATCAACAACTACTACTACCGCCGCGGCGGCGCCGAGGTTGTGTTCCTTGAACAGAACCGCCTGTTTGCCGAGCACGGATGGAACGTGATTCCTTTCGCCATGCAACACCAAAACAATCTCGCGACGCCGTGGAGCGTGCACTTTGCGGAGGAGATCGAATATGGGCAACGGTATTCCTTGTGGCAGAAGCTGGCACGCGTCCCGAAAGTCATTTACTCCCTCGAGGCGCGGCGCAAGCTCGGCCGATTGGTGGATCAAGTGCGGCCGGATGTGGCCCATGCGCACAATATCTATCATCATCTCTCGCCGTCCATCCTGGGAGCGCTCAAGGAGCGCGGAATCCCGGTGGTGCTGACCCTGCACGATCTGAAACTGGCCTGTCCGGCGTACAAGATGTGGCGCCCGGGCGGCGTGTGCGAACGCTGCAAGGGTGGAGCGCTGTACAACGTGCTGCGCTACCGCTGCATCAAAAATTCAAGCGCACTGAGCGCCTTGGTGCTGCTGGAAGCCGCGGTGCATGAGGTCTCGGGCGTTTACCGCCGCGACACCAATCGGTTTGTCGTGCCGAGCCAATTCTATCTCCAGAAGCTGTTGGAGTGGGGCTGGGATCGGGAGCGCCTCGTGCACATACCCAATTTTGTCGACGTTAAGTCGCTGCGCCCGGATTTCACCGCCGGCAAGGCGTTTTTATATGTTGGCCGATTAGTGCCAGAGAAGGGCCTCGGCACGCTGATACGCGCATCCATAATGGCGGATGTCCCCGTGTGGATTGCCGGTGCCGGGCCGGAAGATGAGGCGCTGCGCCGGCTTGCCGAAAAACTTGGGGCGGACGTCACGTTCCTCGGGCACTGCAATGGAGAGGTGTTGCACGATGCCGTGCGGTCCGCCCGGGCGGTCGTGCTGCCGTCGGAATGGTACGAGAACGCGCCGATGAGCGTGATGGAGGCGTATGCGCTTGGCAAGCCTGTTATCGGCGCCGCGATCGGCGGCATTCCGGAGCTGATTCGCGAGCCGGAGACGGGTATTACTTTCGAGAGCGGCAACGCCGAGGCGTTGGCCGTCGCTCTGCGCCAGCTGACGGGGGCTCCGGACCGGCAGCTTGCGGACATGGCACGGGCCGGGCGCGCCTGGATGGAGGCGGACTTTACCGTCGAGAGATATCGCGACCGGGTGCTCGAACTATATCAACAGCTCGGGGTGCAGACCGCAACTCACGAAGCACTCAACACGGCAGGAGCCACCAATGCCTGACAAAGAAAGCCTCGTATCCGTCATTATCCCGACGCGAAACCGGCCGCAGATGCTGGCGATCGCCGTCATGAGCGTGCTGAATCAGACCCATAGAAACGTCGAGGTCATCGTGGTCGATGACGGCTCGGACACACCGCTCGATCTGGACCTGTCGGACGACCGAGTAAGAATTATCCGCAGCGAAAAATCGGTGGGCGGCGCGGCGGCGCGCAACATTGGCCTGCGCGCGGCCCGCGGCGAGTTCCTCTGCCTGCTCGACGATGACGACTGCTACTACCCGCACAAGATCGCGTGCCAGCTGGATTACCTGACCCGAAATCCGGACGTGGACATGGTGTTTTCCCAGGTACGCCGCGATGATCGGCACGGCGGTTCTTCCATCTGGCCGGATGCCGGTTACGTGTTCAGCACGATGGCGAATTTCCGCGTCCCCAACAAGATTCACACCATCAGCACGTTGTTTCGAAGAAAGGTGATCGAGGGCGTGCAGTTCGACGAACGCTTCACGAAGTATCAGGACTGGCAATTCAACATGACCATATCCTTGAAGTTCACGGTGGACTACCTGCCGGTCTGCGTGGCCGTGTGGCATGTGGACAAGCGTCCGGATCGCCTGGCGTTGCAGGATGAATCGGCGAAATTCAACAACTACCGATTGATCTGCGAGATCTTTTCCGATGTGATCGACAGCGATACCGCGCTGCGGCAGAGGTACTACCGCCGGCTGGGGTATCTGGCCCTGAAATCAGGAGATGGGCAATGCGCCAAAGAGGCGTTTCGCCGCCTAGGCCCGTGGCGCGGACGGCTGGCATGGACCTGCTTGCTGTTGAAAACCAGGGTGTGGGCCGTACGCAGCAGATACCGGGCGCGACACCGCCGCGTATCGGGGTCATACCAAAAGAGTGGTTCGGCGGTTTAGCGACCGTCGACCGAGACATATGGACGAGCTCAAGGAGAACGCCATGACGGACAGGACGATAGTGGAAACGATGGTCGACTACTACCGGAAGCGTGCACCGATCTATGACGACTCCATGGGGTACACCGACGACGTGATATGGGCCAAGCACAGAGCGGTGGTCGAGCTCCTCCAAAAGAATTTGGCGGGGCGGGATGTGCTGGAGATCGCCTGCGGTCCCGGGAAGTGGACACAGACAGTGGCCGAGGTCGCGCGCTCGATTGTGGCGACCGACGTGAACGACACGACCCTGGCGGAAGCGGCCAAGAAACCATATGCCAACGGCCAGGTGCGCTTTCAGCGCGCCGATGCCTACACCCTCGAGGGCATCGACGGGCCGTTTAGCGGCGCATTCGCCGTCGACTGGTGGTCGCATATACCGAAGGCAAGAATCCCAGAATTCCTGCAGGCCCTGCACAACAAGTTGACCGCAGGGGCGCGGGTGGTGTTCATCGACCAGATGTGTGTCTTGCGCCGCTGGTGGGGCCTGTACCTGAAAAGTACCGCGCCGTGGGTGTTGGTGCGCAAGGGTCTGCGCCGTGATGACGAGGGAAATATCCGCCACACCCGGCATCTGCCCGATGGACAACAGTTCGAGATCATCAAGAACTTTCCGACCCGCGAGGAGCTCATGTCGGTCCTGGAAGGCGTGGCGCAGGAGGTGGAGTATTTTGAGGATAAGCCCACCGCCCGCTGGCTGTTCGCCTACACGGTGAGGTGAGTCCATGGAATGCATCGGCGAAACCCGGCGCGCGGCGCGTAACAAACTGGACCGCAGGCTGGTCTTTATCGGGAACGAACGCCCATGTCACTGAGACGCGCAACGGCCTCGGCCGTCAAATGGAAGGGCGCCGCGGCTGCCATCGGCCAGGTCCTGCAGTTCGTCCGGCTCGTGATCCTGGCGCGGTTGGTGCCCGGAGATTTCGGGTTGATGGCTATGATCACCGTCGTCATCGGGGTTGCCGATACTTTCAGTGACGGAGGGTTGAACAGCGCCATCATCCACCGGCAGGATGTGACCCGGGAACAACTCACCAGCCTGTACTGGTTTAACCTGGCGACGGGAATTGTCGTGTTTGCACTGGTGTGGGCCCTGAGCCCCTTGCCGTGGGTGTTGGCGCGCAAGGGTCTGCGCCGTGATGACGAGGGAAATATCCGCCACACCCGGCATCTGCCCGATGGACAACAGTTCGAGATCATCAAGAACTTTCCGACCCGCGCTGGCACGCCATCGTCGTGGACGACGGCCTGACAAGTTTGACGGAAGCAAACTTGGACGGCTGCAACCCGGCCCCATGGATGGGGCGAGCAAAAAGAAAGGCCGGCGAGGCCGACGCCCCACCGGCCTATTGGCACGTCTAGTTGGCGGTCGCACTCACCGAGGCCAGGGTCTCACTTCGCACCGTACGGCTGTCGAACATGGTCTTGAAGGCCGCCACCTCGGGAACCGCCGCGTCGCGGAACAGGTCCTGAAGGTGGCCGTAAGACTGCGCCTGGTAGTTCAGCTCGGCGGTGAGGCGGAGGCCGGTCACGCTGCCCACGGCGATCCGGTAGGTTACGGTGTCGCTGCCATTGTTGAAGTCCGGATCGAGCGCCGCCTCACCTATTACCCCCGCATCATCCGGCACCGCGAGCTTGTTGAATCCGCTCGGCGTCAGGCGGTTGTCCTTGAGGTAGCGCGCGGCTCGCAGCAGGGTGTGTGTCACCCGGCCTTCCGTGTCCCCCATGACCGGCTCGTACACCTGCACCTGATCCGCCGCGGTGATGGTCTGGTAGTGCGGCTCATAGGTACTCGAGTCCTGATCGACGGCGACACCCGCGATGCTGCCATCCGGGTTCAGCCGCCCCGACTCGAACAGCGCCCGGCCGCTCGTGTCCTTCACCAGAAAGTGGATCCAGGCGCGGCGCGAAGGATACCCGGTGGGGAGCTTGTGACCGGTCTGGTTCGTCACCCGCACTCTCGCCTCCAGCACCCCGTTGCTCACGCTCGCTGACAGCACCTCGATCGTGGCGGCCGTTTTCAGGAACTGGCGGGTGCGGTCGATCTGGGCCGCCAGGCCAGTCGCGCGCACCCCCAGCTGGCTGCGGTTGGCATCGAGAATACTCAGCATCTCGGTGTTGGCGCCGAGGAAGTCGTGCGCGGCGAAGCCCGCGCGGCGCTGCACCTCTCCGGGCCGGCTCGCGATCTGCACGGTTCCGGCAACGACCGGCATGTGGCAGCCCTGGCAGGTCTGCTCCTTGCTGCCCCCGGTGCGGAAATCGCTGTTTTTCCACTCGGTGAACACCATCTGCTCCGGGAAACGCGACGTCAGCGACGTGCTCGCCGGGTTGCCAAGGCTGTCCACAAAGGGTGTCTTGAGGTCGTGGCACGTGGCGCACATCTCCGAGGTGGCGGTGTGCGCGCCGAGCTGCGGCGTGTAGCTCACCATCATCTGCATCGGCCCCGTCAGCACATCCGCGTACTGGCCATAGGCCGGCCGGTTGGCGGCGTTGGCATAGGTCGCCACACTGTACTCGCCGGAGGCGCCTTCGAGCGTACCGAGCTTGCCGTCGTCGCGAATCTGGTGGCACAGCGTGCAGCTCACGCCGTCCATCGCGTGATTGAAATAGGCGTTCTGCGGATTGAGAAACCCGCTGCCGAGGATCTCGATGTCGGCGCCGTCCTTGCGCGCCGCGTCATTGGCCATGGGCGCATGACAGCGCGAGCAGACATTGTTGATGTTCTGGCTTTGCTGCGGGTTGCGCCGCAGCTCGGCCGCGATTTTGGCGCGCCAGTAGGGGTCACGGGTCGCATTGGCCATCATGCTGCTGGACCAGGCCGTGACGATGGAGATGTCCTGGCCCTGGGTGTCCCTCAAGCCGTCGTGACACTCGACGCAGTTGCCGGAACCCGAGTAATGTGCGCTGGCGAAGTTGGGATTACCGGGACTGGCGGGACTGCTACCACTACCACTACCACTACCACTACCACTACCGGTATCTGCCGCACCCTGACTGCTGCTATGCGTGTCACTGCAGGCCGAGACGCCGGCGGCTAGTATCGCCGCGGCCAAAGCAGCACGTGTGATGATGAATATCGTTCGCTTCATTGCTTCCTCCTGATCCTGTTGCAAAGATCCGTCTTGCGGGAGGCGGCGCTTCACCGTCGCCAGCCGTTCTTCCTCATCTTGTCCAAAGCGAATATGGCGGGCTAGACGCTTGGCGGGCGAGTCGGAGGGGCGTCCAGGAAAGACTTGAACGAAACAGCACGGGGCTGGGCGCTGTGTTGGCGCAATGGAACCGGACTGAGGCGCAGCTCCATGCTCGCGGGTTCCGTCACTCTGTGCGCGAGGTATTTGCAGTAGGGACAATCACCGTCGCGGGGTTGGGACGCCATCGCTCCCGCGGAAGGCGACGTAGCGTGGGTGTGGTCGGCCCTGCCCTGCGCATGACCATGCGGCATGCCTGCACCCATGTCGCGAGCCCCGACGGCCTGCACACCCCATACGGACAACACCGAAATCAAGGCAAAGAGAAAGCGCATTCGCTTGAATCGTCCAACCATACTGCCAGTGGGATACCTTATATATAGTATTAATGGGTTATGGTTTCGGGTGCGGCAGGCCACCGGGGCCTGCGGACACCGCCAGACCTTACGCCCATGGTACGACACTGACAACTACGCCCCGAACGGCGTAACAACATGGCCGACCAGCGGGAGGTCACCCCGTTCCCCGGCGGCATGGCCCTATGACCGAGAGCCGGCCTTCATCGCGTGCGCGGCGCTCAGCTGCCAACGATGTGGCGGACGCAGGAAGCCCTTTTGGTTCTCGCTGGGCAGCACCGGCAGCGAGTACCCATGCCAATGAAGGTCGTAGGCGTAGCCCCAATCGTGCCTATAGGCACCGACGTCCAGGTGGTACTGCCCGCCATTCAGATCGAGTCGCTCGAAGCTAAGCGTGATCTGGCCCTCCCCCTCCAGGGTCGGCAGCATCACCCCGGCATTGGCCGTGTTGAGATCAACGCAAACCTGATCATCCTCGGTGCTGATGGCCACCGCGAAGATCGGCGACTCGACCGTGCGCGGCGCGAAGTAGCCAATTTCGACCCGCAGCGGGTTGCCGCTACGCAGCTCCGTCAGCGGATCGCCATGACCATCCAGCAGGCGTACGGAAACAATCTCGAGCTCCATGGAGCCGAACCGGTTCTCGTTGACTCGCAACTCGCTACCCACCGAGGTCGATCGGGCCGGCCAGTCCGCAGGCGTGCGCCGCCGCGTCTCCGCGTTCATCGCCGTCACATAGTCATCGACGACCTGCGCCGGATCGCCCTCGGCGGTCACGCGCCCGTCTTGCAGCCAGAGCGCCCTGTCGCAGTGTTGTTGAATCTGCTCCATCTCGTGCGAGACGAGGACAATCGCGCACCCTTCCGCCTTCAACTGCCGGATACGATCGAGGCATCTGGTCTGAAACGACAGATCGCCAACCGCCAGCACCTCGTCAATGAGCAGCGCCACCGGCCACGTGTGAACCCCGATGGCAAAGGCCAAGCGGAGCTGCATGCCGCTGCTGTAGGTGCGCAACGGACCGTCGATGTACGGCTCCAGCTCGGCAAAGCTGACGATTGCATCAAAGCGCTGTTCGACCTCAGCACGGCTAAGGCCCGCGATGACCCCGCGGACCAACACGTTCTCGCGACCGGTCAGCTCCGGGTGGAATCCGGCCCCCAGATCGAGCAGCGCCCCGACTCGCCCGGAGACGCTCACGCTTCCTTCATCGGGCCTGCCGACCCCGCCGATCAACCTGAGCAGGGTCGACTTGCCGGCTCCGTTCCGTCCGATCACACCGACCATCTCGCCGGGCGCGACCCGAAGGCTGACATCACGCAGAACCCAAAATTTCTCCGCACCGCCCCCACGGCGCAGGCCGCGCACGAGCGCCTCCTTTAAGGTCGCGGGTCGGTCCACATGATAGCGACAGAGCTGCTTGCCCAGTCGTTCCACCACAATCGTGTCCTGCATCTATAACTCCTCCACGAAACGGTGGCTCACCCGCACGAAGATCTTGTAGCCGCCATACAACAGACCGGCGGCGACCACGGCGAGCACCAGAAGCGCCGTCTCGCTGGGTGGTTCCGTGCCCAGCAAGACAGCGCGATAGGCTTCCACCAGATGAACCATTGGGTTCAACCGATAAAATGGCTGATACCGTGCCGGCACGATGCTGGCGTCATAGAAGATCGGAGTAAGAAAAAAAAACAGCTGCAAACTCACCACCACCAGGTGCTGGGTATCGCGGAACAGGACGTTGGCCGTCGCCACCAGAAAGGCGAGGCCCATGGTCAGAACAAATTGCAGCGCAATCAGAAACGGCAGCAGCGCCATCGAGTACCTGAGGCCCGTGCCGTCCAGCACCAGGTACAGGATCAACAGGACCAGGGCCAGTAAGAAGTGGATAAGGTTGGTCACCACCGAAACAATCGGCAGCACGGCGGGGACAAAGCCGGGCAACCGGATCAGCTCGCGGCTCTGGGTGATGGCGCTGCAGGCCTGGGACAGCGAGGACTGGAACCAACTCCATGCCAGCATGCCGCTGAACGCGAACAACCCATAGCGCGGGATGTTCAGGGACAGCGCCATCTGAAAGACGAAATAGAAGACCGTCAGATACAGCAAGGGGTTCGCCAACGCCCAGGCGAACCCGAGCCAGGAACGCTTGTACCGCACCTTGAGGTCGCGACCGACCAGCTCACGCACCAGATCCCGCCAATGAACCAGCCGTTGCAGTTTTGGCACACTCCATGGAATCCTTGTGAACACACGCCTCCGGGCCGTGGGTGTCGCGCGCGTATCAGCGCCAGACATGTAGCGCGGTTCGTTCACTCGTGAGTCCTCCGATAGAGACTGGCGCGGATCCGCGACGTCACAGGCGGGGCTGCCGCAAGTCGCAATCCGTGCTCGTCTTTCGGCGGGGTCCAGCCGCTGGGTTTTTGGCGCTGCGCTACCGGTGTGTAAGGCGCGCTGCGCCCCTGCCGCCGGACGCGGCGCCGGGAGCGCCATAAAGCGAAGGGCCCCGCCAGATTCCCCAGCAGCTCGATCCACAGCATCGATAATGGATAAATACTGCGGCCACGAAGCCGGTTCTTAATCCGATGGACATACGCCCGTGGCAACTCCAGCGTCAGCCGCGTGATGGCGCGCCGATCATGGTCGCGCAACAGCGTGGTAAGGTGGTACGCCACGTGACCCTTGCTGTAGTTATAAATTTGCCGGCGCAGCGCCGGCATATCGCGCCGATGTCTGTGCCAGACATACGCGTCCGGCTGATAGATCAGTGTGTAGCCAGACCGAATCAGCTTGTAGAACAGGTAGGTGTCTTCACCCACCCCCGACGGCATACCCGGCCCCAAGGCCTCATCCATCAGGCCGATTTGCGGGTGGCCGAAGATGGTGGCGCGAAAGGCGGCATTCGCCGTGGCGCCAAGCTTCCACGTGGGTAGCGCCCGTCGCCGGAAGGATTTTGACCAAGTCGCGTCGGCCTCGAGTGGCTCAAAGCCGCGACCCAAACCGCCATAGGCTTCAAACAAGCGCTGGGAACGGGTTTCCAGTTCGAGCGGCAGGACGTTGCCCGTCACCGCTCCCACGTCGCCGCGGACGAAGGGCGCCACGAGCTTTTCGAGCCAATGCGGCGGCATGGTGACATCGTCATCCGTGGCAATAACGATATCGCCCGTGCTGGCGACGAAGCCCTTGTTGCGCGCATACGCCAGACCCCGGCGGAACTCGTTGACCAGCACGACCCCTGGGAACTCCGCCACCACCGGCGGAGTGACACCCGAATCGGGATGGTTATCCACCACCACAATTTCTATCGAGCGCGGCGAGATTTGTTGGATGAGGCAACGCAGACAGACGCGCAGATCCTCGGGCCGGTCGCAGGTCGCCACCACTACCGAGACCGGCACATCCGCAGGCAGCGACGTGGGGACCTCTTCTCCCGACGACAGATGTTGCGTCAGGCGCGCCATGGCATCTGTCCAGACGGCGTCACGGCCCAGCGTCCCGCCACGTTCCAGCAATTTCCAATCGAGGCCCTCGGCAATCGCATCTTGCAGGCGCATCGGGCCGATCGGCTGCCCGTGGTTCGCGATATCGATGCTCCCCAGCAAATGCCCTGCCAGCGCCACGAACACGCGCACCTGCGCGCAGTGGGCAACATCGGGCATGTCACGCAGCGGCTGGCTCAGATCCACCGTGCGGACGGCGGTTGGCCCTTCGTGCGGTGCGGACGGCGGGCTCATGGCTGCTCCGTCGTCTGCACAGGTCTCACGCCGAATCTGCCCGGGATGTCGAGCGGACGTCGCGCCGAATGTGTGCTCGATTTCGGCGGCCCGGCGACGGGCCTTGGGATAGCGCACGAGACCAAGGAACGCGCCACGGAACTCGGCGATGATCAGATCGCGCGGCACGTGGCTGCGCCGGATAAAACTCAGCAACAGCCGGCGCAGATCCCAGCGCCACAGCCACCACAACCCGAAGCAGATGATGGCCAGACGCAACTCCGGATAAGCTAAAGCGCTGCGCACCAGGTATGAGTACAGGCCGACACCATTATTGGTTAGCTGGGTCCGCAGGCTGGCGTAATCACGCCTGTGCCGATGGCGCACGATTGCCCTGGGCTCATAGACCAGCGTGTAGCCTTCCTGCAGCACGCGAAAGAACATCTCCAGGTCGCCGCCACCATTGGTCACGGTGCCCACATCAAGCGCCGGGTCAAATAGGCCGATGTGCGTAAACACGCGGCGGCGAAAGGCCATGTTGGCCCCGGTGCCAAATCGGCCTGCGCCGATATGCAGCGTCTCTCGGATAGGCTTATCCTGTGCCAGACGATACCACCTGCGGCTGAAGCCGCGTCCGAAACCGCCGTACTGTTCAAACAACAGCTGCGCCTCGGTCTCGAGTTCATACGGCACCACGAGTCCCGTTACCGCCATTACTGCGGCGTCTTCCGCAAAAATTCGGACGAAAGCGGCAACCCATCCGGGATCGACCACGGCGTCATCGTCGGTATAAACGATGATCTCACCACGGGCTTCGGCGATGGCCCGGTTTCGCGCCCAGTCCAATCCCGGCCGCGGCTCGCGCAGGTAGCGCACTTGCGGATAGCGCGTGCGCACCAGGCGCTCGGTGGCGTCGGTGCTCGGGGCGTTATCGACGACCAGCAGTTCCAGACACGGATAATCCAGATCCGTCAGCGAGTTCAGACACCGCTCGAGATCGGCCGCACGGTCGCGGGTGCAGACGGCAACGGTGACCAGCGGCGATTGCTCTCTGGGCGCGGCGGGCAGGGCCTCGAACAAATCATCCATACGCAATCCGGTTGGCGGCAGCGGCGCTGCCAGCCGGCGGCGGAGCAAGTGACGCAACACCGCCCAGTGATGAGACTTCAGGATCGCTCGGCGCAACGCTGCGGCCGCACAGCGGCCCTCGTGTAACGGCAACGACACATAGCCAATGGGCGCGCCGTGCACACGCACCAGGGCCTTCAGGGTCGAGCCATTCCCCGGGTCCACGATGTCTCCGAGCGGATGGCTCAATTCGACATCTATCAGTTTCACGGCCGTCGGCATGATCATCCTTCTTCCCCGCGTCGTGCGGCTCGTGGAACCGTACCGAACGAATCACCCATGGGCGCGCTGGTCTCGATCAGCGTCGACCCCAGCTTCGCCAGGTCTGCCAAACGGCGCTCATTGGCCTTATGCCAGATCCCGGAGCGCCTGCTTCGGTGTTGTCGGACGTCGGCCATGCCAAGGACGACCTGATGCGCCCCAGACCTTGAGCCAAACCGCCAGCGCTTCGGCAACAACCGGTCGCCGACAGAGGTGACTACAAGTGTGGCCACATTTTTGGCCACGAGCCGATAGAGCTGTCCATGCAAGAATACCACGGGGTCGAACCACGCCGCCCTGAACAACCAGCTCAGGGAGTGCCAGTAGTGGCCGCACCGATAACATTTTTGCCCCAGGTACCAGTAGAACCGACTCTTGGACCATCGGAAGATCCGGGGAGGAATTTCGGGATGCCGGCGTTGGACATCGGCCATGATCAGCCGGTGTGACGTGACCATGGACGAGTCGTCGCACGACATACTGGGCGTGACCTGGCGGTAACCGATGAGAAACTCCGGCACAACGCGAAATCGATAATGCTCGGCGATGCGCAGGTATAGATCGCGATCTTCACATCCTTCCCCGTCATGCTCGCGCAACTGGCTGCAATACCCGCCCACCCGCTGCAAACAGCCGCGCCGAATCAGCGGCGCGCTCGCGTGACCGATAAAGTTGCGATACAACAATGACAGATAAACCCACCCCTCGATGTTCCAGTCCACGCATCCGCCGGTGAGTCGGCCGTGTTGATCGATGTACACCGACCAGGCGTAGACCAGCCCCACCGTTGGGTCCGACTTCTGCAGGCACTCTACCTGTTTTTCCAGCTTTTGCGGGTACCAGATGTCATCGGCATCGATCGGGGCGATGTACTCTCCGTGGGACTCCTGGATGGCCAGGTTACGCGCCGCGGCGACACCCTGGTTGGTCTGACGCAGAAGTTTGACCCGGTGGTCCTGCTGTGCGATGGTTTCGACAATCTCTGCGGTTCGATCCTGCGAGCCATCATCGACCACCACGACTTCAATGTTGCCGTAGGTCTGGCCCAAGACCGAGCGCAGCGTCTCACCGACAGAGTTCTGCGCGTTATACGCAGGCACGATAACCGAGACCAGAGGTTTATATGACACTGAGGGTTCCCGCATCGTCACGCTCCACGATAAACATTGGCGCGCAAACACCCGTGCCACAGGGGTGTTAGTCCCGTACTCCAGCGCTAAGTCGACCCTCCGTGTCGACCGGAAAACTCGCCCGTGTTGCTCTCACGGAATCTGGCTACGCCTCGTAGCGTTCAGCAAGGTGGGCGCAGTGAAATAATCTTTATGCAGGACGGCCGCCCTGTCTGTTACTCTGTGAGCTACCGTAGCGCGTACCGCGGCGGGCGGTCAAGAATTAAGAATCAGAAAGTGTGCAGGTGAATCCGCTGCGGATTATTCAGGCGCCCGATTGCGGCGAATACGAGTTACGGCATCTCACAACGATGAATATCTGTATCCCTTGCGCCTCTCACTTTTGAGAGACTTGTGAGTAATGATGTGCGGAATGATGTCATTTCTCGTGCCGATGCGAGTGCGGCGTTGCCCGGAAGCGAAAACACCAAACTCGCGCCCGATCCGAAGTAGACGATCGTGGCCAAACTTGGACTAGAAATCTATGTGCACGGTGGCAGACGCATATCGGTCCTGGTACGCGTCGTTCGGGCGGTTTGAGTCGCGGTTTGTGGCTTTGTAGAACACAACAAACTGAATCTTCTGCAGCGGCGCATACGTCAGGGATACGCCCGCCGCCTTGAGCGTGTCCACGCGGGGTTCGAGACTGCTCACCACCAGACCTGGATCCCCTAAGTAATCGAACCGCTTGCTCTCGACGTCTATCCGCAGTTGCACCTTGGCTGTAACCGACCAGCTCGCCCCTATGTCTCCGCCGTTATCCAACACATAGGTCGCAGTCTCATCATTCACCCAATGGATATCGTGCCATAGCGAGGCATTCAGCCGGGTCTTGTCGGTAATCTGCCAGAGGTACGTCAGTCGTCCGGTTGGTCCAGCAAAGTTGCGCTGTGGGAGATCGGGGTACTCAAGCACCGTGTATCCGACCCGTCCGGTGAGTTCCGAATGGCCCGTCGCCGGCCACTGTCCCAGAACACCCAGCTGCGTCTCGCGGTAGCTGTTGTCGATGACACTCGTGGCCACCACCTCGCGGTTCGGAAATTCGCCATCGGTCACTCTCCCCCACAAGCCGACGCGTGTGCCGGCGAGACTGGTAAAGGTCGTCTCCAGCTCACCGAAGGTCACGAGGCGATCATTTTGAATGAGCGCGCTGTTCGTCAGGTCCAACCACCCGGCCGCTGCGGTAAACTGCCAACGCGGATTGAATTGAAAGGTGGCATTGGCGCGCGCTGTCTGTTGCTCCACGATGTTCTTGATCGGCGCATGTATATATTCAAAACTCGAAAGCGCTTGCGAGTAGCCGTAACCAATATCGCCATTCCATAGCTCCCCCACGCGCCAGTTCCACACGGCATTACCCCTGCCACCGATATAATCCAGATTGGTGAATTGCCTGTAATTGTACCGATCCACGTTCGCATGCAAGACCACGTGCTGGCGGCTGAGACTGAGATCCGAGTCGAACCCCACGCCAAGTATCCCAATGGTATCCGATGTGTCGGTGGTGCCAAACACGCGCAGGGCCTCCTCGGCGCCGGAGACGCGAAAAAGATTACTGTCGTAGGCAATACTGGCCTCGGCAAAGGGTCGAAACGCGTCGGTGGCAGCCGCGACATCGCCGACCAAACTCATCCATACCAGCAAGAACGTGAGCGATCGTCGATGCATACCCAAGCGCTCAAGGGTTCTGCCCGTCAGTGTCACTGCATGCCGACTGAATTTACTGATTTGGCCTCGGTCGCTTTGACACGGCCTGCTTGTTTTCACCCTCCCTGCCGGCATCGGTGATGGCCTCTGGCATCAGTTTTTCAGGATCGTTGGCATGCTTGGCGCGGTCAGCGATCGGCATGCGCCATGTCTCGTCTTCCCGACGCGGGATTCGCCCAGGGGATTCGGAATATGGTACACCGTTCCGGCCCTTGCATATCGATCAGCGCCGAGTCGTTCGCATGCCTTCCGAATTATCGCTCTTTTTTACATTGCATCATACTCATAACTGATTCCGCCGGCGTATTAGGGTTTTTCCTCTAGGGACAATTCCCTAGGGACATCGTGATATTTCCCAACGGGGTTTCATCCTTGATTTGCGCTAGCATGCCTCCTGTTAGCGCACACTTGTGCCTTCACTTGTTGAACGCTTTAAAGACCATTCCGCAGGAAGTTGCTTCATTGACGCGGGGGAAGATGAGGCGTTTTTCACAGCGAATTTACCGGGACATTGCGGGTTTATGAACAACACCGCCGTTCAAACTGACGCCGTGGTATCAGCAGGGGCCATATCCACGCCGCCGCTGCGCACCACTACCCCCATCTCCCGGGACCGGACCTTTCGCCAGCACCTCCGCCTACGGACAGTCCTGATTGTCACCGCGGCTGCGGTGGTCTTGCTGCATCAGGCCTACGTGCTGTTTGCCAAACCCGTCGAGGCATCGCACGCCTGGGGTGGTGTTGCACTCTTGCTGAGCGCAGTTGTTTTGGTGCTAGGCATCTACCTTATCTGGACCGATTATCAACAATTACGAAATTATCAACGGGCGTCAAACCAGTCGCATGGTGGCCTGGAACAGGCCATGGATGTGCAAACCCAGGCGCTTACCGAGACCCGGTCCCTGTGGGAATCACTGAGTAACGCATTCCCGGAGCGCATAGTCGTGGTGGACGCGAACGACCGGATCGTTGATGCCAACCAGACGGCCAGAGAGTGGGCCGGGCACGATCCCCGCGGACGCTCATTGGCCGAGGTGTTTCCGCCATGCCAGCTGACTGACGAGAAGCGCAGCGAACTCGAACTCATTCACTACACCTTCAAGACGAGGACTGCCCAGCGCGGCAGGCTGTTCCGCAGCGGCCCTGACGGCACACGCATCATGTCGGTAGACACCTATCTGGTCGCGCCTGCCGCCGAGCAGCCAGAGCTGGTCATTGCGATCGCTCACGACTGCACCCAACACCTGGAACAGGAAATGCATCGTCGTCATCAGGAAAAAATGGCCGCTTTGGGTGCGCTCGCTGCTGGTTTTGCCCATGATCTCGGAAACCCGCTGGCATCACTTTCGAGCGAACTGCAGCTCTTGCGGCACGAGACAAGTCTTGACCGCATCCGCGACTCATTGTTAACCCTGGATACTCACGTCAGTCGCATTGCCCGCACGATGCGCGATATCACAGATTTTTCACGTCGGCGCCACGAGCAGCCTTCGAGTGTCGATGTCCGTCAAGCCACCAACGATGCGTTGCGCATGGTGAAGTATGAACCGCGTGCGCGCGGAGTAGCCATCCGCACTGATTTTTCAGAGGGGCTTCCGTCTGCACGAATGAAAGAGGACAAGCTTGTGTTAGTTCTGGTTAATCTCGTGCTCAATGCGTTTGATGCCATGTCTGGTAATGGCGTACTGACCATTACGGGTACACCAATGGAATCCGGGGGTGTGCGCGTGCTGGTTAAAGACACCGGTGCCGGTATGGACGAACACGTGCTGGCCAATGCCACCGCCCCGTTGTTTACGACCAAGACATCCGGGACTGGTCTTGGCTTGTCTATGTGCAAGGAAATCATGCTTACCACGGGGGGCGGTCTCGAGATCTCCAGCGAACGCGGGAAGGGAACCACGGTTACCCTGATCTTCCCACCTCGTATTTGTACGTGAATGTTTTTGGAGTTTAGAGCAACAACTAGGAGGTTACAAAAAATGCCTGCGAACATATTAGTAGTCGATGACGAAGCCACGCTCTGCCAGAACATCGCGACATTTCTGCGCGAGCAGGGACACAATGTTAACTACAGCCATTCCGAGAGCAACGCGTTGACCCTTCTCAGGCGGCAAGCCGTGGACATTGTTCTCACGGACCTGCGCCTGGGGGAAGGGGATGGGATGGACTTGCTGAAACAAATACATACACTCGCCCCGTTGACGGTGGTTCTGGTGATGACCGCCTACGGCTCGGTGGATTCCGCCGTTGAAGCTTTTCGCAATGGCGCCCATGATTATCTGATCAAGCCATTTGCGCTGGATGAACTGGGCCAGAAGGTGAAGAACATTGAAGAGTATCGCCGTCTAATCCGGCAGAACTCGAGCCTGCGTCAGGAAGTCCAGAGACGGCATAATCCCTCGAACATCGTGTTCCGGAGTAGCGCACTCAATGAGGTGTTGGATATCGTAAAAAAGGTTTCTCAGTCCGCGAGTAACGTGCTTGTTACGGGTGAAACCGGCACGGGCAAGGAACTGATTGCCCGCGCCATCCATGACCTGGGTCCCCTTCGGGAGGCGGTCTTCCTGCCAGTGAACGTTGCAGCCATTCCCGACAACCTCGTGGAAAGTAACCTCTTCGGACACACGCGCGGCGCGTTCACCGGCGCGGAGCGCTCGCGCGAGGGCGCCTTCCGCGCCGCCGCGGATGGCACATTGTTTTTGGACGAGATCGGCGATCTCCCGCTCCATATCCAGCCCAAGCTGTTACGCGCGCTGGAAGAAAAGGAAATCATCCCGGTGGGTAGCGACACGCCGATCCTGGTAAACACCAGGGTGATCGCGGCGACAAACTGTGACTTGGAGAAAATGGCAAGAGAGGGCCGCTTTCGCCGCGACCTGCTCATGCGCCTGAACGTCGTGGTTATTCATATCCCGCCACTTCGCGAGAGGATGGACGACGTGCCGCTCCTCGTGCAGCACTTTGTCCGTCGGCATTGCCACGAGCTCGGGAAACCGATTTTAGAAATCGATATGGACGCCATGCACTGCCTGATGTCATATCACTGGCGCCGGGGCAACGTGCGAGAGCTTTCCAATGTCATCGAGCGCGCCGCGATCCTGTCCGAGGGCCAAAAGATCGGCCGCGAGGACCTGCCCGTCGAAATGTGCGACGGCGATCAGCACCGATCCTTAAACATGCTAAGCCTGCGGGACGCGGTAAATGAGTTCGAACGCCGCCATGTTGCCTCGGTGCTCGAGAGCGTCGAGGGCAGCCGCGACCTGGCCGCGTCGGTGCTCGGCGTGTCCCCGGCAACGTTGTACCGGCACCTGGACAAACTCGGGCTGAAGGGTTATCGGTCGGACAGCGACGCGCATATTGAGCGTGTGGCCTAAAGGGCCCCGGACCGAAACCGGCTATTCAACAAGCCGACGTACAGCCGGCCGGGGCGCTGGTCACGCTGCGGAGCCAGGCTCTTCCGGGAGGTTCCGCCGCGCGCGCGAATTGCGGCACCGCCAGCAGGCGCCGAACACACCGTCGAGCAGCAGGTCGGTGGCGAGCGCTATGGGGTACGGAATTCACCGGAGTTACCGCAGCGCTGCTAACGATGTTTACTTAGCTCTGTGGGAATCATGTTGATGGTCATCGCGGTAAGCGCCGCCAGCGAGTCGGCGCACATCTTCTCCATGATATGGGCGCGGTGCACCTCGACGGTCCGTGCACTGATCCCGAGCTCGGCGGCGACCACCTTGTTGGGCTTCCCGGCCACGACCCGTTCCAGCACGTCCCGTTCGCGCGCGGTCAGCTGCGCCAGGCGCATCAGGACCGCCCGGCGCTCGGCGTCCTGGCGGCGTTGGCGGGCATCGATCTCCAGCCCGCGCTGGATGCGTTCGAGCAGCAGCTCATCGTTGAACGGCTTTTCGATGA